>ERZ825896.948-NODE-948-length-35007-cov-3.625887_pt1 | contig 35007 bp, 29 predicted proteins | sample MGYA00519858_ERZ825896 | MGnify/ENA primary metagenome ERZ825896 (study PRJEB31778, sample SAMEA3449214) | human gut metagenome | biome: human gut; feature: human-associated habitat; material: faeces | place: United Kingdom | collected 2010/2012 ...
CCCGGTGGCTGAAATACCCGGTGCAGTGGCAGCCCTCCGAGCTGGGCAAAATGGGGCTCATCCTCTACTTTGCCTCCCGGCTGTCCCGAAGGGACCAGCGCACCCCCTTGAGCTTCCGGCGGAACACCGCCGTGGGCCGGTTTGGCAACTTTCTGGAGCGCATCGGCTTTTTTGAGCTGATCCCCTATTTCTTTGTCATCCTGGTGATGATCGGCATCCTGGCGGTGCAGCACCACATGTCCGCCACCATCCAGATGGTGGTCATCGCGGCGGCCATTCTGTTTGCCGGCGGCATCGCCGTGGGCTGGTTCGTGGCCGGCGGGATCACCGTGGGCGCGGCCCTGACGGTCATCATCCTGGGGACGGACTACATGACCTCCCGGATTACCACATGGCTGAACCCCTGGGACGACGGCGAAGGGGGATACGGTACCGGGTACCAGATGATCAGGTCGTTTTACGCCTTTGCCGAAGGAGGCATCTTCGGTGTCGGTCTGGGCAATTCGCGAGAGAAGTTCTTGTATCTGCCCGAAGCGGAGACGGACTTCATCTTCTCCATCATCGGAGAAGAACTCGGTCTTATCGGCGCACTTTTTGTGATAGCCCTGTTTATGGTGGTGCTTTTCGCGGGATTGCGCATCGCCCATCACGCTCCGGACAATTTCGGCTGCATGATGGCGGGCTCTCTCACGGTCATGCTTGTGGCTCAGGCGTTTTTGAATATGGCATGCGCTACGGGCCTTCTTCCCACGACGGGCAAGCCGCTCCCGTTCATTTCGTCGGGCGGTTCTTCGATTCTCGCGTCGTTGTTCATGGTCGGCTTGATCATGTCGGTCTCGGTCGGATCGAATACGCTGACCCCTCACGAAGGCCGACGTAACGATTTGAATCAGGGTTGACGACCAGCGTCCTCGGGTGCGCAGCATGCGCGAGGACGATAAGAAGGGTTCGCGCGGCGCAGGCCTGCGTTCTCATACGAAGCGCGTTCGCGCGGCGGCTCCGATGCGTCCCTCTCGTAACGGGCGTCTTGCGGATTCGGCGCGCATATCCCCTTCGTCTCGTTCCGAGCGTCGGTCGCGCGATGTTATGCGGGGTCGTGAGGAAAAGACCCGGGAGCGTACGCCGCGCAATGGGGCGAAGGGCAGAGAAGGCGTTTCTGAAAGGAGCAGACGATGAAGGTCGTTCTTTCCGGCGGAGGTACCGCCGGTCATATCAATCCGGCGCTGGCCGACATCTTGCGCGACCGCGGGCACGAGGTCCTCTTCGCGGGAACGCCGACGGGGGTGGAAGCTCGTCTTGTGGCCCAGGCGGGCATAGAGTTCGTTCCCTTCGAGGCCGCGGGCTTCGATCGCCAGGCCCCTTGGACGCTTGCGACCTCTACGCTGAAGATATTGGGGTCCGCGCGCAAGGCGAAGCGATGGATGAGAGAAATCTCGCCCGATGTCGTGGTGGGATTCGGGGGGTATGTGTGCATTCCGGTAGGCTTGGCGGCGGAGTCTCTTGGCGTGCCGGTCGTCGTGCATGAGCAGAATTCCGTCATGGGCATGGCAAACAAGTTTCTCGCCAAGCGGGCAGCCTCGGTGGCTCTTACCTACGAAGTGGCGGGAAAAGACGTTGCCGACGCATCGAAGCTCGTAGTTACTGGCAATCCTGTACGCGCGTCCATCGCTTCTGCGACGCGTGCAGAGGGACGTCTTATGCTGGGCGTTCCGGAAGATGTGACGATGCTTGTCGTTTTCGGCGGAAGTCTCGGCGCCCGCCATATCAATCAAGCGGTATGCGCCTTGAAGAGCCGACTTCTTGCTGTCGACGACCTCTACATCGTCCATATCACCGGTCCGAAGGAATACGACTCCGTGGTTGAATGCCTTGCTTTGTCAAAGGAGGAATCCCGCCGCTGGACCGTCATGGCGTATCAGGATCGGATGCCGGAAACGCTTGCGGCGGCGGATTGTGCCATTTCTCGCGCGGGGGCCACGTCTTTGGCGGAAATCTCGGCTTTGGGCCTTCCTGCGCTGCTTGTGCCGTTTCCCTATGCTACCGAAGACCATCAGACCACGAACGCAAAGGCGTACGTGGCGAGCGGAGCCGCCTTTATGCTGCCCGACGATGCGCTCGATAGCGAGGAATTCTCCGAAAAGCTCTTCGCATTGATCGAGGATGAATCGGTGCGCGGTGCCATGCGCAAGGCTGCGAGCGGATTTGAAACGCAGGACGCTGCTGCTAAACTGGCGGAGGTTGTCTGCCGTTGCGCACGCGCGTAATCGCGCGTTTTCACGATAGATATCTTTTCCGATAGACTTAAGGGGGAGTCTTGATGAGCTCTGAAACCAAATGCATTCATTTTATCGGTGTCGGCGGAGTGGGCATGAGCGGCATTGCCCGCGTCGCCTCCGATTCCGGCATGCGGGTGAGCGGTTCGGACATGAAGTCTTCTCGCTATACCGAACAGCTTGCCCAAGCGGGCATTCCTGTTTTTATCGGCCACGATGCCGGCAATCTTCCGTCTGATTGCGATGTCGTCGTTGTCTCCACGGCTATTCCCGAAACGAACCCCGAGCTTGCCGCCGCTCGTGAGCGTGGCATAGAGGTGTGGCAACGCGCGCGCATGCTTGCCGAGCTTGGCCGTGGCAAAAAGACGCTCGCCGCCGCAGGCACGCACGGCAAGACCACGACGTCTTCTATGCTTGCTACGGCTACAGACGCCCTGGGTCTTTCTCCGACGTTCGTGGTGGGCGGCATCGTCGACGCATATCAGACGAATGCGGTGTCGGGCAAGGGCGAGTACTACGTAGTCGAAGCAGACGAAAGCGACGGGTCTTTTCTCAACCTGTCTCCGTATGTTGCGCTCGTGACTAACATCGAAGCCGACCATCTCGACCATTACGTAGGCGGTATCGAGGAGATTCGCGAGACCTTTGCACGATTCATGTCTTCCGTTCCCGACCAGGGGGCGATCGTCGCGTGCGGCGAAGACCCCGCTCTTGTCGAGCTTGCTTGCAGCACGGGCAAGCGCGTGGTCACCTACGGGTTCGATGCTTCCTGCGATACGCGTGTGCTGGATTACCGCACGGAGGGAATAGCGACGTCGTTCACGCTCGCGTTTCCCGACGGGCTTTCTGTGCAATGTCGCCTGGCGAAAAACCCCGGCCGTCACAATGCCCTCAACGCCGCTGGCGTGCTGAGTGTTATATGGGCTTTGGGGGAAGACGTTTCTCGCGCCGCTGAGGGGCTCGCAGGATATTCTGGCGTCCGTCGTCGGTTTGACCTGGTGGGGGAGGCAGCCGGCGTCACGGTCGTCGACGATTACGCCCACCATCCCACGGAAGTCGCCGCGACGATCGAGGCGGCGAAGGCTCTCTCGTTCGATCGCGTCGTGGTCTTGTTCCAGCCTCATCGTTATACTCGCACGCAAACGCTTGCGAAAGAGTTCGCGCATGCGTTCGACCGCGCCGACTCCCTGATGATCATGGACGTCTATTCTGCGGGCGAGGACCCTATCGAGGGCGTAAGCGGGCAGACTATCGTTGACCGCATCAATGCTTTGAGCGATGCCGGGAAGGCCACGTATCTTCCGTCGAAAGACGAGACGGTCGAGGTCGTGCTCGATGCGGTTCGTCCGGGCGACCTGCTCATCACGATGGGGGCTGGCGACGTCACTTCGTTTGGTCCTTTGGTCGTTCGCGCGCTCGAGCAGCGCTAGGGGATGCGCGGCGTGTCTTTTATCGAATATGAACTGGGCGATCGTTTCAAAGGCGTCGTACTCGAAAACGAGCCCATGAGTCGCCATACCACCTATCGCATCGGAGGCCCTGCGAGCTATTTCATCCAGGCGGATACGCTTGGCTCACTCGTGGGGGTCACGGAACTGCTGCGCTGCTGCGGCATTCCGTGGATTGTCGCAGGCAAGGGGAGCAATCTCTTGGTAAGCGACGAGGGCTTCGAGGGCGCTGTCGTAGTGCTCGGCTCGGAATTCAACGCCTGCTCGTACAACGAGCAGGCTCAGACCTTTTCCGTCGGTGCCGGATGTCGCTTGTCGCGGGTCGTTCGCGAAGCCTTTTCGCGCGGTCGAGCGGGGTTTGAATTCGCGGTCGGTACGCCGGGGACGGTCGGCGGCGCTTTGCGCATGAATGCGGGTACGAGTCACGAATACATAGGAAGCCGAGTCTTGTCGATAACCTCCCTTCGACCCGGGCAAGGCCTCAAGCGCTATAACGCCTCGGATGTTGCATGGGGCTATCGCGAGACGTCATTTCCGTATGATGAAATTGTGCTGGAATGCGAGCTTTCGACGAACGAGGGCGACAAAGAGGCGATTCGCGTCAAAATGGAGACCGCGCTTTCTCGCCGTCGCAAGACGCAGCCGCTTTCGATGCCTTCGTGTGGAAGCGTCTTTCGCAATCCCGAACGGGAATCGGTGGGACGACTGATAGAGAACGTAGGGCTGAAGGGCGCGACGTGCGGCGCTGCGCAGATTTCCGAGCTGCACGCGAATTTCATCGTCAACAGGGGAGGAGCGCGTGCTGTCGAGGTGCTTGCCCTCATTCATGCCGTTCAGGACGCGGTGGGACAGCGCTATGGCATAGAACTAGTTCCGGAGGTGCGTTTTCTTGGCTTCGCGTAACAATCGTCCTACACCTCGCGTTTCCTCAAGACAAAGAGGGTCGCAGGTCGATATTCCGCGTGGGTCCGTGCGTTCTACGCGCTCTTATGGCAGGCCGACGCAGCGTTTTGGATCGCAGGGCGGATACGGCAGCGCTCAGCCGCGCGTGTCTACGGTCAAAGTAGGCTCTCTTGCTCAAGGGATGCGCGACGAACGCGTCCATAAGGCATATCGAGCCCATATGGCGAAGGCCATCGTGCTCCTTTGCCTCATCGCGGTTCTTGCCGCCACATGTCTCGGCGTGTACTGGTCGAGTCTCTTTTCCGTCAAGCAGCTTACGGTGTCGGGGGTCGAACATCTCACGTCGGAAGAGATGACGCAGCTTGCGAACGTTCCGAGCGATACGACGCTTCTTCGTGTCGATACGGGGGCTGTGAGAAACGGCGTCTTGCGCGACGCGTGGGTTGCCGATGTCGATGTGCAGCGCGTTTTCCCCGATACGCTTAATCTAAATGTTACCGAGCGTAAAATCGGCGCCACGGTCGAGGTGAGCGTGGACGAGGGTCAGTCTTTACAGACCTGGGCTATCTCCGAAGACGGCATTTGGCTTTGCATGATCCCGGAAGAAGGAACCGAGGCGGCATCGAAAATCAGCCCGAAGATCTACGAGGACAAAGCGAACGTCTTGAGCATTAAAGACGTGGCATACGGCGTCAAGCCGGAGGTCGGCTCGCAATGCTCCGACGAGAGCATCATCAACGCGCTCGACATTGTAACAGGGCTTACTACCGAGCTGAAAGACCAGGTGAAAACGGTCTCCGCTACATCCGCGGACAATACCACCATCACGCTCGATTCGAATGTGCAGATAGCGTTCGGGTCGGCTGACGATATTCGCGACAAGGAGCGCGTCTGCTTGCAGATCATGGCAGACAATCCCGGTACGGTTTCCTATATCAACGTTCGTGTGGTTGCAAGTCCCACATGGCGTACCGCATAGCTTTTGAACGGAGCAAGCCTTCAGCGGCCTTGATATTGTGGGACTTCGGCGGAGGTGCTTTCTTGCGCTCCTTCGGGTTCTTGCAATGTAAGCGAGTTCGTGTAAAGTAGACCTGTCATGCTTTCAAAATGGCTTGATACACCATTTGAATAAGAAGCGATGCAGGCAAACGCAGCTGGAAATGTAGCACGCATGGAGGATATGATGCCTAAAACTATTGGTTCTGAGCACCTGGCCGTCATCAAGGTCGTAGGTGTCGGCGGCGGTGGAACGAACGCCGTCAATCGTATGGTCGAGGCCGGACTGAAGGGCGTGGAGTTCATTGCCGTGAACACCGACAAACAGGCTCTTTTGCTTTCCTCCGCCGATAAGACCATTCATATCGGCGAGGAATTGACGCGCGGCCTCGGCGCCGGTGCAAATCCCGAGATCGGCTGCCAGGCGGCGGAGGAATCTCGCGCTGAGATTCGTGAGGCCTTGGCCGAGGCTGACATGGTCTTCGTGACCGCCGGCGAAGGCGGCGGCACGGGCACGGGCGCAGCGCCCGTCGTCGCGGAAATCGCACGTGAAGAAATCGGCGCTCTTACGGTCGGCGTCGTCACCAAGCCGTTCGGTTTCGAGGGTCGTCTGCGTCGCAATCAGGCAGAGCAAGGCTGCGATCTGCTCTCCCAGAAGGTGGATACGCTCATCGTCATTCCCAACGACCGACTGCTCGAAGTCATCGACAAGAAGACCTCCATGCTCGATGCGTTCCGCATCGCCGATGATACGCTGCGTCAGGGCATTCAGGGCGTTACCGACCTGATTACCATTCCCGGCCTCATCAACCTCGACTTCGCCGACATCCGCACCGTCATGAAGGATGCGGGTACGGCAATGATGGGCATCGGCTACGGCACCGGCGAGAATCGCGCGCTCGATGCCGCGACTCAGGCTATCAACTCCAATTTGCTCGAAGCATCCATCCAGGGCGCAAGCCGCGTTCTGTTCTCCATTGCGGGCGGTCCCGACCTTACGCTCGCCGAGGTCGATGCAGCGGCTCGCGCCATGGAAGCTGTTGTCGACGAAGACGCCAACATCATCTATGGTCAGATTATCGACGAAGGTCTGGGCGACCAGGTGCGCATCACCATCATCGCCACGGGCTTCTCTCGTACCACGCAGGCCGTCATGGACTTCGATAACGCTCGAAACGATCTTTTCGCCTCTACGGCGCCGGCGCGCGATACGTACACTTCCAACCAGAGCCATCCTACGTCTCCGGTTGCTACGTCGGCAAATGCTGCCTCCACGCGCATCGCGGATGAAGAGTACATCCCCGATTTTCTTCGTCGTCGCTAAGCCGATAGGCATTGCTTATGACCGAATGCGTGAAAACGCATGATTCAGCGACCCTCGATTTGCCGTATCCTCGGCTTGCCGAGGGTCGCTTTTCTTCATGCGCCGTTCTTACCGATGATGCGCTGAACGCGGATTTCGGCGTGCGTATCTGCTTCACCCAGCGTACAGGGGGCGAAAGCGAGCCGCCTTACGATTCGCTCAATCTGGGCGATCATGTTCAAGATGACCCTGAATGTGTGGGGCTGAACAGGCGAAAGCTCTTCTGCGCTTTCGGTATGAGGGAAGATGCGGTTATTGTCCCGAAGCAGGTTCACGGAGATGCGATAGTCGCATGCAAGAACCGTTCTGATTACGCCCATGCCGTCCTGCGTGCGCAGAACGGAGCCGACGGGGTGATCGTGTCCTGCGACGAAGTGGGAGCCATGCTCTGCTTCGCCGATTGCGTGCCGGTCATCGTGGTTTCTCCGCGGCGTACCTTCGCCGTTGTGCATGCGGGTTGGAGGGGCGTGATGGCGCGCATTGCCCAATCCGCCGTAAAGCGCGTCTGCGAGATGGATGGCATCGGGCCGTCTTGCCTCAACGTCTATATCGGTCCGCATATCCATGCGTGCCATTTCGAGGTAGGCGAAGACCTTGCTCGCCGTTTTTCGGACGAATTCGGGTCGCATGTTTTGGTGGACGATTGCCACGTTTCGCTTTCGGCAGCGCTGCGTTCCGGGCTGATTTCGGTCGGCGTGGACGAGCGTCGAATTGCGGATGCCGGGGTGTGTACCGTATGCGACGGCGGGAAACGCTATTTCTCGTATCGGGCAAGCGGAGGACGGTGCGGCAGACATGCCGCGTTCGCCGTTCGATGCGGCAACGGAAAAGAAGGGCTGTGATTGCGTATGTCGTTGCAACAGCGATATGGGCTCGTTGAGCATAAGGTCGCCCAAGCGTGCGATGCGTGCGGTCGTGATCGCAAAGACGTTTGCATCATCGCCGTCTCCAAGACGGTGGACCTTGATGCGGTGGAAGAAGCTATTGCGGCCGGCGTGCACGATTTCGGAGAAAACCGCCCTGCAGAGCTCGTTCGGAAATTCGAGGCGTTTCCACGGGAGCGTTGGCATTTCATCGGCAATATCCAATCTCGTCAACTGCCGTCTGTCGTGGGACGCGCATGTTTGATCCATTCGCTGTACGAACGAAAGCATGCCGAGAAAATCGATTCATTGGCCGCGAAGGCCGGCATCATACAAGACGTTCTGATCGAAGTTAACGACGGGGAGGAAAACAAGCAGGGGCTCGAGCCTGATGCATTGTTCGAGATGCTTGCGTTCTGCCACGGATTGAAGCATGTGCGTGTCAGAGGGCTTATGACCATGGCTCTTCGGGGGGATTTGCGAAGTGCTCGTGCTACGTTTGCCGATTTGGCCATCCTGCGTGATACGATGAATTCGAAACTTGCCGCAAGCGGCATGACGGATATGGTTCTCCGTGAACTTTCAATGGGGATGAGCGACGATTATCTCGAAGCCATTCCCGAAGGGGCTACCATGGTTCGTGTCGGACGTGCAATCTTTAGCGACGACTATGCGGGATAATCCCGCTTTGACGGATAAGGTGGAACACAGATGGATTTGAAGATTCCAAAATTCGACGATTTGAAGGATCGCCTGGGATTCAAGGATACTCCGCGACCCCGTCATGGGTCCTCTTCCGTGCGCGATAATTCCTACGATGATTTTGAGACGGAGGACTTCGGAGAGTACGCTTTCGACGATTCGGCTGATTACGCCAAAGAAGCCAATCAGAGCGCTGCGAAGACGGCGTCTTTCGCTCCTCAGATGCCCAAGCTCGTTACGGCCGATGATGTGCGCGCCCATACGCAGTATACTCCGAATGAGCATGCGGACGAGGCGTCCCAGGAGCATTGCGACTTCGTTGCTCCTAAGACCGACGAGCAGCGTTCTCCCGGTTTGAACGGACTGTTCGACCCGACGCATGCACCCTCCGATACGGGCGTTATTCGCAGGAGCGCGCCTGCCGTTTCCGCCGAAAGCCCTGCCGCTCAGACAGGCGCCTTTGCTGCGCAGGAGCTCTCCTCCGTGCCTTCCATGCCAGCGGTTGCTTCTGAGCCTCGCGTCGTTGCGCGCGCCACGCGCATTCTGACGGTTATCAAGCCTGAAAGCTATGCGGATGCTGAGCGCATTGCGAAAATCCTTAAATCGGGAGATGTCGCGGTGCTCTCTTTGCGCACGACCCCTGAAGAGCTGGGCAAGCGCATTCTGGATTTCAGCTTCGGCGTTGCATGCGCGCTTGATGCGCGTGTCGAGTGCGTGTCCGGTCACGTGTTCGCGATCACTCGCGGCGCCGGCCTGACCGAGGGCGAGACGTCGCGTCTTCGCGATCAGGGACTGATGTAGATGCTCGAGTATTTCATCGTTTCTCTGGCTGACGTGTACACGATGATTCTGTTCGTGTACGTGCTTATGTCATGGATTCCCCAGAAGAGCGGCATCATCGCTGATATCGATACCGTTCTCGGCAGGGTCTGCGATCCTTTCTTGAACCTGTTCAGGAAATTCATTCCGCCAATCGGCGGGATGGTCGACATATCGCCGATTTTCGCCCTGCTTGTATTACAATTCGCTGTACGTCTAATCGTCATGATTCTTTAAGAATCGGCATTGAATAAGCGTTAAGGAGCTGTTATGGCCATCACTTCCGAAGAAATCCACAATCAGAGCTTCACGGTCGATCGCAAAGGCTACGATGTTGACGAGGTCGATGTATTCCTCGAGCATGTCGCTGCGGAAATCGACGGGTTGAATGCTGAAATCGAAGAGCTGACCGCACAGCTTCATGCGCAGGCTTCCTACGAGGAAGAGCCGATGGACATGGACGCCGCTTTCGCCGAGCCCCCTATGGCTCAGCCTGAGGAGAAGCAAGAAGACGAGTCTTCTCAGCCGCTTTCGGCGGATGAGAAAGACGAGCGCATCGCAGAACTCGAGCGCAAGCTTGCCGAGCAGGAAAATGATGCGTCCGCGATTGCGAACGCGCTCGTTACCGCTCAGCGCTCCGCCAAAGAGGTCATCGATGCGGCGAATAGCGAGGCAAAGCGCATCAAGTCCGACGCCGAGGCGGATGCCGCCGGCATCATCGATCGCGCCAACGCCGAGAAAGAAAAGATTGAAGAGGCGATCGAGGAGCTCGACCAGTCTCACAAACAGACCTGCGAGATGTATGCCGAATCCCTCAAGGCGTTCATCGAGGATGCCAATGCCAAGCTCGATGACGTCGAGGATGAGCTTGCCAAGAAGGACGGAAAGAAGCGTGCGCATGCTCGCTTTGCAAGCCCCACGCAGGCTCCTGTTCATAAGCCCGCTCCTGCAGGCGTGACTGGTGCCGTAGCCCCGAGCTATACCGCTCCTGCGGCGGCTGCGCCCGCGACGCCTGTCACTGTTCCCGCAACTCCGAAGCCTTCCGTGGTCGAAAAGGATCTGAGTGGCTACGGCGACGCCTCCGATGCGTTCGATTTGGGCGATATCGACTAATCGTCGATCGTCGTTTTGCCGAAAAAGAAGAAAGCTCCCGAGAGGGAGCTTTTCTTTTGCCGTAGCGGGCCTGTAAGCCGGGTTCTGTCTTCGAAGACGGCCATTTATCTTGGGCGTACGTTACCGCACGTCTCGAGCAGGCTACCCGCATGCACGGAGAGGCGCGCCGTGTCGCATGCCTATTCGCCCTTGCTTCGGATGGGGTTTACCAAGCCACGCTGTTGCCAGCGTGCTGGTGCGCTCTTACCGCACCTTCTCAGCTTTTCCCTTAACGCGATTCGCGCCAGTGGGAGTTTTCTTTTCTGCAGCACTTTCCGTCGGGTTTCCCCGCCCGGCCGTTAGCCGGCATCCTGCCTCTGGAAGCCCGGACTTTCCTCATGAGAGCGTATCTCACGCGACCGTCCGGCCCGCATAGCCGTGCTATTGTAGCATCGTTTGCAAAGAAAGGTCGAAATATGAATCGAGAAATCGAATTCGAATGCGCTTTGGTCGGGGCGGCTTCTTTTGACGCTGCCCATTTTTCGCGTGAAACGTTCGGCTGCACGGTTGCGGTCGACGGGGGCTATGCCTCGTTGGCGCGGGCGGGCATAGAACCGGATTTCGCACTGGGGGATTTCGATTCCTTGGGATACGTACCCCAAGACGTTGCCGTGGAATGCCACCCCGCCATGAAAGACGACAGCGACACGGCGCTGGCGCTCGACTGGGCTCGTTTGAGGGGATATCGTCGCGTGGCAGTCTACGGCGCGCTCGGTGGCAGAATCGACCACACGCTCGCAACATGCCAAGCTCTCGTCGGAGCGTCAAAACGGGCGATGCAAGCCGTTGCAATAGGGGAGGGGAGCGTCATGGTACCTCTTTCTTCGCATGGCTTCAACGTCTTGGAGTTGCCGGCATTCGAACGAGGCGTGCTGTCGGTCTTCTCCATGGGCGATTGCGCGCGGGGCGTGCTGGAGTCGGGGCTGAAGTACGAGGTGGAGGATATCGTTTTGAGCAATGATGTGACATTGGGGCTTTCCAACGAATTCGTCGGAAAGCCGGCACGTATACGTGTCGGCTCAGGCGAGCTTATGGTCGTTCTTCCGAGCATGCCGCTCTCCTCGTTGCGTATGCTATGCGAGTGCAATGCGCCGATTGCGTGTCGAGAACGCACCAGATGCGATCTTTTCTCGTGACGGTGCGAGTCTGAGACTATAATCGGCGTGTGCGGGGAGCTTGCTTAAGCAGGCTGAGAGGGGGCTGATTCGCCCCGACCCGATGAACCTGTTTGGGTAATGCCAGCGAAGGGAGAGAAAACATGGCAATGCCTCTGTCTGAAATCAACGACATCATATCCGCCTCGTGCGATTCGGTGCGTGCGACCGCTCCGCTTGTCCACTGCATCACGAACTATGTCACGGTGGAAAGCTGCGCTAATGCGGTGCTCGCCGTAGGCGGAAGCCCCATCATGAGCGACGAACCTGCCGACGTCGAGGATATTACGTCCATTTGCGATGCGCTCGTCATCAACATCGGAACCCTGAACCAGCGAAGCATCGAATCCATGAAGGTGGCGGGGGCGAAGGCTGCCGAGCTCGGCCATCCTATCGTTCTCGATCCGGTAGGAGCGGGGGCCTCCAGGCTTCGTACCGAGGTTGCGGGGTCGCTTCTTGAGACCTTGCCGATTGCTTTGGTACGCGGCAATATGAGCGAGGTGAAAGCCCTTGCGGGTGCCGCGAGCGCTACGAAAGGGGTCGATGTCAACCCTGAGGATATCGTCGGCGAATCCAATATCGAAACCGCTGCTCGGTTCGCGCGCGAATTTGCCGAGCGTGTCGGGTGCGTCGTCGCCATTACCGGACCTGTCGATATCGTGGCGGATGCGAACCGTGCGTTCGCTGTTCGCAACGGCTCTCCCCTTCAAGGTCGGATTACCGGATCGGGATGCATGCTTTCGGCGCTTTCCGGCGCATATATCGCTCGTCGCGAGGAGGATGCGGCAGGTGCGGCTTTGGCGGCTGTCGTTCATATGGGTGTCGCAGGGCAGCGCGCCGCTGCTAAGCTTGAGCGTATGCAGGGAGGTACGGGCAGTTTCGCAACCTACCTCATGGACGAGCTTTCCCTGCTCGACGGCGCGGCGCTCGCTCGCGACGCCGCGGCTTTCGAGGTGGCGTAGATGCAATCGCCTCGCGAATACCTGCGCCGTCACCCCGAGACGCTTCGACTGTATGCCGTTACCGACGCCTCGTGGCTTGAAGGCCGTACGTTGGACGAATGCGTTCTCGAGGCCGTGGAGGGCGGTGCAACGTTCGTCCAACTGAGGGACAAGCACGCATCAACGAGCGAGCTTGTTGAGCAATACAGCCGCCTGCGCCGTGTGATTCCGGGGAACGTTCCTTTCGTCGTGAACGATGACCTCGAGGCGGCGTCGGTGGCGCAGGCTGACGGCGTGCATGTAGGACAGAGCGATGCTGCCTGCGAAGAAGCCCGTCGGATTCTCGGTCCCGATAAGATCGTCGGCGTGTCCGTGCAGACGGTCGATCAGGCCCTTGCGGCATCGGAGGCCGGCGCCGACTATCTCGGCGTAGGTGCGTTGTTCAAAACGGCGACGAAGCCTGAAGCCGCCGATGTCTGTCTTGATGCGCTTTTGGAAATATGCCGTTCGGTCGACATACCCGTTGTGGCCATTGGGGGTCTGAACGAAGAGACCGTAGCGGCCCTTGAGGGTACGGGGATTGCGGGCGCGGCTGTCGTGTCGGCCTTGTTTGCCGCTCCCGACATCAGACTGGCAGCACGGGGTCTCAGGGACGCTGTCAATCGCGTGTGTAAGAGTTGAATTCGCAGGTAGAGAACACGAGATGTGGCGCATGGGGCTGCATCTCGTGCGTTGAAGGAGTCCGTGTCATGTCGTACAGTATTCCATCGGTGCTTACCGTGGCGGGATCCGACAGCTCAGGCGGGGCGGGAATCCAAGCCGATATCAAAACCGTAGAGTCAATGGGGCTCTACGCCCAAAGCGTCATCACGGCACTGACCGCTCAGAACACGCTGGGGGTATACGGGGTTTTCGATGTTGCCCCCGATTTCGTGCGTGCCCAGATCGATGCGGTGTTTGGCGATATCCGCCCCCACGCGGTCAAGGTAGGCATGGTCTCATCGGCTGATATCGTCTCGGCTATCGCCCAGGGTCTTTCAGAACATACGGCGCCTAACGTGGTGCTCGACCCCGTCATGGTTTCTACGAGCGGTTCCCGTCTTATTTCACAAGAGGCAAAAAATGCCTTGGTGCGCGACCTTTTTCCGCTTTCGACTCTCATTACGCCTAATATTCCAGAGGCCGAGGTGCTATGCGGCATGTCCATCGAAACGCCTCAAGATATGGAGTCGGCGGCTCAGATACTGTCCGGCATGACTCCTGGCGCGGTTCTCGTAAAAGGCGGACACGGCGCAACTGATGCGGATGACCTGTTGTATCTTGAAGGGCTGTGCCATTGGTTGAAGGGTAGGCGCGTCGAAACGAAGAATACCCACGGAACCGGCTGCACGTTATCGAGTGCGATAGCATGCGGGCTCGCATCGGGGAGGGGGGTTCTCGATGCGGTCTCTCGGGCGAAGGCCTATGTGTCGGGGGCTCTTCGTGCCGATTTTGTCATGGGGAAGGGGAGCGGCCCCCTTAATCATATGTGGGCGTACCGCGAGGTCTTCGAATCGCCCGAGGCATAGGTGGCGTTTCCGCCGTTGCACGGCTTCTTTTCGTGCAACGGCGGGAGTTTACGGCGAATCTTCTTAGCAACGCGAAGATGCCGACAAGATAGGAACCGTTCATTTTGCAGATACGGCCTTTCGCCGAATGGCGTAAAACCGCATTCCAGAGAGTCTTTTCTCGTATTCCTGCTTTTCGCGAGGGGTGGAGGAGGAAACGGTGAGGCTTTTTCCCTAAGATGGAACGTCCCAAGAAGTTGTTTCGGATGACTTCCATTTAGAATGCAAATGGTTTTTCGGAAGGTTTCTGGAAGAAAATGGGAAGAAATAGCGAAGGTCTTGATGGTGAAACGGCATGGTCTTCGGTGGGAAGGGTATGGTAGTGGGTTTCGGGCGATGTCTTTCTTGTCAGGAAAGCTCCTGATACGGATTTTGCTGCAGCTGGGGATGCGTATTGAAGAGAGGGGATTCGAATAAAAAAGAACCCTTCGAGCTAAACTAAGCAACGAAGAGTTCTTTCATTTGCGATGGTAGCCTGGAGGGGATTCGAACCCCCGATCTTCGCCTTGAGAGGGCGATGTCCTAAACCGCTAGACGACCAGGCCATATAATCATGCGCTCAAAAAATGGCTGGGGTGGAAGGAGTCGAACCCTCACATACGGCACCAGAAACCGCTGTCCTGCCATTAGACGACACCCCAGTGCGTTATCCGCAACTCAAGCGCGGATTGAAATATTACAGGTCATACATGGTTGCGTCAAGCATCTTTTTAAACTTTTTTTCAAAAAGATGCTCGCATGCGACGTTTTGTGCCTGAGGAAGGTGCGAGAGAAGCGTGTTTCGTTCGTTCGGCAGGCCTTCAATCGCAGCGTTGAGCACTGCGTCGAGAACAAAGCCGACCGTCCTTCCCGATACTCCGAGCACGTCCACCACATCGGAACCGCGTATGGCCAGGTCGGCGCGTGAGAGAGGGACGCCCGCACGAAGAAGCGTATCAAGGATTTCAAGCCGTAAGGCCGCTTCTTCAGCCTGGGGTCCGCAGAACCCTAGGGCCGAAAGCTCCGAGTGCTGCAGCGTGAGCAGGTCGCGCACGAAGGATACGTCGGCGCCTTCGAGGACGGCGAGCGTCGAGACGCCGTCGGGCGAGGAGGGGACGTATTCGTTGTGGCGAATCACGATTCGACAGACTTTTTCGCGAAGGCGGCGCGGGGCTTTCAGTTCCTCTAAAAGCGACATGGCTCGATGGGCGCTTTCTCTCGCGTGGTCGTTAGGGCTGTTTGGTTGAGACGAAGCGGACGTTTTCCCTATATCACGAAACAGGACGGCAAGACGCAAGGAGGCCTCGGTAGGCGTTCGGTCCAGGACATGCGCCGTGTGCTCGAGGATGCTGCAAGCGCTTTTTCGAAAGTTCAGGGGCTGTACCGCCATGGCGCTTATCCCTTCGATCACGATGTCGAATATGCCGTGGTATTTCAAAAGGATGGCGGAAGCGCGAGGAGCGCACAGAAACGCGCACAGCTCAGAGAAAACCCGCTCTTTCGACAAAGATTTCAAAAGCGGTGCGTTCTTGCGCAGTGCGTTTTCCGTTCGGCGCTCGATGGAAAAATCCAGTTTTGCCGCGAAGCGAAGGGCCCTCATGATGCGAAGGGGGTCTTCGGCGAGGCGGTCGAAGGGGTTGCCGACTGCGCAAAGGCGACGCTTCCGGATGTCGTCAAGCCCCCCGAAGGGGTCGAAGATGCCTCGAGAAGGATGGAAGGCCATGGCGTTCATGCGAAAATCGCGCCGAAAGAGGTCGTCTTCGATGCTATTGGTGAACGTTACGGTATCGGGGTGCCGCGCATCGCCGTAGATTCCGTCGATGCGGTAGGTCGTTACCTCGAAAGGGACGGATTCGACCACGACGGTTACCGTGCCGTGTTTCGCGCCTGTCTCAACAACCTTATGACCGGCTTCCTTGAAAAGGGAGCTTGTCTTTTGCCAAGGAGCCGAAGTGGCTATGTCGTAGTCGTTCGCCTTGGTTCCCATGAACGCATCGCGGACGCACCCTCCGACGAGCCAGGCGCTGTAGCCAGCCCCCTCTAGCTTGTTCAGGACGTAGAGCGCGCGCGTGTCAATCGGTATGTCGGGGAAAGAATCCATGATTGAAATGGTAGTGGAAAACGCGGTGAAAAACAGCAGGGAATTGTCGTCAGATAAGGAAGGGGAGCTGCCGCCGCGTTCGTTCGCCCATTCTCTCCGATGCGGCTGTCGTGTCGGAGAGGACGGCTTTTGTTGCGCAACTACAATACATACACGCCCGACGTACGGGGGCGTCGGTCTCTCGATGGCCGATGGAAGCTCCTTTTGCGGCATGGTCGCGCTGCTTTCGGCGAAGGGCACTCCCTTGCGAGGCCTGCCGGCCATTGCTGTTCGCGAGTGCGTCGAGGTGTGGAACTGAGCGTGGTTGGAAGGAGCGCACCCATGAAAAGTTTTCTTGCGAATTCGGCATGCAACGGACGTCCTCCGAAGAATTTGCGTGCGAGGAAATATCGCTCTCGTCCGAAATTGGTGCAGAGGATGATGTCTGAGCGCGATGTGGCCCGCTTTCTTGTCGCTCCGCAGGGTTATGGGAAGACCATGCTGGCGCTCGAGTACGCAAGCGTGGTCTCGAATTTCGCAAATACATTTTGGGTCAATTGCCAAAGTCCGTGTTTTCTGCGCGACCTTGATGGCGGCGTCGTCGCATCGACGCTTTCGCTTCTTGGAGGCAGAGGCTCTCTTGCGATTTTCGAGGACGTGCCGTTTCTCGGTGATGGGAGGGCGGAGACGTTTTCGCGCGATATCGATACGTTGCTTTCCGACGGATGGGAGGTCGTTGTCACGGCTACCCCGGTCGCCGATTCCTTGGGCGATCTTCAGAAGGACCGGATATGCATCGCCTCGAAAGACCTGCTGATCGATGCTGACGAAATCGATTCTGCGGGAAGTGCCGGATTTGGGGACTGCGACAGAATCGCGTCATTTGTGTGGGGAACCGACCGAGACGCCGATGCGCTACTTCAAGGGCTAAAGACGGCGGGGACTCCTGCTGAGCTGACCCTCGTCGAATTCGTCATGCTCGTTTTGGGCGAAGGGTCCATAGAAGAGGTGTTTTCTATCGTGAAGGGGATGAGGAAAGATACGCTCCGTCTTCTTGAGGAGTGCTACCCCCATCTGGGGATCGACCTAATCGAGGAGCGGTTCAAGGCTCGTAGTATGCCGATAGGCAAGATAGCCAAAGCGTGCCACGCTTCGATCGGGCGAACCGTGGAGGGCGCCACCGCTTCGAACAGAGACGCGCTTGTCAGCCGTCTGGCCGATCTTTTGGTGCGCCATGGGATGTGGCAAAGATCGTGCGATCTTATGGCGACCCTCTGTTCGAGGAAGAAGAGGGCACCATGGATAGAAAACGTGCAGGACGATTTCGTCCGTGCCGGATTCCCCGCCTGCATCCAGGAGCTGTTCGAGTCGTCCGGTCTCGACGGCGCTTCTTTGTCGAGCGGCATGGCCCTTGCGGCGGCGCGGCGGCTTCATCTTCTTCAAGACAGCGCGAAGTCCGCGTATTTTGCGGCGCGTGTGCTCGATAGGCCGGATGCCGCCACGTGCCAGCGAATCGAGGCGGCTCTTCTTGTGGACGAGTGTGCAGAAGGCAAACAACGCCGCACGGCGCAATTGGTGCTCGAGGGGGATGCACGCTCCGGAGTTGCTGCCCAGGATTCAGGGCTGTATTGCGCGGCTCGGGCTCGGCTGCTTGAAGAAAAGGACCTTGAGGGGGCCCTCGGCGCGCTCGAAAGCTGTAGCGGCGAATCGCTGCAGCAGCAGCCTGTGCTGCTTGAAGTGGCCCGTGCGGCAAGGCTTGCAAGAGACGTCGAATCGGGTCGGAAGCGGGAGCGCGACCCCAAGGCGCTGCATCGCCGCGCGAACGCTTTGGTCGCTCGTGCAATTGCTCTGTGCGAGAAGAAAAGCGAGCCGACGGTGTACGAAGCGCTGCTGCACGAGGCCGTCGGCTTTGAGGCTGTGAGCAATGCGAATCTCTCGCGTCGGAGAAAGGTCGAACGCATACTCTCCGGTCTCAACGCGCAGCGTGAGGAGGCGAGGGCGAAGCGCGTGCTTTCCGACCTTCCTCCCAATGTCGTTCCCCTCAGGGCCGCAAGCGCCCAAATTCCTCTTTTGCACGTGCGTCTTTTTGGCGGCATGGAGGTCCGTATGGGAGGAGAGGTCGTCGATGAGAAGGCCTTCCAGAAGCACAAGGCCACGACGCTGCTCGCCATTCTGGTCTTGCACAGGGGCAAGGAGGTTCCGCGAAGCGAGCTGCTCGACGTGCTTTGGCCCGACACGTCGAGCGAAAAGTCCGTCAACAGCTTCTATTCGCTCTGGTCTCTTCTGCGTCGTGCGCTTGTGGACGAGCGGGGGACGTGCCCGTACTTGGCGAAGCATCAGAAGAGCTACATGGTCGATGCCCATTTCGTGAAAAGCGACGTGGAAGAGTTCGAGTCTATCTGTCGTATGCTTACTTTTGAGGAGCCGGAGGCCGAGACGTGGATGGAGGCGTTTGCGCGCCTTGAGGAAGATTTTGCGTGCGGTTTGCTGCCCTCCGAGTCCTCGAACGCCTACATCGCTCGGCTTCGGGAGCGCTTCAAAACCCGGCTTGCCGACGTCTACGTCACTGCGGCGGACAGGCTGTGCGACGTGGACGAACCGAGGGCCGCGTTGTGGTTCGCCCAAGCGGCGCTCGATCGTTTCGAAAAGAGGGAAGATGCGTTCTGCGCCCTCATGCGGGCCCAGATGTCGACGGGCCAGCGAAGCCTTGCGATGGGTACGTTTTTCGAATGCAAGCGATTCATGAAAGAAGATCTGGGGATGGATCCTTCTGAGCGCATCATGCGACTTCATCGGCGCCTACTTGATGAAGCGAATGGGGGTTCTTTGGTCTCGGCCTAGGAGGGGATGAAGCGCAGCGCATCTATGGTAAAGTAGCGCAGTCAATTCGAATCAATATCACTATGTGGCAAAGCGTCGTTCGCCTAGGCGTTCGGCGGGACGAAGAGGTGTCATGGGATTCCTATCGAAGCTTCTCACCTTTGGCGAGGGCAAGCAGATGAAGGGCTATCAAGCCCTTGTCGAGAAAATCAATGCGCTAGAACCCGAAATGCAGGGCAAGACTGACGAGCAGCTGCGTGCTTTGACGGCGGCGTACAAGCAGCGTGTAGCCGAGGGCGAAAGCCTCGACTCCATTCTTCCGGAGGCGTTCGCCACGGTTCGAGAGGCCAGCGTAAGAACACTCGGCCTGCGCCATTTCGACGTGCAGCTCATTGGCGCCATGGCGCTCAACGACGGCCAGATTGCCGAGATGAAGACCGGCGAGGGCAAGACGCTCGTCTCGACGCTCGCCGGGTACCTCAATGCTTTGACGGGCAAAAGCGTTCATATCGTTACGGTCAACGATTATCTTGCCCGCCGCGACAGCCAGTGGATGGGAGCCATCTATCGTTTCTTGGGCATGGAGGTTGGCCTGGTTCAAAACGGAATGCGCCCTTCCGAGCGCATTCCCGCCTATAAAGCCGATGTAACATACGGCACGAATGCCGAATTCGGCTTCGACTACCTGCGCGACAATATGGTCACGCGCGCTGACCAGCGCGTGCAGCGCGGCCATTATTTCGCCATTGTCGACGAGGTCGACTCCATCCTTATCGACGAAGCGCGTACGCCGCTGATCATCTCCGGCGCCGGCGTGAAGGCGGCCGATATGTACAAGAAGTTCGCCCAGGCAATGTTTGGCCTCGTGCGCGACGAAGACTTCGAGATGGACGAAGCGAAGCGCACCATCATGGCTACCGAAAGCGGCCTGGCGAAGATTGAGTCCCGCTTGGGAATCGAGGATATCTACGCCGACCCCTCTGGTCAGCTGGCGAATCACTTGCAGCAGGCTCTTCGCGCGCATTTCTTGTTCCACCTCGACAAGGATTACGTCATCGTCGATGGCGAAGTGAAAATCGTCGACGAGTTCACGGGCCGCATCATGGAGGGCCGTCGTTACTCCGAGGGTCTTCATCAGGCCCTCGAGGCAAAGCACAACGTGCGCATCCGCGAGGAGAACCAGACGCTTGCGACCATCACGCTTCAGAACTATTTCCGACTGTACGAAAAGCTTTCTGGCATGACGGGCACGGCTATGACCGAAGATGCCGAATTCCGTCAGATATACAAGCTTCCCGTTGTTGCTATTCCTTCCAACAAGCCTCAGGCTCGCATCGATGAGAATGACTTGATTTACCGCACGATCGACGCTAAATTCCGCGCCGTTGCCGACGATGTGGCCGAGCGCCATAAGGCCGGCCAGCCTTGTCTTGTCGGTACGGTCTCCATTGAGAGCTCCGAGCGCCTTTCTCGTCTGCTCGACAAGCGCGGCATACCCCATGAGACCCTGAACGCGAAAAACCATGAGCGAGAAGCGCATATTGTTGCCCAGGCCGGCCGTGTCGGCGCGGTGACGATCGCGACGAACATGGCGGGTCGCGGTACCGACATTCTGCTCGGCGGCAATCCCGAGGTCTTGATGGAAGACGTGCTCTATGAGAAGGGTTTTGACCCGAATCGCAGCCTTGAGGACGATTCGACCCCCGACGCTCTTCCCGCCCCTTCCGCCGAGCAGCGCCAGGCGGCTCTCGACGAAGCGAAGCGCGTTTGCGCGCAGGAGCAGAAGCAAGTCCTTGCCGCAGGTGGCCTTGCCGTCATCGGCACCGAGCGTCATGAATCCCGCCGTATCGACAATCAGCTTCGTGGCCGCGCCGGTCGTCAGGGCGACCCTGGTCTTACGCAGTTCTATCTCTCTCTGGAAGACGACCTCATGCGTCTTTTCGGAGGGAACCGCATGGACTCCATCGCCCGGATGATGGAAAAGACCGGCGCCGAAGACGACGTGCCCATTCAGGCGGGCATGGTCTCGAAGGCGATCGAGAGCGCCCAACGCCAGGTGGAATCCATGCATTTTGCCGCCCGCAAGAACGTTCTCGAATACGACGACGTCATGAACCTGCAGCGTAATGCCATCTATAACGAACGAAACGCCATCCTGGACGGCAAGGACCTCTCCAGCCGTATCGGCGACATTATCTCCGACGCCGCGTATGCGGTCGTCGACGAGAATTGCCCCGCGAAGTCCCCGAGCGACGATTGGGATGCAAAGGCGGTTGAGCGCTGGGCCGCCGAGGTGACGGGACGCGCCGATTTCAGCGTTTCCGCGATCGATCACGACGATGATTCGAATGCCGTTGCGGATGCTCTGGTCGAGTATCTCGAAGGCGTTTACGATGAAAAGAAAGAAGCCGTCGGCGATGAGAATATGCGTAAGCTCGAGGCCCAGGTCATGCTGCGCATCATCGACGTCCGGTGGATGAATCACCTACAGGAGATGGATTATCTCAAGACGGGTATCGGGCTGCGCGCCTTCGGCCAGCGCGATCCTTTGGTTGAATACAAGGAAGAGGCGCATGCGGCTTTCGCATCATTGACGGCTTCTATGTATGAGGATTTCCTACGCACGCTGCTTCGTCTGCAGGTCGCGGCTCCGATGGAAGACGAGCAGTCTTCTCTGGAAAATCGGAAGATGAGCTATTCTTCTCCCGAAGCAGCGCTTGAGTCCACGATGAGAGCTCCTGCTCGCCAGGGTGCTTCTCAGCAGCCCAAGCCGGCGCCTGCGAAGCCTCAGACATATCGCAAGGAGGAACACGATCCTTATGCGAACGTTGGTCGCAACGATCTGTGTCCGTGTGGAAGCGGTTTGAAATTCAAGAAATGTCATGGACGTGATAGATAGCAATGGCAGAGAGAGAATCCAAAGAAATCGAAGCGGCTTCGAAGCGCGTGGCCGATGCGCGCATATGGCTTCATATAGACGAGAAGGCTCGACGTCTCGAGGAGCTCAATGAGCAGATAGCTTCTCCCAACTTCTGGAACGACGCCTCTCGTGCGCAAGAGGTCTCCCGTCAGGCCAGCGCCCTGCGTAATGCCGTAGAAAGCTACGGAGAGGCGGTTGCCACGCTTGAGGACGCTCGCGCCGCGGCCGAGCTTGCGGGAGAAGACCCCGCGTTCGCCGAAGAAAAGGACATGGCGCTCGAACGGCTTTCCGCCATGCTGGAGCGATTCGAAATCGATTCCTGGTTTTCCGGGGAAATGGACGAAAGCGATGCTATTCTTTCCATCAACCCCGGCCAGGGAGGTCTTGAGGCTCAGGACTGGACCGAGATGTTGTACCGTATGTACGTTCGCTACGCCGAGCAGAAAGGCTGGAAGGTTAAGTCCCTCGACGTGGTTGCCGGCGAAGGTATCGGTCTTGATCGCGCGGTCATTCAAATCGAAGGACATAATGCCTACGGCATGTTGAGAAGCGAACATGGCGTCCACCGTCTGGTGCGTATCTCGCCGACGGACGATAAAAAACGCCGACAGACGACGTTTGCGAGTGTCGAAGTGCTGCCTGTCACCAGCGATGACATCGAGGTCGACCTCAATCCTGCGGATGTGCGCGTCGACGTTTACCGTTCGAGCGGACCGGGAGGCCAGTGCGTCAATACGACGGATTCCGCCGTACGTTTAACCCATGCACCGACAGGCATCGTGGTGACGTGCCAGAACGAGAAGAGCCAGCTGCAGAACAAAGAGGCCGCCTTCAAGGTCTTGCGCGCGAAGCTCTACGAACTCGAGAGGCGCAAGCGTGAGGAAGAGCTGTCCGCCCTGCGCGGCGAGCGGATGGAGAACAGCTTCGGAAGTCAGATTCGAAATTACGTCCTATACCCGTACCAGATGGTGAAGGACCTTCGTAGTAATATTGAAACAGGCAACGTCGACGCGGTTCTCGATGGCGATATAGAGCAATTCGTCATCGGGTATCATCGTTGGCGTGTCTCGCAATAGAGGTATCGGTTGTCGCTGATTCGGAAGGAAAACGACGTGAACCTGGAAGATTTGAAAGGCAAGGCCAACGATATTCGCGTGGATATCGTCGAAATGGTGGCCGAGGCGGGAAGCGGACATCCGGGAGGGTCCCTCTCGTCCGTCGAGATTTTGTGCGCGCTGTATTTCGGCGGCGTGCTCGATCACGACGCGAGCGACCCCAAGAAAGAGGACCGCGACCGCTTCCTTCTTTCGAAGGGGCATGCGGCTCCCGTGCTTTACGCAACGCTCGCCGAGTCCGGCTATTTCCCCAAGGAGGAACTGAAGACTCTTCGCAAGCTGCACAGCCGCCTTCAGGGGCATCCTGACTGCCGTAAGCTTCCTGGCGTCGAGGCATCGACGGGTTCTTTGGGCCAGGGTCTTTCCATCGCCGCCGGCATGGCGTGCGGCCTGAAGCTCGATGGCAGCGAGGCAACCGTTTTCACGCTGATGGGAGACGGCGAATGCCAGGAAGGCCAGGTCTGGGAGGCCGCCATGTTCGCGTCTCATCGCAGCTTGGACAACCTGGTCGCGATTCTCGACCATAACCACCTTCAGATCGACGGCCGCATCGAAGACGTATGCTGCCCCGACAGCTTCTCCGCCAAATTCGAGGCTTTCGGCTGGCAGGTTTTCATGTGCGATGGCAACGACATGGAGGCGGTCCTTGCGACGTTGGAGTCTGCGAAGGACGCGAAATCGGGAAAGCCGAAGATCGTCATCGCCGAGACCACGAAAGGCAAAGGCGTTTCGTTCATGGAAGACCAGGCTGGATGGCACGGGAAAGCCCCCAATGCCGAACAGGCCGAACAGGCCGTTGCCGAACTGACCGATAAGGAGGCCCTGCATGGCTAACGAGAAGAAGGCCACGCGCGCTGCGTACGGCGAGACCCTGATCGAGCTTGCGAACGCAGGCGTTCCCGTAGTCGCCGTCGAGGCTGACCTTTCCGGATCGACCACCACGAAGAAGCTCGGAGATGCCTACCCCGAGCGTCTTTTCAATGTCGGCATCGCCGAGCAGGACATGGTCGGCGTCGCCGCTGGCCTCTCTTTGACGGGGAAGGTCGCGTTTACCGGTTCGTTCGCCGTGTTTGGCACGGGCCGCGTCTATGACCAGATTCGCAATACCGTGTGCTACGCGAACCTCGATGTGAAAATTGCCCCCACGCATGCCGGCGTTTCCGTAGGCCCCGACGGCGGCAGCCATCAGATGGTCGAAGACATCGCCCTGATGCGCGTGCTGCCCAATATGCGCGTGCTCGTTCCCGCCGATTTCGCGGCGGCAAAGGCAGCCATCAAGCTTGCCGCCGAAACCCCCGGTCCCGTCTATATCCGCATGGGCCGCGCTTCGGTGCCTTGCGTGTATGATGAGGATTCGGTTTTCGAGGTTGGTCGTGCAAAGGTTTTGCGCGAGGGCGACGACGTCACCATCGTTGCGTGCGGCGTAGAAATCGACGAAGCTCTTAAGGCTGCTGAAACGCTTGCGGAAAAGGGCGTTTCAGCCGAGGTCATCGATGCATTTTCCATCAAGCCGCTCGACGAAGAGGCCATTCTTGCATCTGCTCGGAAGACGGGATGCGTTGTCACTGCCGAAGAGCATTCGGTCATCGGTGGACTGGGCGGTGCCGTCGCGGAGCTTTTGTCCGAAAAGCTTCCTCTGCCGCTCGTGCGCGTCGGTATGCGCGACTGCTTCGGCACGTCGGGAGAAATGGCGGAGCTTATGCGAGAGTTCGAGCTTGACGCTCCGGCTATCGCTTCCGCCGTCGACGAGGCTCTTTCCAAGAAAAACGCTCTGTAACGTGCAGATCATCCTTTGAATTCGGCTATTTTCGACATCTGGTCTGGCCGTATGGAGGGTTTCGCGGAGCGCGATGAACATTCTGTGACCGCCGCGTCTTGTACGCGGCGGTCTTGCTAGAATAGGTGAGTTAAGTCCAGTAACCATGATATGAACGGAGCATTCTGTGACGAACACGAACGACGCGCAGCGTCGTGCCCAAGAGTCGACGGGCGCCATTCCGGCCGTTCCGCCTGCTCAAGGCCGTCATGCGGCCGCTGGGCAAGATGCCGCAGCAACCCCAAGGCCCGCCGTGCCTGCGGAGCGCGCAATGCGCCCTCGTCCTCAGGCAACGGGCGCCATGTCTCCCGTGAATACGCCTGGTTCCGCGCCGGTGCGCCATGGAAGCCATTCGAAGGCTCCCGGAAGAACGGGCGTTTTGCCCGACCTGTCCACCTCGTTGCCAACGCTTTCCGTGGAGGATGTGCAGCAGCAGCCCATGGGGGCTCCTGTCATCACATTCGACCACGTGACCAAGGTGTATCCCGCGCAGCCCAACAAGCCCTCCCTGCATGATATCTCCCTGCAGATTTACGCGGGAGAATTCGTCTTTTTGGTAGGTCATTCCGGCTCAGGTAAATCCACGTTTATCAAGCTTATCACGCGCGAGCTCAAGCCTACCGATGGTCATATCTTCATTGCGGGCGAGGACCTGAGCACGATGCGCAACTGGCGCGTGCCGTACCTGCGCCGCAATATCGGCTGTGTTTTTCAGGACTTCAAGCTCTTGCCGAACAAGACCGTTTTCGAAAACGTCGCATTCGCGCTCGAGGTAATCGGAAAGAGTCGTCATGTCATCAAGACGCAGGTCCCTGAGGTTTTGCGCCTCGTCGGCCTGCAGGACAAGCTCAATAAGCGCCCCGATCAGCTTTCCGGCGGCGAGCAGCAGCGTGTTTCCATTGCACGAGCTATCGTGAACCGTCCGCCGCTACTGGTATGCGACGAGCCCACGGGCAATCTTGACCCGCAGACCTCTCGCGGCATCATGGACCTTCTTGAGCGAATTAACCGCACGGGCACCACGGTGCTTGTCGCCACGCACGACCGCGAAATGGTTGACAACATGCGCCGTCGCGTTATCGCGCTTGACAGCGGTCAGCTGACCCGCGACCAGGACAGGGGAGTGTACGGTTTCGATGTCTAGTCTCATATATTTCTTCAAGGAATCCCTCACGGGCTTCACCCGCAATCTGAGCACATCGCTGGGTTCCATCATCACGATTTTTCTTTCGCTTTTGATTATCGGTATCTTCCTGATGGGTGGAGCCATTATCAACAACACCGTGTCGTCGGTCGAGGACAAGGTCTCCATTACGGCCTATGTCGCAGACGATGCGGAACAGTCCTCCATCGATGCGGTGGTATCCGATCTCGAACGCGTTGCCGGCGTTGCAAACGTTAGCTTTACGACGAAGGACCAGGCTCTCGAGAACTTCCAGAACTCGATGAGCTCCACCGATATCGTCGATCAGCTTGACGGCACCAATCCGTTGCCCGCTTCGATCGAGATCGAGCTTTCAGATCCGCAGCAGGTTGAGACTATCGCTTCTGATTTGGCGGCAAATAAGGACTTCATCGATATTTGCGACAATCCGGAAGATCCTTCGGATAGCGTCAAATACGGCGAGGACAGCGTCGATCGCCTCTTCAGCCTGACGAGCTACATCCGCTATATCGGCATTGCTTTGATCGCCTTGCTGATTTTCATCGCGTTGGTCTTCATCAACAACACCATCCGTCTCGCTATTCTTGCTCGTCGCAAAGAGATCGCCATCATGCGCCTCGTCGGCGCCTCGAATGGCTTTATTCGCGGGCCCTTCCTTATGGAAGGTGTGGTGCACGCTGTCATCGGCTCGGCTTTGGCCATCGGCTCCATCGAGCTTATTCATCGATTCGCACTCCCTCAGGTTGCAAACGCCCTCATGTGGCTGCCTATCAATCTTTCCGCAAGCACCTATGTTCAGATTTACCTGGTCATGTTGGTATTCGGTCTGATCATTGCTGCTGTCGGGTCGTTTTTCGCCATGCGCCGTTACCTGAAGGTGTAACGCCGAAACTTCATGCGCAACAGAAAAGGAAGACATATCGAGATGGGTACGCGCAATGCGAGGATTCTGCGAATGCTGGTCCTCTGCATTGCTGCGTGCCTTCTTTTTTCCGCTGGTTTTTTGCTGCGCGGAAACTCCGAACTCATGGAACGCTTGGGCATCGTGGCGGCGAAAGACCCTTCGTCGGTCTCCCAGGGCGCCTCTCCCGAAGTCTCGGCGGTGGCTTCTCGCCTCGACGAGGTTGAGAAGATGCTTTCTTCTGGTAGCCTCGACTCCTACGATGCCGACGCAACCACGCGCGCGGTGCTCGACTCTTTTTTGAAGAATACCGACGACGCTTATGCCCGCTATTTCGACGATGCCCGCTACACTTCTTTCGTCGATGTCGCGACGGACGAATATCCCGGCGTAGGTGTGTTCTTCTCGGAGCAGAACGGGAAAGCGTTCGCGCTCGATGTTTTTGAGAACTCCTCCGCCTCGGATGCCGGGGTTCGCCAAGGGGACGTAGTTGTTGCGATCGACGGCGATCGTTCGCAGGATTGGACGGCAACGGAGACCATCAACGCCGTTCAGCGCGAGGCGGGCTCGTCGGTCGTCATCACTTGGTTGCGACCTTCGACGTCCGACGGTTCCGAGGGCGAGGAATTCACCACGACGTTGATTTGCTCGGATTACCAAGAGCCCAACGTCACAACTCAGCTCGTCGACGGCGTAGGCTATATTTCCCTCAAGCAGCTGACCCAGAATTCAGATGCGCTTGTACGCTCCGCGTTGGATGACCTTTCTTCTCGCGGTGCCCACTCCTATGTGCTCGACTTGCGCGACAATCCCGGCGGATATCTCACCAAGGCCGTCGATGTGGCGTCGCTGTTTATCCGAAGCGGCGTCGTTGTGGAAATCGACACGCTTGAGGCAAAGACGACCAAGCAGGTCACGGGCGATATCGCCACGGAGGCTCCTCTGGTCGTTCTGGTGAACGGCAATACGGCGGGATCGGCGGAAGTGCTCGCGGCGGCTTTGCGCGATACCGATCGCGCGGTTCTTACGGGCACGACTACCATGGGCAAGGGCTCGGTTCAGGTCACTAAGCCGCTTTCCTTCGGCGGCGCCCTTCGCTATACGGCGGCTCGCTATAAGAGCCCTGACGGGTATTTTATTGACAATGTCGGCGTTTCCCCCGATATCACGGTTACGGTGCGCGAAGGCGCATCGGACGACAATCAGAAAACCTTCGCCATCGAAACGGCGGGGTCGCTTGCCTAGCTTGTCGTTTTTGGCTTGAAAAGGAGTCTCATGGCGCGTTCTCGATCCCGAAAATCCAATACAAGACGAACCCCGCGTGCTCATCCCCGCGGGGTTCTTGAGCTTTGCGGGGGCGGTTTCGGCTTCGTTCAGACCGCCGAAGGGGAGTTTTTCATTCCAGCTTCGAAGGTTGCCGACGCGTTCGACGGAGACATGGTCGAAGTGACGCGTCTGCCGGGGGCTTCGCAACGCTCGTCGCGTTCCGCAATCGCCTCGAACAACCGTCCCGCCGCACGTGTCGTACGTGTTCTTTCGAGGGCGCACGAATGCATCGTTGGGCGTTACGAGGTGGCTGAGCCTTTCGGCGTCGTTGTTCCTGAAGACCCTCGCATCAAGCATGATATCTTCACGTTGAGAAGCGACGCTCTCCATGTGCACGATGGCGATATCGTCCGCGTCCGCATGACCGTTTACCCCTCGAGGCGCGAACCCGCCCAAGGCGTTGTGGAGGAGGTCTTGGGGCATGAGGGCGATGTGGGGATCGACGTCTCTTTGATCGTCGCCCGCCATAAGCTGGAAACGCATTTCAGCTCGGCGGCCTTGCAGCAAGCGGGCGAGGTGCATGAAGATGCCGAGAACGCACTTTCGGATTCGCGCTATGTCGACCTGAGCAAGCGTCGTATCTTCACCATCGATCCCGACGATGCAAAGGACTTCGACGATGCTCTTTCGGTCGAGCCTCTCGGTGACGGAAGGCTGCTTCTCGGGGTTCATATAGCCGATGTTTCGCATTATGTGCCCTGGGGTTCGCCCCTTGATATTGAGGCTCGCCGCCGTGCGACAAGCGTATATCTCGTCGATCGCGTCATCCCTATGCTTCCCGAAGAGCTCTCGAACGATATCTGCTCGCTTCGCCCCGGGTGTTTGCGTCGTGCCATGACGGTCGATATGGTCGTCGATCCGTCGGGAAACGTTTCCAACGTGAAGGCGTATCCCTCGGTGATTCGCTCTGCGGCTCGTCTGACATACGGCCAGGCTCAGTCTGCGCTTTCCGCGCATCTTCGGGGCGATATGGAAGGCGCCGCCGATGCAATCCAGTGCTTGAGAGGCTCTCTCGCTTTGGACGTCGCTTCCGATATCGCATTGCTCCACGAGGCCGCTGAGACTTTGCACGAGAATCGCGTGAAGCGCGGCGGCATCGATTTCGAAAGCGTCGAGGCGAAGGTTGCGCTCGACGAAGACGGCCACCCGCTCGGGGTTGACTTACGCATGAAGAACGATGCGACATCGCTTGTCGAAGAAGCTATGATTGCTGCGAATGAGGCCGTGGCGCGCCTTATGCGCGACCAGGGTGTTGCATGCATATACCGAACGCACGAGCAGCCTTCGCCGGCTGACATGGCCGAACTCAAACCGGTTCTCCAGGAGTTCGGCTACGAAAAGCACGTGTCGCTCTCGGCGCTTGCATCTGGCAATCCCCGCGCCATCCAGCGAGTTCTTTCCTACGCGAAAGGGCGCAGGGAGGAGTATCTCGTCTCCATGCTCATGATCCGCACCATGAAACGCGCCGCATACCAGGACCGATGTGCTCCCCATTTCGGTCTAGCGAGCAACGCGTACGCGCACTTTACAAGCCCTATCAGGCGCTATCCCGACCTCATGGTCCATCGCATGGTGAAAGTCGCGCTTTTCGGGAGGACTCAAGAAACTTCGGCCGTCGAAAGCGCTATGGCGGCGATTGCCGACCATGCCTCGGTCGCGGAGCGAACGGCGGAGGTGGCCGCGAGAGAATCACAAGAGCTCAAACTCTACGAGCTTTTGGAGACGCGTATAGGCGAAGAGGCTCAGGGCTTGATTTCAGGCGTTATGAGCTCGGGGTTCTTCGTTCGTCTGGACGACACTTCCGAAGGCTTCGTATCGTTGCGGGGCAGGGACGAATACTATGTCCTCAACGCCGCGCGCCGCACTCTAACGGGTTCCGATAGCGGTTCGGTTTATCGGCTGGGCATGCGGGTGCGCATTCGCATCGCGGCGGTTTCTCCTTACGAGCGCAGGGCCGATTTCGTCCTCCTGGAGAGCAAGCGCCGAGGCGTTCGTCGCTAGGCGGGCGAACCTGTATAATGGTGCGCCGTGCATCGGTCTATGCGAGCACGGCGTTTGCACGACAACGAAAGGCAGTTCGACAACGTGGTACGAGAGAAAAAGCAGATAGCGAAGAACCGCAAGGCGTTTCACGAGTATGACATCCTCGAAACGTTCGAGGTTGGTGTCGTGCTGTCCGGCACGGAGGTCTGCTCGCTTCGCGAGAATAATTGTCAGCTGACCGATTGCTTCGCGCTCATTCGCCACGGCGAGGTCTGGCTGCATAATCTGCACATTGCGCCGTATTCGCATGGCAACATCGCCAACCCGGACCCCGATCGCAAGCGCAAGCTGCTGCTGCATCGCAATCAGATCCGCTACCTCGAGGAGAAGACGCGAGAGAGAGGCATGGCCCTAGTTCCCTTGAATATCTATTTCGCGCAAAACGGGCTTGTGAAGATCGAGCTCGCCGTTGCACGAGGCAAGAAGCTCTACGACAAGCGCGCTTCTATGGCGGAGCGCGATTCGAAGCGTGAGATCGAGCGGGCGCTTAAGGCTCGCTTGCGATAGGAGGTAATTCGTCATGGGTTTGTTCAGAAAGGCTACGCGCACCGCGGGCCGCGTTGCGAAAAACGTTGCGAAAGAAGCGGTGTTCGGCGACCTTGAAAACGAAGGCGGTTCCAAAAAAGGCCGTCGTAAGGGCGGGGTGGCAAAAGCTCGGGAGCGTCGGGAGTATGAGGAATACAAGCGCTTGAAGGAGAAGTTCGAGCCCAAAGACGATGCTACCATGCAGGCGGAATGGCAGAAATACTACGACGAGCAGTGCGAGGGCGAGTGCGAAACGTGCCCGTACTACGACTGGTGTCCCGATGATTTCGAAGATGAGGAAGAGGCCGTAGAAGAGCAGGCGGAGAAAGAAGCCGAAGAGCTTGCCGACCAGGAGGAAGAACCCGAGGCGGAGCTTACCGAAGAGGAGAAGGCCGCCAAGGAAGCGGCGGAGGCGTATTACGAGGCCGGATGCGACGGCGAATGCGAAGCCTGCGAACATTATGACTGGTGTCCTGCCGAAGAGGAGGGCGACCCCGATGATAAGGTGGTCGTCATGGGCATGACGCAAGGCGAGATGAAGAGCATGGCGAAAGGAAGCGTCGAGCTTGCCCGCGAAGGCGCGCTTGCGGCGAAAGAGCTCAAAGAGGCCATGGATGACATCATGGGCGGGCTCGATATCAACCGCTATCTGAAGTAGTCGCTCTGGCTGATTTTCTGACGATGTGCGACGCGGCTCAAATGCGTAGCTCTCCTTTTTTCCATTCCGATGGGACTCAATAATAAAAAAGCGCCCTGACCTGCGATTTTATTGCGGTCGGGCGCTATGTGTCTTTGGTGGAGGCGCGGAGAATCGAACTCCGGTCCATACTACATCATCCCTCAGGCTCTACAAGCTTATTCCGTGATCGAGATTCAAACCGACGCGGCCTACGGACACGCGTTGTCGGTTCTAGCCCGTTCGATCTTAGCCAAAGCCATACAGGCTACGTGCTTTGGCGCAATCCCCTAACATGACGTCGCGCTCGAGCCGGGGATAACCCGAGGTTGACGGGCCGCGTAAATTAAGCAGCCATGGCGAGCGCCGGAGCGCTCTGAGTTTTAGCTTTGCCAATTAACTTGACGGTACCCCTGTTTAACGTGGCGAGGAGACCACGACCTGCTCCTCAGTTCAAACGTACCATGTCGAAACCAGTCGCCCCCGAATGTACGATGCGCCATGCACGAGGCAGGTTCATCGAAGCGGTGACTGCTCCACCTGGCTTGATTATCAAGCTTCACGACATAGGATAATGCTGAATTCTTTATTCTACGTATCTTGAGTGCATTGTCAAGCATCATGCCTCTTGGTGAGGACTTCTTTCAGTTTCTTTCCCAGAAGCACGGCGAATGGGGTATGCTTGCTCTTACGCAAAAAATCAACGAAGCGCCCTCTATAGATATATGGCGCTTGTTTGTTTGATGGGGAGAAAAACGATGGCTTATTCGCACGACAACGCTCCCATCGGCATCTTCGATTCCGGCTTCGGCGGGCTTACGGTAGCTCGAGAGATAGCCGAGGAGCTGCCGAATGAATCGATTGTCTATTTCGGCGATACGGCACGATGCCCGTATGGTCCGCGTTCGCAAGAAGAGGTCGACGGTTTCGTCCAGCAGATTTGCCACTGGCTGCTTGACCGAGGCGTCAAACTGCTCGTTATTGCATGCAATACGGCGACGGCCGCCGGACTCGAGCATGCGCAGAAGAATTTCGCGGTGCCCGTGATCGGTGCGGTGGAGCCGGGCGCTCGTGCGGCAGCGCGTGCTACGAAGAATCGTCGCGTCGGCGTCATTGCAACGAAGGGGACCGTGGAAAGCGAATGCTACCCGCGTGCCATCCGTCATATTGACGCCGGCATCACGGTGTTTTCCACGGCGACGCCAAAGTTCGTGGATATCGTCGAACAGGGCATTCGCATGAGCAAAGGCCCAATCGAAGATTTGACGAGCAGGGCCTCGAAGGTCTATATCCGTCCCGCGTTTCAAGAGATTGCGCAGGATTACCTCGAGCCGCTTCGGCGCTGCGATATCGACACGCTCGTGCTCGGCTGCACGCATTACCCTATGCTCAAAGCGTTGATCGGAGGCGTGGTGGGCCATGGCGTTTTGCTGGTTTCGTCCGCCGAAGAGATGGCGAAGGACGTGCGTGAAACGCTGACGTTGCGCGGTCAGCTCGCATCGCCTGACAACGTTGCAACGCGCGAGTTCTTCACGTCCTCCGACGAGGTGGAGGAATTTCAATCTTTCGGGTCTCGTGTGTTCAATCGTGAAATATGCAGGCCTACCCATATCGACCTTTCGTGTCTTGAAAAGTACGATAGCGCGCTATGCGAATCGAGGCTGCAAGACGCATCGGATATCCAATAGGAGGAGCTATGTTCGGCACTCGAACCGACAATCGAAAAGATCGCGCCCTGCGCGAAGTCTCGCTTGAGCGTAATGTCATGAAAAACGCGGCAGGAAGCTGCCTGGTGAAATTCGGAGATACGCACGTGCTGTGTTCCGCCACCATTGAAGAGCGCGTCGGCGGATGGCGCAAGGGAAGCGGTATGGGTTGGCTGACGGCCGAATACGCCATGCTTCCCGCGTCTACGACGAAGAGGACCCCGCGTGAGACGAAGGGCCGCAAGGGCCGCAGCCAGGAAATCGAGCGCCTGATAGGTCGTTCGCTGCGCAATGTCTGCGATATGGCAAACATGGGCGGCGAGGTCACCATGACAATTGACTGCGACGTGCTGCAGGCCGACGGCGGTACGCGTACCGCGGCCATCACGGGCGCGTGGGTTGCGGCTTATGACGCCTTCGAGATGTGGCGTACGTCCGGCAAGGTCAAGACGAACCCTCTCTACGGGCAGGTTGCAGCGGTAAGCGTGGGCTTGGTGGGCGGCCGTATGCTGCTCGACCTCGACTACCGCGAAGACTCTCAGGCCGAGATCGACATGAACGTGGTCATGAACGCCAAGGGTGAATTCGTGGAGGTCCAGGGAACGGGCGAGCAGGTGAGTTTCTCTCGCGCACGTTTGAACGAAATGCTCGATATGGCCGAAGAGGGCATAGGCGAGTTGCTGCGCCTTCAGCGCGAGGTTGTCGGCAAAGAATAGGTTGCAGCATGCGGCCTGCGGCGTTTGCTGCAGGCTTTTTTATAAAGACGAGAGGAGTCGTCATGAAAAAAGTGGTGATTGCCACCAACAACGCCCATAAGGTTGAGGAGATTCGTTCTGCGCTTGATTTCGAGGGCTGGGAGTTTCTGACGCTCGCAGAATGCGAGCCGTATCCCGAGCCGGAAGAGAACGCGGACACGTTTGAAGGCAACGCACGCATCAAGGCGCTTGCCGCGCATGAGCATACGGGTTTTGCCGCCTTGGCCGATGATTCCGGCTTGGTGGTAGATGCTCTTGAGGGCGCCCCCGGCGTGCTCTCTGCGCGCTATGCGGGGGAACACGGCAACGACGATGCGAACAACGAAAAGGTTCTTCGCGAGCTCGAGGCTGTAGCGGATGACGAGCGCACCGCTCGTTTCGTTTGCTCGCTCGTGTTTATCGACGAAGATGGAACTGAAACGGTGGCTTCGGGCACGATCGAAGGGCGCATCGCCCGCGGCTTATCGGGTGAAGGCGGCTTTGGGTATGACCCTATGTTTCTTCCCGATGAATTCAAGGGAGAAAAAAGCCTCGCCGAAGTGACGCAGGAGGAGAAAAACGCCATCAGCCATAGAGGCAACGCGCTGCGTACTTTGAAAGAAAAACTTTCCTAGCTATTAATATACTCTGTAAAGTTCTGAAGGTTTGCAGCAGCGAAAACTACCTGTACAAGAAAAGCGGGCCCTCTGTCGGGTTTTCTCTTATAAGGAAGGGAACAGCTCGACAGAGGGCCTGCTGTATTACCTGTTTTCGCTATAAACTATACCTACCTGGGATAATGTATATCTATACGATGTATATAACTAAAGATACCCATGAGTTTTGAGCATGCATGTATCAGCTATGGTGTCTAAACATGAAAAAGCCGGCATGAAGCCGGCTTGATGAAGACGATGGTCGGGACGACAGGATTCGAACCTGCGACATCCTGCTCCCAAAGCAGGCGCGCTACCAAACTG
>ERZ825896.951-NODE-951-length-34924-cov-6.130947_pt1 | contig 34924 bp, 36 predicted proteins | sample MGYA00519858_ERZ825896 | MGnify/ENA primary metagenome ERZ825896 (study PRJEB31778, sample SAMEA3449214) | human gut metagenome | biome: human gut; feature: human-associated habitat; material: faeces | place: United Kingdom | collected 2010/2012 ...
TGCCAACCTGAGCTATGCCGACCTGAGCGGTGCCAACCTGAGATATGCCAACCTGAGCTATGCCGACCTGAGCGGTGCCAACCTGAGATATGCCAACCTGAGCTATGCCGACCTGAGCGGTGCCAACCTGAGATATGCCAACCTGGAAGGTGCCGACCTTGATTTTTCTGCATTCCCGTTATGGTGCGGTGGTCTTGATGTCCATATAGACGATAGACAAGCTACACAACTATTATACCACTTGGTAAGAAACATTAAATACAGCCAAAACACTTCCAAAGAGATGAAAGAGCTATGCGAGATTAAAGCGATAATTGAAAAGGCTAATGAATTTCACAGAGTAGATGAATGCGGGTGGATAAAATGACACAAAAAACAGCGATTATTCAGTACATATTTGACTTTGGCAGCATCACGCCTAGCTTGCAGAATCAATAAGGGCAAGCATAAAGGCCGCGTTGTTATTCTGCCGATGGATTAGCCGCCGCAATCGTGGTGCTATGTAAAGGAGATTGCATAATGACCGAAAAGGAAAGACTTATTGAACTTATAACCGCAGGGCTTAAACTTTCGGCGCAGGAGAACACAAAGCGTATCAAAAAGCTTGTCAAAAATCACGGCAGATATAACAGCAAAACAGATAGAGCTATTTCCATACAGGAAGAACTTGCTGATTATTTGCTTGAAAACGGTGTTATCGTGCCTCCGGTAAAAGTGGGAGATACAGTATATTGTATTGAAGTCATAGAAGATATCGGAATTGATAAAGGCACTGTATATGCAATTTCATACACAAATATAGGATGTTTTTCTGTCAAATATATAAGTGGTTTAAGATATGACCATCCACACGGATGTATTGGTAAAACCGTGTTTCTTACTCGTGAGGAAGCCGAAAAAGCATTAAAAGAAAAGAGGAGTTAAAATGCAGGACAAAACATTGATTAGATACTACAATGACATACCAAAAGGCAGAGAAAACGCCGTAACCAAACAAGACCTGTCGGCAAGATGGGGTACGAGTGAACGGCAAACAAGAAAGATAATTTCTGAAATGGCGCGGATCGACTTCGGCGACGGACAGGTCATCATATCAAGCTCGCACAGCAAAGGCTTTTGGAAAACAGCCGACCCATCAGAAATAGCGGCGGCATACAAGGAGATAACCAACCGGGGCCGCAACACGTTTTTGCGTGGCGAGCTGCTAAAACAGAGACTACGCGAACACGACGCCGAAAACCAGCTTTTAATCAACTGAAGCCGGACAGCATTAAAGGAGGGTGGAATCATTGATAACATATTATTGCCCGCTCGAGCGCTGCCGGTTCGTAAACAGGCAGAAGGGCCGCTGTACGCTGGGGATTGTGGATAAATACGGTCGGCTATGTTGTCCGAATATTGATGAATACAAGAAGACAAGCAAAATTAAGAAGCTGGAGGATTTAGCTAATGGACGTGAACGCTGCTAAACAGTTTTTGTCCAGTTATCGTTGGCTTGACAGCAGAATTAATGATAAGCTTGAACAGCTATCATCATTAAAAGATAAACTTTTGAGACTTTCGCCAGATTTAGAATCTGTAAGTCATATCAAAGGTACGTCCGACCCGGTAGGCCTTGCAGTAACCAAAATGGTGGCACTGGAAGATGAAATAAATGCTGATATTGACAAGATGATTAGACTTAAAGCTAATATTGAAAGCTCTATTAATTTGCTTGACAATGAATCTTTTAAAGAAATATTAACTAAAAAATATATAAATTTTAAAACGAATGAGGAAATTGCGATGGATATGAACTATTCTGATCGTTGGATTAGAATATTACATCATAAAGCTTTAGCTGCCTTATCAGTTCCTTGTAATTCCGCTTTTTAAGTGATATTATAAAAAAGTGAAAAGAGCCGGTAATTAGCCGGCTCTTTTGATATATAACATAAATTGCACTTTATTTAGTTGCATTTAATTCTTTAAGGGCAGTCGGTATAGTAGAAGCTGACGGGTGGGACTGAGGGAAAAAGTTTGCGAGGTGAAAAAATTTGAGCAATGAAAAAAACCTTTTACCTATACGGACATTAAGCACAGAAGAAGCAAAGAAGCGAGGGGCAGCAGGAGGAAAGAAAAGCGGCGAAGTTAGAAGGTTTAAAGCTGAATTAAATAAAATGCTTAATAGTAGAGTTTTAAAAGGTCAGAAAGAGCTTAATGAATTTTTAGAAAGCCTCGGCGTACCTGAACATAGTAGAACACACAGAATCGCTGTTGTTGCAGCAATGATTAATGAGGCGGAAAAGGGCAATAAACAGGCAGCAGACTGGGTAAGAGATACGGCCGGTGAAAAACCCAAAGATGAAATAGAACATAGCGGAGGTGTAGTTATTATTACCGGGAGTGACGAACTTGCCGATTGAAATATATTTACCAAGTGTTGTAGGTGCGGGTTATAAGGAGTTTTGGAATTGTAAAACACGTTATAGGGTATTAAAGGGTAGCAAAGCATCAAAGAAGTCTTCTACTACTGCTCTTAATATGATATATAGATTAATAAAATATCCAGAATCTAATTTGTTGGTAGTTCGTGCGGTAATGAACACACATCGTGATAGTACTTTTGCTCAGCTTGTGTGGGCACAAAAAAGGCTAAATGTGTCAGAATATTTTAAAAATACAGTAAGTCCTATGGAAATGACATATTTACCTACTGGTCAAAAAATACTTTTTAGAGGTTTTGACGACGTATTAAAACTTGCTTCAACTACTGTGTCAACTGGATATCTTTGTTGGACATGGATCGAAGAAGCATTTGAAATTCGTTCAGAAGATGATTTTGATAAACTTGACCTATCGGTGCCAAGAGGCGAAATACCGTTAAATTTATTTAAACAAACCACGCTTACGTTTAATCCGTGGAGTGAAACACATTGGTTAAAAAAGCGTTTTTTTGATATTGAAAGTGATCAGGTTAAAACCTTTAGCACAAATTATCTATCCAACGAATGGCTGGATGATACGGATAGAGCTGTATTTGAAAGGATGAAAGTCAATAATCCTCGTCGATACAAAGTTGCAGGACTTGGCGAATGGGGTATTGCAGAAGGACTTATTTATGAAAATTTTGAAATTTTAAATTTTATTCCTTCTGAACTTGGTATTAAAAAGGACAAATCCGGAAATATCGTTTCAGATGAAAGTTACCAGTTTAAAAGTTTCTTTGGCCTTGATTATGGTTATACAAATGATCCTACGGCATTTATAGCTTTTGCAGTAAATCCTGTAAAAAAAGAAATATATATTTATGACGAATTTTATGAGACTAAATTGCTTAATTGCGATATTGCAAAAAAGATAATTGAAAAGGGTTATTCAAAAGAGCGAATAAGAGCCGACGCAGCTGAACCTAAATCCAATGCTGATTTGCGACGTCTTGGTATAACTCGCATTATGCCTTCGGTGAAAGGTAAAGACAGCATCATGCATGGAATTACAGAGATACAAGAATATAAAATTTTTGTAAAGCCTAATTGCAAAAACACTATTATGGAGCTGTCGTCTTATTGCTTTAAAAAAGATAAGAATGATATGACTATAAATGAACCAGAAGATAGGGATAACCATTTGATGGATGCACTAAGATATGCATTTCATGATGTAAAATATTTTAAACCAAATAACCCTAACATAAAAAAGATTTCTACACCTGAAGAAAAAATTAATAAAATTTACGGTGTTGTTCCAGAAGATTTAAATGGGAGTTGGATATAATGGCCGAGCTTTTTTTATATTTGATTTTTAGCATTCTAATTTATATTTTAGGAATCGCAGCATTCTATGTTGGAATGCGCTTTGGGATGATAAGAAAATATAAAGAAAACAAATCAGTTGAACGCTCTTATGATAAAGAAGAATTAATGAAAGCACAGCGTATTCAAAAAGAAATTAGAAATATGCTAACTTATGATGGTACACCACAGGACAGTAACGATGATTAACGTTTAACCGTTAACATAAACAATCCCTCGCCACGGGAAAGGAGAAATATTATGGAAGAAAACACACCAAATCTGACTGAAGAAACCGCGCCACAGGTTACAGAGGAGCAGAATACAAACGAAGATAATTCCGCTGAGAATTCTCAGAGCGCCACATCTGAAGAAAACAATACGGAACAATCTGAAAACAATGCTGAGAATACCGAAAATAATGGGCAGAAAACATCCAGTTCTGATAATGATCAGAAAGAGGATGCTACTCCATATATGTCTTTACGGTATAATCACGAAACTAAGGAACTTACACAGGCAGAAGCAGTAGATTATGTGCAGCGTGCAATGTATAGTGAACCGATTATATCGGATCTTCGGCTTTTGGCAGCACAAAGCGGCGCTAAAAATATTTCAGAGTTTGTGAAAAATTTAAGACAAAACGCTGATAATATGCGGCGCGAGGAACTAAAAGAACAGTTAGCTGTTGATGCAAGTCCGGAACTTTTAGAAACGATTTTAGAGGCGGAAAATGCTAAAATAAAACAGGCCGCTGGTATTATTGAACAAGAAGAAAAGAAGACATTAAATAATATCTTCCAAGATGATAATGAAAGGCTTGCTGCACAATTTATAGAACTTAACAGTGAATTTCCAGATATAAAGGAGTTCAAGGATGTTCCGGCAACAGTTTTACAGATAGCTTCAAAAAATAACATATCATTGCTTGATGCACAGCTTAGGTTCCTTCATTCAGAAAATAAAAAAATCAAAGAATCAGAACAAACATCCTCGGCGGCGGCTGAAACTTCGGCTGGAAGTGCAATATCTTCAGACACAAACCAAATTTCACCTGAAATTGAGGCAATGCGACGCGGTGTTTGGCAATAAAAGGAGATAAAATTATGGCAATTAATACACTTGAATATCGTTCTGAGCTATCAAATGAACTTGATAAAGCTTTAGTACAAAAATCTGTTGTATCTGGATTTTTAGATAATGCATTCGGAGCAAAATTTGTTGGTACAAAAACTGTATTGCTGCCGGATATTGATTTTAAAGGTCTTGGAGACTATGACCGCGATACCGGTTTTCCAGAAGGTGCTGTTACCGTGGACCAGAAATCTTATACATTGACACAGGAACGTGGTCGCCGGTTTTATATTGATAGAATGGATATGGATGAAATCGGTGTTGCAGGTCTTGCTGGTCAGATTATGGGAGAATTCGTGCGCACAAAAGTTGTACCTGAAGTTGATGCATACTGTCTTTCAAAGCTTGCTGCGGTTGCGACCGGTGCCAGTCAGACAGTAACGGGAACTATGGAAAATGGCTGTGTAAAGATTCTTACCTCAGCAATTAATGCTGTACAGAATGTTGCTGGATTTGATGAAGAACTGATCGCTATTGTTAATTCTGATTTCTGGGCTGCATTAATGTCAACAACTGAACTTACTCGTAGATTAGATATCGGTGATTTCAAGAAGGGCGAAATATGTACAAAGGTACGTAAGCTTGATGAATGTTGGATTATGCCGGCGCCCGTCGCTCGTATGAAAACCGCCTATACATTTAACGATGGTACAACTGAAGATCAGGAGGACGGCGGCTTTACGCCGACATCAAGTGCTGCTGATATAGGCTGCATTGTTTTGCCTAAACGAGTTGCAAAGCTCGTTAAAAAACTTGAAAAGGTAAGAGTATTTACTCCAGATGTGGTACAGAGTAAAGATGCTTATCAGTTTGATTATCGAATTTACTATGACATGCTTGTTAAGAACAGTGAAAAGGGTGCTATATACGCTTATACATATTCTGCGGGAGTTGGCGGTTAATGGTTTTGATTAATGAGTATGGAAACGTTATAAAAATTACAGATAATGTAAGCAAACAACGCTTTTTATTCGCTTTGGGTTATAAAGAATTAAAGCCGGCATTGCAAAAAAGTAAAGTTAAACCTAAAGCAAAATAATATTATGGCAGCGGTCCTGTAAATGCGGGGCCGCTGCTATTGTTTGTTGTCGGATAAATCTACAGGAATTGTCCGAGAGCAAACAATTAAGGAGGAAAATCATGAAAGATAATGTTCGCGATAATTCACCTAAAATTATTTTTAACGAATATCAGTCTGGTATAGAATTTAAAAACAGAATTACGGATAGGGGTCTTTATGAACAATCAAAAATGAACGAACGTTTTTATGTGGGCGATCAGTGGCATGGCGCAAATTGCGGTAATGACCGTCCACTCGTACGTCATAATATAATTAAACGTATAGGTGATTATAAAATTTCCATGATATCATCAAGTCCTATATCCGTAAATTATTCTGCGGAGGGTGTACCTAATACTGTTGGTATTAAGGATAGCGCCTCAAAAGTAATTGAAGATATGGAAAATAATATTGATAAAGGAATCCCTATTGATGAAGCTACTTTATATAAAGGACCTGCAAGCAACGAAGAAATAGCCGTTGTTATGCGTGCACTATCAGACTATTTCAGAGTAACGGCTGAACGTCTGAAATTCGACACAAAAAAAGAACAAGCATTAAGAAATGCTTATATTTCCGGTACAGGAGTTATGTATACGTATTGGAACCCTAATGTGTCCACAGGTCTTTACGCCGATGAAAGCCATACTGCCCCTATAAAAGGTGATATAGAATCAGAGGTTATAGATATAGAAAATGTTTATTTTGGCGATCCAAACGAGGATGATGTTCAAAAACAACCATATATAATAATTGCTCAAAGAAAACCAATAAAGGAATTAAGGGATGAAGCTAAAAAATATGGGGCTAATGATTATGAAATTAGTCAGATTAAGTCTGATGAATACAGACTGTATGAAGCAGGTGATTATGGTAATGAGGACCTTGATTTATCAAAAAAGGCAGTGGTTCTTACTAAATTTTGGCGTGAAAATATAGATGGTGAAACAAAAATAAAAGCGGTGCGTGTTTGCGAAACTGTAGTTATTAGGCCGGAATGGGATTTAGATATTAGATTATACCCTATATCAAAATTTACATGGGAACGCCGTCGCAACAATACTTATGGTGAAAGTGAAATTACCTATTTAATACCAAACCAGATTGCCATTAATCGTATGCTTACCGCAAATGTTTGGGCGGTTTTAATGCTTGGGATGCCTATAATGGTTGTTGATAATTCGGTTATAGTCAATCCAGTAACGAACGAACCGGGACAGATTTATTATGCTACTGGTGATGCAGATCAGGTCAGGGGAGCAATTCAATATATAAATCCTCCATCGTTTTCTCCTAATTTTGAAAATAATATAGCGTCTCTTATAGCTAATACACTTACGCAGTCTGGAGCGAATGATGCCGCTCTTGGCGATGTTAATCCAGACAATACATCGGCAATAATTGCGGTAAGGGAAGCTGCAACAATGCCATTACAGGCAGTGCAGAACAGGTATTATCAGTTTTGTGAAGATATAGCAAGAATTTGGGCTGAGTTTTGGATAACAAAGTATGGAAAACGCAGTATAAAAATGGAAGACGGTCAAAATATTTGGTATATGCCTTTTGACGGAAATAGATATAAAAATCTTCTTATAAGCGCAAGAATTGATGTAGGCTCGTCAACACTGTATGGAGAAGCACAAACAATACGTACTTTAGATGGTTTATTCGATAGGCAGGTAATTGATCTATTGCAATATCTGAAGAGACTACCTAAAGGAGTTATACCTGATGTGTCAGGCCTTATTAAAGAGATAGAAGAAACCAATAAACAAATACAACAGGCTCAAGCACTCCAGATGGCCCAAGCAGATATGGCACAGCAGAATATAGCAATTGATGACGTGCTTGCCGGATTAAGTCCAGAAGAAATGCAGGTGTTTTCAAGTCTTCCGCAAGAAGAACAACAAATTATGATTCAAAATGCTATGGGAGGTGCTTATAGTGACGGGAATGGCGTTATTTGATAAGGCAATGGCAATGTTAGGATATGCCTCATCAGAAGGTTTAAACGGTAAAGAAGACATGCTTAAAAAATCGCTTACATTTATAAATTTAATTTATGCTGAATTATATTACCCGTTAAAAAGCGTACTGGGTGATAAAGAATTTCAACCTTTAACTGCTATAGGACAAGAAATAAAATTGCCTAAAATAATACTGGATGATGTTGCCCCTTATGGCCTTGCAATGTATCTTGCTCAAAGTGAAAGTGATGCCGATAATCAAAGCTTGTTTGCATCGCTTTATAATCAAAAACGCGCCCGCTCGCTGTATACCGATCGGGTTTGCGATAAATTACCACATGTTTGGGGGTAAATTAAATGCAAAATCCTGTTATGCGACCAAACGGCAGCCGAAGTGTCGGCATCCCGGCGCTTATGGGTGGGGTAAACCTTTCAGACAGTCTTAATTTGGTTGACGATAATCAACTTACCGACATGTCAAACCTCTGGTACAAAGACGGCATACTAACAACAAGACCAGCCGTATCCGATGCCGAAAAGATTACTGAAATTAGTGGAATTGTGCATGATGATAGCCCTGAACAATCGGCGGAAATATATTCTGTAAACGTTCCGCAATATATTAATGGTGATAAATATCTTTTTATTGTAAAAAAAACTGTCGAATTACTTAATGAAACTGGACAAATAAATTTAACCGTGCTGTCTGGTAAAGAGGTATGGTTTACTGCTAATGCTTCATTGTCAAATACCGTAAAGCCTGACAGTGAAATGTTTTTTACAGCCAAACCGGTTAAAAAAAACGGCTGTGGCATTTTTATGTTGGTAAGTTATAAAAATCAAACCAGTTTCAAAAAATCTGTAAAGCTATATGAAGTAATTAAAAATGAACAGTCTTCGGAGCCTTCATATGTAATTGAGGCTTTAAATACAGATGAATATTATTCACCAACAGTTTTAATAAACGGCAAGGGGAAAAGTTATTCCACTTTACCGGCAGAAGATGTAGAAAACATTGCTGTTTCGAGTTTTCTTGAAGGCTATAGTCTTTTCTATGATGCTTACAACAATTTTTGTTTTACTACCGATGGTGTGTCATCAGAATTTGTAATACCGAGGGAGCTTCTTATGACTACCTGCCGTGTGGAATATACCGATCGCAGCGGTAAAATTTATAAAACAGATGACTTTGACATAAAGTCTGATGCAAAAAGGCCTCTCAATGATACTGAATACAGTGTGCTTATCTCTACAAAAACCAACACCGTAAAAGTTGTGAAAACCGCTGATGTGAATAACAATGGTGTGGCGCTTGAGTCTGGATTAAACGGAAACGAAAATAATTTTGTTGTAAAAATAAAAGAAAATTATAGTGTCGACGCCGGAGCGCCTAATGCACAGGAGCAGAAAAATGCTGTAAATAAACGTCCCGACAGTTTATTGTATGGTATGAGTTTTTCGGCGTGGTTTGGCGGCACTGCCGGAGGCATATTCGGAGGAGGCAGACTTTTTGCTGCTGGTAACAATGATGATAATAAAAATGTTCTTGTATGGTCTGACGTAAGTAATCCAACCTATTTTTCCGAAAATAATTATGTATATGTTGGGAGCAATACTCAAGCAATTACTGCTTTAGCTAAGCAAGATAACATGCTGGTTATTTTTAAAGAAAATGAAATGTTTTATACATATTATGGCAATACTGTAGACATTTCAGCAAGCGAAGTAATGCTTGGAAGTGTTGTGGATATTGCGGCAAATACGGCATACTTTCCGATGATACAAATTCATGCTGAAATCGGTTGCGATATTCCAAATTCTATACAGCTTTGTGGTGACCGGCTTGTATGGGCATGTAAAGACCGTCACATATATATGCTTCGCTCAGCTAATCAGTACAGCACTTGCAATGTTATGCCTATATCTGATATGTGCGACAATGCGCTAAAAAAATTAAGTAACAGTCAAATCCATTCAGCTATTTCTTGTATATTTGAAGGGCATTACATTTTAGCTTTTGGCAACAAAGCATTTGTACTTAATTATAACTATTATTATTTTAAAAATCTGCCTTCATATGCCGACAGTAAACAATCGCAGCGCAAACTTATATGGTATATCTGGGCCTTGCCAAATAATGATAATGATGCTGAAAAAATTTTTAAAGACTTTATTTCATCGGGAGATGAATGCACAATAGTTGAAGCTTACGGTTATTTTGATGACGAATTGAATTATTGCGCCGATTTTTGGAGATTTAAAATGCTTGAAAATGCTGATAAAGACAGTATTGCGGTAGGAGCTGTGCCCGTAATAATTGAAACGCCTATAATATCGATGCTGCAAAGCAAAATGTTCGATTTTGACCTGCCGAACCGCTACAAACGAATAGAACAGCTATATATAGGATTTGGAGAAACTGCCGGTATGACTACTTTAAGCTATATCACTGATAACGGAGTTTTTGACGGCGGACGTTTTGAGCTTGTCGGAAATAGTGATAATTATTCTCCAACATTTATAAAAACAAAACGATTTTTACCATCTGTAAAACGTGCGCTCCGTTTTGGTTTTAAGCTCGAATGTATAGGCCGTATTGCGATTGATCATATCATTATAAATTACAAAACAACGGGGGTGACGCGATAAATGGCTGATTACAACAGCATACTTGCTGAACAAAGAAAAAAGTATACAGAAGAGGCAAATGAGCTATATAAAAAACGAGCCGAAGCCAACACTAATATGAGCAACACTTATGTTGCAGATATAAATAAAATTATAGATACAAGCACCAAAAACGCTACCGATAAAATACAAGCTCAGGCCGATTCTATCCCTCAGCAGTATCAATACGGTTATGATATCAATGCTATACAGCAGAAGATAAATGAGCGTCAGGTAGCTGAAAGAATGAATGATTTAGGCTTAACCGACAGCGGTCTTAACAGAACACAGCAAACGGCTATTAATATTCAGCGTTCAAATGCTGATGCCGCTCTTACTCAGCAAAAAAATAATGCAATTAACAGTTTAAAAAATCAAATTGCTGAGATTACCAAAAATGCTGAATTGAGTAAACAGCAGAATGCTGCAGAAAGCAGATATAACCTTGCCCAGACAAACAATGCTCTTTATAACTCTTTAATGGATGAAGCGGAAAATAAAGCACAAGCCTATGCCGCTAACTGGCAAGCACAACAGGCGTCGTTAGCAAAAGCGCGGGTGGATGCGGTTAACAATCTACAAACTGATTTACCTAAATTTATTGAGAAATATGAGGAAGAAGCATCGAATGTTTATTTGACCAAAGGAAAAGATGCATTAAATGAATACGTTAATCGGCTGGTTGATAAGGGCTACAGCGAAGAGCTTGCCGGTAGACTTTATAATTATATCACCGGCAATTATCAAAAAACGGTTACTTATAGAGGCAAAGAATATCCGTTAAACGATGATGATACTTTCGTTACAGGACGTTTTATCCGAAATAAAAACGGGACAATTGTAGGGAGGAATTGGTAGTGGCAATAGATTTTTCTAAATACAAAAACAATTCCCGGATTGATTTTAGTGAAAAATACGATGGCAGCTATAAACTCAAAGGTGAGGAGTTTATAAAACAATACAATGCCCTTATAAATACTAATCTTGATACAAAATTTAATAACCCTGAAAATTATCGTTCATTAGTAGGAAACAGTCGAACATTAAAGAACTATGCTGACAACAATAAAGATGCATTGATTAAGTATTTTGGTAATGATAAATATAAGGATATAATCAAACAAATCGATAATAGTCATAATAATTTAGTTTATGGACTGCATTTATCAGAAGCTGTTGATTTACAAAATGATGTTTCAACAGCTCTTCAAAATTGGGGCGATAAAACCAAACTTAAAGAACTAAAAAATAAAGCTGCCGGTGTTTCGCAGCGCCTATCGTCCTACGCCAATATGCAAGGGGCAAATCAAGACTATAAAAAACAACTGAATTTAAAACAAATCAATGATGTCGTAAATTATAATGCTTCGATGGCGCAGAATATGGAAAACATTTTCAATCAATATAAAAGCAAGGATGAATATGATACAGCGTTAAAAAGTTATCAATTTCTAAACAAATACAACGGTAAAACATACGCCGACATAAAAAACATACTGAACACTTCTAATCAGCTTGCAGAGGATGAACGGAAGTGGCTCAATTCTTATCAGTATGAGGTTATGACCGAAGATGAAATTAATAAAGAATTATCCTCAATTGCAGCAAATGTGAATAACCTCAGAGAACAGATAAAAAAAGACGACGCTATATCCGGCGGTTCGCAAAAACAGTTAATGCCAAGTTCAATGACAGCTGAGCAAAAAGCCGCATTTGAGCGGATACAGCAAAATACAAATAAGATAAATGAACTTTCGTCTTTAGAACAACTTTTAAAAACAAATCTTGCCCAAAAGACTCAATTAAGAGAATTTGAAGAAAAATGGAAGGAAAGCGCGGGCAAAAAGGGGAGCGTTTCTTACGAAAACCCCTTTGACAAATATGCCGAAGATTTAGGCATAGGACTAAATGACCAAGAATTTGCGGGCTATCTTACCAACAAAAAGTATTTTGACCTAATGACCGAGGACGAAAAAAACAGTTACGACTGGATTATGGAAAATAAAGGTGAAGATCAGGCCCTCGAGTATTTCAATGATTTGGCAGATGCTCGCCTCGATAAGCGTTACAACGAAGATATAATTAAAAATACGTTTAACTATGCAAGCTCCGGCGGATGGCAGGGGGCTTTGTCAACGCTCGGAAGTGTAGTAACCTCGCTATCTTCAGGCCTTGAATATGCTGTTAACACGCTGTCAGGCAATTCTGATCGGCGATCTACATTTTCAAGTATGACATCAGGGCTTCGCGAAGGTACGAAATCGAACTGGGATGGTACGCCCGGTGAGGAAATCTGGGATTTTTTATATGACACCGGCACATCGGCATTAGATAGTTTAACGGCAGCTGGTATAAGCGTTGTAACGACCCCTGCTGTCGGAGCGGCTGTTTTGGGCGGTTCTGCCGCTGCAAGTACAGCTAATGACTTATTAGACCGAGGAGCGACCGGCGGCCAGGTGGTTTTAGGCTCAGTGGCGGCGGGCGTATTTGAAGGACTGTTTGAAAAAATTTCACTTGGTAATTTAAAAAGCTTGGCAACTAAAAGCGCGCCTGCAATAATAAAAGAATTAGGCTGGAGCAAAGCCGGTGTTAAAAATTTTGCTAAAGAAATAGGTAAAACTGTATTCGTCAATGCTTCGGAAGAAATGAACACCGAAATAGCAAATATTATTTATGACGGATTAATGAACGGCGAGCTGTCTCAGTATGCCACTACGGTACAACAGTATGTTTCGGAAGGCGACAGCATAGAGGACGCCAAAAGAAAGGCATCTCAAGAAATCACGGAACAGGTAGTAACGGCCGGATTAAGCGGTGGCCTTATGGGCTTTGGCTTCGGCGGTCTCGGCACGGCATCAGGAGGTATATCGAATGCGCTTGCTAACAATAAGATAGGACGAACAATATTATCAGATAAAAATAAACTCGACAGTTTTAAATCAATGGCGAAAACAAGCGCAAATGAATCAATTGTAAGCGCAGTTAATAAGCTTTCGATAAGTTCAAAAGCATCGGATGTTGGACGGGAATTTAGAAGATATGCTTCAGAAGTTATAAACGATGCTAAATCTCAACTTATAAATGAATTAAAAAAGAATGGCGCATCAGAAAAAGGTGACAATAGCGCCGGCGTCTTAGCAGAAAAAATTATAAATACTGTTTTGGAACCGGATAGCGTACAAAACAAGGCTGCTAAAATACTGATTGCTTCAAACGATATTGCCGGCAGCGTTTATATGGATTTCGTTCATAACGGCAATTTCGGCGGCAATGATATAAAGCAGTTGAGCAATATCATAAAAAGCTCTTCCAGAAATGTAAAAAATATTGACACAAATAATGCGGTAGTTTATAATAATAAAAGAGGTGAAGGATATGTCCCAACAGATGAGTTTAGAGAACTACAAGCAGCAAGTAAGGGAATGTCTGAAGAAGAGCGGAGACGATACTTACGTGGAGGAGCGAATGAAACTGTACGAGACCGAATTTCCGCAGTTTTTAAAAGACAATTGGACACCTGGCGGAGTGGCGGCAGCTCTTATAATGGGTTATTAAATTTAACTGCTAAAGGCAATCAATTTAATATTTATGAAAATGTTGACGGCAGAATATTTCACGATATATTTGAAATAACTCGAAATTTTTTACAAAATGGCGAACTGGTAGATTTACACGAAGTTGAGACCACGGAGAACGGAATAGGATATGATGATTGTTATAATTATCTTTCAGAAGACGGTCTTAGTGGTTTTTCTATTACTCCGGACGGCGACCTAATAAGTGTGTTTAATGCGAGCGGTAAGAAAGGATTTTTAAGAGCCATCGCACCTATTGTAAAAGAAAAAGCCAAAACATTAGATTGCTATGTCTCGCCGCAGCAAAATCTAATGGAAATGTATGAAAAATCTTTCGGCTTTAAAACAGCGTCGCTTATGGATTATAATATGGAATATGACCACGACAATATTGCCGAAAATCATAGCAGTCCGCAAATTGCTTTTATGGTAAATACACCTCAAGAGGTTGAGATACATCATTTTAATGAAAACCAGTATGAAGAGGCTGTCCAATATCGAGACAGTTTTGTATTAAATTCAGATAATTCAGTCGTTAAAAATGATAAAGAGGGAATAGTATCCGTTGACAATAGTGAAACAGCGGTCGCAAAAGAATCGCCTTCGAAAACAGATTCAACTAAAAATATCTCTAAGAAAATATATGGCCGCACAAAACAGTCGATTGAAGAGCAAAAAAACGCTGTAGAAATTGGCAAACGTCTTGGATTAGAGGTTGATTTTAATTATAAAGGGCGCGCCAACGGTAAAATAACTGGCAACAAAGTTTCTATAAATCCCAATGCCAAAGATCCTATAGCCTTTATACTGAAACATGAGTTTTTACATTATTTGGAAAATAGCAAAAATTTTGACAAATTTCTGAATTATGTTTTAAATGACAGTCCGGCTTTTAAACAATGGCTAAAGGGAAAGAACTTTAACAGTTTAGCTTCTGCTATTCAGGATGTTTATAATCGTTATGGCAATATAGGATATTCAAAAGCCAAGATTGAGGTTGTCGGCGATTTTGTCGGCGATAAACTTTTTGGTCCGCGAGACTTAAAAATTGATGAAAACTTTTTAAAAGAACTTCAAAAATCTAACCGAAATATTTTTGAGCGTATTTTAGACTGGATAAAAAGTCGAATCAGGATGCTGAAAGGTACACCCGTTGAAAAGGATCTGATCAGACTTGAACAGAAAATGATTAGATTAAAAGAAACACTTGGCAAAGATATATCTAATGACAGTGAAAGCGATACTAAACATAGTTATGCCGGGCGGAAGACTCCTGTATCTGATTTAGATACTTTGTCGGAAGCAAAGAAATTAGCCGATGAAGGAAAAGACCCTGAGTATATTCGCAAAAAAACCGGTTGGTTTCAGGGATATGAAGGCAAGTGGAGATTTGAAATTGACGATAGCGATGCTGAATTCTATCTCGATAATTTAAAAATCGGCGGTCGATATAAGCTTGGAACGTTAATGCATCATAACGCATTATATAAAGCTTACCCACAACTTAAAAATATTGATGTTTATATTACCGACAGCAATAATTATAAAGGCTATGCCGACTCGTCTCAAAATGTTATTGAGCTTTCGCTAAATAGGAATGAAGGAGATTTAGATAAAACATTAATACATGAAGTCCAGCATCTAATCCAAAATTACGAGCAATTTAGTGCCGGCAGCTCAAATGATTATTGGCATAAAAGGCTTAGTGATGATATTTCAGATAATTTCTTTCAAAAACGTGATAATCTCTTTAAGCTTGTTGATGATAGCGGAATCAAAAACTTTAACAGATATTTTTTGGATTATGATGAGTTCAGCGATCAAGATATAAATTCACCTGAAACTAAAAAAGCTTATGAAAAGATTATAAATAAATTTAAAGATGATAAAATAACTAATGCACTTAAAGATTACCATAATGCAAAAATTGAATATGACAGCTTTTTAAAAAATGGAAGTAGAATAGCTTTCGATGCTTATATGAATACGGCCGGAGAAATTGAAGCACGTGATGTTTCAAACAGATTACGGTACACAGAGCAAGAACGAAAAAATGAAAGTCCGAATTTAGGCGAAAAAGATGTTTTGTTCATTGAAAAAACGCCGGAAAACAGCCGGTCGACTAAAAATGAATCGATCAATGACGAATATGAGTACACAGAAAGTCAGTATAATAACTTTGGTTGGGCAAGTTATAATAACGTAATAACCCCGAGGGAAAGAGAAGTACTTCTGTCAAGATATGCCGATTTTAAGCATAACAAAAATAAATATCCAGTAACTAAATCCGGCGAAGCGGTTATCTCTTCATCTGAATGTCCCGATGTAATTATGTATGTTACCGGAAATATATCTAATCCACAAATAAAAAAAATTGTGAGAATTACGGCGACTAATCCTGTGGATGTGGAAATAATAAGGAGCGAAATTTTAAATTATGAATATGAGCATATATCATTACCGTACTCAGCTTTTGAAGACGCTTATGGAACTGGAATATTCCGTTACTATGAGAGCCGAGATACTGCATCTTTTCAAGAATATAAAGCCACAAGAGAAGGAAAAGATAGCAAAACAAGCAATAAAGTTAGCAGAAGAGAGCAAAACCGAGGCCGAAGCCTATCAGAAAATAAAGAGCCTGACAGAACAAAGTCAGACATAAATCATAAAAACGGATTTTATCAAAAGGTTTTAAAGAATAATGCTAAATCTTCAGAAAATTATACTGAAGAGCAGTATAATAACTATGGCTGGGCGAGTTATAACAATGTAATTACTCCAAAGGAAAGGGAGATTTTATTCTCAAGATATGCTGACTTTAAGCATAACAAAAATAAATATCCGGTAACTAAAGACGGCGAAGCGGTTATCTCTTCATCTGAATGTCCCGATGTTATTATGTACATAAGCGGTAGTATCAGTAATCCTAAAATATCATTAATTGTACGTATAAGAGCTGATTATGATTTTAACACCACTTTAATTAGGGAGGCCATTTTAAAAAATGAACAAGAACAGATTCCATTACCGTACAACGCTATTACGGAAACTTATGGACCTGGGGTACTCGATTTACACAGTAAACGACGTTATGCACCTTTTCGGTCGATTCAAGGAAGAGGAGAAGGAGGACATAGCGAAGCGGGCGATAGCCTTAGTGGACGAGAGCAAAACCGAGAAAGAAAACTATCAGAAAATCGAACAAATGATGAAGCAGGCGTAGACAAGCCTGCTTTTTCTATACCTTCAGACGATGACATAAGCTATGAAAACTTGTTTAAAATGGTTGAAAACGGTGAAATAACATCTGACGAAGCAATAGATATGTTGAACAGCCGTTACGGAAGAATAGAGACCGGCGTCGATCCGAAAGTGGATGTCAAGATTCCAAAAAAGATTTCAGAAGACAAAAATGTGCGCAGATATGTGAGAACGGCAGCAGAAAGCGGCCACCTTGACGATGGAATGACCGCCGAGTTAAAAAAGAATATCGTTAAAGGGGCTTTGGCATATCAGCCTATATCTGATCAAGCAGCCATGAATAAAGCTGATAAAACTGTAAAGGAAGATTTTAAAGGCGCGGTACAAAGGTGGGAAAGCATAGTTTCGGGCGATAAGACGTTATCAAAATTCGATATAACGCTCGGTGAAAGGCTGCTTCAACAGGCTGCTGAAAACGGAGCAACATCCGACGTAATCAAATATATTGCCGAGCTTGCAGAAGTTGGCACAAGAATGGGTCAAAATATACAGGCACTTTCTTTGCTTAAGAAAATGACGGGAATAGGACAGCTTTATTATATACAGAGAAGCGTCGATTCCTTAAATCGTGACATTGAAGCAAAATATAAGGGCAAAAAAGCTGAAATCAAAATAGACCCGGATTATGCGCAAATTTTAGCTGATTCCAAAACACAGCAGGATACAGAAGATATTGCGAATGATATGCTGAAAGACATAGCCGATCAGGTTCCTTCATCATTTCTTGATAAATGGAATGCGTGGCGGTATATGTCAATGCTCGGCAATCCAAGAACACACATCAGAAATATTGTGGGAAATGCTGTGTTTTTACCAACAGTGCGTCTTAAAGATGCTATAGCATACGTAATGGAAAAAACGGTTTCACCAGAGAAACGCACAAAGTCTTTTTTAGTGAAAAGACAATATAGAAAATTTGCTGAACAAGATTTTGATCAAATGTACGATATAATTACAGGCGGCGGCAAGATTAATCCGGCTGATCGGCTGCGTGAACAACAGCGCATATTTAACAATAAGGCGCTTGAAGGAAGCAGGCGCCTGATATTCAATGCTCTTGAAAAAGAGGATGCTGTATTTTTAAAACGCCACTATGTTCATGCTTTAGGCAGCTTTTTGCAGGCGAGAAATTTAGACGTAAGCAGCATGTCCGCAGAAGATTTAAATAAAGCACGTGTATATGCCGTTAAAGAGGCCCAGAAGGCCACCTACCGCGATGCCAGTGATGTTGCGTCGGCTCTCGGCCGTTTTCAATACAGCAATAAAAAAACCGTAAGGGCGATTGGCTATTTTGTTGAAGGAATTTTACCTTTTAAAAAGACTCCTATCAATATTTTGAAGAGAGGTATTGAATATAGCCCGGCCGGTCTTTTGCTCGACATAGGCAAGGGATTAAAATCCTTGATCGATTATAAAGCAATCGACAAACGTATCAAAAACGGAGAAATAACTGAACAGCAGGGCGCAGAGCTGAAAGCAGCCGGTATGACTGCATCGGAATTTATAGACGGTTTGGCTTCCGGCCTTACCGGTACAGGGATAATGGTACTCGGTATGCTTTTGCAGTCTTTAGGAGTGCTTACAGGCGGGCTGGATGACGATGAAGACGATGAACTGGAACGCATGACCGGTGCACAAGAATATTCGTTGACTGTAAACGGTCATTCCTATACGATCGACTGGATGGCACCTTCTGTTCTTCCGTTTTTGGTAGGCGGAGAAATTGCAAAATACTTTTCAGATACCGACTCTGAGAGTGGAGTTTTGGGCCGTGTCATTGATGCTTTAACGGCTATCGGAGAACCATTGATTAACTTATCCATGCTGTCCGGTCTCAATGATACGATTGAAGCGGTGGCTTATTCAGATAATGAATTAGCCGATATGATAATCACCACGGCTCTTTCTTATTTATCACAGGCAATACCGACATTAGGAGGCCAAATTGCACGAACGGCAGATGATATAAGACGTACGAATTATGTTGATAAAAATTCCGAGATACCTTCTTTTATACAAATGTTTTTGCAAAAATCGGCAGGTAAAATTCCATTCCTTGAAAACAAAAAAATGCCGTATATCAATGAATGGGGCGAAATGGAAAGTAACGGCAGCATATTGAACCGTGCTTTAGAAAATTTTGTATCGCCGGGATATTACAATAAGATAGAAACAGATCGGCTGAACAGTGAGATAGCACGGCTTTATACAGAAACGGATAATAAAGACGTAATTCCCAAAAGAGCTGCTAAAAGCTTTAGTGTTGATGGTAAAACCAAATATTTATCTGCTGAAGAATATTTGAATTACGCTACGGAAAAAGGTCAGCGATCTCGCAAATATGCAGAGGATTTGATTACACATCCACTCTACAATGACTTAAATGATTTTGAAAAAGCAGAAGCTCTTAAAAACCTTTATGATTACGCAAATGCTGTTGCAAAGCTTAAGGTTCCCGATTATGAACTTAGTTCTTCATATTCAAAAATCAAGGATTTAGAAGAAAATGGTTTGGATCCGGTTGATTATTATATTGCAAAAGCGTTAACAGACGTATCAAGAGCAGATAAAGACAGCTCGTGGACTGTAAGTAAATCAGAATACATCAGAGCATTAAGAGAATCCGGGCTTTCCGAAGAGACTCAAAAACAACTTATAAACAATCGTTATCCCAAAAAAACAAAGTAAAAACATACAGTTAAAAACTGTGTGTTTATTTTATTCTGGAGGTAAAAAATGGCTATTAGAACAATTATGTATACGGTTGAAAGTGAAGGTATAACTCCGAAAACAGAACAGTTTGGTGGATTGCAGGGCGAGAATAATGTAACAGAAATTGAATTTATGATAGAAGATGGATTGTTTAATAAATTAGATAAATATACCGGAACTATATTATATAGAATCCAGGCTACAGATGGGGCAGGCGGATTTTTTTCAAGCGAATTGCTTACTTTAAATAGCGAGCAAAAAACTCTTACATTTCCTTTATCAAGTGATATTACTAATGCAGGCGGAGTTGCTTATCTGCATTTGATTATCTCAAATCTCTTAAATGATGCCGAAGAAAATATTTTATATTCGTTTCCGGCAAAGATAAGGTTTATCGATACCTCGATGGATGGCGAACCTGAAAGTATATATAAACAGGGGATATCAGGTGCATTAGCCGCTGCCATCAAAGCTGCAGAGTCAGCGGCGATAGATGCTGAAATGGCTGAATCTTCTGCCGAATTAGCAGAAAACGCACAGGCCGCTGCAGAAAACGCACAGGCCGCTGCAGAAGATGCACAGGCCGCCGCAGAAGCAAGCGCCTCAGCCGCCGAAACCGCCAAAAACGAGGCGGAATCTGCCGCCGAGGCCGCCGGTAACGCTCAGACGGCCGCCGAAAACGCCAAGACTTCCGCAGCAAATTCTGCCTCGGCCGCCGAGACGGCAAAGCAACAGGCGGAAAGTGCGAAGGCTTCGGCACTGCAGTCGGCATCCACTGCGCAGACTGCGGCGGGCACCGCTGCCGAAGCGGCCGAAACGGCAGGGGCCGCTGCCGAAACAGCAGAGGCCGCAGCAGAAACTGCCGTTGAAGCCGCTCAAAATGTAGAATTAAAGGCCAACTTAGAACTGACGCCCATTGACGGCCCCTTTTATAACGGCGATGGTTGGGCCAACGGTATATATACGGTGGCTTCGTTTGTAAACGACAGCCCCGCAGCAGGCTATACCGAAATCAAGTTCACGCCCGCAGTCAACGGTCTTGTCTACTATAACCCCGGCGAGACCCCGGCAGCCCTGAAAGCAGGCGTAAAGGTGTATCATAAAGACACAGGCACCACAAGAACATCGCTTTCTATAATAAAAGACGTCGCTGATAAGGCCAATCCGGAGGTCGTGCCGGATGCGGATATGGGAATCAATGAAACTCCGTCTTTGATGGAGAACCCCGACGATACGGGCATCTACGAGCTTGTATCATACTCTGCTTCATTAGGTACCATGAAAGCCTACAGCTGTATTTTCAATCCCGCTTTAAGCTGTGCCATAGGCTGCGACGCCGAACCGATCCCGGGGACGAGGTACTACGTTGTTTGCGGCACTAATAGCGACGGCTATCCTACCTATGACTTTTCGAGAATCAAAGACGTGGCCGACAAACAGGATATTTTAAGCGATGATGTCATGTCAAGCATCGCAGAAATACCGAATAAAGCTAATTTAGAATTTAGAGAGTTAACGCCCCCGACATACGGCGGAGGCAACGAATACCCGAACGGATATTACACCATAACGCTTAAGCCGGATAGCCCAGGCCCGGGCTACACCGAAGTGGCCTTCACACCAAGCGTGGCTGCGATTATATATTACGGTCCAAGCACCTCCGTTCCGGCAGGACTTGACACCGGTTCCACCGTCTATGTTGAAAGTTCCAGCAGCGGATTTTCGGCCTTCTCGGTCGTGAAGGATGTTAAGGATAAGGCCGATATCGAATATGTTAACAATAATTTTTCTGACGTAATTCTCGAACGTTCGGACAGTACGGCAGGGGAAACCGTAGTAGTCGACTGCTGCCTTAAAAATCAATACCCGGTAAGCGGGATAATAACCGGCGCAGAGATAACATATACAGGAAATTCTATAAGTATTCCCAAGAACCCAGTAATGCATTTCGGCCCGTATAACCCCACAGACGATGAGACAGATAATATACAGACGATTACGGTCGAGACAGAGCTTTGCCGGATCGAATCGACAGCCGATACATATGACCTTATATCAAAGAAGCTCACTAAGAAGATTAAAAGTGCAGATATAGAACTGTCCGAGGCTACGACAAGCATAACGCTCGGCAATGGCGGCAATGTGCCGAACGCTATAGCGCTGTCAGATCTTCCGGCCTATTTTGTTTCGCTCAGCGACAGCGACGCTATAACATTTGTTGAGAAGGTCAGCCCCTCGCCGGGTACGACAACTTACACACTGACACAGCCTTTACAAACAGGTTACGTAATTTACGGCACAAGTAATCCGGAAGTCTCAACACTTAATACTGATTCTCTTCAGCTTATCACTTCGGACAAGTGCGAATTTTATGCCGACGGCACCACTTCGTCGGGCGGCTCGGCGGTGTTCGACAGCTATATTGAAACTAAAAAATCGGCTAATCTATATCTTAAAAAGATAATGCAGTTAATAGGCGGCGGTACAGATTTGCCGGTATATAGCGGCAGTTATACCATAACACCCAAAACAACCGCGCAGTCGATGGAAACCAGCGACAAGGTAATGACCGATAACGTCACAATTAAAGAAATACCGTATTCCGAAGTAAGCAACCCGCAAAGCGGTAAAACAGTAATTATCGGAGGTACTGAAATCGACAATTAAATGTAAATCAAATAAACCGATCTTGAGGAGATTAAATTATGAATGACGTAATAATTGTGGCGTTAATTTCGTTCGGCGGGACGCTGATAGGAACTTTTGCAGGTATACTTACATCAAGCAGGCTGACTAACTACCGTATCGAACAGCTTGAAAAAAAGGTAGAAGAACATAACAAAGTTGTTGACCGGGTATATCAGTTAGAACAGCGCAACAAAGACAACGATGAGCTGTTTTCCGAAAAGTTTAAGGTGGTAAATCATCGTATAGAAGATTTGGAAGAATATCATAAATAAATATTTAAAGGGAGGAAAAAACATGACAAACTTTAAAACATGGATCAAGGCGGCAGGTATCCGTGCAATTAAAACTATTGCGCAGACGGCCGTCGCAACCATAGGCACAAGCGCGGCTTTGGGCGACGTCAACTGGATAATGGTACTTAGCGCATCGGCGCTGGCCGGTATTCTGTCGTTGCTTACATCTATAGCGGGCCTGCCCGAAATAAAGGAGGAAAACTAATGGCATTCAAAGTGTATTTAAGTCCCAGCAACCAGCCTAACAATACATATAACGGGGTAAACACCAACGAGCGCGACAACTGCCGCGCAATCGCGCAAAAGGTAAAGACCGCGCTGGAGCGGTGCGGTATGGCCGTAAAGATAGGCCTTAACGGTTCGGGCAATATATCCGAAAGCAACGCATGGCCGGCCGACCTGCATGTTCCCATACATACCAACGCCTATAACAAAAAGGCGCGCGGCACCAGCGTTATGGTATATGAAACTGCCGAAAAGAACCTTAAATATGCGACGCCCATCTTTAACGCCCTTCGTTCAATTGTGCTGAAGCAGGACGCGGGGCGCGGCATATCGGCCCGCACCGACCTTAAGGAGCTGAACGGCACCACCGCGACGGCAGTTTACATCGAGGTCGATTTCCACGACGTGCCGGAGGTTGCAAAGTGGCTTGTAAGCGAGCATGACCTTATTGCCGAAACTATCTGCAAGGGTATTTGTGAAGGCGCAGGGATCGCCTATAAAGTGCCGGTTTCTTCCGACCAGCGCGCCCGGGACAGCTATATCATAAATGAGGGCGTGCAGCCCGCGCTTGCAATATATATGTCAAAGCTGCTGTTAAACGGCCTCGGCTACGTACTGGACGGCAACGGCTATATAGGGACCGGCACCGATTCGGCCGTAAGGGACATACAGAAAAAGTCCGGCCTTGCGGTCACCGGAAGGCTCGACGCAGACACCGCCGACGCTATAGTGAAGCTTTACGGCGACAGCTTCGGCGGTTACAAAGAGCTTTACGAAGAGCAAAAGGAAAAAAACAGCGAGCTTGCTGTAAAAAACGCCTCTTTGGCCGCTCAGCTCGCCCTTTTGCAGAAAAAGTAATAAATAGGAGGAATATATATAATGGCAATAAATAAAGTAATATACGGCGGGGAAACCCTTATAGACTTAACAAGCGATACGGTAACAGCAGATAAAATGCTCACAGGTTATACTGCACATGACAAGAGCGGTGCCCCCGTGACCGGCACCTGTGACTACGATTCAAACACGCAGGATGCAACGGCGACAGCTGCCGAACTGCTTGAAACTAAGACTGCATATGTTAATGGCTCGAAAGTAACAGGCACTATGCCTAACCGTGGTGCTGTGACCGGCTCCATTGCAGAAAAGGACGGACAGTACACGGTTCCGAATGGTTTCCACGATGGAAGCGGAAAGGTCGGCATCGATGCTGCGGAAAAGGCCAAAATAATACCCGATAACATTCGCGCGGGTATCAGTATTTTAGGTGTTGACGGCACAATGTCAGGAACAGAGGGCGCAAACCCGCAGAGTAAAGAAGTAACACCGACGACAAGCGATCAGGTTATACTGCCCGATTCAGAGGAAGGGTATAACTTTTTATCGCAGGTCACCGTCAAAGCTATTCCGTATATTGAGACCGAAAACGCTTCGGGTGGTACTACTGTAACAATCGCGGGGTGAGCAGATGGCTGTAAATAAAGTCGTCTATGATACCGACACACTTATTGATCTTACAAATGATACCGTAACGCCCGACAAACTGGCCGATGGTGCAACTGCGCATGATAAATCAGGCAATCAAATAGTCGGCACAATGGGCGCGTCTATTCCTTCGCTGGTCGGTGACAGTATAGACTTTGATTTTACAATGTATACAACCGTTACATATGACGGTTTGGCCAAAGTTACGAGCTACACCCAAAACGGTGACGGCTTGGGTCAGCCCAAAGTATCGTTTAGACTGTGCGGCCTGCCCGATCAGCAGTTTGGCTACTGGTTTTCAAATGACCTATGGGACGAAATGCAAAAGCAGCTTCCTGTTGGTACCATAGTATATATAAAAACCTCACCTGAGACTTATAGTACATATAAAACCGTAGTAATTGCGCTTGTTTATGAGCCTATTGTCGGTGATAACATTGAATTTGATTTTACAATGTATACTTCTGTCACTTATGAGGGCTTGGCCGAGGTTAAATTCTATAACCAGCAGGGCGACGGTCTGGGTCAGCCGAATGTAACATTCACTTTATATGACCAGCCGACACAGACATTTGCTTACTGGTTTCCTAATGATGAATGGGATGAGATGCAGGAGCGCCTGCCTGTCGGCACAGTGGTTAAAATAAATACTTCGCCGGAAACGTGCAGCACTTATAAAACCGTTATCGTTATGCCCAAATGGGAGCCTGATACACAATAGTTCCGAGCGTTTAGTTAAATAATTTAATTCCACCCCTTAATGCTGTTTTGCTTACAGTTTTAAGGGGTGTTTTATTTTGCAAAATAATGTATATAAATTATTTAATGCTGTTCACAGCATTAATCAATTTGTATACATAAAATTAACAATTTTTAAATCTAAGTTTAATTATGAATTGGTTTGGTTTCCAGCCCTTTTCTTTATAATATGTGCCGCCATCTATAATACTGTTTAACAATTTATTTTGTGAATCAGGTGTTGAGTCCCAGTAAAGATTTAAAACGTTTTCAAACTGCTTAATTATTTCTGCTATATCAATATTATTATTTTCTTTGTTTTTTTCTTTTAACATTATTAATTGATCTTGAACTTGTTCGATACGATTTTGCAGTTTATCACGTCGTTCTAAAAATGTATCAATATCATAAACACCTTTTTCTAAAAAATCATGCAACCTTTCAGATTGATTTTTTAAAGTATTTAATTCATGTTCTAAAGAAGATATCATCGCGCTGTAATCTTTATGTTTTGGAGGATTATATTTATTTGACTTTAATTCATTAAGCTTTTTCTCAACAGCATCAATAACAGCCATTTCCACACGGTCTAAACGTGAGGAGCAGCAACAGCCTTTAGTGGGACAAAGCAAATGCTCAGGTTCTTTTCTGTCTTTATAAGGACGGCGCTGCATAAATTCGCCACACACTCGACATCTTAAAATTTGAGATAAAGGATTTAAAAGTTTACCATCTTGGTATGGCTTTCTGTATCTTGATTTTAAAATTTCATTAGCCTTATAAAAAACATCCTCGGAAATAATGGGCGGATGTAATCCGTCAACAATCTTCCATTGATCCTGAGGGTTATAAATTACATAATTCTTTTTTGCGCCATTTTGCCCTTTTTTTATTGATTTTTTTGTGTTCCAAACTATTTTGCCTATGTAATTCGGATTTTTTATAATTTTTATTATCGATGTACGGCAAAATTTATCCGAACGGTGTGGGACGGCACCCATATTTGATATTGTTTCGGCTATAGTCGCGGCACCTATGCCCGAACAATACATATCAAATATAATACGAACAAATTTTGCTTCTTCTTCAACAATTTTTAAAGTTGATTTTTTATCTTTATAATCGCGCGCATAACCATAAGGAGGTACACATAAATGACAACCTTCTGAAATACTCTTTAAAGTTCCGGTGTGTAACCTTCGTTTAATCAACTTTAATTCACGACGTGCCATAAAGCTCTCAAATTCGGCATATTCTTCGTCTAATTCATTATTAAGGTCATAAACTTTGCGTGGCGTTATAATTTTGATATTGTTAATTTTAAAAGTTTCTAATATAAAACCTTGCTCACTTGTTGCGCCACGTCCCAAGCGGTCTATATCCATACACAATACAGCATTATACAAACCGGATTCTATATCCTGCATAAGCTCCAACATTTGAGGCCTTGCATAGATACTGTCGCCGCTAACAACATCTTTATATGTTCTTTTTAATTCAAGCTCAGGATGATGCGTTAAAAACTCTTTCAATATCTCTTCATGTCTTGTCAGGGTTTCTTCAACTGTATCCACATCACTATCCGCGCGGGATTTTCGTAAATACATAGCGCAAATTAATTTCTGCTTTTTTGACATGATATCAGCCCTTTATATATTAATTTGTTCCGGGTTCACACACTTTACATGGTCCATAGCCTTCTGACAAAGCCTCTTCAACAGTCATTTCTTCAGTATCGGTTTTGTTTTCAACATAGCGGCAGTCGGGAAGGTGATACTTTGCGCCGGTACGCGTTACTACAACCGTTGTGACATCACTATTAGATTTAACTTTAACCGGTATTTCATTTTTGCTTGCGTTAACTATAAATATTCCACATAAAATTGAAATGCTGATAATAATTGTTGCAATAGATATTAAAAATGATTTTTTAGGTTTTTCTTTTAAAAGAAGTTCGGCAAAGGAATCTGCTTCTATATTTTGCAATTTATCACATGATGTTGAACAATTAATAATATGATTTAAAAATATATGTCCTATCTCGTGTGACAAGACTAATAAAGTTTGTCTGTCGGTCATAAAAGACTTTAAAAATATTAACCGTATGTTAGCATCCATATATGTAAAACATCTTTCAGTTTCACAAAAATTTTCCAAATTTAAATTATTTAGTAAACATTGAGTGTCAGCATCATTAGATGAGCTAAAGTATATAATTTTAAAACCTAAACTGCTTAGTACTTCTTTAGCTTTAATCAAATCCCATTTTTTAACCTTGTACTCATTTTTAAATAGTTCTACCGCTGTCTCAATAGTTGTTGTCATCATTAACACCTCATATAATTATTTAATATAATTATATAACATAAATCGACAACTAAAGACACAAAAAACTATGCATATCTATAATTATTCTGTTTTTTTTGACAATCTGCTTAATGCTTCAGCAACGGCTTTTTCTTGTTCTTCAGTCAGTTCAATATTTTTAGATTTACCACCAAACGCTACAGCTCTGCCCCTGTTTGTTATCTTTTTAGGCTCACTCTCTGTCATGAGGGTGAGCTTTTCATTTTTATTATCATCTGTTATACCAAGTAATTTATCAACGGCTGGTTGCATTTCTGGTTTGGAGCGATAAAACGATATAATTTTGTAGTCTTTATCAGTAAAATTAAAATTTTGTTTTTCTCTTATATGTCCGTTTATTAAATCATCAGTAACTATATTTAGACAATCACATATTTTAACTATTAATGAAACGCTACTTCCCATAATACCACGTTTAAAAATATTATCAACGGTTGAATAAGGGAAATTAAATTTATTACAGAATTCTCGAATACTTTTATAATTGCTTAAAATATAATCTTTTAATTTTTTTTCAATATTATCCATTTATATCACCACCGATTGAATAATAACATATAATTTGCATAATTGCAATATTAATTCACTCAATTTAGAAAAAATTTTCAAAAAAAGCTTGACAATTCACTCTATAGAGTGTATACTGTACTTGTGATTAACCCATATGGGTGAAAGGAGAGCTTTTATGTATAAAAATTTAGAAGCAGAGTTAGCACGTAATGGTATAACAAGGATAGATATTGCCGAAGTTTTACAACTTAATATATCAACGGTATCTAATAAGTTAACAATTCCTAAAAGATTAAAGTTGTATGAAGCTGTAAAAATAAAAGAAGCTTTTTTCCCTGATTTAACATTAGATTATTTATTTAATTAAAAAAACGTCCACTAAATGTGGGCGGGAAAATTAAATATCATTTTTTCTGTTGCTTATAAACGATTGCTGTGCATATTGCTGCCATTGATGAAGAGATACTGGCAATAACGGTAAGAAACATATCAAAAACTGACATTAGCGATATTTCATTTATATCATTGCCACTGACTATGGCAATAAATAAATTGTTTGCAAAAATTACAACAAGAGAACTTAAAAGACATACTGATATAAATATTATTGGATGGCTCATCGTGATTGAGTTATTAAATTCGCTTAAAAACTTCTTCCTTTTAAAAATCTTTCCGTACACACTGGTAACAACCATAGTAAAACTAAAAAAAGCAACAAAAAACGCCCCTATTAAAAGTAATGAACATAACTCGTGGATTTCATTCAACAAGTAGACCACATTCCTTCAGCTTTTATAATACTTTATTATGCAACAATGAAAGCGAAAGCATTAAAAACTACTAGTGAAAAACTGTTCTAACAACATAGTATCACAAAAGTTTTAAAAAAACAACAAGGAAAGTAAAGTGGACTAACAGTATCTGCATAAAGATGAAAGGGGAGTGATAAATTATGATAGTAGACGGATATTTAGTAATAACACCAAATGGGGAAAAAATCGACACACGTCCCGGACACCATGAAGAAATAGAAGGCTATACATTGTATAACGAAATAAATAAATTCGCTGAAGGTGGGCCATTAGTCCGGGCGTATATTTCAAACAAAAAATATGACCGAAAAGAGCTTGATGAAGCGATACAATATGCACTTGATCGAATAGTCGAAAGAGAAATAGCAAAAAAGAAAAAAGAATAATAAAAGCAAAAGGACGTACAAGGACAAGCTTAGGAGGTGAAAACAAATGGGAACAGCAATAGTATACATAATATTTTTCGGACTGGCCGGGCTTGCGGCGGGACTTGCAATGGTAATAAACAACATATTTACAAATGCCTTGATAGCAAAGTACCGAAAGCGGGCCAACAGTGCCGAGCGGCGGTGCAAAATAGCCGAAGAAGAACTGTTGCGCGAACAGCAGCGCGCGGAGGCGGTAATGGAAATCTTGCAGGCACCTGTATTTGACCTTGTAAGGCGTGAGGCAATAAAAAATGACCACCCGGCAGGATGAAATACCGAGCAGTCGAAATCAGATGCACTTAAATTTTAACAGACATTATTTGAATTGTCAAGGGTGATAGTATGAAAGCATTAACATTAGCATTTAAAAGCTTTTTCATAACGAACAATTAAAGCGGCGGTGATAATCAGATGTATATATGTGAGCGGTGCGGATGGGAATACGAAGAGCTTCCGAGCGGAGCAGAGCCGCGGCCATACGGTGAAAGCTATGTGCTGGAAAACATGGTGTATCACACCTGTGATTGTGGCGGCGAACTTGTCCCGGCCGCAAGGTGCGAGATTTGCGAAAATGTCTTCGCTGAGGACGAGCTTACGGCTGGGGTGTGCCGTGACTGTATGAATGAAGGAGCGACAGCAGACAATGCCGTAAAATTTGCCGAAAGCATGGAAGAGCGCGACACGGCGGAAATAAACCCGGTGTGGGCATATATGTTCGCCGGTGAGATAGACAGTATCTTGGAGGATGAATTCAAGCGCCGGGCAGATAACGAGATGATCGCGTGTAAGCTCAAAGACGTGTTTTGGGATTTCACTAAAGACGATGAATGCTTTGCGGAATTTTTGAAGGAGGAAGCGTCATGACGCATTGGAAAAAGCTTACGAATCCTAATTTTTTGGGCGCCTATTCACTCGAGGACGGTAAGGACATGATCCTTACAATAGCCTACGTGCGTGAAGAAACCGTCACCGGGGTGGACGGCAAAAAAGAAGACTGCGCCGTGTGCCATTTCAGTGAAAAGGTTAAACCCATGATTTTAAACAGTACAAATATGAAAACGATAACAAAGCTGTTTAAAACTCCATACATAGAAGAGTGGGCGGGCAAAAAGATACAAATAGGACAGGAAAAAGTAAAGGCGTTTGGTGAAATAGTTGACGCGCTCAGGGTGCGGAACAGACTGCCGGCGGAAGACACCGCCGTTTTTATAGGCTGTGAAGAATGCGGCAGCAATATTAGCGCAGCCGGAGGGATGACACCCGAACAGGTGGCGGCCTATACGAAAAAACGCTACGGACGTCAGCTGTGCGCCGGCTGTGCCGCAAGGCTGAAAAAAGCGGTGGAGGGCGAAGGTGGACAGGCTTGATAAAGATAATTATTTCAGCTATGTAATGGCCGCAAAATATATGAGCGTTTCGCAGTTCAAAGCGTTTGAAAAATGTCCCGCAGCGGCTATGGCCGAAATTAAAGGCGAATATGTAAAAGAGAAAACGCCTGCGCTCTTATTAGGTTTATATGTAGATGCATATTTTGAAGGTTCTTCAGAACGGTTCAGGGAAGAAAACCCGGAGGTATTCCGGCTTGATGGAGGTCTTAGGTCCGAATACCGGCACGCGGAAGAGATAATAAAAAGGCTTGAAAAAGACCGATTTTTCATGACCTTTATGTCGGGTAAAAAGCAGGTCATTATGACCGGAGATATAGGTGGCGTTTCGGTAAAGATAAAGATCGATGTTCTGCATGATGATAAGATCGTCGACTTGAAAATAATGCGCGACTTTTTGCCCGTCTATCTTCCGGAACAGGGCCGGCTGCCGTGGTTCGAGGCTTGGCGGTATGACCTTCAGGGCGCGGTCTATCAGGAGATAGTTAGACAGAACACCGGCAAAAAACTTCCGTTTTATTTGGCAGCAGCCACAAAGGAGAAAATACCTGACTTGGGCATATTTTTGATTGAACAGGATCTGCTTGATTTTGAACTTGAAAAGTTCAAAGAAAAAGTCCAGTATTACGACGCCATAAAAAATGGAGTAATAGAGCCGGAACGCTGCGAGAAATGCGACTACTGCAAAATGACAAAAGTGCTGACAAAAATAATAAAATCGGGGGAGCTTTACGATGAATAAAGTAGTACTTACAGGAAGACTGACAAAGGAGCCGGAACTAAAAAAGACGGTTTCGGGCACCGAGTATTTGCCATTTTCAGTGGCGGTAGACCGCGGCTTTAAAAACCGCGACGGTGAAAGGCAGACCGATTTTATAAGCTGCAAGGCATGGAACACGACAGCCAGATTTATTTCTTCCTACTTTCACAAAGGCGACGGCATAAATATAACAGGCCGTATTGAAACCGGTAAATATATTGATACGCAGGGAGAAAATCGAACATCATTTGAAGTAGTGGCAGAAAATGTTGAATTTCCGCTTGGAAAGAGGCAGAGCAACGGTGCGAATCCCGTAGCCGCCGCATCCGGCGCCGATGTGCACGACATTTCCGCAGAGGATACTGCTGCGCATGATGCTTTGGATTTCGTTGAAATAGAAGCAGAACAGGGCGATCTGCCATTTTAGGGTCTAAACATATGACTATTCAGATTGACACCCGGGAAAAGCAAAAGGCGATCAAGAAGATACTGGCCGAATTTGACAACAGCGGAGTAAAACACATTTCATCAAAACTTTATGTTGGCGATTATATGTCGCTTGATAATCCTCGGCTGATAATCGACCGCAAAAAGGACCTTTTAGAGCTATGCGGCAATGTGTGCCAGCAGCACAAACGCTTTATAAACGAGCTTCAAAGGGCCGGTGATGCCGGTATAAAGCTTATTATTTTATGTGAACACGGCGACGGCATAAAAAAACTCGAGGACGTAAACCGCTGGTATAATCCACGGCTTAGGGTCTCACCGCTTGCAGTATCCGGCCAAAGGCTTTTCAAGATCCTTTACAGTATTTCGGCCAAATACGGCGTTGATTTTATGTTTTGCAGCAAGAACGAAACGGGCCGGAAAATAATTGAAATTTTGGGAGGCAAAAGCAATGCAGGTTCTTAACGGCTTTGTTAAGATACACCGAAAAATGTTGCAATGGGGATGGTATCAAGATAGTGATGTTAAATCCGTGTTCTTGCATTTGCTTTTGACAGCTTCTTATAAAGAGACCGAGTGGATGGGTAAAAAGATCCATAAAGGCCAGGTTGTAGTAGGTACAGAAAAAATGGCGGCAGAATTAGGGCTTACAAGGCAGACCGTTCGCACTGCAATTTCTAAGTTGAAATCAACCAACGAAATAACCACCGAATCAACCAACAAATTTACTATCGTAACCCTTGTTAATTGGGAAGAATATCAAATTTTAAGTGAAAGTCCAACCAGCAATTTAACCAGCGAATCAACCAACGAGCAACCAGCAGAAGTGATGAACAAATTGTTAACAAACCTTGAAAGCCTCAAAAAATCAACCAGCAAATCAACCAGCAAAAATGAACTGTTAAGCCTCATGAACAGTGGATTTGAAGAACCCGAAGGCATTTTATTAACCAGCAAACTAACCAACGAACAACCAACAACTAACCAACAACTAACCAACAAGCAACCACATCTAAAGAATATAAAGAATAATATAATATATAACCCCCCTGTGGGTCCCCCCACAGAAATCCACGGCGTAAATAATAAATTGCTTTCGGTTGTAAATGATTCGGCCCTGAGTGACGAAGCTAAAAGCATATTGACCGAATGGCTGCAATATAAAGAGTTCAAGCTGAAGCCGGTAAATGTTTTGAAGCTGATCGATAAAACCGAAAAAGCTTTAAAGAATTACAGCCTGCAAGAAATAAGGGAAATATTTGATTATTCGATATCAAACGGTTATCCAGGCGTTTACTGGGACAGGCTTCAAAGAAACCGCACTGCCAAATCGGATAAAGCCGAATTGTCGGCCGAAAGCTCGGCTGCTTATGATAAAGAGGTTTATCAAAGAATGCTTGACAGCGATTACGAATAAATGCCGCAAATGCCGTAAATTTCGGTGATTAATAAAAAGACTTAAGGTAAACATAAAAAATGAAATTTGGCACAAAAGCGACGATTTTAGAGGCATCTACGCAGAGCTTTGGCAAGTTAAACTGTGGAGGTAAAAATGCGAATATTGATAGCTTGCGAAGAAAGTCAGGAAGTATGCAAAGCCTTTAGAAATAAAGGACACGAGGCATATTCCTGCGATTTAATAGAATGTTCCGGCGGATATCCTGAATGGCATATAAGGCAGGATGTTTTACCGCTTCTTAATGGCAATTGCGAATTTACCACCGCAGACGGACAGAGCCACACAATTAATGATAGGTGGGATATGATTATTGCTTTTCCACCGTGTACAAAGACAAGCAATGCAGGCGCAAGGCATTTGTATAAGGGCGGTATGCTGAATTTAAGCCGGTTTTATGAAGGGCTTTGCGGTAAGGCGCTGTTTTTGGCTATTTGGGCATCAGATTGTGAGCGCGTTGTAATAGAAAATCCGCTGCCAAGCAAAATATTTGATTATCCCAAGCCGTCGCAGATTATTCAGCCATATTATTTCGGCCATCCATACAGTAAAAAGACCCTTTTATGGGAACGTGGAGTTGATAAACTTCTGCCGACTGATATAGTAAAACCGATAGGAACTTTATGTCCTTCCGGATCGTACAGCGGCAAGCACTCACTCAAACATAAAGGATTATATACAAAAGACAGAGCTAAAAACCGAAGCAAAACATTTTCGGGAGTTGCTAAAGCAATGGCTGAACAGTGGGGGTAACATGAGCATTAAAAATGAAAGACGCGGGCGGCGTGAAAAGTTCTATGTGTTTTACGATGAAAACGATTTTGTAAAATACTGCGGAACTGCAAAGCAACTTGCTGATGATGGAGTATTTAAAAAGAAGGACTTAAAGTAAACATAAAACAGGAGTGCTAAAAAACGATAATTTAAAGCATATACAAAAGATAACGATTGAGCCTGTATTTGATAATGCGGAATGCGTAGAAATTGAAATAAAGGAGATATGAGCATGATACGATCTAAATTAGACGAAATTTTATCATTACACAAAGAATGGTTAGAAACTTTCGGCAAAAAAGGGGCGAAAGCCAACCTGAGAGGTGCCGACCTGAGCGGTGCCGACCTGAGCGGTGCCGACCTGAGCGGTGCCGACCTGAGCGGTGCCGACCTGAGCGGTGCCGACC
>ERZ825896.954-NODE-954-length-34853-cov-3.785476_pt1 | contig 34853 bp, 31 predicted proteins | sample MGYA00519858_ERZ825896 | MGnify/ENA primary metagenome ERZ825896 (study PRJEB31778, sample SAMEA3449214) | human gut metagenome | biome: human gut; feature: human-associated habitat; material: faeces | place: United Kingdom | collected 2010/2012 ...
TCCGCCGCAGATATTGTCGGCGGCAATGCGGCCCTGCCTGTTGGCGGGGCCCGCCAGAGCGATCAGCGTGTCCTCCCCCGTGACATAGTGTTTGACCTGCACCGCGTCGCCAACGGCGTAGATGTCGGGGACAGAAGTCTCCATCCTGTCGTTAACCAGGATACTGCCCCTGGCCCCCAGGGCGAGGCCGGCCTCGCTTGCCAGGTGTGTATCCGGCGTGACGCCGATGGCAAGTACCACCATGTCAGCGTGGAGCGGCGCTTCCTCTCTGAGTAAAACATCAACGCCCCCGTCCTTCTCCACGAAGCCCTCTACTGTGTGTCCCAGGGCCAGCCTGACTCCATGCCTGCGCATTTCGCTGTGGATGAGCGCGGCCATGTCCGGATCAAAGGGGCTCATAAGCTGCGGTGGGCGCTGTACGATGGTGACCTCCATCCCCAGGCTCCGCAGGTTCTCCGCCAGCTCCAGGCCGATAAAGCCGCCGCCCGCCAGCACGGCAGATTTCGGGCGTTTCTTCTGGATATACGCCTTGAGGCGAAGCGTATCCTCCACCGTGCGCAGAGTAAAAAGCTGCTCCAGGCTCCCGCCGGGGAGCCTGGGCCGGGTGGGCTGTGCGCCCGGCGAGAGGAGCAGCTTGTCATAGCGTTCCTCAAACTCCTCGTTGCTCTCCAGGTTTCTGACGGAGACGGTCTTCCGCTCCGGATGGATGGCAATGACCTCATGGCGCACCTTCATGTTCACCCGAAACCGGGAGAAAAAGCTCTCCGGCGTCTGAAGCGTCAGCTCCTCGGGGTCCTCAATCGCGCCGCCGATGTAATATGGCAGGCCGCAGTTGGCGTAGGAGATGTAGCCCGAGCGCTCGAATACGACTATCTCCGCCTGCTCATCCAGCCTGCGGATCCTGGCGGCCGCAGTAGCGCCCCCCGCCACGCCGCCTACAATAACGACCTTCACGTCAGTACTCCACCTTTCCCCTGTAAGCGGCAATGCCGCCCAAATTCTTTACGTTCGTATAGCCCATCTTGTTGAGGATCCCTGCCGCATGCCGGCTTCTGCTTCCGCTCTGGCAGTACACAAAGATGGGGGTGCTGGGGCTGCCGGCGAAGTCTCCGGCTCTCCCGAGGCTCTGCAGCGGAATATTTTTGCTGCCCGGAATATGTCCCCCCCGGTACTCCTGTGCAGTCCGGACGTCCAGAAGGACTGCGCCCTGTGTGCCCCTATACTCCGCTATGCCCTGATTGATATCAGGACCTTTTAGAAAATCAAAAAATCCCATGGTAAGCTTTCCTCCAGTCAGTACAATCACTCCGGCCCTTGGATGGACGCTGCTTCTCATAGCGTCATGCCGCCGTCTCTTCGCCGTTTCTTCACGCAGACTTATCACAGTCGAATTCTCCGGTTCTTTTAAGGTTATTATACAGATATGAAAGCCCCTTTCCGTGACAAAATCACAGTTGAGTGAAATCCAATGAGCGGCCCATGGTTTCATGGGCCGCTCATTGGATTTTTATCAGGGTGCGCTGAATGTCGCTGCAGCGTTAACTGCTTCTGTAAAATCTCAAATCCATATCACTTCGTTCAAAGCAAGATTTCATGGCTGCTCCAGCCGTGAGCGTCTGGCGGTTTCCACACACGGCCAGCAAGCAGCGGCGTTATTCCTCCTGCTCAAGGCCGTCAAGCAGCGCTGCCAGCTCCTCTGATTCCCATGCCGGCTTAAAGTCCAGCCGTGTCAGCGCGTCCCGGAACGCCGTCACAAGGGCGTTCCACATCTGCTGCCGCTCCAGCAGCTCCTCCAGATACTGCTCCCAGGTGTAATCCTTTCCGGCATTGAGCTGGCAGTGATAGTAGGCGATTTCACACCTGAAAAAAATTGCGCCCACGATAGCGCGCCTTTCTTCCGCAGGGAAGAGCTGTGAGCAGCGGAGGCTGCCGTCCCGCTGGTCGCGCACGTCATCAGCATGGAAGAAATGGATATCCTCTGCTTCAAAATTGAAAAAGCCGTTATGGAAGAAATCTCTGAGTGTGCGCCAGCAGGCTGCTATGGCTGCATTCCGCAGCATTTTGACGCTGCGAATTGTCAGGACAAAATCATCCCATGACCAATCGTCAGGCAGTCCGCCATCTTCCGCTTGGCACAGCTCGTATAAGTCACGCTGCACCCGGTAAGTGAGATACCGGGCATAGACGTCTATTTCCTCCTGATCGTCTAACGACAGATAGCGGTTGGAGGCGAAGATTTTTTCTATGGGCGTCTCATGTTCCGCCCGCCGCAGGCGGCTCCCTCTATGGCCGGTTTTGCTCATTGCTCTTCTCCATTTTGGGGTTCGCCGTCTGCCGCTCCCCCTATGTTCATCAAACAGCGCCTGCTGCGCGCTTCCCCTTCCTGTTCCTCCAGGGTTTGCAGAAAGCCCAGTGCGTGCTCCATTTTCAGAATTTTTCCGACCCTCTTTCCTTTGCTGCCAAGCGGTATGGCGGTGTCAATCGTGGAAAACGCATAGCGGAACCCCAAATAAAAGCCGTAGCGCACTACGCCATAGAGGCGGTTGTCCCAGGCGCTGTACAAGTCTGTCACATGCGCCTGGGTTTCCTCGTCAAGCTGCTGTTCCACCTGAGCAAAGAGGTCATTGACCTGTTCCCGCTTCTGGCAGTAACCGACATGCCGTTTCATGCCGGGCATGGTCATAATCTGATTTTCAATATAGATGTCAAAGGCATCCTCCGGCGCTTCCTGCACAAAGAACTGCTCAAAGCCCGCATATACTCCCTGGGAAAAGGAAAAACGGAGGGCATATGAGATGTTCTCGCGGCACAGCTTCTCCGCCTCCAGCAAGGCGGCCTTTTGTTCTGCGGTCAAGGCCGGGAGCAGAACGGCCTTTTCCTCCAGCGTCTCCCAGTTCAGCTCATAATCCTCCAGCTCCGGCCGGTAAGCCGCTTCCATCTCCTCCAGCAATTCGGGCGTAAACATCCGCTCCTGCATCGCCGCCAGTTCATTCTTAAAATTCATGTTAAACACCCCTCTATAAATGCGCCCACTATACCGCTATAGGGGACAATATCTACCATAAGGGATTATATTTTTCCCTAAATTGCGATATTTTTCCTCTACAGGGGATGGAAATAGGAAAAGATAACATGTTTTAGTTGAAATGGGAAATCGGATTTTACAACGTCGCAAGCAGATGCGCATGAGCCAAGAGCAGTTAACTGAGTTAGCAGGAGTTTCTGTCAAAACGGTTATCTCGGCAGAGAAGGGACAAAAGGCTCTCCGTCCAGAAAATATTGTGCGGTTCAGCAAAGCGCTTAATATGGAGCTGTCCTATCTAATGACTGGAGAGCTATCGGACAGAGATATCCTGTCCGGCCTAAGTCACCGGGAGCGTATGGCCTTGGACAAAATCTTGGAAGGGTTTCTTTCCATTTGCAAAGGAGAACAAGACCCATGAGAGGATTATCACCCCTATGGTGGATTAAAAAAACCGTTTATTTGGGATAATATACCCTTATAGGGGGGGATTGCATGGAAAGTGAAACGCTGAGGGAGATTGGAAAACGCCTCGCGCACACACGTAAAGCGAAAGGGTACACGCAGGAGCAGTTGGCAAATCTCACTGGACTTTCAATAAAAATGATCTCTGCTGCGGAGAATGGACACAAAGCCATGCGCCCGGAGAATATTATCAAAATCTGTGGTTGCCTTTCTATCTCTGCCGATTATTTACTTTGTGGCGAATCCCCTACCTTGCATTCAATGGTATCCGCCAGCGAACTCAAACACTTGTCATCAAAGCAAAAAGAAGCGTTATCAAAGCTGATTGAGGACTTCCTTTCAGCATTTCAAGATTAGATGCTCTTCTTGGAGGCACAGAAAAGTTCTAGATCAAACAACAGAAAATCTTTGATACAACGAGCTATCTCTTAAAGATAGCTCATTTTTTCTGCTTCCAGCCGGCAGGAAATTTCTTTTATAGAGCCCTTGTTCCCCTACCCCCTGCAGACGGTTCTCTGTACGGCCTGTTTTGCTTATTTGTCCATTCTGCCTTTCATTCACGGACTACTGCTCCCACTTTATACAGAGAGATGTACCAAATATCAGAGAGTATTAAAATCGGAAAAAACTGCTGGTATGGCACAGCCTGTTCAGGCTCAATCGTTGAGATTGCGTGCTTGAAGATGATATTTTGTTTCTGATCACTAATCGTTCTGACCGCGACGGTATAGTGGTCAAAGGCTTCTATGATACCCTTTAGCTGAAATCCATTCATCAGGTATAAAGTGACCTTCGTTCTTTGTGTGCGCATCCTATTTAGAAAGGCATCCTGAACATTACACGCTTGTATAAACACCTCGCCATTTCTATATAGCGGATAATACTCCTTGATGGGAGAATTACAGGTTACTGTTTCAATGGAATTGCCGTTGCTGTTCAGAATATTGACGGATAGGTATTCGCCCCTCATCTCTAACTTAATTTCAGATACTATAATATCTTTTTTTGTCCAAAACGGATAATATATGTGTAATCAACGACAAAAAATAATGCTATTATCTATAATAGCAGGTGATATGATGAATCTTGATATAAGCGCAAGGATAAAAGAACTGAGAGAAGCACAAGGATTATCTACAAATAAACTCTCCAATATGGCAGGGTTATCTCAAAGCTATGTGCGGAAGCTGGAAAAAGGCGAAAGTAGACCAACGGTTGAATCGTTGGAATTGCTATGTCATGCGTTAGGTATTACTTTTGAGGACTTTATAAATTATAAAGATAAATCCATTGTACAACTTCGAGCTATTAAAATTATTGGAGAATTAAGTGATAGCCAGCTAGAAGGTTTTTGTAAGTTAATGGGCACAGACTCTTAGTTAGAATCATAAGCGTTATTTTATTATATCAAAAATCAATTAGCTTGTCTATTATCATAGACATTTTTCTTTCCTATCTCTTTTACAATCTGTGCTTAAGAGAGGTAGGTGGGAATGATATGCACTTTGATTCTCTTGTGGTTGGACAAACAATTCGCAGATTAAGAAAAACGAGAAGACTTTCACAAGATGTTTTAAGTGGCCTCGCCGGGATTGCGCGTACCCACTTAACAATGATTGAAAATGGTTCCAAACAGCCGAATTTTGAAACAGTCTGGAAAATTGCTTTAGCCTTAAATTTACGTCCAAGTGAACTTGTTAGCATTATAGAGAAGGAAATAGAGGACACCAGCCGTTTGAACATGGGGTGAATAGGTTCGGTAGAACTGGTCTAAGTAGTCCCTGTCCATGTCGTTCTTCAGTTCAGCGATATCCCTCAGCATAAGTATGATAACTTAAAAGACTTTCACAATACCGTAGCCAAAATCGAGGAAGATAAGGTGATAGGTGGTTTCATAAACGGTCGAAGAAAACAAATAATCCGAACCTATCTCCTATTGGAAACAGGTTCGGATTATTTTAGTTTGCCTTGTCTTGACAAAAAAGATGCTATCAATGGCTCGGGCATCCGACAAGTGGTATTTACACCTAAAAATTGAATACACGACGAGAATTTGAGGGGCTTTCTGTTCGCAGGGGGCCTCTTTTCTCATACCCCGACGCTGCCGCAGGCCCTACAAGGAGGCGTTAGAATTGTCAGCTAAAAACGAGCGACAGGAGGGACGTGTGGTATGGCTCACGTTAGGGAGATACACCTGTTCAAATGAAAAGGGCGGTGCGGATGGTGGAGCACAGGCCGGGTAAATCATCCGTGATGATCTCCCACACCAGCGTCATGTTCACGCCTTCATAGTCGTGGACGATGCGGTTGCGGAGGCCGTACATCTCATTCCAAGGGATTTGCGGGTGTGCTTTTACAAAAGCATCGTCAGCGGATTTACAGAGTTCCCCCATCTGGCTCAAGTTGAACACACAAGCCTCCACAAGTTTTGTGTCCTTGATGAAGCTGTCATAGGAATACTCTTTGCAGTAGGCGATGATTTTCTCCGCATAGCCGAGCAGTTTTTGAAGGATGATCTCATTTCTCATAAATCGTGACTCCCGTGGATCTAATTTCACGGTCTATGGGCGACCCCTTCTCAATATGTGACACGTCCAGCAGATCCACTGGCATCTGGGTGGCGCGGCGCACATCCTCTATCAGCCCGACAAAGCGCAGGCCCTTCAAACGGCTGTCCACCAACAGATCAATGTCGCTTTTTTCGGTGGATGTCCCCTTGGCTACCGAGCCGAACAAGATGGCACTCCGCACACCATAGGCGTCAAAAATTGGCGTCAACTTTCCCTTGATTTCATTGATTGTCTGTACCCTAGACATGAGATCGCCTCCTTCCTTACTTTTTATTATAGACGCTTGGAGGGAGAAAAACAATTCTATTATGCTATGCTAAAAAAATATTCCAATTTATTATAGCATATTTTTCCCAGTGTTCACAACAGATATATTATCAGTCTATTGGAAAGGTGGAGTTTGAATAAAAAGTTCTATTACCCACACCTCAAACGCGAGTGGTGTTATAGAATTTACGCATCAGACGAGCGAGTATAAGCGAGTAACTCAGAGAAAAAGAAATCAGAGCCGTCAAATACGACGGCTCTGATAATGGTGCCGGTGGTGGGACTTGAACCCACACGGTGTTGCCACCAACGGATTTTGAGTCCGTCACGTCTGCCATTCCATCACACCGGCAAATCCGGCGCATCTAATACGCCGGTAAGCATTATAGCATGGGTTCCAAACTGTGGCAAGAGTTTTTTCATCACTTCCGAAGAAGAAATTGTTCTACTGCCGCCCCCACGCCTCCTTCAGTATTGGACAGCGCCTGGAAACGGGCCGCCGCTTTTGCCTCCGGCGTGGCGTTGGCCATGGCAAAAGACCATCCGGCCCAAGAGAGCATCTCCAAATCGTTGCCCGCATCTCCAAAGGCCATCACCTGCCCCGCCTCTATTCCAAGCCTTGCGCACAAGGCTCTCAGCGCTGCGCATTTGGTAACGCCCTCTGCGGCCAATTCCAGGTTGCGCCGGAAAGAACAGGCTACCGTCAGCGGGCCGGTTTCTCCTACCTCGGCCAGCACCGACGGCCGGTCGCCGTCAGGCACGTCAAAGACATGAACTTTCTCAACCGTCAGATCCGCCGTGGCATCATCCAGGCTGTCCACCACATCGGTGTGCCGCTCAAACGTAGCCAGGAATTCCGGCGTCACTGCTGCAGCCCGGACAATCTCCAGCAAACCGCGCTCAACCAGATTCTTTCCGCTGCAGTAGACTTCGAATGGCAGCCTCCGCTGGCGCAGAACCTCAAAAATGGCGTTGGCCTGGGCGTGCGGCAGTCCTTTCCGAACCAGCCACTCCCCTCGCTCCGCATCCAGCACCGCCGCGCCGTTGGAGCAGACCGCGTAGCGAATCACGCCCAACTGGGCGGCCACGTCAGTGAGAAGCGCCCAAGCCCGGCCGCTGGCAATGGATACCGCCGCGCCCTGCGCTGCAGCTGCCCGCAGGGCGCGGATGTTGCGCTCAGGAATTGTAGCGTGGTCATCGTCCAAAAGCGTCCCATCCAAATCCAGCGCAATCAGCTTTATCTCTTCCATCTCAGCCCTTGCGCTTCAAGGCCTCGCGCGCCTTGGCGGCAATTCCCTCGGGAGTCAGTCCGAAATACTCCAGTACCTGCTGGGCCTTGCCGGAACGTCCAAAGACGTCCTCCACCCCATGGCGGATAACCGGCACAGGACAGTGCTCCGACAAATACTCGGCCACAGCGGCCCCCAGCCCTCCAATCACATTGTGCTCCTCAGTGGTGACCACTGCGCCGGTCTCTTCGGCGGCTTTTTTCAGCAGCTCCCCGTCCAGCGGCTTAATGGTGTGCATGTCAATCACCCGTGCGCAGATACCCTCAGCGGCCAAAATTTCTGCCGCCTTCAGCGCCATCTGAACCATCATGCCCACGGCCACAATGGTCACGTCTCCTCCGTCCCGCAGCGTAATCCCCTTGCCCAGTTCGAAGGTATAGCCGGGAATAGAGCCGGTGACGCTCTCCACCGCCAGGCGGCCCAGCCGCATATAGGCGGGGCCGTCATAGTCCAGCAGGGCCTTTACGGCATGGCGCATCTCAGGGCCGTCACAGGGGGATACCACCAGCATATTGGGAATAACCCGCATCACCGCGTAGTCCTCACAGCACTGGTGGGTGGCGCCGTCCTCGCCTACGGATACCCCCCCATGGGAGCCCACCACCTTCACATTAAGGCGGGGATAAGCGATGGAATTGCGCACCTGCTCAAACGCCCGCCCAGCGGCAAACATGGCAAAGGTGTTGGTAAAGGGTTTCTTTCCGCAGGCGGCCAGTCCGGCAGCCACAACTGTCATATTGGCCTCGGCAATCCCCATGTTGAAGAAGCGATCAGGATGCGCTGTGGCAAACCCCTTGGACATGGTGGAGCCGGACAGGTCGGCATCCAGTACGACCAGCTCCGGATATTCCTCTGCCAGCGCCACCAGCGCCTCGCCATAGGCGGCACGCGTTGCAATCTTCTCGCTCATCTCTATTTCCCCTCCAGTTCCGCCAGCGCACCGCGCAGCTCTGCCATGGCCCTTTCATACTGCTCATCGTTAGGGGCCTTGCCATGCCAGCCGGCGTCATTTTCCATGAAGGAAACCCCTTTGCCTTTTACAGTCCTGGCCAGCAGAACCACAGGCGCCCCCTTCAAGGTTTTCGCCCGTGAAAAGGCCTCATCCAAGGCCGCCATATCGTGGCCGTCCACAGCGATTACCTGCCATCCAAAAGCCTGGAACTTCTGGTCCAGGGGTTCAGAAGGCATCACATCGGCGGTTCTGCCGTCAATCTGGAGCCCGTTTACATCTACCACAGCGCAGAGGTTATCCAGGTGGAACTTGGCCGCAGACATGGCCGCCTCCCACACCTGACCTTCCTCTACCTCGCCGTCGCCGAGGACAGCGTAAACCCGGTAGTCCTTTTGGTCCATCTTTCCCGCCAAGGCCATTCCCACAGCGGCGGAGATCCCCTGCCCCAGCGAGCCGGTTGACATGTCTACGCCGGGGACATGCACCATATCGGGATGGCCGGAAAAATGCCCCTCAATGGATCGGAAGAGTTTCAGCTGCTCCTCCGGGAAATAGCCTCTGAGAGCCAGCGCCGCATAGAGCGCAGGTGTACAATGGCCTTTGGAGAGGACAAGCCTGTCCCGTTCCGGGTCCTTCGGGTTCTTTGGGTCTACCCGCAGAATGCTGAAATAGAGGTCGGTCAGTATATCCGCAACGGACAGCGAACCGCCGATATGTCCGGAAGCGGCGGTATGGACCATATCCATCGCCAGCAGTCGAACGCGGGCCGCCGCCGTCGCCAGGGCGTGCGCCTTTGCCTGTTCCATTTGATCACCCTTCTCTTTTCTATCACTGGTTTTTTCACACAGCAATTCATCGTATCCAGTATATTACACCAAGCCCTGAATTGCAAGGGGCAGAAAGGCCGGGCGGCCCAACGGGCCCGCCCGGCCTTTCATGCCGCTGCACCTATTTGACAGTGGAGATCCGCCACCGATTGGAGCGGTAAAACCAGTATCCCACAGGTACCGAGCTGGCCACCGCCACGCCGCAGGCGATATACACGCCGTATACGCCCAGGAACTGATTCAAAACAATCGCCAGTATCAGCCGCACCACAATACAGTTGAGGAACGTGTTCCACATAATAAAAATGGTGTGCCCTGAACCTGTAGCCAGGGTGTTGTAGGTAAACATCCCCGCGTAGAAGAGCTGACAGACAATCTCAATGCGCAGATTGATCACTGCCCAATTTTGAACCTCCGGGTCAGGTGTGAAAACGGCGCAGAGCTGCGGGGCGAAGAGCTCGGCGATGACGATAATGATTGCCGCCATCCCCAGAGTAATCTTCATGCAGGTCTTCATCACATCCTCTGCCCGGTCAAAGAGCTTGGCGCCGATACACTGTGCACACATGGTACCCGCCCCACCGGTCATAGCGGTGATAAATACCTGACAGAAATCCCGAATCTTGTTTGCCACGCCGTTGCCTGCGGAAACCGCCACGCCATAGTCGTTAATCAGGGTCACCACAGTGAGCCATGAGATGCTGGCGATGGTAAATTGGAGTGCAGTAGGCATGCCCAGACGCAGTGTGTCTTTCACCATGTCCTTGGGAAGGCGCAGGTACTTGAACCGCACGCCCAGTTCCTCTCCGTGGCGCAGGGAGAAAATAAGCGCCGTGATAAAGGACACTGCCTGACCGATGACGGTGGCCAGAGCGGCCCCCTGAACCCCCCACTGGAAGCCTGCCATAAAGAGGATATCCAGAAATACATTCAGACACACCGATACGATGATACAATACAGCGGAACTCTAGAGTTTCCAACCCCCCGAAGGATGGCCGAGAGCGCATTGTAACTAAAGATGAAGAAAATACCTACCGCGCAGATGGAAAAGTAGGCCACCGTCTCCTCCATGGCAGGCGCCCGCAGCAGGGTCATAAGGGGCTGGGTAAAGATCAGAAATCCTGCCGCCGCGACGACGCCTACCAGCAGGCACAGCAGAAAGAGCGTCCCTGCCGCCCGCTTGCGCTGACCGTGCTCTCCTTTGCCGAAATACTGACCCACCAGGATATTGCCGCCCACAGTCAGGCCGATGGCAATCTGGGTGACCATATTGGTGACAATGCTGGCGGTATTGATGGCCGAAACACCCACGTCGCCCACGCAATGCCCCGCCACAATAATATCCGTAATACTGTATACCGCCTGCAGCAGACTGGAAGCCACCAGAGGCGTCGCATAGCGCACCAGCTGTTTGGATACGCTGCCCCGGGTCAAGTCGTTTTGTACACCGGGCATTTGAATCCCTCCTCAAATCACAGAAAAGCTCGTTTTTCTATCCTGCCTGTAATACTAATCGCCTATCGCCGTTTGTGCAACCCCCACCTTTTGGTCAGTTACTGACATTTTGGTATCTGGTGCAGATACAAAAGCCGCGGCGGCAATCAGCCGCCGCGGCACAGCCCGCGTTCCGCTATTTCTCTGTCTCTGCCGTCTCCTCAGCTCCACCGCTCTGGTGGTCGATGCCGGACCAGAAGTGATTTGCCTCCATAATATCCCGCAGGGCATCCACATATTTTCCCGACTTATGCACGGTAAAAGCGTTGGCGTCTATGGGTATGTCCAGCTCGTTCATCCGGCGGATACTCCAGATATAGAGAATGTCCAAGGCCGGGATAAGCTGCTCACCGCTGGGCGTAAGGACGTACTCCACCTTAGGCGGGACCGTATCATAGGAAATGCGGCGGATCAACCCGGCAGCCACCAGCTCTCTGAGCTGCTGGCTGAACACTTTTTCCGAAATAGGCAAGGTCTTCAGCGTCTGATTAAACCGAATGGAACCATGAGTGTAAATTTCATGGAGAATGGTCATCTTCCACTTCCCGCCGATACAGTGCAGCACATAGTGGTAGGGGTTCGTCGGGGAGTTGAACTCTTCAGCGCGCACAGCATTCACCTCTGTCTTGGATTCACCGGACAATCCGGCTGACTGCTTGCACCTATAGTATCATAAAAACCGCATCGACCACAAGGAAAAAATCTCTGTTTTTTAGCTCATTAGATGCCAAAAGTGCTGGTTAACAAAATTTTTACCAAAAATCTGTGCACTTTTAACAAGGGAGTATTTTCCGGAACTTTCTCCTTGACATTTTGCATGAAAACAGGCAGAATTGTTTATAAGGTTCCCACAAATGGCCACACTTACCTCCCGGTATGTGGGTACTTTGGGGTTACCTACTTACAAAATTGTGTGTATTGCACAAATTTGTGTTCTTCGTTACACTATTAACACTCTTAAAGGAGTCAAACGCAATGGATGTCATCAACTTTTACGACGAGATGGCGCGGCTTGAGGCCAACGATACCCCCGGCACGCGGGATCTGCTGAAGGCGGACTGCTTCAACGTGGAGGTGCGTGTCTACAGCGAAAAGCACACGCCCCGGCTGCACACCTGCAGCCAAGATGAATTTACTTATGTCCTGAAGGGTGAAATCGACATGGTCGTGGAGGGGGAAACCCATCACCTGAAGGCTGGCGAGGGTATTTTGGTACAGGCCGGCAAGAAGCACGATACCCGTCCCTGTGAGGGGGCTTCCTGGATGCTGGTGGCAAAAGAGCCCCACGCACATCATTTTTATTCTTAAGCTTTCCCTGTTTTGCAAATATTAATATAAAGGAGCGATTTCATCATGATCAAGCGTACTCTCGAGGACCTGAGCACCTACAATGCCCCCGGTCACTTTGACTGCAAGTGCATGCGTTATCACGGCAAGGACGAGACCGGCGCTGAGAAGTTCTGGATTGGCATGTCCGTATTCCTGCCCGGCGGCGGCGCTGAGTGGGCTTACGAGGATAACCCGCTGGAGAAGGTCTACTATGTACTCGAGGGCGAGATGACCGTCACCGACAAGGACGGCAAGAAGTATGTAATCCATAAAGACGAGTGCATCTCCTTCCCCCCCAACGAGGGCCGCGGCCTGAAGAATGAGAGCAATCTGCCCGCCCGGATGCTGGTGGTCATCAACTACCCCAACACCTAATCATCTGGACCTTTTACTTAAAAATTCAAGGAGGAAGATCGCTATGGTTCCCGTGAAAAAGGATTTCGTAAAGAATATGTTCTCTGTTGAGGGCAAGGTCGCTCTGGTTACCGGCGCTACCGGCGCTCTGGGCTGCGTCCTGGCCAAGGCTTACGGCTATGCCGGCGCCAAGGTCTTCATGACCGGCCGCAACGACACCAAGCTGAAGGCTCTGGAAGATGAGTTCAAGGCCGAGGGCATTGACTGTGCCTACCACGTGGCCGATCCCGCCGTGGAGTCCGACGTCGAGGGCCTCATCAAGGCCTGTGTGGACAAGTATGGCTGCATCGACATTCTGGCTGTGGCTCACGGCTACAACAAGCCTCAGAACGTGCTGGAGCAGTCCGTCGCCGACTGGCAGAAGATTATGGACGCCGACTGCAAGTCCGTGTACATCGTCACCAAGTATGTCGCTCACCAGATGGTGGCCCAGTATGAGGCTGACAACACCAAGCGCGGCAAGATGGTCATCGTGACCTCTCAGCGCTCCAAGCGCGGCATGGCCGGCTATACTGGCTACTGCACCTCCAAGGGCGGCGCCGACCTGATGGTCTCCTGCCTGGCCTGCGATCTGACCGCTAAGTACGGCATCAACGTCAACTCCATTTGCCCCACCGTGTTCCGCAGCGATTTGACCGAGTGGATGTTCGATCCCGAGTCCGCCGTCTACAAGAACTTCCTCAACCGTGAGCCCATCGGCCGTCTCGGCGAGCCCGAGGACTTTGTCGGCTACGCTCTGTTCCTCTCCTCCGATGCCTCCAACTTTATCACTGGCAGCAACTGCGACTGCTCCGGCGGCTACCTGACCGTCTAAACCAGTCCATCAACTTTTGAAGGAGAACGAGCGCAATGAACATTAAGAACGTAGTAGTAGTCGGCGGCGGCATGATGGGCAACGCCCTGGCGATGGTCTTCGCCTCCGCCCCCGACCTGCACGTTACCCTGAAGACCCGCAAGCTGCGCGACGACCGCTGGGACGCCATCATCAACAACTTCGACATTATGATCGCCCGCGGCGCTGCCACCGAGCAGGAGAAGAAGGACGTCATGTCCCGCATCCACTTTGAAGAGGACGAGGCCAAGGCCTATACCGACGCCGACTTTATCATCGAGTGCGCCCCTGAGGTGATGGAGACCAAGCAGAACCTGTTCGCGGGCATTGAGAACTACTGCTCTGACAAGTGCATTCTGGCCACCAACACCTCCGTCATGAGCCCCACCGAGATCTCCGAGAAGTGCAAGCACCGCGAGCGCGTTGTGGGCGCCCACTTCTGGAATCCCGGCCACCTTATTCCTCTGGTGGAGGTCGTCAAGTCCAATTACACCTCCGATGAGGTAATGGATGCCACTATGGCTCTTATGACCAAGGTGGGCAAGAAGCCCATCTACTGCAAGAAGGACGTGCCCGGCTTTGTTGCCAACCGTCTGCAGCACGCCCTGTGGCGCGAGGCTTTCTACATGGTGGAGAACGGCATTGCCGACGCTAAAACCGTGGACGACGCCTGCAAGTATGGTCCTGGTCTCCGCTGGCCTGTGATGGGTCCCATGGAGAACTCCGACGTAGTGGGCATCCAGCTCTCCAAGAACATCCACGACTACATTCTGCCCCACCTGGCCGACAACCACGAGCCCTCCAAGTGCCTGCAGGAGATGCTGGATCGCGGAGACTTGGGCTTCAAGACCGGGAAGGGCTGGCAGGAGTGGACCGCCGAGGAGATGCAGGCCTCCAACACCGGCCTTCGGGAGTACCTCATCGACTACATCGCCAAGCAGAAAAAGGCTTAACCCTGTTTATACCCGTTTTACGACGGAGTTATAAAAACTAATTTTAAGATTTTGGAGGAACAAAATCATGGGCAAGAAAATTTTTGTTGACCTGACTCACCCCTTCGGCGCGGAGATTCCCCGCTGGCCTTATTTTGACAAGCCCGTCATCGACAACACCCACACCATGGCCAAGGGCGGTGTTCTGACTCAGAAGATCACCTGCACCATGCACACCGGCACTCACTGCGACGCTCCCCGTCACGTTATGGAGTATGAGTTCGACGGCCGCCGCGCCCGCTACACCCATGAGATGCCCATCGACGCTTACACCGGCGACGCTGTGATCCTGCCCATCGACATTGAGCCCTGGGGCCTGATCACCGACAAGCACCTGGATGCCGCCTGCGCCAAGATCGGCATGAAGCCCGAGCAGCTTAAGGGCATGGTGGTCTGCCTGAACACCGGTATGCACCGCCTGTTTGACGACTCCAAGGCCTACTATCACTACTCCGCCGGTACCGGCGTGCGTGCCGGCCAGTGGTTCGTGAAGTATGGCGTGAAGTGCGTGGCCATGGACTCTCAGGCCCTGGATCACCCCCTGCACACCGCCATGGGCAACAATGGCATGACCCGCATGAATCTGCTGGGCGCCACCGGCAAGCCCATCACCGAGGAGTACAAGGAGCTGTTCGGCGAGGAAGCTTACGCTGAGTTTGACAAGTTTGAGTATATCCGCATCCACGGCCAGGAGGCTTATGACAAGCTGTACGGCCAGCTGGAGGACGTAGGCTGCTGGGGCACTTGGGAGCCCTGCCACAAGACCATGCTGGGCCATGGCATCGTGGGCGTCGAGAACCTGGGCGGCGACCTGGACAAGATTCCGGCCGGCAAGATCTTCCGCTTCTACTGCTTCCCCCTGCGTTGGTACATGGGCGACGGCTCCATGGCTCGCTGCGTCGCCGAGATCGACGAGGACGAGATCGACAAGAGCGTGCCCGACCGCACCTACAAGTACGGCGGCACCGGCTATGAGACCGAAGAGGGCCACGGCGGCAGCGGCGTGGAGTACATGCGCAAGCTGTTCAACCGCAACAAGTAAGCTCTTTCACAATTACACAAGCAGTCTATCTGCACGAACGCAAGTACAGGGGGGGAAACCTCCCTGTACCTTGCGGCGTTTAAGAAAGGATGTTTTTAACCATGGCCGATCTGAAGAACAAGTTGATTATCACTGTCGCCACTACTGGCGCCTGGCCTACCAAGGAGAATAACCCCAACGTCCCCATGACTCCCGAGGAGATCGCTGAGGACGTGTACGCCTGCTGGAAGGCTGGCGCTGCTGTCGCCCATCTGCACATGCGCGACGATGCCGGTAAGGGCACCATGGACAAGACCCGTTTTGCCAAGACTGTGGAACTGCTGCGCACCAATCACCCCGACTGTGACATCATCCTGAATATGACCACCTCTGGCGATCTGAACGCTACCGATGAGACCCGCCAGATTCACCTGAAGGAGCTGCGTCCCGAGATGGGCTCCTATGACTGCGGCTCCATGAACTGGCTCCACAGCAGCCTGTTCATCAACTCCCCCAAGTTCCTGGAGGAGCTGGGCAAGAACATGCAGGAGTGGGGCGTGAAGCCCGAGATCGAGGCCTTTGACCCCGGCATGATTTACAACGCTCAGTACTACCTGAAGAAGGGCGTTCTGAAAGCCCCCCTGCACTTCCAGTTCTGCATGGGCTGCGCCAATGGTATCGCCGGCACCATGAAGAACCTGGTCTTTATGAAGGAGACCATGGACTCCGCCTGCCCCGGCTCCACCTGGAGCTGCTTCGGCGTGGGCCACAGCGCCATGACCATGCTGTACGGTGCCATCGCTCTGGGCGGCCATGTCCGCGTAGGCATGGAGGATAACGTGCTGTACTCCAAGGGCAAGCTGGCTGACAGCAACGTCCAGTTTGTGGAGCGTGTTGTCCGCGTTGCCAAGGAGTTTGGCCGTGAGATCGCCACTCCCGACGAGGCCCGCGAGATCCTGAGCCTGAAGAAGTAATTTCTCCCTTCAATTATAAAGCCCGCAGCCGGAAATTTCCGGCTGCGGGCTTCTTTATGTCTCTTACATGGCTTGTGCAGCCGCCTTGATGACAGCCACGGCGTGCTCGATTCCAACACGGCTGTTGACACACAGGTCATACTCCCGGCGGTCTCCCCAGCGCCCTGTGGAAAAGTAGTTATAGTAAGAGGCCCTCATCTTGTCCTGCCGCACGACATAGTTTTCCAGATTGGGGGCCTGAACTCCATACTCCTCCTTTGCCCGGCGAATCCGATCCGCCAACGGGGCGTAAACAAATACCTTCAGACAGTCAGACCGCTCCCGCAACACATAGTCTGCACAGCGCCCCACAATCACGCAGGACTCCTTCTTCGCCGCTTCCCGGATAATCTGCGCCTGCGCAATAAAAACCTGATCGGGCACCGAGGGCGGCTGTATGGAGGTATAGAGGTCATAGATAAAGCTACCGGTTGGGCGCTGCTCGGCCTCGCGGATGTAACTCTCGGAAAAACCAGTGCGGCGCGCAACATCCTGAATAAGTTCCTTGTCGTAGTAACGGATGCCCAGCTCATCTGCTAATTTTTGTGCTATGAGCCGGCCGCCGGACCCGTACTCCCGACCGATGGTGACAATGATATGTTTCACAAAAGACACCTCCCATCTTATTTCCAGTATACAACATTTTCGGGAGTACGTCAATCAGATCCGGGCAGCCTTATTCCGTCTCCAGCCCCAGGTAAAACCGGCTCCCAGGCTCGCCGGCAAAGACGATCCATCCATTCTCCGGCAGAGTAACGGCAGTATCCCCGAATGCAGGATACCCTCCCACGGCCTGGCCGCTCTGGTCGTAAACATAAAACGCCCCGTATTCCGGCAGTTTCACCGTCAGCGTCTTTCCCCCGGCAGTACCCGTCTGATACCAACGGGCAAAGCCGTCGGCCTGAATGGTTGTGTAGGCCCCCGCCCCTGCATAGAGCGGTACGGCGGCGGCGGACTCCACATAGAGAGCGCCCATACCAGCCAGATATTCCCGCCCGTCCTCCGTATAGCAGGTCAAATCGGTACAGTCCCGCCCGGCAGTACCAGGGATCTGTACCGCCGACTCCAGCTTGTCCGTGCCGGCCACCCGCATCGAAAGGATATAACCATCTTCTGGAGCAATGAGGCTGGTTCCGGGAATTGAGAAAGCGTAGACCTGAGAGGTATACCGCTCGTTAAGCAGCAGGTACAGCTTTCCGGCCCGGGCCGCCCAGGCGGAGGCCACATTCTCGTCAATGGGGTTGTCCGGGAGCTTCTGGAGGAAATAACTGGATGTATACAGGTTTCCCAGGCCGGGGAGTTCGGTCACGCCCTGCTGCCAAAGATAGATCTGCTCTCCCTCCTGCACAAAGCGCAGCGAAACCGTCCCGCCGGCACCATAAAATGCACCGTCGCTGCAGTAGGTAAAGGTTTGCTCCGGCAGTCCGTAAAGGGGATGATAGGTCAGGGTAAGCGTGCCGTCAGCAGTCAGTGATACGGCGGCGTCCATACTGCTGGATCCATAGTGCCCGGCCCAGGCCTCCACTTGTGCCGCAGTGAGTGCTGCACGCTCCGGCGCTGCGGCCATCCCTTCCAACATGATCGGTGTGTAGCCCCGCTCCTCCAGCACCGCAGCAAGAATCGTTTCCGCCGCACTCTGGTTGTAAATGCTGGAGCCGCCGGAGGAGACCACTGCGCAAGAGAGCTTCTGCTCGGGCAACACCACCAGAGAAGCATGATAGAGCTGGGTGTCGCCTCCTTTGGCCAGCGCCATGGTCACTCCCTCATAGGTCATGAGGGCCGGTGCCTCCACCGCGTCCCAGCCCAAGCCGTAGGACAGGCTGTCCGCCCCTTCGGCAGGCCAGAGCCCGTTCTTATATTCCGGAGCGGTCATGGCGGCGCGGGAATCTTCTTTCAGCAGCACGCCTCCGGTGAGCGCCCCGCCGAAGGAGGCCAAGTCGGAGGCAGTGGCATAGATACCTCCGGTACCAATGGCAGTCACCGTCTCCGCCGGCAGAGCCTCAGTGCTGTCGCCCAGGTAGGTTTTGGCCAGTCTGCTCTGATCAAATTCATCTCCGGGGACATAGGTGTCCTCCAGCGCGGCAGGTATCAGCAGGTGCTCATGAATATAGGCTCCGAAGTCCTGACCGGAAATCTGCTCCACCAGGATCTGTGCCAGGGTAAAGCCGTCATTGCAGTAGACACTGTAGGCCCCTGGATCGGCCTTGAGGCGCTGCTCCGCCAAGGCGGGCAGCAGACCGTCTACCGCCGTTCGGTCGTCCCCGTCCCCAAAGAGAAAGGCGCTGGACAATGTGGATCCCATCAGCCCCGAGGAGTGGTTGAGCAGCATCCGTACCGTGATGTCCCTGTACCGCTCGTCAGCCATCTTAAAATCGGGCAGATAGTCGGTTACCGGTTTATCCAGTTCTACCTTTCCCGCCTCTGCAAGCTGGAGCACTGCCACAGTCGTATAGAGCTTGCTTACCGATCCGATCCCGTAGAGAATGTCTGTTGAAAGTATCCGGTTTTCGCTGCGGGAGTAATTTCCCAGGGCTCCGCTCGCGGTAATCTCCCCGTCTTCCCAAAGGGCATATTGGATGCTTACCGCTCCTCCATACTGTCCTGCAACCTGAATGGCCTGATCTCCAACTGCGGCGGCCGTCTTTTCCCCGGCCAGCACGGGAGTAGCCAGGCCGGCAGCCAGCACCCCGGCGAGCAGCAGGGCAGCCCATCTTTTTCTCAAATTCATAAATATATCTCTCCTTTCGCAGGTATCATATGCCCTCCACCTGGTAAAAAGTCAAGCCCTTTTCTTTTCCATTCGTGCAAAGAGAGCTCCCAACGCCTGCTCTCTCTCCGTATCAGGAGCCGTAAAATCCAAAATCGTCACATCGGCATTCGGATGGATGCGCTCTACGGCCTCCAGCGCATCCCGCCCAATCCTCTGTGGCCCCAGGCATCCCTCGGCGCAGGGTACGGCCACCGTGTCGTAGCCCGCCGCCAGGGCATCCAGCACGTCGGCCCCCAGATACCAGGCATCGTCCACCCGTATGTTGTCCAGTTCCCGATCCGCCCGAGCCTTGACCTCATCGTAGTATGAGGGGTGATCCAGCCCGGCATCCGCCGCCAGGTCCAGCAACTCCCGCTGGAGCTTTTCGGCATAATCCCGCACCATGCCGCAGGCATTTTTCAGCGCCCGGCTGCCGCTGCGGGCGAACTGGCCGCTCAACGAATCCACCACGCAGATTCCATATCCCACAAAGCCGGAGAGCCACACCTTGCAGCCATGGCTCCAAAGAGTACGGAGTAAATCCCGGTTTCCGATGGAACAGTATTTCAGATAGGGCTCCCCCGCTAGCGCCACCTTCACCACCGGCCGGCTGGTCCGGGGCAGGGCTGCGAAGCTCTTCAGAATTTCCTGATAGCAGGTGCGGCGGTGGGTGCCGGAGCAGGTCTTCCCGGCGGCAATCTGGGGGCCCAGAGCGTGGACCCACCGCCGGTGCAGCGCCTCAGCGGCCCCCGGCTCTGCCTCCGCCGGGGCAGCGTCCATCAGGCAGAGCTGAAGCATGTCTCCCAGCAGGATGGCGGACAGGGCCTTCCGGACCAGTCCCGGCGTCAGCGACAGGCCCGAAAAAAACTGCCTCTCCCGCACGTTAAGGGCCAGTACCGGCACATAGGGAAACCCGGCATCCTCCAGGGACATCTCGATGGGGCGGAAATGGTTCTCCCCCGCACACCCCGCACCGGCGGGGGGCAGCAGAAACGCAGAACGCCTGGGGTTCTCACAAATGCCCGTCTCCAGCGCTGTGAGCATTTGCCCAACCATCCGGGACACTGGATAGCAGGCACAGTTTCGCGGACACCTCTCCTCCACCGGCCCACCGCTCAGCACACGGACCTGATAGCCCTCTCCCCGAAGCGCATGCCGGATCAGGGGAAAGTGGTGGTCCAACATGGCAGGAAGATACAGCGTATGCGTGCCGCGCATCTCTTTCGTAAATTCCATTGTAACCCTGCCTTTCCTTTCTATTGGGAAATAACACCGGCCGCATAGAACAGGGACGGACGGGCAGCCGGTCAGACACGGCTCTAAAGCAGTCCCAGCAGCCGCTGTACCACCAGCGAAACTGCCGCCACAGCGATCCAGCAGCACAGCCCCAGTGAAATAGGACGCAGGCCGTTTTTAAAGAGGCTCTTCACGTTGGTATTAAGCCCAATCCCAGCCATAGCTACTATGATGCCAAACTTGCCCACCCAGTTGAGCGCCCCCATCAGAGCCGTGGGAAAGATTCCAGTCGAGTTCAGGACGGCCGCCACCAGGAAGCCGATGACAAACCATGGGAAGATGCGCTTGAGCGAAAAGCTGTTCTCCCCCGCTCCTCCCGCACGCTTAACCCGGGTGGTCCTCCAAAATGCAAGCACCAGCGTAATCGGAATAATCATCAGCGTGCGGGTCAGCTTCACAATGGTGGCAAAATCTCCTGCTGCGTCGGAAAATGCATAGCCTGCCGCCACCACGGAAGAGGTGTCGTTTATGGCTGTACCCGCCCACATCCCGAAGCCCTGATCGGTCATTCCAAATGCCCGCCCCATCGCTGGGAAGAGGAAAACCGCCAGGATGTTGAAGAGAAAGATCGTAGAGATGGAATAGGCCACCTCCCGGTCGTCGGCATCAATGACGGGTGCGGTTGCCGCAATGGCTGAGCCGCCGCAGATAGAGGTCCCCACTCCGATCAGTATGGCGGTATTGCCCGCCACCTTCAGAGCTCTGCCCGCAAAATAGGCCGTGACCAGTGAAACTGCAATCGTGCAGAGCATCACAGCCAGAGACTGACTTCCCGTCCGCAGTACTGCTCCGATATTCAGACCGAACCCAATAAATATGATGGAATACTGCAGTATCTTCTTTCCGGAGAATTTGATCCCCGCCTCAAAGCACGCTGGCCTTTTCCAGAATGCCAGAACCATCCCAATCAGGATGGCAAACACAGGTCCCCCAACAAGCTTGCCTACCGTTGGAATATACTCCCCCATCGCCCAAGCGGCAAAGCCAACTCCCACACAGAGGATCAGACCTGACAGGGGGCGCTCCTGCCGCACCGCCATTTTTTCCACTGTCTAACACACTCCTTGCTTTTTCTTCTTTTTATCATATCAGCTTTCCAAAGGCTTGTAAACCGTCCCGCCAGTTCCCACTTGAACACGCCCCGCAACTCTGGTATACTGAATGCGTTGTATACAATTTATTTTTATCCAGCCGGACGCGGCTGGAACAAACAGGGAGGGAATTATCATGCCGAGTAAAGGGACCTGCTGCTGCGGGCATGGCAATGAGACACAGTTTTCGGCGCTGGCCCCCGTGCTGGAACAGTACGGAAACGTGCCTGGAAGTCTGATTACCATCCTGCAAACCGCCCAGGACATCTATGGATACTTATCCACAGATGCCATCCACTACATTGCCGAGCGCACTGGGATCCAGCCCGCCAAAATTTATGGTGTGGCCACATTCTATACCCAGTTCCGCCTCAAGCCCATCGGCAAGCACCTCATCATGCTCTGTAAAGGAACCGCTTGTCATGTCAACGGCGCCGACAGTATTGAAGAGGCCATTACCGAGGAACTGGGCATCTGCGACGGCGAGACCACCGGGGACGGCCTGTTCACGTTGAACAACGTGGCCTGTCTGGGCTGTTGCAGCTTGGCCCCCGTCATGATGATTCGCACCGCCGACGGCGACGAGACCTACGGGAATCTGACCAAGGACAAGGTCAAAGCCATCCTGCGGGATATTCGTGCAAAGGAGGGGGAGCCGGTATGAAAGTTGTAGTCGGACAGGGCAGCTGCGGCGTAGCCACCGGCGCCCGGAAGACCTCGGACGAATTTGTCCGTGTCCTTGCGGAAAAGGGCATACATAACGTAGAGGTGGATTTGACGGGCTGTGTAGGTACCTGTTATCTGGAGCCCATTGTGGACATATACGGAGACAGCGGCGAACTTCAGGCCAGATATGTGCGGGTTCAGCCCGATAAAGTGTCCGAAATCGTAGAGGGTCACCTCATAGGCGGCAAGGTGGTGGATGCCCTCGCCATTTCGGATGAGGATCGCCGTTTTGTCGCCCAGCAGGAGCGCATTGTACTGCGCAACTGCGGCGTGATTAACCCGGAGCATATTGAGGAATACATCGCCAGCGGCGGTTATGAGGCCGCGAAGAAAGTTGTTACTTCTATGACCCAGGATGAGGTCATCGCTGAGCTGAAGGTCTCCGGTCTCAGGGGCCGGGGGGGCGCAGGCTTCCCCACTTGGTTCAAATGGAATGCCGCCAAGCAGAACCAGGCCGACCAGAAATATATGGTGTGCAATGCCGACGAGGGCGACCCTGGCGCCTTTATGGATCGCTCGGTACTGGAGGGAGATCCCCACAGCGTACTGGAGGGCATGCTCATCGGCGGCTATGCCATCGGCGCCAGCCAGGGCGTCATCTATGTCCGGGCCGAGTACCCTCTGGCTATCAAGCGCCTGGAGATCGCCATGGCTCAGGCCCGGGAGCGGGGCTTTCTGGGCTCCAATCTCTTCGGCACCTCCTTCAGCTTTGACATTCGCATCAAGGCGGGTGCCGGCGCCTTTGTCTGCGGCGAGGAGACGGCTCTCATCGCCTCCCTGGAGGGAGAGCGCGGCATGCCCCGCCTGAAACCCCCCTTCCCCGCCGCCCGGGGCTACTGGCAGAAACCCACCAATATCAACAACGTGGAGACCTTTGCCAATGTGCCCTGGATCTTTCTCCATGGCGGGGCGGCTTTCGCCGCCATTGGCACGGAGAAGAGTGCGGGCACCAAGGTCTTTGCCCTGGCCGGCAAAATCAAAAAGGGCGGTCTGGTGGAGGTCCCCATGGGGCTGCCCATCAAGGACATCATCTTCGGTATTGGCGGCGGTATCAAAAATGACAAGGCGTTCAAGGCGGTCCAGATGGGCGGCCCCTCCGGCGGCTGTATCCCAGCGGAGCTGGCCGACACCACGGTGGACTACGAGTCCATTCCCAGAACAGGGGCCATCGTGGGCTCCGGCGGCATGATCGTCATGGACGAGGACACCTGTATGGTGGATATGGCCCGTTTCTTCCTGGACTTTACCCGGAAGGAATCCTGCGGCAAGTGCAACTACTGCCGCATCGGCACCAAGCGGATGCTGGAGATCCTGGAGCGCATCACCCGTGGCGAGGGCAGAGACGGCGACATTGAACTGCTGGAGGAGCTGGCCGGCAAAATCAAGGACGGTTCCATGTGCGGTCTGGGCCAGACTGCGCCCAACCCGGTCCTCACCACCCTGCGCTACTTCCGAAACGAGTATGAGGACCATATCTATCATAAGAAGTGTACCGCCCACTCCTGCAAGGCCCTGATCCGCTACGAGATCACCGACTCCTGCAAGGGGTGCACCCTCTGCGCCAGGAACTGCCCTGTCGGGGCCATTACCGGCAGCATAAAGGAGCGCCATGCCATTGATCAGGAGAAGTGCATCAAGTGCGGCAAATGTATGGACTCCTGCAAGTTTGCCGCCATCGTAAAGGACTGATGGGAGGGAAAGGGCTATGAAACAGTACAGACTGAATATTGACGGCAGAGAGGTGCTGGGCCTGCCCGGCCAGACCATTCTGGAGGTGGCTCGGGAGAACGGCATTTTCATCCCCACCCTCTGCTACGACGAGCGCACCAACATCTATGGGGCCTGCGGCCTGTGCGTGGTGGAGGTGGAGGGCAACCCTAAGCTGGTAAAGGCCTGCGCTACCGAGATTGCCCCCAATATGGTGGTGCGCACCGCCACGGAGCGGGTAAAGGAATCCCGCAAGACCAACCTGGAGCTGCTGCTCTCCAACCATGTGGGCGACTGCCGCCCCCCCTGCGTACTCAACTGTCCCGCCGGGACCGACTGCCAAGGCTATGTGGGCCTTATCGCCAACGGTCAGTTTGACGAGGCGCTGAAGTTGATCAAAGAGCGCATCCCCCTGCCAGGCTCCATCGGCCGGGTGTGTCCCCATCCCTGCGAGGACCACTGCCGCCGGGCTCTGGTGGACGAGCCCATCTCCATCGCCTGGCTCAAGCGCTTTGCCGCCGACTGGGACCTGTCCGGGGAGGAGCCCTTCCTCCCCGACATCGCCCCCGAGACCGGCAAGAGCGTCGCCATCATCGGCGGCGGCCCCTACGGTCTGTCCGCCGCGTACTTCCTGCGCCAGATGGGCCACGCCGTGACCATCTACGAGGCCATGCCCAAGCTGGGCGGCATGCTGCGCTATGGCATTCCCGAGTATCGGCTCCCCAAATCGGTGGTGGACGAGGAGATTGCCACCATTGAGCGCATGGGGGTGGAGCTGGTCCCCAATACCAGAATCGGCGTGGATATCTCCTTCGACGCCCTGCGTAAAAACTTTGACGCCGTCCTGATAGGCGTGGGCGCTTGGGTGTCCACCGGCACCGGATGCCCCGGCGAGGACCTGCCCGGCGTTATCGGCGGCATCGACTTTCTCCGCCGCGTTGTGCGCAACGAGCCCATTTCCCTGGGAAAGCGGGTGGCCGTTGTGGGCGGCGGCAACACCGCCATGGATGCCTGCCGCACCGCCGTACGTCTGGGGGCTGAGGAGGTCTACAACGTCTATCGCCGCACCAAGGATGAGATGCCTGCCGACCGCCTCGAAATCGAGGAGGCCGAGGAGGAGGGCGTCGTCTTTAAGAATCTGGCCAACCCCCTGGAGATCCGCGCCGGGGCCGGCGGCCGGGTGAGTGAGATGGTGCTCCAGGTCATGGAGCTGGGCGAGCCGGATGCGAGCGGCCGCCGGGCTCCCCGCCCGGTGGAGGGCAAGACCGAGGCGCTGGCTGTGGACACCGTTATCCTGGCCATTGGACAGAAGGTAGACGCCTCCGGCCTGCCCGGCCTGGAGCTCACCCGCAAGGGCGGTGTGGTCTACGACAAAACGACCTTCCGCACCTCTCTGCCCGGCGTTTTCTGCGGCGGCGACTGCGGTAACGACAAGATCTCCATCGCCGTAGAGTCCATCGGAGACGCCCGGAAGAGCAGCTATGTCATCGATGCATGGTTGCGGGGTGAGGAGATCGCCTATGAGCGGCCCTACGTGGTGGAGCGGCATGACATCACCGAAAAGACCTTTGAGGACCGGGAACGCCAGTGCCGCCCCAAGATGGAGCAGCTCGGTCCCGAGGCGCGAAAGGACAGCTTTACCGAAGTGGTGGCCGGGTTCACTCCCGAGCAGGCCATGGCCGACGCCCAGCGCTGCCTGGAGTGCGGCTGCCACGACTACTTCGAGTGCAAGCTGGTGAACTATGCCAACCAGTACCACGTCCAGCCCGACCGCCTCTCCGGCGACATCAACAAAGTGGACTACCACGACGACCACCCCTTCATCCTCCGCGATCCCAACAAGTGCATCCTCTGTGGGCTGTGCGTCCGGGTGTGCGACGAGGTCATGGGGGTAGGCGCTCTGGGACTGGTCCACCGGGGCTTTGACACCGTTGTTAAGCCCGCCCTGGAGACCCCCCTGGCTGAGACGAACTGTATCTCCTGCGGCCAGTGTGTCAGCGTGTGTCCCACAGGCGCTCTAGGTGAGCGGCTCTCCCTTCGGAAGAGCGTTCCACTGGAGACTGCCTGTACCGACACCACCTGCTCCTTCTGTTCTGTGGGCTGCTCCATGCATTTGGAGACCGGGGCCGGAATGCTTATCAAGGCCGTCCCTGACAAAGAGGGGCCTGTGAACAAAGGACTTCTGTGTGCCAAGGGCCGCTTCGGGTTTGACTGCGCCGAGCTGGAGGACCGGCTTCTCTCCCCCATGGTGAGAAAAGTCGGCGCGCTGGAGGAGAGCGACTACCAGGAGGCCGCCGTCCGGTGCGCCAAGGGGCTGGAGGCTGTGGCCGCGCGGCACGGCAAGGAATCAGTGGCCGTCTCCGTCTCCGCCCGCCTCACCAACGAGGAGGCCTTTGTGATCAAACAGCTGGCAGATAGCATGGGAGCCAAAGTCCTGTGCTTCGATCACCGTAAGAGCGGACTGAAGCGGGTCCTGGGCTTCGACGCCTCGCCTAATACCATCGGCGAGCTGCTCTCCACCGAGGTGATTCTGGCCGTGGGCTTTACCGCCTCTGCCTCGGTGCTGCGGGTAAAGCTGAAGCAGGCCGCTGAAAACGGGGCTAAAATTGTGCTCATCAACCCCGAGGGCTTGGAGCAGGACCTGCCTTTCCTCTATAGATCCATCAGCGTGAAAAACGACCTCTCTTTCCTGAAGGAGCTGGCCAGAGCCCTGCTGGATCTGGGCAAGACCTCCAATGCCGAGGGCTTCGGCACCTTTGTGAAGGACCTGGAGGGAGTCGCGCCCTCCGATGCGGCCCGGGAGACGGCCGCCCTCTATGCCGGGGCCAAAAAGGCCATGATCCTCTTCCAGCAGAACCTGCTCTCCATCGACGCTGCCACTCTGCTGGGCGAGCTGGCCGTCCTCTCCGGACATATCGGCGCTCCCCGGGACGGTATCGTACAGATCAAGGCGAAAAACAACAGCCAGGGGCTCATTGATCTGGGTATCGACGCCGGCGCCGAATCCATGACAGGCGTCAAGGCTCTGCTTACCTTTGGCGAAGATCCCGCCCCCGCATACTTAGAGGGTCTGGAGTTCCTGGCTGTGTGCGATACACACTTGACCAAAACCGCCAGTCAGGCTGACGTGGTCTTCCCCGGTACGGGCTTTGCCTGTGCTGACGGCACCTTCACCAACACGGAGCGCCGCCTGCAGCCTGTCCGGCCTGCCATTGAGCCCGACGTACCCCTGCTCAACTGGGAGGTTGCCGCCGCCGTGGCCAATGTATACGAGACCGTCCTCCCCTACGCCGACGAGGCCGACATCTCGGCCGCCATGGACGCCGCTCTGCCCGGCTACCGGAACGCCAAGGTGGGTGAGGTGTCCGGCGGGGTGCTCACCTGTACCGCTCCTAAGTTCGTCCACGTCCATAATGATCAGCCGCTCGCCGAGGCCATGCCCTGCGCCGACCATCTTATGAATCTCATGGAGAGCCGGATGCCCAAATAAGAAAAGCCCCCTCACATACAGCGAACGCCCGCCCCTAAAAGGGGGCGGGCGTTCGTTTTGTTTGCCGTCAGTGCCGGAAGAAGCCAACCGCGGGATTGGCCAAATCGAAGGCCAGAACGCACAGGATGAAAGCCATCAGAATACAGCAGACCACAAAGAGGCGGTGTATCCAGGTATCCTTGCTACAGATGGCCTGCTCGTACAGCCGGATAGTGGCTTCGGTGGGGGCCCCGGGGTGCTCCGCCTCTCCGCCCTCAGGGCGGATACCGGCCAACTCGTCCAGCGACCCGCCCAGGGTAACCACAAGATCGCAGACAGTCTGAAAGCTCGGGTTTTCGGTCTGACCAGACAGGATCCGGTTGATGGTCCCCACTGGGACCCCGGATAAATCCGATAACTGCTGATTCGTCATCTGCTTCTTGTCTTTCAAGGCTTTGAGCTGTGTCGTGATTGTCATATTATCACCTATGATCCATTCGTTGATCGCGCTCCGCGGCGTGCCGCGGGCCACCGGCGCAAATTTGCGTATTGACCCCCGGGAGGGCGCGATTGTATAGTGGCACCACGGAAAGCGCTTCCGCCGGACGGACGATAGGTTCATAATAGGTTACCGCAATATCTCTATTATACCTATCGCCCGTCCCATTTTCAAGCAGAGAGTGAGTGAGAAGAAGAAATGTTGGCAGCCAAGTCCAAGTCAAAGATGGCCCCGAAGACAAGGATGATGTACATTCATTGCCTCATCGCCCTGGTCATCGGCCTGGTGCTGGCCATCGCCCTTCACCCCGGCAACGGTCTGACCCAAATGGGCATCTGGGTCATTGCTGTAACCATCCCGACGCTGTATCTGTGGCTGACAGTGAATACCCATTGGACCTCGATCCTGTTCCTGGCCATGCTCATCATGACCCGGGTCATGACCCCGAACGAGGTATGGGCGGGCTCCGTCGGCCACTTCGCCGTCATCACCATGATCATCTTCATGGTGCTCAACCAATGTCTGCGTGAGACCGGCGTCATTGATAAAATCGCCACCTGGTTTATCACCCGCAAAATCGTCCAGGGAAGGCCCTACGCCTTCCTGGCCATGTTCTTTGCCTCCAACATCATCATCGGTATGTTCATGGAGAACCTGTCCCTGGCCGTCATCTACGTGGGCCTGGCCTCCGTACTCTGTGAGAAGCTGGGCGTAAAGAAGGGCGACCCTTTCTATACCTGTATCTTCATGGGAACCCTCTGGGGCAACGTCATCCTCTCCATCGCTTCCCCCATCGCCCACGCCCTGCCCAACATCATTATGGGTCTGGCTGAAACCCAGCTTGGCATCACCATCACCTACGGCCAGTGGCTGGCGGTGGGCTTCCCCTTCGCTGCCATCATGTATATGGTCATCCTGATCTGTACCCGCATCTGGCATGTGGATATGTCCGCCTTCCAGAATTTCGATCTGGAGGACATGAAGCGCAGCAGCCCCCCTCTGGACCTGCGGGGCAAAATCTCCGCCGTCGCCTTCATCCTGGTGGTGCTGGCTATCCTGCTGCCTGAAATTCTCAAGGGCGTCTTCCCAACCGCCTGCGGCTACCTCACCGGCATCGGCGTGGTGGTCCCCGCCATGCTGGCGCTGGCCGCCCTGTGCCTCATCCCCGTCAAGGGCACGCCCATTCTGGATATGCCCCAGGCCATGAAGGCCGTCCCCCTGCCCGTGGTCCTCTTCTCCGGTATCGTTTGTGTCATGGCCACCCCTATCTCCTCCGAGGCCACTGGCATCAACATCTGGCTGGGCAATATCCTGCGCCCCGCCATCGAAACCCTGTCCCCCCTCGCCATCATCGTGGTACTGGTGGTCGGCGCCATCATCATGACTAATTTCATGTCCAACACCGTCACCATGGTCCTCTTCTTCAATCTGGGCGTGGTGCTGCTGGATTCCGGAGCCCTGAACATGGGGGCTTTCACCATCCTCATCGCGCTGGCGGCCTCCATGGCCTCCCTGACTCCTTCTGCCGCTGTCCCTTCTCCTCTGTTTTTTGGTCCAGAGCACTTGACTATGAAGTCCACTGTTAAAATAAATCTGCTCTTTATCGTACTCTCCTTTTTGGTGCTGATGTTCTTCGCATGGCCTCTTGCCCAGGCAATCATCCGCCTCTGAGTGATACCTGTTGTATTCCACTATCTAAACAAATTGAGACTCACCTCGCCCCGCCTGACACTGTACCACTATAATTTCTATATCGGCATTATGTCCGCTACCAGCAGAGACCTCTGGCGATGTTCCCTGTTCTTCCCCCATGAGCTGATATACTCCTATTTATCTTTTCTATGTTAGTATGCCGACAGATCATGTCTCTCTTTTCTTTCCCGCCCGTCCCGGAAACTGGGGACGGGCGGATTTTTCTGTTCTCGCTTTGTGAAAAATTTATCATTTTTGCAAGTTCCACTTTTTTAAAAATCAAAATGCTTTATGTTTAAAACAGACTCTTTTTCTAATGCATTGTTATCTCTTTCACAACCCCCTTCTGTCGATTTTCACCCAGTTTGCAACTTCTAACAAAAAAATAATCGTTAAAATATTAATTATCCAATTATCTATTTACTTTTTTCCATTTTTCATTTATGATATTTTCAAATCAAAAATGTGAACCAGTTAGTTTAACTATTCCGTTTTTGAGTTGTTAGGAGGTGCAGATTTTGAACAAGATGGCAGGAACTCCGTCACAGGAGTGCGCGTGCTGCAGCTGTGGAGCTGAGAGCCAAGATGCCCTTCTGGAGCGCATTGGAGAGCTGGCCCGGTCATATCGGGGACGGGAGGGCTCCCTGATACAGGTACTCCATATGGCCCAGGGCATCTACGGCTATCTGCCTCTGGAAGTCCAGCAGGTGGTGGCGGATAGTCTGGATATTCCTCTGGCCGAGGTGTCCGGCGTGGTGAGTTTCTATTCCTTTTTCTCTACACAGCGCCGGGGAGAGCACACCATTCGGGTCTGCCTGGGCACTGCCTGTTACGTACGGGGCGGCAAGCGCATCGTGGAGCGGCTCCACGACATTCTGGGGGTGAATGTGGGAGATACCACCCCCGACGGAAAATTTACCTTTGAAGTGGCCCGCTGCATCGGAGCCTGCGGGCTGGCTCCCGCCATGTCCATCGACGACATGGTGTATAAACGGGTCAATCCCGACAATCTGGAGCACATTCTGTCCCGATATACCCAGGAGGAGGTAGAGGCGGTATGACGGTAAAAATGACGTCCCCCGGCGTCCTCAAGGGCATCAAGGAGGCCTATCTGGCCAGACAGGCGGGCTATGAGCGCCGGGTCATGGTCTGCGGCGGCGCCGGCTGCGTCTCCTGTCACTGCCAGGAGGTCAAGGCCGCTCTGGACGTGGCTTTGGCCGGGCTGGGAATCGCGGAGCGGGTCCAGGTGCTGGTCACCGGCTGTATCGGCATCTGCGCCGTGGGTCCGGTGCTGGTGGTGGAGCCCGAGGGGGTCCTCTATACCAGTATGACTCCTGAGAAGGTTCAGGAGGTAGCCCGCCGCCATCTGCTGGAGGGTGAGATCGTGGAGGAGTACACCTTCTACGACCACAGCCAGCACAGGCGGGTTCCAAAACGAAATGATATCGGCTTCTTTAAGGAGCAGGTCCGCATCGCTCTGCGCAACTGCGGCCAGATGGAGTACGCCTCCCTGGACGCCTATGTTGCCCGGGATGGATACGCCGCCATCGCCAGGGCGCTCACCGCTCTGGAACCCAGAGACGTAGTGGAGGAGCTGAAGGCCTCCGGCCTCCGGGGCCGGGGCGGCGCCGGCTTCCCCACCGGAGTCAAGTGGGAGGCTGGGATGAATGCTCCTGCCGGGCAGAAGTATATGGTGTGCAACGCCGACGAGGGCGACCCCGGCGCCTTCATGGACCGTTCCATTCTGGAGGGCGATCCCCACTCTCTTATTGAGGGCATGATGCTGGGTGGCTACGCCATCGGGGCCGATAAAGGATATGTTTACGTCCGGGCCGAGTACCCCCTGGCGGTGGAGCGGCTAGAGCACGCCATCGGCCAGGCCCGCTCAGCCGGGCTGCTGGGCGAACACATTCTGGGCACCGACTTTTCCTTCGACCTGGAGATCCGCATTGGCGCGGGCGCCTTTGTCTGCGGCGAGGAGACTGCCCTCCTGAACTCAGTGGAGGGCCGCCGCGGCGAGCCTCGGCAGAAGCCCCCCTTCCCCTTTGAGTCGGGCCTTTTCGAGCACCCCACTATCATTAATAACGTGGAGACCCTGGCGAATGTCCCTGCCATTCTGGAAAAGGGCGCGGCCTGGTTCCGTCAGTTTGGCACTGAAAAGAGCCCCGGTACCAAGGTTTTTGCCCTCTCAGGCAAGATCAACAACACCGGTCTCGTGGAAGTGCCTATGGGTATCCCCCTGGGCGACATTCTCTACACCATCGGCGGCGGCATCCCCGGAGGCAAGGGCTTCAAGGCTATCCAGTCCGGCGGCCCCTCCGGCGGCTGCCTCACCCGGGAGCACCTGAACACCCCGGTGGACTATGAGTCCCTGGCGGCGCTGGGCGCCATCATCGGTTCCGGCGGCCTCATCGTCATGGACGAGGACACCTGCATGGTGGACACCGCCCGCTACTTCATGGACTTCATCCGGGACGAGAGCTGCGGCAAATGCCTCCCCTGCCGAGTGGGCACCAAGCGGATGCTGGAGATCCTGGAGCGCATCACCGAGGGCAAAGGCGTCCCCGGCGATCTGGACTTGCTGGAGGAGCTGGCGGAAACGCTGAAGCAGACCGCTATGTGCGGCCTGGGACAGACCGCTCCCAATCCAGTGCTCTCCACTCTGAAATACTTCCGCGATGAGTACGAGACCCATATCTACGACAAGCACTGCGACGCCGGGGTCTGCTCCAACCTGTACATCTCCCCCTGCCGCAACGCCTGTCCCGCCTCGGTCAACGTGCCGGGCTACATGCGCCTGGTGGCCGCCGGGCGGCTGATGGACGCCTACCGGCTCATCCGGCAGGACAATCCCTTCCCCGCCGTCTGCGGCCGGGTGTGCACCCACCCCTGCGAGTGGCACTGCCGCCGGGGCCAGGTGGACGAGGCGCTTTCTATCTGCTCCATCAAGCGCTTTGTGGGCGACTTCGCCCTGAAGGACGAGTTTGACATCCCGGTGGTGGAGTCCCTGCCCGCCACAGGCATGCGGGTGGCCATCATCGGCGCGGGCCCCTCCGGCCTCACCTGCGCCTACTATCTGGCCCACCTGGGCCACCAGGTGGACGTGTACGAAGCCGAGCAGGTGGCAGGCGGCGTGCTGTACTGGGGTATCCCTGAGTACCGCCTTCCCAAAGACGTGCTGGCCAAGGAAATCAGGGCCATCGAAAACGCCGGCGTGCGCATTCACACCGGCATCCGCATCGGCGAGGACCTGTCTATGGAGGACCTGCAGGCCACCACCGACGCTGTATATATCGCCATTGGCACCCAGAAATCCAAGCTGCTGGGCGTACCCGGCGAGGAGCTGCCCCAGGTGGAGAGCGGCCTCTCCTTCCTGCGCCGGGTGGGGCTCAACCGGGATCGCTCTGTCCCCCGCCGCTTAGTGGTGGTGGGCGGCGGCTCCACCGCCATGGACTGCGCCCGCACCGCCGTGCGCCTGGGGGCCGAGGAGGTCACCGTGGTCTACCGCCGCACCGAGGACGAGATGCCCGCCGGGCGGGAGGAAATCGCCGAAGCCCGGGAGGAGGGAATCCGCCTGGAGACTCTGGCCGCCCCGGTGGAAATTCTGGAACAGGACGGGGCTGTCTGCGGACTCCGGCTGGACCGGATGGTCCAGGGCGACTTCGGCAGGGATGGCCGCCGGCGTGTCCGCGCCGTTCCGAACGGACAGTTCGTCCTCCCCTGCGACGGCATTGTCACCGCCGTCAACCAGGAACTGGACGACGCCTTCCTGAAGGTGGCTGAGGATGGCTCCGTCCCCTCACTGGAGGTCAACCGCTTTACCTCTCAGACCAGCCGCGAGGGCCTCTTCGTGGGTGGCGACGCCTCTCCCTGGGGGGCCAATGTGGTCATCCAGGCCATCGCCGACGGCAAGCGGGCCGCCGCCAGCATCGACCGCTACCTGGGCGGCTCCGGAGAGCTGAACAAGGGCGAGGAGATCGACCTCCCCGCCATTCCCGACGAGGAGGTGGAGGAGCATCCCCGCTTCCCCACCCGGGTTCTGCCTGTGGAGCAGCGCTGTGACAACTTCGACGAGGTGGCCTGCGGCTTCCATCGGCTGGACGCCATGGCAGAGTCGCTGCGCTGCCTGCACTGCGACAGGAGGTAAGGGCACATGGTTCATCTGACAATCAACAACAAACCCGTCTCCGTTCCGGAGGGAACGACCCTGCTGGAGGCAGCCAGGAGCGTGGGCATCGAGGTGCCCAACCTCTGCTATATGAAAAATGTCCACCAGTACGGCTCTTGCCGCATCTGCGTGGTGGAGGTGGAGGGGATGCGCAACCTCCAGGCCTCCTGCATCACCAAGGTCCGTGAGGGCATGGTGGTGCAGACCAACAGCGCCAAGGTCCGCCGCCACCGCAAGGTCCTCTACGAGCTGATGCTCTCCAACCACTCCAAGGACTGCTTGTCCTGCTCCCGCAACCAGAGCTGCGAGCTCCAGGCCCTGGGTGAGAAGCTGGGAGTGACCGAGTGCCGCCTGGAAGGGGAGCGTACGCAGCGCCTGGTGGACGTGTCCCCCTCCATCACCCGGGACACCTCCAAGTGCATCCTCTGCCGCCGTTGTGTCACCGTCTGCAAGCAAATCCAGCAGGTGGGCGCCATCGACGCCCAAAACCGGGGCTTCGACACAGTGGTGAGCCCCTCTATGGGGCTGCCCCTCAACTCCACTGCCTGCGCCATGTGCGGCCAGTGCACCGTGGTCTGCCCCACCGGCGCGCTCACCGAGACTGACGGTCTCACCGCCGTGTGGGCCGCCCTCAGCGACCCCAAAAAGCGCGTGGTAGTCCAGACCGCCCCCGCCGTCCGGGCCGCTCTGGGGGAGGAATTTGGCTATCCGGTTGGCACCCCCGTCACCGGCCGGATGGCAGCCGCCCTCCATGAACTGGGCTTTGACGATGTGTTTGACACCAACTTCGCCGCCGACCTCACCATTCTGGAGGAGGGCACTGAGCTTCTCCAGCGGCTGGACGCCGCCCTCAAGGGGGGCGAGGCCACTCTGCCCATGATCACCTCCTGCTCTCCCGGCTGGATCAAGCATATTGAGCACGCCTATCCCGACGAACTGGACCACCTGTCCACCTGCAAGTCCCCTCA
>ERZ825896.960-NODE-960-length-34709-cov-3.712760_pt1 | contig 34709 bp, 23 predicted proteins | sample MGYA00519858_ERZ825896 | MGnify/ENA primary metagenome ERZ825896 (study PRJEB31778, sample SAMEA3449214) | human gut metagenome | biome: human gut; feature: human-associated habitat; material: faeces | place: United Kingdom | collected 2010/2012 ...
GTTCAGTACCGCAACAACTACGGCGAGTACTCCGGCGTCATCTACGCCCAGGAGACCGGCACCATGCTGGCCAACCGCTTCGGCGTGATCAAGGTGACCGGCATCGTCATGGCCAACGACGAGTTCGCCCTTGGCTCCAATGCGGTGCAGAAGGACGGCCGGACCATGCTGGACGTCGTCGAGGCCGTGGACTACGGTAGCGGCAGCTACAGCGACGAGACCACCTTTAACGTGGATACCGATGCCTCCCTCATCGGTCAAGAGGTCGTCATCTACGTGAAGCCCGCCTCCAAGCTGAATCCCAACCCCTCCGCCGACGCTGTGATGGGCACCCCCATTGTGACCGATAACAACACCGTGGTGACCACCTACGCCAAGCTGAACAACACCACCGATCCCACCTGGTCCAAGTTCCTGAAGGACAACGACCTGACCGACGGCGGTGACGGCTATGTGAACTATGCTGCCCGCACCGTGAGCGATAATGACCGCGGTGTGATCCTGACCTTCATCGACAACACCGGCGATGGCAAGGTGGACATTAAGCTGGCCGTTGAGAAGACTCTGGCCAAGGTCTCTACCTACAATAAGAGCAAGGAGTACGTGAAGTTCTCCGGCGATGCCACCGAGTACGGCTTTGAGGACGTCATCGGCCTGGATGACATCGCCCTCAACGACTACGTTCTGTACTATGTCGCCAACGGCAACGCCCACGTGGAGGTGCTGGAGAAGGTGACCGCCTCTCTGGACTCCTATAAGGAGGGCAAGAACGCCACCCTGGACGGCACCACCTACAAGAACTCCGAGCTGACCAACAACGCCGGCGACCTGACCACCTTCACCGCTGCCTTTGCGGGGAATGACAGCGCTCTGGACTTCGGCAACAGCTACGATCTGTACCTGGACAACGACAACAACCTGATCGCCTACAAGATCGCCGAAGAGAGCGAGCTGAAGGACTATGCCGTTATCCTGGACGCCGGTATCGACGTGAACACCCTGAAGAGCGACCCCACCGGCCAGGTGAAGCTGCTCCTCTCCGACGGCACCAAGGTGACCGGCTCCATCGATATGAAGGCCTCTCAGGCCAACTACAAGAAGTTCGACGAAACCAATGCCGCCGACCTGGATACCTTTGCCGAGAAGTACGTGGACGTGAACAACGTACTCGGGGCTGGCGCTGCTTCCGAGTTCTTTATCGGCTCCCTGGTTACCTATACCGAGAGCAGCAACGGCTATGTGCTGAGACCCACCAACGATAAGGCCGCTACCACCACCAGCACCAACGTGGTGAAGAACATGGCCAGCCTGACCCTGACCGGCAGCGGCAGCGGCAAGGCTGTCGTCAATGCCAACACCATCTTCTTCTTCCTGAACGGCAAGGAGACCACCGTCATCACCGGCACCAACAACCTGTCCAGCACCGCCATTGGCGCCGCCAACGTGAAGGACGTGGCCTACACCGGCACCGGCACTCAGGTGGCCAAGGCCATCTACCTGACGGCCGACCCCGGCACCACCAACAGCAACTATGCCTACGTGCTCAAGGGCGCCGTGGTGAAGCCCGTTGACGGCGTCAACTACGAGTTCTACACCGCCGTGCTGGCCGACGGTACTGTGGAGACCTTCCAAACCGAGACCGGCACCGACATCACCGTTTCCGGCATCTACAAGTATGAGACCAACTCCAAGGGCGTGACCGATCTGACCGCCACCACCGTTGATACCGACGGCATTCTGGCCGACATCAGCGGCACCAATGAGTCCGTCGCCGGCTACATCTCCACCCTGAGCGGCAACGTTATCGGCGTGACTTACAACGGCGTTGAGAACTTCTACAGCGTCGGCAACGCCAAGATCTACAACGCTGAGGACACCGACGACGTGTTTACCACCGACCTGGCCAAGAACCAGTCCATCTTCGCCAGCGTGACCAAGTCCAACGGCAACTTTGTACTGGACGCCATCTACATCACTGAGAACGACGTCTCCGAGTACGGCGTCTACCTCAACGGCGTGAAAATCAATGACTACAAGGTCGGTGAGTCTGTGACCGTCTCCGTGCCCGCCGTGGCCGCTGCCGCCGACATCACCGTCAGCGGTGCTGCCCGGACCGACACTTCCAGCACCACCACCGCCGCTTTCGTGATGCCCGCCGGCGATGTCAACGTGACCTCTGTGTACGAGCTGACTCCCGCTCTTACCGGCTGCAAGCTCTACGCCTCCTATGACGCCGGTACCAAGACTCCCAGCGGCGAAGTTACCAGCGCCACCAAGTATGCTCCCGGCATCACCCTCTATGTGGTGATGGATGCGAACAACACCCCCGCTGTGACCGGCCTGAGCTCTCTGACTCAACTGGTTGCCGGTGATGACAGCAATCCCTATGTGTACACCTATACCACTACTGCGGTTGCCGTTACCCTGACTGTCAGCAATGCCTGATAGCGCCTCGGCAATATGGGAGAACCCCCGGATCATATATCCGGGGGTTCTCCCTATTTACAAAAGCACCACCCCATAGTTGTAGACCGCCACGGCATCGTCGGAGCCGCGGTCCATCTCCAGGGTGACGGTCAGCGGGCCGCTTCCCACGCCGTCCAGGCGGAAGGGGTTCTCGGACCAAGTCTCCCCCTGGAGCGCTGTGACCACTGCGTTTCCCACCTTCTCCATGGGTGCGCCGTTCAGGGACAGCCCCACGCTGCCGCCGCTGTGCTGGACCCAGGCGAGGGCCCGGCTGTACCCGTCCTCCAGGGGGCAGGGCAGACCGGAGATCGCGCCGGTGTCCGCAACAGAGGGAGTCATCGAAAAGTGTCCGGCCGTCTGGCTGCGCTCCTCCACGGCGGCGCTCTCGCAATAGGGTGGTACTCCTGCGATAAGAAAGGCGCCCCCCAAGCCTCCGTACTGAGATGCCGGGCGGGCACTGCAACTACACCGGCGTAAATGGAGAGGCCCTGACTGCTGGTGCGGGTATGCTCTCCGGAACGGGCGGCGATATGTACTGCGTCTGCTGTGTCGGGAACAGCCTTGGCATCAAATCGACTCAGACTGAGATTGTTACCACCACTGTGACTGCCTCCGTGTAAGTGGAAGCTAGTCGTTCTTTCACTCTGCATTGGGGGCGCTTCCCGGATCCGGTAGCAACGGCGCACCGCAGCCCGTGCAGGTTGTCGGTACGCCTCCCGTGGAATAGAGAGGCTTTGAGGTACGCACATTTGTATAAGGAGATAAAAATGCTTCCAAAACATGAGGCACCTGTCAACCTCACCGGATTGACAGGTGCCTTTCTATCTGCGGGGGATATGTTATTTCCGCACCGGCACGTTCCAGATGTCCCGGGCATAGTCCCGGATAGAGCGGTCGGCGGCGAAGATGCCCGAACGGGCGATATTGATGAGGGACATGCGGTTCCAGCGTTTGCGGTCCAGGTAGGCCAGCCCCGCCTGCTCCTGAGCGGCCCGGTAGCTTTCGAAATCGGCCAGCAGCAGATATTCGTCGGCGGGGGAGCCAGCGCCAAAGAGAAGCCGGCGCGTAATATTTTCATAGCTCACCCTGTCGTCGAAGCCGGAGGAGAGCTGGTCGATAACCGCCTTCAGGTCGGAGTTATGCATATAGTACTCGTATGGCTGATAGCCGCGCTGCTTCAGCTCTGCCACCTCATTGGCCTTCAGGCCGAAGAGAAAGATATTCTCATCGCCCAGTTTCTGGTACATCTCCACATTGGCCCCGTCCAGCGTACCTACGGTGACGGCGCCATTCATCATGAATTTCATGTTTCCAGTGCCGCTGGCCTCTTTGCCGGCAGTGGAGATCTGTTCGGAGATCTCGCTGGCGGGCATCAGACGCTCGGCCAGCGATACCCGGTAGTTCTCCAGGAAGACGACCTGAAGCCTGTCTTTGCAGATCGGATCGGCATTCACCGTGGCGGCCACAGAGTTAATGAGATGAATGATCTCCTTGGCCACCGCGTAGCCGGGAGCAGCCTTGGCGCCGAAGAGGTATACCCGGGGGGTAAAGGTGAAGCCGGGATCCCGCTTGAGCCTCTGATAGAGGTAGATGATGTGCATCACATTGAGAAGCTGACGCTTATATTCATGGAGACGTTTTACCTGAACATCGAAAATGGCGTCGGTGTTAAGGAGAATACCGCTCTCACGGGCCACATATCCGGCGAAGGCCCGCTTGTTCTCGGCCTTAATCTCCTCCAGCTGAGAGAGCACTCCAGCATCCCCGGCGAACTTTTCCAGACCGGACAGATCATCGGGGTTGAGAAGATAGCCGTCTCCGCCCAGACAATCACGGATGAGAGAGTCCAGCTTTGGATTGCATTCGGACAGCCAGCGGCGGTGGTCAATGCCGTTGGTCACGTTGGTAAACTGGTCGGGGCGGCGTAGATAGGCCTCGTGGAAGACATCCTTCTTCAGAATGTCGGAGTGGAGAGCGGATACGCCGTTGACCTTGAAGCAGGCGCAGATGCACAGGTTGGCCATGCGGACCTGCCCGCCCCAGATAATGGCCATCTGCTCCACCTTGTTCATATCGCCGTGGAAGTAGTCGGTGAGCTCCCGCTGGTAACGGTTGGATATCTCCACAAGCAGTTGCCAAATTCGGGGCAGGAGGGACTCCACCAGCTGCTGGGGCCACTTCTCCAGCGCCTCAGCGAGTACTGTGTGGTTGGTATAGGCCACCGTGTGGGTGACGATATGCCAGGCCTCATCCCAGCCGTAGCCCTCCTCGTCCAGGAGAATGCGCATGAGTTCGGGAATGACCAGTGTGGGATGGGTGTCGTTGATTTGGATCACATGTTTCAGGTGGAAGTTGCGCAGTGTGCCGTACTGGAGACGGTGCTTGCGCACGATAGACTGTACCGTGGCGGAGACAAAGAAATACTGCTGCTTGAGGCGCAGGGATTTGCCCTCGTAGTGGTTATCATCGGGATATAGAATTTTGGAGATGGCCTCGGCCATGGCCTGCTGCTCCACAGCCTTCAGGTACTGACCGGAAGAGAAGAGGGACATATCTACGGGGGTGGGGCTCTTGGCGTCCCAAAGGCGCAGCAGGTTGCCATGTTCGGTGGCATAGCCGGCGATTTCCATATCCTTAGGCACCGCCAGCACCGAGGTATAGCCTGTATGGATGACGCGGTGGTTGCCGTTCTCGTCCCACTCGTCGTCAATCTTGCCGCCAAAGCGGACTTCCTCCACCTCATCCATCTTGGGAATAAGCCAGGCGTCGCCCAGCCCAAGCCAGTTATCGGGCAGCTCCACCTGCTGGCCATCCACAATCTTCTGCTTGAAGATACCAAGCTCGTAGCAGATGGAGTAGCCTGCTGCCGGAATCTCCAGGGTGGTCATGGAGTCCAGATAGCAGGCGGCGAGACGCCCCAGACCGCCGTTGCCCAGGCCGGCGTCCGGCTCGATCTCAAAGAGGTCCGGTGCGGAAAAGCCCAAGCCCTCAATGGCCTCCTTCAGCGGCTCCAGCAGACCCAGGTTATAGGCATTTTTCATCAGAGAGCGGCCCATGAGGAACTCCAGGGACAGGTAGTGTACCTGACGCTGATGTTTCTCAGCCACCTGATCCTCGGTGGCCATCTGACGTTCGGACATAATATCCCGCAGCACCAGGGCGCAGGCTTTGAACATGTGAGGGGCGGTGGCCTCCTCCACATCCCGGCCGAAGTTGCGGCGCAGTTTGCCGGTAATGCGTTTCATCAGCTCCTGTTTGTTATAACTATGCAATAGAGACATCCCCTTATTCTAATCAAGTGAGAAACGGCACAGGCCGCTCCGGAGCGTGGAGAACCCGCTCCGGAGCGGCCATTCTATCATATGCGGTTTTGCCTGTCAAGGACCCCTCGGTTTACTTCCCGGTTACCCATCCATAGATCTCCAGATACTGCCCAGCCGACTTGTTCCAGGAGAAGTCGGCAGTCATGCCGGCCTTCTGGAGGGCTTTCCAGGCCTTCTTGTCGGTATGGTATAGGCCGGCGGCCTCTCCCAGTACCCAGGTCATATCGTGGGCGTTGATATCGGCAAAGGTAAAGCCAGTGGCGCCCTCAACGCCGCAGGGGATGACGGTGTCCTTAAGCCCGCCGGTCTCCCGGACTACGGGCACGCAGCCATAGCGCATGGCAATCATTTGGGAGAGTCCGCAAGGCTCGGATACCGAGGGCATCAGGAAAATATCGGCGCCCCCGTAAATGGCGGTGGAGAGGGAGGCAGAGTACATCAGGTTGGCGGAAAAGCGGCCTGGATACTGGGCCTGGGCCTGACGGAAGGCCTCCTCATAATTCCAGTCCCCTGTGCCCAGGACTACCATCTGCACGTCCATCGCCATAATATCGTGAATAGAAGAGGCTATCAGATCAAAGCCCTTGTGCTTGACCAGCCTTGAGATGCAGGCGACAATAGGAACGTCGGGGTTCTCGCGCAGGGAGCAGGCCTGCTGCAGGGCAGCCTTGCAGTTCTTTTTGCCCTGAAGCTGCCGGACTGAGTAGAACTTGGTCAGCCCCTTGTCCCGCCAGGGGTCGTACAGGTCGGTGTCGATTCCGTTCAGAATGCCCTTGAGTTTATGCTGGTTATCGGCGATAACCCCGGCCAGGCCATGTGCGTAGAAGTCGTATTGGAGCTCGTCCGCATAGGTGGGGGAGACGGTGGTAATATAGTCCGCGGCATAGATGGCCCCCTTCATCAGGTTGACGTCCCCGTGGTAGGCCAGCATGTGCTCATTGAAATATCCCTCGTTGAGCCCGAAGAGATCCTGGAGGGTCTGACTGCCGTAGCGCCCCTGATATTCAATGTTGTGTATGGTAAAGACGCTCTTGGTGTCGCAGAGCTGGGGAATCCGGTGGCGCTCCTCCAACAGGTAGATGGGTACCAACGCGGTCTGCCAGTCATTGCAGTGAATCACGTCGGGATGCCAGTTCAGATATCCGGGAGCTTCAATGACAGCACGGGAGAAATAGGCAAAACGCTCTCCGTCGTCATAGTGGCCGTAAATATTGGCGCGCTTGAAGTAATACTCGTTGTCCACAAAGTAGTAGGTGACCCCGTCCTGCTTCAGTTCAAAAAGGCCGCAGTATGGAGTGCGCCAGGCCAACTGAATGTGATAGCACTGGAGAAAGGTCATCTGACTGCGCCAGTCGTCTCCGATCCCCTCATACAGCGGGAGAATGACCCGCACATCATGCCCGGCCTTGGCCAGAGCCTTCGGCAGGCTCCCGGCTACATCGGCCAGTCCGCCGGTCTTGATAAAGGGGGCGACTTCTGAGGCTGCGAACAGAATATTCATATGCATACTCCTTTCGGAGTCAATTGACAACCAGGGATTGACAATTGACAGTTTTGAAGATAAGCGGGCCGGATCAAAAGAGAGACGGATCACCCGTTAGCAGTGATACAGATGGAAGATGTTCCATCCGGCGGCCGTCTTATACAATTTCATTTTTCCCGATGGCCAGAGGATAGGTGCTGTGGCCCATCAGCATACGGCCCGGGTTGATGCGGACATTTTTGTCGGTGATGGCGTATTTGAGAATAGCCCCCTCCTGGATGGAGGTGCTCTGCATCAGCACGCAGTTGGATACTTTGGCGCCCTTTTCCACCCGCACGCCCCGGAAAAGGATGGAGTTTTCCACTTCACCCTCAATGATACAGCCGTCGGCCACCAGGGAATTGACCGATTTGGCATGGGGGCCGTAGTAGGTGGAGGGATTGGATTGATCTTTGGTCTTGACCGGGCGCTGGGGTGCGAAGAGCTGACTGCGGACACTGGGATCCAGCAGCTCCATGCTGCGGGCAAAATAGCCTGCCACAGACTGGAGGCGGGCGGTATATCCATCAAAAATATAGGTTTGGATATCCAGCCGCTTGGACATGGGCAGGAGTACGCCCTGGCTGAAGGAGGGGATATTGTGGGCGGCGCAGTGATCCACCAGGGTGAGGAGCAGTTCTTTGGAGAGAATATAGACCTCCAGGGACTCCAGGCCTTGAGGAAGCGGAGGATGGACGGCCACATCGGCGACCCTGCCGTTTTCGTCCAGCGTAAAATAGTCGCAGCTCTTGGGATCTCCCTTGGAGACGTTGGTGCAGGCGGCGGTGATGGCCGCGCCGCTTTTGAGGTGGGCCTCAAACATATCCCTCAGGGGCAGGTTGATCGCCAGATCGCCTCCTGCCAGGACTACATAATCCTGACGAATGTTTTGAAGGTAAGAGTATACGCCGGCCAGGGCGTCCATTCTGCCGCGGTAGGCGCCCTCCCGGTTCTTGTTGGCGTAACCGAAGGGGGGCAGGATACGCAGGCCGCCGTGCTTGCGGGAGAGGTCCCAGTCCTTGCCCGACCCCACATGGTCCAGCAGAGACTGGTAATTGGTGTGGACAATAAGCCCCACATCGGTCATGCCAGCATTGACCATATTGGAGAGCATAAAGTCGATGATGCGGTAACGTCCGCCATACGGAATGGAGCAGGTATTGCGGTTCTGCGTCAACTCCCGGAGATCCGGATTGGACCGGTAGGCGAAAATGATGCCATGCAGCTCGTTCATCATTTTGCACCTCCCTTCACGTTGCGGGTTATCATAGCTTTCGGAGGGACGATGGCTGCATTTCCCACCTTGATTCCCTGGGCCACCACGGCGATCCCCCATTCGTCGTCTCCTGTGGGGGCTGATCCAACATGGGACTGCGCGCCGATAACGGCATTTTCAGCCACAATAGCGTACTCAATTACAGCGCCGGCCTTGACCACCGTTCCCGGCATAAGAATAGAGTAGCGCACTACCGCGCCCTCCTCCACGGTGACCGAGTGAAAGAGAATGGAATTTTCCACCCGGCCGTATACCTCGCAGCCGCCGGTGATCATGGAGTGGTCCACCTGGGCGTTGGGACCCGTAAAGTGGGGCGGTTTGGTCGGGGTGCGGGCGTATATGGGCCACTCCTGGTCATAGAGATCTACGCCGCTGCCTGCAGTGGTTGAGAGCATGTCCATGTTGGCGTCCCACAGGGAATCGATGGTGCCGACATCCTTCCAGTAGCCGGAGAAGCGGTAGGCAACCAGTTTTTCTCCGGCGCGCAGCATAGCGGGGATAATGTTTTTGCCGAAATCATTGCTGCTTTTCTCATCGGCCTCATCGGCCATGAGATAGTTCCGCAGCTTGGCCCAGGTAAAGATATAGATGCCCATGGAGGCCAGATTGCTCTTGGGGTGCTTGGGCTTCTCCTCAAACTCATAGATGGTGTCATCCCCATCCACGTTCATAATGCCGAAGCGGGTGGCCTCCTCCATGGTGACCTCCAGCACTGAGATGGTGCAATCGGCCCCTGTCTCCTTGTGGCGGCGCAACATTTTGGAATAGTCCATTTTATAGACGTGGTCGCCGGAGAGAATCAGAACGTAGTCGGGGTCGTAGAGCTCAATAAAGCTCATATTTTGATAAATAGCATTGGCAGTGCCTTTGTACCAGGTCCCTTTTTCTCCCTCGCGCATATAGGGCGGGAGGATGTGAACGCCGCCGTCGGATCGATCCAGATCCCATGGCTGGCCATTGCCGATGTAGCTGTTGAGCTCCAGCGGGCGGTACTGCGTCAGTACGCCGACTGTGTCAATGCCCGAGTTGACACAGTTGGACAGGGGGAAATCGATAATCCGGTACTTTCCGCCGAAAGGGACGGCGGGCTTTGCTACATGGCTGGTGAGCGCATGGAGACGGGACCCCTGCCCTCCCGCCAGCAGCATGGCTACGACTTCTTTTTTCATCTGATGAACACCTCTCTCGATTGGATATGACCGCGCGGGGAAAGGATGTCTACTTGTCTTTTTTGGCTTTTTTGCCGGGGGCTGCTTTTACACCGGTTTCGGGCCTGGCGGCCTTTTTCCGGCGCGGCGGAAACTTCTTGGTACAGGCCAGAATGACCGCGCTCATGGGAGGCAGGTCTACCGCCACCGATTGTTCCTGACCGTGGCAGGAGATATATTCTGATTTCAAAGGCTCCTTGTCCCCAAGTCCGGTGCCGCCGAATATCCCAGCATCGGTGTTGAGGAGAACCTCGTAGCGGCCGGGGACGGGTACACCGATGCGGTAACCGTCCCGATGGACGGGGGAGAAATTGCACAATACAGCAAGGAATCTGCCTGCCTTGCTCCAGCGCAGGAAAGCGGCACAGTTGGCCTGGGCATCGTCAGCGCACAGCCACTGAAAGCCCTGCCAGGAAAAGTCCTGTTCCCATAGCTCACCATGGGAGAGGTAGAACGCGTTTGCCGTTTTGAAAAAATTCTGGAGCTGGATATGAGGCGCGGCGTAATCGGCCTCCGGATTGAGCAGATGCCAGTCCAGGGAGTGTTCAAAATGCCACTCATTCCACTGGCCGAACTCGCTGCCCATCATCAACAGCTTTTTCCCCGGGTGGGTAAGCATATAGGTATAAAAAACCCTGACTCCGGCAAACTTTTCCGCCTCTGTTCCAGGCATTTTATTCAGGAAGGAGCCCTTCATATGCACCACCTCGTCGTGGGAGAGGGGGAGCACAAAGTTTTCAGAGAAGGCGTACATCAGGGAGAACGTGATATCCTTGTGGTTGAACTGCCGGAAATAGGGGTCCAGCTTCATATAGTGGGTAATATCGTTCATCCACCCCATGTTCCACTTGAGGTTAAACCCGAGCCCACCCTGATCGACAGGATGGGTTACCAGAGGCCAGGAGGTAGATTCCTCAGCCACCATCAGCACATCGGGGTGGTCCAGAAAAATTTTTGTATTCAGTTCCCGCAGAAACTCAATGGCCTCCAGGTTCTCTTTTCCGCCGTATTGGTTTGGAACCCACTGCCCCTCTTCCCGGCTGTAATCCAGGTAGAGCATAGAGGCCACTGCATCTACCCGCAGGCCGTCGATGTGATACTGCTCCAGCCAGAACATAGCGGAAGAGTAGAGGAACGAGCGCACCTCATTCCGGCCGTAATCAAAGACCCGGGTTCCCCAGTCGGCATGCTCGCCCTTCCTGGGGTCTGCGTATTCATAGCAGGGGGTGCCGTCAAACTCATAGAGGCCGAACGCATCTTTGGGGAAGTGGGCGGGGACCCAGTCCAGCAGGACCCCAATACCGGCCTGATGGAGCTGATCTACCAGATACATGAAGTCGTGAGGGGTGCCGAAACGGCTGGTGGCCGCAAAATAGCCGGTACACTGATACCCCCAGGAGGCGTCCAACGGATGCTCAGTCACCGGCATCAGCTCTACGTGGGTAAACCCCATTTCTTTCACATAGGGGACCAGATAGGCCGCAATATCCCGGTAGCTCAGAAGCTTATCATCCCCGGTGCGCCTCCAGGACCCCAGATGGACCTCATAGATATTCAGCGGCTTCTCATAGACGGGGTTTTCTCTCCGCCACTTGAGCCAGTTCTCGTCGCCCCACTGATAGCCTGACAGATCATAGAGCTTGGAGGCGTTGCCCGGCCGGGTTTCAGCGTGAAATGCAAAGGGATCAGACTTGGCCAGGAGCCTGCCGTCCTTGGTATGGACGGCGTATTTATAGGCGTCATAGCGCTTCAGGCCCGGTACAAATCCCTCCCAGACGCCGCCGCGCAGGGGAAGCATGGGATGGTCCTTGTCGTCCCAGCCGTTAAAGTCCCCGATGATTCCAACAGACTCCGCATGTGGAACCCACACGCGGAAGATATAGCCTTCTGTATTGTCGCGCACCTCGGGGTGGGCGCCCAAATATTCCTGCGCCCTAACCGCCTGTCCCGCCAGAAAACGGTCCAGCTCGGACTGCGCAGACGCCCTTGTGTCGTTACATCCCATAGGTATCCTCTCCTTCTTTGGTAAAAACATCCAACAGTTTCCCCTTTTTGGAAGAGGAGATTGTCGGAGATGATAATAAGCTAAAAATTAGAAGAAATGAATTTGTATAAATTATACAACACAATGGCGTGCTAGTCAAGAAAAGCGTAGATAAAGGCAGGGTAAAATTTCCGATTGCTTTAAAACAACAGCGTGGAGAACGGCACGCCGGGTTTCGGCGGGCGTTCCCCACGCTGTTACTTTCCTACGGAGATACGGACTGGCGGTCCATCTCCTCCAGGGCGCGGAGAAAGGCAGAACGCTGTTCAGCGTAGCCCTCTTCGCCAAGGCGCGTAAGCGCGCGGCCCAGGATCAGGGCCAGTTCCATGGCAAGGGGCCGGTCGTAATACAGCCCCTCCTGATTGTAATACTGAGCGGTCTCCGCCAGCTCCCGGGCGGCAGTCAGGTCGCCGCGCTCCAAGGCTTCGCGTGCGGCACAGGCCCCAGCCCGGGCATGGAGGAGGTAACCCTCATCGCTGGTACCGGCGGTCTTGTCGGCTTCCAGCAGCTCCAGACACTCCAGCCACCGACCCGCTCGAAAAGCAGCTCTGGCCCCATCCAGCCCGTCGGGAACCAGACCGTTGGAAACCGGCGCCCCGGAGAGAAAGTACCCGGTAGGCAATCCCAATGCGCCGGCCAGATGCTCCAATGTGCGCACCGAAGGGGTGGCGCTGTCATTCTCGATTTTGGAGAGCATGTTGCGGGTGATGGTATCTCCCGCCAGCTCTTTCTGCGTCATGCCCCGTTCCAGGCGGACAGCCTTAATCTTCTGTCCCAAAGTCATAGGGAGATCACCTCGCACAGCTGTGATTTACCTTATTGTACCACCGAGGAGAATCTTTGACAAGAAGGTCCAGAAGGCGGCGGGATTACCCCGCCATAAATAGAGTGCGCAGGAAGCGCAGAAAGATTCCAGGCGTGCTGAGCCGTTCCACGGCCTGGTCGGCCAGTATGGGAATGGTCTGCCGCTCCTCGCCGTTGACCAGAACGGCCATTTCCCCCAGCTTTTGGCCCGGTTCCACGGGGGCCTCCACATTCTCACACAGGCGGATCTCTGTGGTAACGCCGTTGAGGTCGGCTTTGTCGATAAGAATTCGGCTGGAGGAGGCAAGCACCGGCTGAACCTGCCCCTGCTCGCCCAACAGCACGTCTACAGGTGGAAGGGCTTGTCCGGGGTAGACATCCATGACGGTATAATTGGCAAAGCCATAATTGAGGAGACTTTTGGCGCTCTCGAAGCGTTTTTCTGAAGTGGGAGACTTCATTACGACGGCAATCAGTTCCATACCGTCCCGCTCCGCAGTGGCAGAGAGGCAGTAGAGGGCCGAATCGGTAGAGCCGGTTTTGAGGCCGGTGGCCCCCTCGTAGAAGCGGATGAGCTTGTTTGTGTTGGAGAGCTGGAAGGCCCCGTCCCGCAGAGTGTCCATCCAAATGGTGGTATACTCCCGGATAGAGGGGTGGTTGAGAATGAGTTCCCGGCTCATGACTGCGATATCGTGGGCGCTGGTCAAGTGGCCCGCCGCAGGCAGGCCGGTGCAGTTGACAAAGCAGGTATCGGTCATGCCCAGCTCCAGAGCCCGCTGGTTCATCATGGCTACGAAGGCCTCCTCGCTGCCGGCCACCCGCTCGGCCAGAGCTACGGCCCCGTCATTGGCGGATACCACAGTGACTGCCTTGAGAAGATCGCGGACCGTCATCTGCTCGTTCTCCTTCAGCCAAATCTGGGAGCCGCCCATGCTTACCGCATGGGCGGACATGGTGACGGTGTCGTCCAGGCTGAGACGTCCTGAGTCAATGGCCTCCATGACCAGAAGAAGGGTCATGACCTTGGTGACGCTGGCAGGTTCCAGTTTGTCGTGGGCATTCTGTTCGTAGAGAATGGTTCCGGTTTCCTTTTCCATCAGGATGGCGGAGGCTGCCTCCACCGCCGGGGCACCTACCGCCGCTGCCTCGACGGGGAGGACCAGAAGGGCGGCGGCCAATGCCGCCGCAAGCAGCTTTTTCATGGTTCGGATTCCTCCATATCTTTGGGTTGCGATTCTATCACAAAGGATATGGAATTTAAGGAGCTTCTATACAGTTCCGGAAAAAAGAAATGCCGCTTTGCTCAAACAGCTGCACGTTGCACTTTGACAAAATTTCTGGTAAACTGACTTGAAATGACGAACGCACGGAGGGAGACCGATGAAGACAATTGCAGTGATCCTCACCGGAGGCATGTCCCGCCGGATGGGGCGTGATAAGGGGACGATCCAGTTTGAGGATGGGGAGACGCTGATTGCCCGGCTGGTTCGCCGCTACCGGGACCACTTCGATGAGGTGTATGTCTCTGTGAACCGGGCTGGGCGGTTTGACACCGCCGGAGCTCCCGAGTTGGTAGACCTGAGACCTGGCCAGGGCCCTATGGCTGGGCTGGAAGCGGCTTTTGCCGCGACGGTGGCAGATCTGGTATTTCTGACCGCCGTGGATTTGCCTTTCGGTACTCCTGAACTGGTCTGGAAGCTCAATGCGCTCCGGGGAGAGCGGGATGCCTGCTATATCCGCCGTACCGACGGAAGGCCCGAGCCCCTCTTTGCACTGTACAGCCGGGCTTGCCAGGCTCCGCTTTCGGCCTGCCTGGAGGAGGAGCGACGTTCTTTCCGAGCGCTCTTTGAACGGGTTGACGTGCGGGAGGTGCGGGAAGAGGAGCTGCCAGGCTTCGCACTGGACCATCTGCTTCTGAATGTCAATCGGCCGGAGGACTTGGAGCGGGCCCTGCAGCAACGATAAAAAGTTTTGCCTGAGGCGGATACATCTGCCTCAGGCAAAATTTTTTGCAAAAACCCCTTCACATTAGCGCTTTATTATGGTAATATACGAAAGCGCGGAAGGTACTCCGCACAGATTGTATTTTAATTGGAGGATACATAAATGAAAAAGAAGCTGTTTGCACTGGCTGTGGCTGCGGCCATGTGCCTGCCCCTGGCCGCCTGCTCCGGCGGCAACAACCCCGGCGCCGCATCGACGCCCAGCCAGCCTGCCCAGACCGAGAGCCAGGCCCCATCGTCTACAGCCCCCATCGGCGGCGCTGATGGCCCGACTGATATTGACGTTACGGACAGCGACCTGGAGTATATCAAATCCAATGGAAAGATGATCATTGGCTATACCGTGTACGAGCCGATGAATTATACAGATGAGAACGGCGATTTTACCGGCTTTGACACCGAACTGGCCCGGGCAGTGTGCGAGAAACTGGGAGTGGAGCCCGAGTTTATCGTTATTAACTGGGATACCAAGGAAGTGGCCTTGGAGGCTGGAGATATTGACTGTATCTGGAATGGCCTGACTTTGGACCCCGAGCGGGAGGCCAATATGGCCTGTACGGTTCCCTATGTAAAAAATGCCCAGGTAGTGGTTGTTAAGGAGGGAACCGATTACGTTGATACTTCCTCTTTGGCCGGCAAAACAGTCTGCGCTGAGATCGGCTCGGCTGGAGAGACTATGTGCAAGGGAAATGAGGAGACTGAGGCCGATCCCGGTCTGGCGCAGGCGGAGTTTGTCGGCAAGAGCGTACAGACGGACTGCCTGCTGGAGGTGAAGTCGGGCACTGCTGACGCCGCCGTGCTGGATATGACTCTGGCGCACGCCATGACTGGCGAGGGGACCAACTATGCCGATTTGACCATTGTGGACTATTTGGCGGAGGAAAACTATGGCGTGGCGTTCCGAAAGGGCAGCGATGCCCGGGATGCCGTCAATGAAATTTTTGCCGAAATGGTGGCTGACGGCTCCATGAAAGAGCTGGCGGATCAGTACGGGCTGGAATTGGCGGACTGAGACGGGTTCAGCCCCGCATCAAAACTGTTCATTCACTCCGGGACAGGAGCATCAGGCCCCTGTCCCGTGAGTTACTTTCCGAGGTGTTTGCATGGAAGCCATCTTCGCCCGCCTGACCGAGGCGTTTCTCGTCAATAATGTCCGGCTGTTTGTGTTGACGCTGGTGTTTGCCATCCCTCTGGGGCTGGTGATTTCCTTTGGGTCTATGAGCCGTATCAGGCCGCTGGCCTGGGTGGTCAAAACCTTTGTGTGGATTATCCGGGGCACTCCGCTGATGCTCCAGATCCTTATTATCTACTTCGGCCCCGGTCTGCTGGAGATGGCATTTCACTGGCCCAGGGGCAACGGGGGACGGATGGTAGCGGCAGTGGTGGCGTTCGCCGTCAACTACGCATGCTATTTTTCGGAGATTTACCGGGGAGGCATTCAGGGCATTCCGGCCGGGCAGCGGGAGGCCGGTCAGGTTCTGGGGATGACCAAGGGGCAGATCTTCTTTCAGGTGACCCTCCTGCAGCTTGTCAAGCGCATCCTGCCCCCTATGGGCAACGAGATCATCACCCTGGTCAAGGACACCGCTCTGGCAAACTATATCTCGGTGATTGAGGTCATTATGACCGCCAAGGAGTATACCTCGTCCGGCCTTATCTGGCCTCTCTTTGCCACGGCCATTTATTTTCTGGCCTTTGTGGGGATTCTCACCCTGCTTTTTGGCTGGCTGGAGCGGAAGCTGAGCTATTTCAGATAGGAGGGCGGCGGTATGGCAGTCCTGGAAGTCAAAAACATTATTAAGAGCTTTGGCGCCACAGAGGTGCTCAAGGATATCAGTTTTGAATTGGAGCAGGGACAGGCTCTGGCCATCATCGGCTCTTCCGGGTCGGGCAAGACCACGCTGCTGCGGTGTCTGAACTTTCTGGAGACGCCGGACGGCGGCTCCATATCTGTGCGGGGAGAGCGGCTTTTTGACGCGGCCGATCCCGCCACGCAGCGGGAGGGGGAGGTGCGGAAAAAGCGCCTTCACTTCGGCTTGGTCTTCCAGTCCTTTAATCTCTTTCCACAGTATACCGCCCTGAAGAACGTCGCGCTGGCCAGTGAGCTGCTGGCCAAGGAGCGGCCGGACTTCAAACACGATAGGCGGCGGATTTTGGCGGAGATAGAGGAGATGGCCCGGGCGCTGCTGGATCAGATGGGACTGGCCGACCGGGCCGACCACTATCCCCACCAGCTCTCCGGAGGCCAGCAGCAGCGGGTGGCCATTGCCCGGGCGTTAGCGCTGAGCCCCGACATTCTCTGCTTTGATGAGCCTACCTCCGCCCTGGATCCGGAGCTCACCGGCGAGGTGCTGAAGGTGATCCGGAGCTTGGCCGAGCGGGACACCACGATGATCATCGTCACGCATGAGATGGCTTTTGCACGGGATGTGGCCGATCGGGTCATCTTTATGGACGGCGGAGTTATTGTGGAACAGGGAGAGGCACGTCAGGTCATTGAGCATCCGAGGGAGGAGCGGACGAGGCAGTTTTTGGCCCGGTATTCAGGAGAAGAGTCTTAATCAAAACAGGGGACACACCAAATGATGCAGCCGTAAAATTTGTCATAGGCATACTTCCACCAGGGATGGCCGCCTTTCACCGTATGGAGAAGAGGATTCGTCCGTCACAAAATACTTTCTTGCAAATGTGAGGGGCCTTATAGGCGGAGTTATCAACGATTACTTCTGTTTTAGAAAACGCTTTTTTCACCTTGCTGTATGCTTCACAAAAAGCTGTGCTGTCATGACTATAGTTTCCGGGATGAAACTACGGCAGTCACAAGCGCTATGAGCCTCATAGCAGAAATTCCGTTCATGACTCCCTTACACAAACAAGCCGCAGTCCGGGTCTGCTTTGCTCCTGGTAAAGGGACACAGTCCCGAGAGAGATACCCCGCGTCTGCGGCCTCCTCCAAAATCCAGGAGAAAATCTGGTTTGCGGTACCCACAGTGAACCGATATTTGCGTTTATTTCCTCTGCTGTCCGCCGCGGTCTGCCTCCTGAAGGGGAAGCGCGCTGGCAAAGCTGGCGGCCGGCATCACGGATTCCACCGCGGTCGTGGCGGTACGGCCCATCTGCGCAATGGAAGGCCCCTTGTGCTGGTGCTCTCCACCAATGACGGCTTGGCGGCCTCGGCCCATAATATTAGGGAGCTTCAGCGCTGAAAGCAGATTTATTTTGTACCCTTCCGCCATCAGGGGCCGGGGGGGAAGAAAGCACCCGTCCGACGGAGTAGAACTTTCGCCGGACGGGTGCTTTGCATTGGATTGGAAGAGGGGAAAGAGAACCTTCAAGACCGCTTTTTGCGCCACTCCTCGTAGTCGTTTTTGAAAAAATGGAACAGCAGCTCAAGCAGGTGCTGAACCGCCTTGGTTTCCGAGCCCTTGTTCCAGGCCAAGGCGGTTTCAGACACGTCATAGCTGCCCTCAATACTGAGTAATTTACAGGTTTCGCGATCGTAAAAGGCTGTTTTGCTGGGCAGATACGCGCCGCCGCGGTTCATGCTGACCAGAAGGCGCATGACCTCCCCGGAATCCACCAGCTCCACGACATTGGCTGTAATTCCATCCCGCTCCCTGGCCTTGAAGAATTCGCTGTAACCCCGCCCGCCGTACTCCGGCGCGATGGAGATGGTGGGCGCGCCGTCCAGTTCCCGGACATGGACGGAATTTTTGCGGGCGAGGGGATTCTTTTTGGATACCAAAAATCCCATTTTCTGACGGAGAACCACCCGTGTCTCAATTTTTCGGGAATCCTCAAATTCAAATTTGGGGCAAAAGCCGATATCCAGGATGCCCTTTTCCAAGTGCTCACGAATGCTGACGAAGCTGCTCGGTACCAGACGGACCCGGATACGCGGATAGCTCTCCTGGAAAGTCTGGATGATGTGCTCCATGAAGGTGACGTCCGCCGTGGTCAGAAATCCTATGGAGATGCGGCCCACGCCGCTCTCCATGTCGTTGATTTTGGCGGCGCGGGAGACGGCACACTCATATTGCTGCAGAACCTCCGTGCAGTCCCGGCAGAAGGAGACGCCGGCGGCAGTGAGCGCAATTTTTCCCCGAGAGCGGTCGAAGAGCTTAAAGCCCAGTTCGCTCTCCATGGCCTGAATCTGCTGGCTGACGGCGGTCTGCGACACGTAGTTGTGCTCAGCCGCCTTGGTAAAGCTCATAAAAGAGGCTACATCCAGAAAGTATTTCAACTTCAGCATGTTCATTGTGCGGAGACCTCCCATCCATGGTATGATGTGTGGCCGCCGCCCCAGAGTTAGGTTCAGTGGATGGTGACGGGCAGACCATACTGTTCTATGATTTCCTTTAGTTCCTGCATCCGGGCATCGGGGACCGGGGGCGCCGTAAAGATATGATCGGTCAGGCCGATGCGGGGATATTTTGCCTCTCCCAAACTGTGGAAGGGCAGAAGTTGCACCACGGTGACGGCATCCCGGATGGTCTGGCAGAAAGAGCCGGTGGCGTGGAAGTTTTCATCTGAGTCGTTAAAACCCGGAATCACGGGAATACGGATCTGCATCTTTCCGCCCTCACGGGCGATCAGGGCCGCGTTCTCCAGAATCTTCTCATTGGGAACTCCCACCACTTGGTGATGGCGGGCGCTGTCCATATGCTTGAGGTCATAGAGAAACAAATCCGTATAGGGTAGCACGCCCTTGATCACCTCGGAATCCACATAGCCGGCCGTATCCACTGCGGTGTGCAGATCTAGAGCCTTCAACCGCTTGAGCACGGCCAGGGTAAATCCGGGCTGGCAGAGGGCCTCCCCACCCGAAATGGTGACGCCGCCCCCCGAGCTGCGGTAGAAGGGAATGTCCCCTGACACGCGGTCCACTACCTGAGCCGCAGTCATCTCCTCGCCGCACAGATAAAGCGCCTTGGGGTAACACACTGAAGCGCAGGTGCCGCAATTGTCACAGAGGGCGCGGTTGACGGAGACATGGCGGACAGACTTGCCCGCTGCCGTCTCCGTGGGGATGCTGTCTACGGAGATGCCGTGTTTCGGGCAGGCTTCCACGCACTTTCCGCATACCTCAGCCCCAATGCAGCGCATGGCGATCCAGCTCAGCTGTGGATAAAACTTTTGAGATTCCGGACTGTGGCACCAGGGACAGCGCAGCGGACAGCCCTTCAGGAAGACTGTGGTGCGGATCCCCGGACCATCTTGAACGGAAAACGCCTGAATGTCAAATACTTTTCCTGTATTCTGCTCGTTCAGCATATGATTTCCCCCTACATAAACACATATGAAGAGAGCGGCGCCCGTATATCGAAAGATTTTTTGGTTGAATTATCTTATCTAATATAGCACGGCACAGCTCTTCTTGTAAAATATAAATAAAATTTTGGCTCATAAGGAAATGCTTATCATATGGGCCGTTTCACAGGCTCAGTCTCCTGCAATCCGAAAGGGCGTCGGGCCCGAAGAACCTGTTCCCCTGTGTGGCGGAGAAGAGGATTCATCGGGCCCGATGGCAAAAGAGAGAGACGTCCGCCGGGGCCCATAGGGCACGGGCACGGACTCAGAGATAAGTATCGTACATCCGCCCCAGCAACTCCCGCATGACGGCGGAGTCCACGGGCTTGGGCGCCATGATATGGAACCAGTTGTGGGACACGGCGCCTTCGGCACAGTCCAGCACGGCGTCTCTCTCGTGCCCCAGCGTCCGGAGAGAAGGGATTCCCACCCGGCGCATCAGGGTGCGGACCGCATCCGCAGCCAGGGCGCCCGCCTTAGCGGGTGCGGCACCTGCCGGAACCGGCGTACCCAAGGCTTCCGCGATTCGTCTTATCTTTTCCGGCAGGGCGTCGGCGCAGAATTCCAGCGTAACGGGGAGGGCCAGGGCGCAGGCTACGCCATGGGGAATATGGAGCCGGAGCCCCAGCTCATGGCCGGCGCAGTGGCCAATGTGGACGCTGGCGTCGGAAAAGGCAATGCCGGCGAGGTTGCTGGCAAGGCTGAGGGCGGTGCGGGCTTCTAGGTCGCCGCCGTTTTGGTACGCCAACTCCAGATGCTCCGCAATTAGAGATGCGGCGTGGAGAGCCAGCAGGTCGTCTTTGGGATTGGTACCTGTGGAGGTGTAGGCCTCCAGCGCATGGGACAGGGCGTCCATCCCGGAGGAAGCCGTGACGCCGGACGGTGTGGATAGGGTCAGACTGGGATCCACAATGGCCAGATCGGCGGGGCGGAGCACGGCATCCTTGGTGTGTGTCTCGGTATCGTGAATCACGCTCATGATGGTGACCTCGCTGCCAGTTCCCGAAGAGGTGGGGATCAGAATCAGTTTGGTGGGGGAATTCAAAATGGGCGGGCAGCCGCCGGAGGCGAAATAGCGGCGGATGGGGAGCGGGTGGTCGGCCAAGACCGAGAGGGCTTTGGCGGTGTCCATACTGCTCCCGCCACCGATTCCCACTACCAAGTCAAAGCCCGCGCCGTGGAGCCGCGCCCCCACCTCATCGATGACGGTGTCCGGCGCGTCGGGCAGAGCGCCGTCGAAGCAGACCGTCTCAATCCCGGCCTCCTTCAGATAGCCTATAACCCGATCCGCAATGCCGGAGGCTTTCACACCGGAATCGCAGACACAGAAAGCCTTTTCCGCTCTGAATGCCCTGGCCTTCTCTCCGATCTGGGTGATGGCGTCCACGCCAAAGAGAACCGGACAATTTTGCTGATAGATTGCTACCATAGGGGCACCAACCTCGTTTCTTTTAGTTTTTGGCGGGGGAGAGGGCGTTATAGCTCATTCTCCGTCCGGGCGATAATGTCGTTTTGCAGGCCGGTAGCCAGCTCCACAAAGTAGGCCGAGAAGCCCGCCACCCGGACCACCAGATCCCGATAGGTCTCCGGATCCCGCTGGGCGGCACGTAGCTCCTCGGAGCTGACAATGTTGTACTGCACCTCCATACCGCCCATGTTAAAATAGGTCTGCATCATCTGCTTCAGCTTCCGCACGCCGTCCTCGCCCGCCAGAGTCTTGGGGGAGAAGCGGAGGTTGAGAGCAAAGCCATTGGAAAAGTTCTTGTGGTTATAGCTGCACACCGATTTGAGCACCGCCGTGGGTCCGTGTCTGTCGGCACCTTGGGAGGGAGAGGCGGCGTCGGTGAGAGGCTCACCATATTTGCGCCCGTCCGGCGTGGCCCAGGCCCGGGTTCCAGCCACTACGTGGGCCGAAGCGCTGAACACCCCCATGCGCAGCCGGCCCCGCAGCATCTTGCGGCTGTTGATAATCTCAGCCAGTGTCTCCATGGCCCACTTGGCGATCTCGTCGGCGTAAGGGTCCCCGTTTCCGTAGCGGTGAGGCATGTTCTTCACCTGTTGGCGCAGATCCTCGTACCCCTCCCAGTCGGCCATCAGGGCGTCATAGAAGGTTTTAGCACTCACCAGCTTTCTATCATAGATGAGGTACTTGATGGCGATCAGGCTGTCGATCATCACTGCCGTGCCGCACACCGAGGTGCCGTAGGAATTGTACTTGGCCCCGCCGCGGGTACAGTCCACCCCCGACTCCACGCAGCCGTCCAGCATGGCGGAGAGGGCGGGGACGGGATAGACGATGCGGTGATAGTATTCCAGACAGTTATTGAGGACGCACAGCCAGTTGGCAAAGTACTCCACGTTGGCCCGGAAGGCAGCCTGGACCTCCTCAAAGCTCTCCATCTCGTAGAGATGGCCGTGGCCGGGGGCGCACTTCTGCTTGTTGAGGGGGTTAACTCCGTCATTGATGCTCAGCAGAATTACGTTGGCCAGGTTGATGTCCGCGCAGGAGTTGGTGCTCTGGGAGGCGCAGTAGTCGTTGCCCGCGCCTCCGATCTCCTGACAGCCCACGATGCCGAAGTCCCGGGCATCCTCCAGGGAGTAATACCCGCCCTCCACCAAGGTGTCGATGATCAGGTCCTCGTTCTGGAAACAGGGCACTCCACCCGCCCGTTTGGAGGACTCAATGGCACACGCATAGAGGGTGTCCGGTGTGCGCCGGCCTACCCGGAGTGAGACGGGGGGCTCATGGAGCTGGAGACGGGCGGCTGCTTCCAGGCCCATATAGGTGATGGGGTTGGTCGCGTCCTCCCCATTCCGGTCGCATCCCCCCAGGGTCAGATGCTGAAAGGTGGAGTAGGCGCCGGTAACCCGGGCGGTGTAGCGCAGCCGGGCGTTAAAGAGGCAGCCAACTTTCAGCCAAAAACAGTCCACGATCTCCTGGGCCTGCTCCAGAGTGAGGGTTCCGGCTTCCAGATCCCGCTTCAGACAGGGGTAGGTGTACTGGTCAAAGCGGCCAAAGGAGCAGGGCTGATAGTTGCCGTCGATCCAGAGGAAGAGCTGGTAAAGATAGGTGGCCTGCACGGCCTCCCGGAAAGTGCGGGCAGGTTTTTCGGCGATCCAGTCCAGGGAGTCGGCCATGCTCAGCAACTCCAGCCGGCGGCCGTCCGTCTCGGTTTTAACCGCCTTTTCTCGGCAGGCCGCCGCATAGCGGCGGGCCAGAGTAATGTAAGCGTCACAGGTAATTTCAATGGACTTGTAGAAATAGTATTTCTCCGGGTCGGTTTCCGTATTGTCAAAGCCCTTCCAGTGAGACAGGCCCTCCAGTGCCTCCTGACGCACAACGCCAAAGCCCTTTTCAATCACCCGGCCGTAATTGGGGATGAGATGCCCAGTGGCTACCACCCGGCCCCGGCCGCCCTGGCCGATATTCAGTACCCCGGCGTCGATGATGGCATCAGTCCCATCGGGATAGCAGGCGGCCATGCCGGTCCAGAGGGTGTTCTCCGTCCAGTAGTCCCGGACCGAGAGAATTAGAGCTTTCTCCTCCTCCGGCAAGTTCATGGGCTCGTCCTGCTGCTTCCGGGTGTAGAAGGAGCCGTCGTCCAGCTCCTGAAACAGCCACGCCATACCGCTGTACTCGGGCCAAAGGGTGGTGCCCTTGTAGTTTTTGCCCAAGTTTCCTACGATAAGCTCGTCATCCTCCACGCGAACAGTCATTCTGGAGCACACCTCCAACTGGAGCTGTGCCTTGAAGAGCGGCGCGGGCAGGCTTTTGTTCGTTTTGTGAAATTCGGTGGCAATCATCGTGCGTTCGGCATCCAGGGTGAAGTTAGTGTCCCGGTACCGCTTACGCATCCTGGCAATTCGATCGGTGACAGTTCTGAACTGATACATAGGCTTCCTCCTCTACCGCAGCGCCCAGAGTGGAGGAATACGAATAGACTCCATCTGAAGAGGCGCCGGTAAGTTTTGCTCTATGGTATCATTGACAAAATTTGCTGTCCAATATCCATTTTCTTTGGCGGTATCAGTGAATGCTTATAGCCTTGGATTGGAACATGCATCTGTGTGGAGAGGACGAAGAAAGAAAGGGACGGCCATCGTGCGAACTGGATGATTTGCACAAAACTAAACCGATTAGTATTATAAGTATTATCTAATACTCACATTGCATTTTCTTGTTGGACAAGAAAAGTTGTCCAATGATAGCATGGGAACCGAGCTCAGTACGCCGTGTGGAAGGGCTTAAAAACTGGAGAAAGAGAGTTGAGGAACTTTGGCTAAGAGCGGAAAACGCACGTACTTACACATCATAGTCGCTATCGTCATCTTCGCGATTCTCAAGCTGGCTATCCCAACAGCAAATGGTCTGACGTCAGTGGGCGTCAACGTCATCGCCGTCTTTGTCCCCATCCTGTATCTCTGGCTTACCGTAAGCACGGACTGGGTCAGTTGGGTGGCGCTGGGCCTGCTGATTATGACGGGAATCATGAATCCCGCAACCATCTATGCGGGTACCTTCGGAACCCCTCTCATCATCACGGTGATCGCCATGATGGCCTTCAGCAAGGTGCTCACGGACACCGGGGTGATTGGAACCCTGGTGAAATGGATGATGACCCGCGAGATCGTCCGTAACCGCCCGTATGTATTTATCGCCATGATGCTTGTGGCCTGCGCTGTTGTCAGTATGTTTGTGGATGTGGGCGCGGTCTCCCTGATTTTTCTCTCCATGATCTCTGTGGTCTGCACCCAGATCGGCTATAAGAAGGGAGATCCCTTCTATACTGCGCTGTGCCTGGGGGTTTTCTGGGTCAGCAACGCTTTCAACGGAGGTTCTCCCCTGGGCCATGCCCTGCCCGTCATCATGATGAACTCGGCGGCGGCCTCGGGCAATGAGATCAGCTATGCCCAGTGGATGTCGGTGGGCGTTCCCTTCGCTATTATCGCCACGGTGGTCTGCATCTTCATTATCTGTGTGCTCTGGCGGCCTGAGGCATCCAAGTTCCGCAACTACGATCTGGACGCGGCCCGCAAGGAGGTTCAGCCCCTGACCAGACAGGGGATCATTTCTCTGGTAATTTTCTTGGCGGTGATTGCCTACTGGGTGCTCCCAGAGGTGGTGCCCAGCCTGTTTCCCGCCGCCGCTCTGAGCCTTATCAAGACTTGGGGAACCACCCTTCCCCTGATGTTTGCCTTGGCGTTGCTGTGCGTCATCCATGTGGGTGGCAAGCCCATCACCACCTTCCGGGAGCTGACCAGTACTTCCACCGTCACAGTCCTACTCTTTATCGGTGCCGTCACTATCCTGGGCAACGCCGTCAGCAGCGCCGATTCCGGTATCTCCGTCTGCCTGGGCAATATCCTCTCGCCCATCACTTCCCATATGTCGCCCTTTGTATTGGTGCTTGTGGTGGCTCTGGGGACTATTGTGCTCACCAATTTCATCTCCAACACGGTCTGTATGCTCCTTTTCTACAGCCTGTCGGTGCCTATTATGCTCTCCATGGGCGAGCCTGTCCTGGGACTGACCGTGATCATCGGCGTGATGGCGTGCTTTGCCTCGCTGGTACCCTCTGCGGCCGTCACCGCCCCCTTCTTCTTTGGGCCAGAGCACATCACAGTAAAAAACTCCTTCAAGTGGAATATCGTGGCCATCGTGCTAGCCTGGGCCGTTGCGGTCTTCGTGATCTATCCCTTGAGCAATCTGATTCTGGGCTGAGTCAGCCCGCTATTCAGCAGCGACGCGGGAGAGAGACCGGCTTTCCGGTCTCTCTCCCTGGCGGAACGTGTCCCGTCAGGAGGTATCAGCATGTATCAATTTAGTCCCATTTCACCCAGAGTGCAGCGGCAAAGGGCGCTCTATCGGGAGACCGTCCCCTATGTGGACATCAATCGCTACCGGCTGGTCACCGAGTTCTATATGGCTCACCCGGAGATTGACGGTGTGCTCAAGCGGGCACTCAACTTCCGCAATCTCTGTGAGAAGCTGCCCTGTCCCATTTTCGAGGACGATTTGATTGTAGGCAATTTTGTGGAACGGTACCGCGCCACTGCCCTTTACCCGGAAAACTCCATCGACTGGCTGGTGGAGGAGCTCAAGAGCGGCCTGCTCTGGGAGCGGAAGGAGGATCCCTACCGCATCTCCGAGGAGGACAAAGACTATATTCTCTCCACTGCTGACTTCTGGATGGGGGAGTGTATGAATTCCAAACTCAACGCCTATATCCCCGAGAATTATCAGAAGATCGCGGGCAACGGCGTCCTCTTCTTCACGGCCCAGAATATCTGTCCCCAGCCAGTGGGGCATTTCAGCGCCAACTTTGACAGAGCCATCCGCAAGGGCTTCGGCGCCATCAAGGCGGAGGCCGATGCCAAAATTCTGGAGCTGGAACAGGCGGGCTTTTTGGGAGAGAGCGCCAGGCAGTACAGCTTTTATCGGGGCGTGTCCATTGTGTGCGAGGGGATGATCACCTTCGCCAAGCGGTACGCCCAGGCCTGTGCCGCACAGGCGGAGCAGACCGCCGATCCCAACCGCCGGCTGGAGCTGATGCGTATGGCTGATACCATGGACTGGGTGATGGAGCACCCCGCCCGCAATTTCCGGGAGGCCATTCAGGCTCTGTGGTTCTATCAGATGTGCGTCCTGATGGACGCAAACTGCCATGCGGCCAGTATCGGCCGCCTGGATCAGCATCTGGGTTCCTTCGCCCAGGCAGATCTGGACGCCGGTATCATCACCCGGGAAGAGGTTCAGGAACTGGTGGATCTCTACCTCCTTAAAACGGCTTCGGTTAACAAGGCCTGGTCGGCCCGCACCGTCCGCTCCGCCCCCGGCTATACCTCAGGCCAGCTCATCACCCTGGGTGGAGTGGACCGGGAGGAGAGCGACGCCACCAATGTGATCACCTATATGACGCTGGAGGCTGCGGGGCGGCTGGTGCTTCACAGCCCGCCCCTAGCCCTACGGGTCAACCGGAACATGCCCAAGGAGCTGTGGGACTGCGCCCTCTCGGTGAACAAGCGGGCTGGCGGCGTGCCCAGCTTCTATTCCGACGATGTGATCCGGAAAGCCTTGGAAAAGCGGGGGATTAAAACGGAGGACACCTGGAATTACTGCCTCATCGGCTGTGTGGAGCCATCCATTGGTGGCGCGGAGTGGCCGGCCTGCGGCGGGCTGGGCATCAGCTCCTATATGAACCTGGCAAACGTCTTTCTGCTGGCCATCAACAACGGGAAAAATCCCCGGCGGGATGCCGAGGGCACGCTGATCAGCGACGTGCAGTTTGGGCCGGAGACCGGCTACCTCTATGAGATGAACTCCATCGAGGAGGTTCAGGCCGCCTATCTCAGGCAGATGGAGTATTGGGTTACCTGGAATATCAACATCGACAACATGTTTGAGTCTGTGGCCAGCCAGGTGCTCCCCCAGCCAGTGGTCTCGGCCGCCATGGACGGCTGTATGGAACAGGGCCGGGACGTGATGGAGGGCGGTGCCAGGTACAACTCCACCGGCCTGTCCAGCATCGGCTTGGGCAATGTGGCCGACTGCCTGTCCATCGTGGACCGCCTGTGTTTCCGGGAAAAGCGCTGCACCACCCGGGAGCTCTATGATGCCCTGACCGCCAACTGGACGGGGTATGAGGATCTGAGGCAGTATCTGATGGGGAGTCTGCCCCGCTATGGAAACGGGGATCCGGAGGTGGACAAATTCTGCCGCTGGGTGGCTCAGAGCTATGCCGACTGCGCCAATTCCAAGACCGGGCCCCGGGGACATTTTGCCGCCGGGCTCTATCCGGTTACCATGAATGTGGTCTACGGGACGTTGACCGGAGCCACGCCGGACGGCCGGATGTCGGGGGAGCCCTTAAGCGATGGCATTTCCGCCGTCCAGGGGATGGATAAGAGCGGTCCAACCGCCATTCTCCGATCGGTCACCTGCTTCGACCACGCCGACTTCTCCAACGGTACCCTGCTCAACATGAAGTTCCATCCCACCGTCCTGGCCAATGCGGATGGGTTTGAAAAGCTCCGGCAGCTCATGTTCGCCTACTTCTTCCAGATGGGGGGCGGCGAGATGCAGCTCAACATTGTCTCGGCCGACACCTTGCGGGATGCCCAGAAGCACCCTGAGAACTATAAAGACTTGGTGGTGCGTATCGCGGGCTTTTCCGCCTACTTTGTGGAGGTCTACAAGACCGCCCAAGACGACCTCATCCGCCGCACTGAGTTGTGTATGTAACCGGAGAACCGGTTTCAAATTGTCAAAAGGAGGTCCACCATGTACCAATTTCGCCCCGTTACCGACCGCGTGGCCCGGCTGAGAAAGCGGTACCGCGACCACAAATTTACCATCGATGCCGAGCGGGCCATGATTGTCACCAATTTTATTAAGGAAAATCTCTATATGCCAGCCCCACTCAAACGGGCCAACACGCTCTACCAGGTCTGCGCCAAGATGACCCTGCGGGTGGAGGAAGATGAACTCATCGTGGGCAACCTGGGCAAGTTTTACAAGGGCACCGCCCTCTGGCCCGAGACCGCGGGCATCGGCTGGCTCTACAGCGAGCTGGACGACGGATCCTTCTATACCCGCAAGCAACAGGAGGAGCCCATGATTCTCCCCGACGAGGAGAAGGAAAAACTTATGACCATTCGGGATTTCTGGGCGGACCACACCATGTGGCACGGCATGGGCTACTCCATGCCGGACACCATCTCCACGGCGGTGGACTCCGGGGTGCTCACCATTACGGGATCCACCCCCAACCGCGTGGTGGCCACTAACCACCTGATCCCCAACTATAAAAAGGTCATCGACAAGGGCTTCGGCGCTGTCCGGGCGGAGGCCCAGACGAAGCTGGACGCGTGGAACTCGGGCAGCAGTCCGGTGGAAAACGGCGACCAGTACTTCTTCTACAAATCCGTCGTCATCACCTGCGACGCCTATATCACCCTGGCCCACCGCTATGCCGCGCTCTGCCGGGAGACCGCTCAAAAGACCGCCGCCCCGGGCCGGAGAGCCGAGCTGGAGCGGATGGCAGACTCCTTGGACTGGATTGCCGAGCCCCCCGCCCGGACCTTCGCCGAGGCGGTCCAGGGCACCTGCCTCTACCAGTTCTTCCTCTACATCGATGGGGACTATCAATGCCCCTCCTTCGGCCGCTTCGACCAGTACACCTATCCCTATCTGAAGCGGGACTTGGAGGCTGGCCGGCTCACCTTGGATCAGGCTCAGGAGATTGTGGACTGCTTCTGGATCAAGTGCGGCTTTATCTACAACGCCCGGCTCCGCCACACCACCCGGATTACTGGGGCTTACTCCAGCTTTCAGCACATGACCATCGGCGGCTGCGACCGGACGGGCAGGGATGCTACCAACCCCGTCACCTTCATGTGTCTGGAGGCGCCGGCCCGGCTGCTCCTCCACGATCCTCCTCTCTCGTTGCGGGTGAACTGGGACGCGCCGGACGCGCTCATGGAGTGCGCCATCGAGTCCTCCAAGCGGGCGGGCGGCATCCCATGCTTCCAGAATGAGAAGGTCATCCTGCAGTCTCTGATTGAGAACAAGGTCTATGAGCCTGAGGATGCCATGGATTTCGGTATTGTGGGGTGCCAGGAGATCGGTGCCTCGGGGAACGATTACTGCGCCTCCTGCAGTACCAATTCCTGTGCCTATCTAAACTTGGGCAATATCGTGAACATCTCCCTGAACAACGGTATCAACCCCAGAAACGACAAACTCTGCGCTCCACAGAAGGGTTATCTCTATGAGATGGAATCCTTTGAGCAGGTCAAGCAGGTGGTGCGGGACAATCTGGATCTCTTTATGAATTGGCTGTGTACCGTGAGCAGTTGCACCGAATTCTACCATTACCGGGAGTATCCAGTACCCGCCCTGTCCGCCATGCTGGATGGGTGTATGGAGTCCGGAGTAGACTGCACCCAAGGCGGGGCTAAGTACAACTCCTACGGCACTGGACTGCTGGGAATTGCCACCCTCATTGACAGCCTGATCGCCGTTAAGTACATGATTTTTGATGCCAAGCTCTGCACGGCCCGAGCGTTCTATGACGCGTGGATGGCCAACTGGGAGGGGCATGAGGATCTGCGTCAACAGATTCTGGCGATGCCCCACCACTACGGCAACAATGACCCCTATGCCGACGAGGTGGCAAACTGGGTCATGACCCAGATTGCCGACATTGTGGACAGTAAGAAGCTGCGCCGGGGGAAATTCCGCGTGGGGACCTTTACCGCCTCAGCTCACGTCTATTTTGGAACCAACACTTGGGCTACCCCCAACGGACGTGCCGCCTTTGAGTCCCTGTCCGATGCGGCCTCCCCCTCTCAGGGGGCCGACAAAAACGGCCCCACCGCCGTGCTGGCCTCGGCCTGTTGCTTCGACCACAAGCGCTATACCAACGGCTTTGCCCTGAATATGCGCCTCTCTCCCGCCACCCTCTCTCGGGAGGACTCTATCGACAAGCTGAAGCACATGATCAAGACCTACTTTGACATGGGCGGCATGGAGGTCCAGTACAATGTGGTGGACAGCGACACGTTGCGCAGAGCCCAGGCGAACCCGGAGGAGTATCGGGATCTCATTGTCCGGGTGGCGGGCTTCTCGGCCTACTTCGTGGAACTAGCCACACAGCTCCAAAACGATATCATCGCCCGGACGGAAAACTGCGTCTGAGCGCACTGGAGAGAAAGCGGGTGAAAAAACAGGGGTCGCCCGCAACATCAGACCTGCCCCTCGGCTGTTTTGGCCGAGGGGCAGGCTTTTGTCCGAAAATCTACAGGCTGAAGTGCGCGGAATTTTCCCGCGTCGGCGGTGGCACCAAGGCTCTTGGAGCAGGTCCGCCAAATCCACAGCGTCAGGACCAGACGGGACCTTCTTCCGGCAGCAGTCCGCGCCAATCCGGACGGTACAGCTGTCGGCTAGGATTCTGTGGTTGCCTCCGGGGTGAGTGTGCTGTTGTTGACGGTCCGGACCACAGCGGATAACATCACGGCTCCCGTCACTAGGGTGGTGATAACAGCCAGTGAGAAGACTGGTTGCGAGGTGTTGATCCACCAAGCGTGCCGGATCTCATACTCTGCCATTCTGTCGAAAACTTTGATCGGCAGGTTTTCCGACAGCCTGGAGGGGACAGCCTGTCCCCTGTTTTTCTGTTTGCTTGCGCGGCATTTGGGGGTATGATATAATAAGCTGCTCACCGGTTAGGGCTATGAATCCCCAGCGCTCTCAACAGCTTTTTGTTCGCATTGCAGGAGGCGCAGCCTCACATATACAAGGAGGAATTCCCGATGGAGGAAGTTTTTTTGCCTGTGCTGTCCCATTTTCAAAATGGAAACGCCTGGACCGGCAGCGGAGGACGGCTGCGCTATCGGCTGGTTCCGGAGTCGGAGATCATTTCCGCAGAGGTATGGGAGGGGCCCTTTTGCTATGAACTGAGCGCCGCCGAGGAAAAGCGGGAATTTCCAATGACGGAGGAGGGGCTGGAGGAGATCCGAACCTGGCTTCTGGATTGGGGCGGACAGATCAACGCCCGACCGCCAAAGTCGCTGGACGAGACACTGGAAATGCGGAAGCAGCCTCAAGACAATGGATAGGATTTGATGGTTTGAATAAAATTTATCTGCCCCGGCTTGTCTTCTACCCGCTGGCCATTTTATGGATGGAGTGCGTGGTGAAATACTGGTGCTTTGGCCACCTGGGTGACCGCGGCCTGGGCTATACGCTGCTGTTCAGCATCCCGGCGGGGCTGTTTTGTGCCCTTTTCTGTTCTCTGGGGGAGTGGAGGCTCAACCGGAGAATTGCCACCATCCTGATGTCGTTGCTGGCCGCATGGTATATGATTCAAACCGTTTACTATACGGTTTTCAAGACTTTCCTGGTACTTGACACCCTGACGATGGCGGGGGATGCTCTGGGGGACTTTTGGAGAGAGGCCTTGGCTGGAATCACTGCGGCCTCCCCTGCCCTTTTCCTTCTGCTAATCCCGGTCATAGCGGTACGCCTGTGTACTTGGCACCCGGGAAAGCATGGCCGTCGGGAACCACCCAGTAGCCGCGGGAGTCTGTTTTTCGGCAGGGGAAGCCGGATTTTTACTGCGAATCTATACGCTGCAGCGGCGGTGTTTCAGCTGATCGCTGTGCTGGCAGTGACAGGGTCAACTGCCGGGGTTATGTCTCCCAATGTAATCTATCGGGAGACCTTGGTACCCGAACTTTCGGTATCCAACTTTGGGGTGCTTACTACCCTGCGGTTGGATGCTGGGCAAATTGCAGACCGGCGGGAGGCGCTGGAAGAACAGCCAGGACCGGCAGAGCCAGCCGCCGTTCAGACAATGGCAGATCCTGCGCCGCTTCCCACGCGTACACCAACGCCCACGGTGCTCCCAACCTTACAGCGGGAGGGTCCCAATGTACTGCCCATTGATTTTGCGGCGCTGGCTGGGGAAGAGGGGAGAGGGCAGACGCTGGCCGATATGGACCGCTGGTTTGCCCAGCGGGAGCCCACCATGAAGAACCGATATACCGGCCTGTTTGAAGGGAAAAACCTGATTTTTATTACTGCCGAGGGATTTTGGAAATACGCTGTAAATGAGACCTATACGCCCACCCTTTGGAGGCTGGCCCACGAGGGCTTTGTCTTCGAAAATTTTTATAATCCCCTATGGTGGAAGTCCACGACTGATGGGGAATATGTGGCCTGCACGTCCCTAATCCCATCGGGGGCGGTGCGGTCTTTCAAAATGTCGGGGCAGAATGTCATGCCCTTTTGCATGGGAAATATGCTCCGGGCAAAGGGCTATCCTACAACTGCGTATCACAACCACACATGGACTTACTATAATCGCGATGTCTCCCACCCCAACATGGGCTATGACTATTACGGCCTGGGACATGGACTGGATGTGGCCGCCACCTGGCCCGAGTCCGATCTGGAGATGATGGAGAAGAGCATTCCCCAGGCGCTGGCAGGAGAGAGGCCGTTTCACAACTACTACATGACGGTCAGCGGCCATATGAACTACAATTTTTCTGGAAATGCGATGGCGGCCAAGCACCGGGAAGCGGTGGCCGGCCTGAATATGAGCGAGGAGGCCCGGGCCTACCTGGCCTGCAATATGGAGCTGGATCAGGCGCTGGATTATGTGCTGGAGGAACTGGAGCGGGCGGGAGAGCTGGAAAACACCGTTATCTGTCTGTCCGGGGATCACTATCCCTATGGAATGAAGCCCGCCACCTGGGATGAATTCTGCGGCGGCAGCATGGACAGGGACTTTGAAATCTACCGCAGCACATTGATTCTGTGGTCGGGAGATATGGAGGAGCCGGTAATCATTGAAAAGCCCTGCTCATCGCTGGATATTCTGCCCACTCTGCTCAACTTGTTTGGTCTGGAGTATGACTCGCGGCTGCTTATGGGGCGGGATATCCTCTCCGATTCCCCCGGACTGGCGGTCTTTTCCAATCGCAGCTTTATCACCGAATTGGGACGCTATAACGCCCGGAACGACACCTGGATCCCTGCGGAGGGGGCGGCGGTTTCCGAGCAGTATGTCCTGGAGGTATCCCGGGAGGTCAGAGATATGTTTGACTACTCGGTGAAAATCCTGGACAACGACTATTACGGAACGCTGGGACTGACGGCGTTGACGGAATAATTGAACAGCGGACGGCTGTCCCGCACGTGCGGGACAGCCGTCCGCTGTTCAATACCTATGACAGTTGTTCTTTTACCTGGACTTGGATTTCCGTGAGATATTCCGCCTCCAGGCTGGTGTCATGGGCGTCGATGCGATAGAGCTCCAGGGGCGGGGAGGCGGGGAGGAGACTCTGGCGGCCCAGGGCGGCGAGGAGCGCCTTATAATTGGCCTCAAACCCTGTGTACGCTCCCCGGTAATACCAGCGGGCATATCGTCCGGCAGGGAGAACGGCATCATGGCGGCGCTGGGGAGCAGTGAGGAAAAAGACGGAGGCATAGTGGTTATAGATCCCGGCGGCCAGGGACACCCCATCCAGCGCCGCACCCATGCAGGCGCTGCCCAGAATCTTGATCTCCTCCTGATGGTCCTTTTCCAGTTTTTTCAGCAGAAAGTCGATCTCCCCCTCCAAAATGACATTCTCCCTGAGATAGACATAGGGGCGTGCCTGTTCTTCCAGAATTTCCATTTGTCCGGCCTGGACTGCGGAGTACCGGACCAGACGTTTCCGCCGCTCCATCGCTTCCCGCCGCAGCTTCTTCAAATCGGCCATACGGCTGCGCAGGAGTTCGTCTTCACGATCCAGCAACTCCAAGGTACCTGTCACAGTTCGGCCCTCCAGATAGTCCCGGATTTCCTCCAGAGGCATTCCAAGCTCCCGCAGGGCGCGCACGACGTTCAAGGTACAGATGTCCTGGATGCCATACATCCGGTAACGGTTCTCGCCGCGTATCGGATGGAGGATCCCCCGCTCTTCATAGTAGCGCAGGGTGTCCGGATTCAGATTAAAAAGCTTTGCCAGCTCGCTGATGGTGTAGGATTCCTTCAAGCTTTTTTCTCCACCTTTGACTTTTAGAATATTGCGGGGAGCTGGCGCTCTCACGATTTCTGAGCGGCCGCTCCGGCGCTGACAGCCCGTCTCTGTGCTGTGTGTTGCAGATGGGATTAGGGCTTGTTTAAAAAATGTCAACATGCCCAACCGGCAGGCCTTTTGACCGCTGGACGGCGCAATTTTTCCTTGAAATCCGTCAGGAT
>ERZ825896.962-NODE-962-length-34664-cov-8.658095_pt1 | contig 34664 bp, 37 predicted proteins | sample MGYA00519858_ERZ825896 | MGnify/ENA primary metagenome ERZ825896 (study PRJEB31778, sample SAMEA3449214) | human gut metagenome | biome: human gut; feature: human-associated habitat; material: faeces | place: United Kingdom | collected 2010/2012 ...
AGATTCCCGCGCGCTGGATCAATGCCTACGACAAGGGGTGCGTCGTCCGCGATCGGGAGCTCTACGACCTGAAAGCCATTCCGGCGCTCTACCTGCTCGACCGCGACAAGCGGGTGATGGTGAAGGACGCCGTCGACGTGGGGCTGATCGAGTGGGCCATCGACCACGACGATAGGAAAAACTGATGCCGGTATCGGAAAATATGATCGGGCGATCGCTTGGAGCCGTCCGCAAAGTTCGTATCTTTGCTTCTGTAAAAAATACGTTCACACTTAACAAAACGGAAAGATTATGGCAAAGAAATGGCGTTGTACCGTCTGTGGTTATATCCACGAGGGTCCCGAGGCACCCGATCAGTGCCCGATGTGTAAGGTAGGCAAGGAGAAGTTCGTCGAGGTCGTCGAGCAGGAGGAAGGTCTCACGTTCGTCACGGAGCATGTGATCGGCGACGGCAAAGGTGCGTCGAAGGAGCTTTGGGAGGGACTTCAGAATCACTTCATGGGCGAATGCACCGAGGTGGGCATGTATCTGGCTATGAGCCGTCAGGCCGACCGCGAGGGCTATCCCGAGATCGCCGAGGCTTACAAGCGTTACGCCTGGGAGGAGGCCGAGCACGCCTCGAAGTTCGCCGAGCTGATCGGCGAAGTGGTCTGGGACACCAAGACCAACCTTGAAAAGCGCATGAACGCCGAGTGCGGCGCCTGCGAGGACAAGATGCGCCTGGCCCGCATGGCGAAGGAGGAGAACCTCGACGCCGTTCACGACACCGTTCACGAGATGGCCAAGGACGAGGCCCGTCACGGCAAAGGCTTCGAAGGTCTTTACAAACGCTACTTTAAGTAGGTTTCGATTTTACAGGGCTTTTTTGCCCTGACATGTCCGGCCCGAACGGGAATACGTTTGTATTTTTCGTCCGGGCCGGATTACGTTAGGCCGAAACACGAACCGCTGAAATCGGAAACGCAGTTCGGAGCAAGTTCGAAAGGCCCGTTCTGCGAAGGTCCGTGCGGAGATGGCGGCGCAACCCTTCGCGGAAGGCCTGAAAAAGCCGGAGCAGCTTGCTGCTCCGGCTTTTTTCATTTTTTCTGCAACTCCTCGCGGAGCTTCAGAAACAGAGAAACCTTTCCGGCGAGCCATTCGTAGCCCGTTTGCGCTGCATGGGCCACCTCGTAAACCGTTTCGGCCTGCCTGCGGATCTGTTCCACGGCGTCGCGGATCGCGAACAGGTAGACGAGGAGTGCGAGGACGGCGAAAAAGCCGCCTGCGATCAGCGCCGAGGCGATGAACGAACCCGTAACGGACGAAAGCCAGATAACCAGCGCCGTGAGCAGCAGCAGGATGGCAATGCCCGCAGTCGTTGCGAAAAACAGCAGCGCGGCTATGAAACGGCCGCCGGAAGGTTTATTCTCCATTGTTGCGTCGTGCCGGGAGGGTCATTTTTCGTCGCATTTGCAGCGGGCTTCCTCGATCTCCCTCTCGACTTTGCCGAGTTTGTCTTTCACCTTGTCGATCTCGTCGTCGATCGAATCCTTGATTTTCTGGCGCAGTTCCGGACCGGATTGGGGCGTGAAGAGCATTGTGAGGGCCGAACCGATGATCATGCCGCCCACGAGCGATACGATGGCAATTCCTGTGTTTTTCATAGTTGCTGAAAGTTTTAATTCAGCAATGGGGCTTGCAAAGTCCGGGCCAAAGCCTTACCTTTGGACGCATGATCGCCGATTCCCGCACATCCGTCGCCTTTACCGGCCATCGCACCTATCGCGGCACGGCTGCGGACGCCCTGCGCCGGACGGTGGGGGAGTTGTACGCGCGGGGTTTCCGGAACTTTTTGAGCGGCATGGCCGTGGGTTTCGATTTGGCCGCCGCCGAGGCGGTGCTGGAACTCCGGGAGCGTGCGCCCGGCGTGCGGCTCGTCGCTGCGGTTCCGTTCCGGGGGCAGGAGATGCGCTTCTCCCCGGCCGACCGCGAACGCTTCCGGCGCGTGCTGGCCGAGGCCGATTCCGTCGAAGTGCTTGCGCCGGCCTACCACCGGGGCTGCTATGCCGTGCGCAACGATTTTCTGGTGGACAACGCCCGCGTCCTGGTGGCGTGGTACGACGGTTCGCCCGGCGGCACCCGCTACACCGTCCGCCGCGCCCTCGGCCGGGGACTGGAGGTCGTCAACCTCTGTCCGGCGGCTCCCGTGCCGCCCGCCCCCGAACCGACGCTCTTCGGATAAAAAAGCGGCCCGGAGGCCTCGCGTGGTCGGCAGATTGTGACAAGCTGTTACATTGAGTTTTACTCTTGAATAATCGCTCTGTTTTTCAACCCGAAGCCAGCGGAGTGGCAAAACATGTATGTTGCAGCCCTCCGCAGCCGGGGGCTTGCCTTCGGCTTCCTCCTTGCACCTCGGTAAAATCAGCGAGCTGTTTTACCCTCGGTCGCTGCGTCGGTTCGGGCTGCCGGACTTGCATTGCAAGAAAAAATAACAACCCCTCTGTCGGATTATTCTGAATATCTGTTGATTGCGATCTTTTGACCACTCATGGCCCGGAGGCTGCCCTTCTCTGTCGTGCGAATCATTTTTATTCTGCCGTTCCTGCCGTCTCCTCCGGCTGCGTCAGCTCAATGCCTCGGAGCAGTTCTTCGACGCGTCGGAGGGTACTCGTCTTGCCGTATTCCTTCGAGGGGTAGCTGATGCCGACGGTGATGAGCGACTGCCCCTGTTTGAGGTCGTAGGCCGTGAATACGAATCCCGGATATTCGGTCCGGCGGCCTTCGCTGTACAGCATGTCGGTGCCGTTCGATACGAGGGGGCGCGAGGCCTTGATGATCCCGCCGTCGTAGTAGGCCGAATCGCGGCTCGCGCAGTAGTCCGAGAGGTCGGCGATGCTCTTCGCCTCGGGATCGAAGACATCTTGCAGGGCGTCGATGTTGAATTCCCATTCGCCGTCGAGGACGTACATCGTGTAGCGGGCGTAGGTTGAGTCGGTTTCGGGTTCAATGCTCTCTTCGAGGGCGGAGTATCCGGCCGGAATCCGGATTCGCAGCCCGAGGTCCGTGCAATCATAGGTCTGTTCGGTGTCGAGCAGCGGCAGCTCGCCGCCTTCGTCCACCAGCTGCGTGGAGAGCACCGTGAGGTATCCGATGAGCAGGGCGGTGCAGACGGCTGTTGCGAGCATGCGCCAAAAGGCGGCGTATTCGCCGGCTCCATGCTTGATTTTCAGCCAGACGTATAATCCCATGATTGCTTGCCAGGCACCCCAGAGGATGGCTCCCGTGGCGATGACGTAACGGCCTCCGGCTTCGGTGAGGTAGTAGGAGATGAAACTGAAAGCCAGTCCGCCGACGCACCACAGCAGTCCGACGAGGATGTTCTTTTTCGCTTCGGCGAGCGATACCGCCGGCTGTCCGGCGGATTCGGAGACCGTGGATGCCGGCTCCGCAGGTGTTTCGGGCATCGGCTCGAACACCGGTTTTTCGGTCTTTTCCATGATGAATTGGATTGTTCTGGGATGCAAATATACGAAATCCCCCCCCCGAGCAAATATTTTGCGAAAAAAATCCCCGCCTTGTTGAGGCGGGGATCAGAGTATGGGATTGCGACCGGATTATTTCCAGTTCAGGATCTTGTGGAAGTCGTACTCCTCGGGATTGGGAACGTAAGCCTTGGCGGCTTCGTAGTCGGCCGGGGTGATGGCGTTGAGAATGGTCTCCACCACCGACGTGAACTTGTCCGACTTGATGTCCACCAGACGGGGCGGAATCTTGCCCGTCGTGGGGTCCTGCAAGTCCTTGAGGTAGAGCGGCGAGACGTTGCCCTCCGAATCGACGTAAACCATGCAGCCCGTCTTGCCCTCGGCGAAGAGCTTGTGCACGCCGATACCCAGCTCCGAGCAGTAGGTCAGGTCGTAGGCAATCGGGGTCTGGCAGCGGATTTCGTAACCCAGCTCCACGGGACGGCTCTTCACCTTGATGCCCAGGGCCTTGAGCTTGTTCTCAATCATCTCGTTGAAGATGTGGGCCTTCGAAACCTTGCCCAGCTCGGGGTGTCCGTGCTCGTCGTAGGTGAAGTGAACGCCGCTCTTGCGGATTTCCTCGTTCGACAGTGCGTGGAATACGCCCTCCGAGATGATGGCGGCGCCGTAGTCCATGCCCATAATCTTGCGCTTGATAATCGACGAGATGACCAGGTTGACAATCTTCTCGACCGTGATTTCGGTCTTGTTGAACATCTCGGGGATGACAATCATCGGGTAGTGGCAGGCCTCGCCGATACCGAATGCGAGGTGGCCGGCCGAACGACCCATGGCAGCCAGTACGAACCAGTTGCCGCTCGTGCGGGCGTCGACATAGACGGCGCGGCCGATGACGGCACCCTTGTCCTTGGCCGACTCGTAACCGAAGGTCGGCGTGCCGTTGGGCAGCGGCAGGTCGTTGTCGATGGTCTTCGGAACGTGGATGTTGGCGATGGGGTACTTCTTGGCCTCGAGGAACTTGGCGATGCGGTTTGCCGTCGATGCGGTGTCGTCGCCGCCCACCGTTACGAGCAGCTTCACGTTGTTGTCGGTGAAGAACTTGAGGTTGAAGTTATTCTCGAAATCGGCATCCGTGGGCTTGAAACGGCTCATCTGCAGGAACGAACCGCCCTGGTTGAAGATACCGTCGGCCATGGGATAGTCGATGTCCACCGTGCGGGGCGAGGGGTTGAACAGTCCCGTATAACCCTCGTGGAGGCCGATTACACGATAACCCTTGCGCAGGAACGTCTTGGCGACGCTGCCTACGACGGTGTTCATGCCGGGAGCCGGTCCGCCGCCGGTCAGAATTGCGATTGCTTCTTTCATGGTTTTTTGGTTTTTATTGTGAATTAACCGTTATGGTCTGCTCTGTATTGGCGGCCCAAAATTACGATTATTTTTTCAAACGGGCAAAAAGAGTGTGCGAAAACTCGCGTGCGTGCGCGCAGCGCGCGTGTACGCGTGTGCGTGAGAAGAGGAGCGGCGGGGCGTGTCCGGGGGGGAGGGTGAAGGCGGCATGCCCGGGGCCCGGGCGGCGGGTGCAAAAACAAAAACGGGCGCAAAACGCAAAAAAAACAGGCGCAAAACGCAAAGGCGCAAAAAAAGAGAAGCGGCGTTCCGCTTCTCCCATACTGTGCCGGATGGACTCCGGGTGTTCCGATATGTCGGTTTGTGTCGTGTCGTTGTGGAATCGGACGCGCGGCTTAGCCGATGACCTTCACGTTGACGGCCTGCTCGCCCTTGGTGCCGTTGCCGAGCTCGAACTCCACCTTCTGGCCTTCGTTGAGCGACTTGAAGCCCTCCGACAAAATGCCCGAGAAGTGAACGAAAACCTCCTTGCCGTTCTCGGCGATAATGAATCCGTAGCCTTTCTTGCTATCGAACCATTTTACTGTTCCTGTCATAAAATTGCGGATTAAGTGTTAATGTGTTTTGCAAAGAAACGGAAAAAACGGTGGTTTTCAAAACTTTTTACGCTATATTTTCGTATCAGGAATCAATTTTGTATATTTGTTCCTGACATTGGAACCAACAGAATGAATATGAATCGCAAAATCAATCTGACGCTGCTGGCACTGCTGGGCTTCTCGACGGGCTGCTCGTCGGTGAAGAATACCCCGCGTGAGGGCAAGGCGGAGCAGGAGCCCGTGACCGAGGAGCAGACGCCCGCCATCCAGGTGATGTACGGCGTACGCCAGCCCGTCGGCCCCGAATTCGTGAACAAGGCCTATCCCCTCGAGGAGACCGATTCGCTCGGAAGCGCCGCACAGCCCGCAGCCGGTCAGCCGGCCGAATCCGCTGCCGAACCTGCCGCCGAATCCGCCGCAGATGGGCAGAAGTAATCCAATCCATGAGCGGAAACTGTAAACCGAGCCTGCGCAAACGCCTCGGGCTTCGCCTCTTCGCATCGCTGCACGACCGCTCGGTGGCCGAGCACAAGCTGCGTACGCTCTTCTGGGAGTGCACGTTGCGCTGCAACCTCGCCTGCCGGCACTGCGGCAGCGACTGCCGGGTCGACCCCGGGGTGCGCGACATGCCGCTCGAGGACTTCCTGCGCGTGCTCGACGAGGAGGTGACGCCGCATGTCGACCCGCGGCAGGTGCTCGTGATATTCTCGGGCGGCGAGGTGCTCGTCCGCGAGGATTTGGAGCGTGCCGGCGCCGAGGTGACGCGCCGCGGATATCCGTGGGGCATGGTCACCAACGGCATGGCGCTCACCCCCGAGCGGTTGGACAGCCTGCTCCGCGCGGGGCTGCGCTCCGTCTCGGTGAGCCTCGACGGATTCGAGCAGACGCACAACTACATCCGCCGCAATCCGCTCAGCTATGCGCGTGCGCTCGACGCCGCGCGCCGCATCGCCCGCGTGCCGGGGCTGGCCTACGACGTCATCACCTGCGTCACGGGGCCGCTGGTACCCCGCCTCGAGGAGTTCAAGGAGATGCTCATCGCCGAGGGCATCCGCTACTGGCGGATTTTCTCGATTTTCCCGATGGGGCGCGCCAAGGAGGACCCCACGCTGCGGGTGAGCGACGAGGAGTTCCGCGAGGTGCTGGAGTTCATCCGCCGCACGCGCCGCGAGGGGCGCATCGAGGTGAGCTACGCCTGCGAGGGATTTCTGGGCAACTACGAGATGGAGGTGCGCGACCACTTCTACCTCTGTGCGGCCGGAGTTTCGGTGGCCTCGATACGGGTCGACGGCTCCATTTCGGGCTGCACGAGCATCCGCGCCAACTTCCACCAGGGCAACATCTACCGCGACCGCTTCTGGGATGTGTGGCAGAACCGCTTCGAGCCCTTCCGCGACCGCGCGTGGGCGCGTCGCGGGGAGTGCGCCTCCTGTTCGATGTTCCGCTACTGCCTGGGCGGGGGCATGCACCTGCACGACGACAACGGCGACCTGCTCTATTGTCACTACCACCGGCTTCCGGGGACGACGCGGTAGCGGGCAGCAGCCGACCGACCGCCGGGGGAAGCATCCGAGGAAGAACACACGCCGCGGGGGCATCCGAGGGAGGGGCATCCGAGGGAGGCCGCTGGACGGAGCAATTTTTCGGTTCGGGGAGCGTACCGGTCGGCGAGATTATTTGGACCGGGGCGGTCTGTGAGACCATTCAGCCCGGGAGCGCACCGGCCCGGGGAGGTTTTTCGGTTCGGGGGCGCACCTGTTGAGAGGCCTGCCTGTGGAAGCGTGTGCTGGCGGGGACGTTTTTTTTGGTCAGAGAGTGCACCGGACGACGAGACCATCCGGCCCGGGGGCGCACCGGACGGAGCGATTTTTCGGTTCGGGGATGCCGGCCGGGGCAGTTTTTTCGGCTTGGGGAGCGTACCGGCCGGGGCATTTTTTTCGGCCTATGTGCGCCGAACGGGTTGTTTTTTGGACCGGGGCGCATCAGTGGGCGAGACCATCCGGCCCGAGGGAAGCGCGCAAAAGAATTAAAGGACAAGCGGGGAGGAAGTCCCGCTGAAAAAGAGTAAAAAGCTCCGGAGTTCGACTCCGGAGCTTTTTTTGTTGCATGTCGGCGGCCTGCAGCGTTGCCTCAAGTCGAAACGTGATAGGGGCGTGGCTCGGATTTGCGGCCTTTCCCCTGTCTGGAGGCGGCCTGTTCCCTGCTGGCTGCAATAACGAAAAAGAGGTTATCGAACTTCGATAACCTCTTTCCGTGTCGGGGAGACTGGATTCGAACCAGCGACCTCCAACTCCCGAAGCTGGCGCGCTAACCGGACTGCGCTACACCCCGAACAGAGCTCGTTTTATCTTTAAGAGCGCACAAAGATACGTCTAAAATCCGAATCGGCAAAATAATTTTCAAAAAAAATGCATCCGCCCGTCAACTTGCCCCCGCCGTGCGGGCCGCTCTGCGGTTGGGGGGAGGGACGTGCGAGCCGTTCCGGGTCGCTCCGCCGCCGGGTGCAAGGCGTGTGGGAGTGCGATTCGTGCGCGCACATCGTGCGCGTGCGTCCAGTGGCGTACCTCGCGTGCGCATGCGGGCGCGTCGAGCCAGAGACCTGCCCTGTCGGACAGCTCCGGATATGCCTTGCCCCCGGCAATCTCAATCACCAGTCGTCGGATTGCTGCTCGTCGTCGCTTTTGAGGATGAACGAGTTCGAGAACGAGTAGTCGAAGACCTCGCAGGCGAACTGCCGGGCCCTGGCGCCCCGGCAGAAGCTGCCGTCGCTCTTGTAGAATATCCTGTTTACGGGCTGGTCCCTCATGTCGACCGACACGCCGTTGACGTTGAGCACCATGTCGCCGTTGTAGATAAGGTTCTTGAACGTGACCCGATAGCGCCCCTGCTTCAATTCATAGATGAGCGTCCCGGAGAACTTCTCGCCGTTTCTGAAGAAAATCGGCAGGGAGAAAAGCCTCGGCTCCGGCTCCATCGTCGCATAGTTCAGCAGGACATTTTCGACCCGCCCGACAATCATCGTGGAGTCGTTCCGCTGGATGTCGCTGAATATCCCCGAGGCGATGATGCGGTCGCGCATCGCGGAGGGGGTACCCCGGTATTCGACCACGCGCTGCCAGTAGAAGTTGTGCGGTTCGATGTGCACTTGGGCAAAGGCTCCTCCGGATGCGAAGAGCGCCGCCGCGAGGATGAGTGTTGCTGAAAGTCTTTTCATTGGAGTATCAGTCTGTTATGCTTTTTTTCGTAAAATGTGGAATCATCGGGCGCAAATCGTTCGTATCTTTCGGAATCAAACGGCCGCTGCGCCTGCCCGTGCAGGGCCTTCGGCATGCGCCGTTATGGCTGTCGGCGGTCTTGCCGCAGCCGGCATGAAGCGCTTCCATCCGTTTTTTGTACTTTTGTCATAACCGGGAAGTTATCCGTTCATTATTCTTTTGTAGTCCGGGTCTGTTTCGTCAACCTCTGGAAGATATACTTTCCCGTAGAATTTTAGTTCATCTCTGTCGTTTCTGAATTGGCCGATGAACCCACGACATTGCATAACCGGATTTTCGGGATTGGCCTTCATCAGCAGTTTGTGCCAGAACTTGTTCAAGTCTCGGTCAAGGTAGCCAGCGAGTCTCCCGCGTCCGTTGTAAATCTCAACGGCGTATTTGTCCTCTTTGACCTCTTTGGTCGCTTTCAGGTAGAAATTTTCGGAGTATCCGATGTCCTTTTTGGAAAGGTCCCGGTGGTTGGTCCCGATAATTTTGTATTCGACCTCGTCGTCTTCGGGCTTGACATCATCGAACAGGGTCTCTCCCTGTTCTGTTGTGTATCCGTATTCTTCGGGGTTCACGTCCGATTCATTGCTTGTTGTGGCGGAATTTCCTTGATAGTAGCCCCTTCTCTGGTGACGTTTTATCAGCCTGGAGACATTGATGGCAACGACAATAATGCAAAATACGAGGAAGAGATAAAATAGGTTCCCGCTGCTTGATTCCGGGGCAATAGGAGTTGCTTGTAAAATGGGTATCATTATAGTCTGTTTTTTGAGTTCCGGCCCTTGACCCGGCAGCGGCGAGGGCGTCCGGATGATGACTGGCCCGCTCGTTCGGAAGGGGCGGCATCGAGTCTTCGGGGGGCGCTCATCCATGCATTCCTGGCTTGGGCAGGTCTCGTTTCGTATGCGCATCGCCCGACCCGTCGCATACAAAATACGGGGTAGCGGAGATTTCGAACGGGTCAAAGATTTACAAAAAATCGGACAAAAACAAACGACGGATGAATTTTAAGCGACGGAAGCCCGTAAGCGCCTTCGGATGGCGCATGCGGGGTTTCACCTGTTTTGAAGTACGATGACTATGGAGGGATGGATTAAGATACACCGCGGGCTGCTCGACTGGGAGTGGTATTCCGACACGAACTGTGTGCGGCTGGCGCTGCACCTGCTCCTGAAGGCGAATTTTCAGACCCGTCGCTGGCGGGGAATCACCGTCAGGCGGGGGCAGCTCGTCACGAGCCGCGCTGCGCTGGCCCGCGAAACGGGACTCTCGGAGCGTGAGGTGCGGACGGCTGTTTCGAAACTCGAGCGGTCGGATTTTCTGACCTGCCGGGCGACCAGCTCCTACACGGTCGTAACGATTTGCAATTACGAACGATATCAGTCTACGGACAGCACGGAGCGACCGGCCGTCGGACCGGCTGATGACCGGGCGAAGACCAGCTGCCGACCAACTCCCGACCAGCGAGCGACCACAACGGAAGAAAGTAAGAAGGGAAGAAGTAAGAAGAGCACACACACCGTAGATACGGAAAAGGGGGTTGCAGGGGGAAAAACGGCCGGGCCGTCGGGGGAGTTGACTGGGGCGGCCGATGTGCTGCTGTCATGGATAGGCGAGCGCTTCCCGCAGGTAGCCGCGATGGAGGAGCCCTTCACGCGGCAGCAGCTGGTGTGGATGCTCCGCAAGTACGACGTCGAGGACATCCGGCGCCTGGTGGCTGCGATGGACAACAAGGGGGCGTGGAAGAACCGGAGCGCCTTCTGCACCTTCACCTCCTACGCCGCCCGGGACCACGAGCTGCTGACGCGGCGGCAGGCGGAGGCCGCATGCGGACGTTTGTACACCTACCAGCAGATGGTGCAGCTACTCCCGACGAACGGGGGCAACTACCGTGCGGAGGATTTCGAGACGGTGCAGACGCCGCAGGGGGTTCGGTGGCGCATCCGCACGCGGCGAGACTGACCGCCCGGGGGCAGGGGAGGTGGCTGCGGCTGGCTTCCGGGGTGGCGGAGGGAGCGCGGCGGGTCTGCCGGGCCTCGGGACGGCTAAGGCTTCTGCGGCGGCGGGGTTCCGGGGTGGCGAGGTTTTCGGGACGTTGGAGGAAGAGCGGCGGGGTGGCGGTGGTTTCGGGGCAACTAAGGCTTCAGCGGCGGGGTTCCGGAGAGCGGAGGGAGCGCGGCGGGTCCCCCGGGTTGGTGGTGACACGGATTGGTGGTGGCTCGGGTCGCGAGGGCTCTGCGGCGGTGGGGGCTCCCGGGTCGATGGTGCTTCGGGGCGTCTGTTTCCCGGAGGCGTGTGGAGGAGGTTCTTTGACGTGATTGAAACCGCGCAGGCGAGCTATGCGCAAGGGGGCGGAAATCGACTTTTGCGGGGAGCCTGCCTTGATGCAGCCGGAAAATCCCCGATTTTGCGGAGGGCCTGCCTTGACGCAGTCGGAAAATTCGGCTTTTGCGGGAGTGTCTGCCTCGACGCAGCCGGAAAATCCGGCTTTTGCGGGGGTGTCTGCCTTGACGCAGCCGGAAAATCTCCGATTTTGCGTGTAAATTGTGTGCCGCCGGCCCCAATAAAAAACCACCTGCGTTGCCACAAGTGGTTGATTGTCAATAGTCGGGGAGACTGGATTCGAACCAGCGACCCCCTGCTCCCAAAGCAGGTGCGCTAACCGGACTGCGCTACACCCCGTCTGTTCCCTCCTTCCGTTACTGCCGCCGTCGCTGCAGGTTGGCGGCGCCGTTTGCGTTCCAAAACAGCCAAAACCGTCTGCTGCATTATGCCGCTGCCAACCGCTGCCGACTGCTGGCCCGTCGTTGCCGACCGTCGACCGTCGCCACTGGCCCCTCGCTGCCGCCCGCCCTGGCGGGCCGGGCATCTTTCGGAAGTCCGGGGTGCAAAGATAACGGCTTTTTCGGTGCCCACCAACTTTTCGCTTCGAAATCTTTCTCCGGCCCGAAGGGTCATCACCGCCGAAGGAACCGCCGCCGCAGAGGGGCACCGTCGTCCGAAGGCATTGCCGCCGAATGGTCCGCCGCCCGGAAGCCCGCAGAATCGCCGCGCTCCCGCTGCCGCGGAGGCATTGTCGCCCGAAGGGGGCATCACCGTCGAATGGCCCGCCGCCCGGAAGCCCGCAGAATCGCCGCACTCCCGCTGCCGCGGAGGCATCACGCCCGGAGGGGCATCACCGCCGAAGGAACCGCCCGCTCTCAGGTATTGCGTCCGGAGGAGCATCGCACTTCTGCAGCAGACCGTCGAAACTGCCAGACCGTCGAAGTTGCCCGCTATCGCGTCAGACCGTCGAGGCGGCACGCTATCGCAGCGGCCCGTCGCGTCTGCCCGCTATCGCAGCAGACCGTCGAACAGGTGGCTGAAATCCTCGTGCGGCGCCGGCTTGTAGACCTGGAAGCCCAGCGCGCGGGCCGCCGTGACGTTGCGCTCCGAGTCGTCGATGAAGAGCGTCCGGGCGGGCTCCATGCCGCTGTCGGCAATCATCTTGCGGAAGATGGCCTCCGAGGGCTTCAGCTCGCGGAGCTCGTAGGAGAGGTAGACCCGGTCGAAGAGCCGCTCCATCGGGCAGCCCGCCTCGGCGAACATGCGGCGAATCAGCTCCATCGACGAGGGGTTGTTGTTCGAGAGGACGTAGGTCCTCACGCCGCGGCGGCGCAGCGCCTCGATGAGGCGGACCTTGGCGGCCGGCACGCCGACCAGAAACTCGCCGTAGGCCTCGCCAATCTGGCGGTCGGTCACCTCGTGGCGGCCGCTGGCGGCGCGCATCCGCTCGCACGCCTCGTGGAACGTGATGAGGCCGTGCTCCATCTCGCCAATCATCGCCGCCGGGTGGTAGGGGTTGATGAGTTCGGCAATCTGCGGCATGCCGAGGCGCCGGAAGGCGTCGATGCAGCGCTCGGCGTCGAGGTCGACCAGCACGCCGCCGAGGTCGAAGACCACGCTGTCAATCTCCTCCATGGGGTGCGGCGCTGTTTGGGGTATCGTTGGGGTATTCAAGGTGTCGTTATTTCTGGAATTTCATGGTAAATCGCCGGATTGGGCGGATGAGGCACATCGGCAGCAGCTTGCAGAGGGGTATCCAGAGCCGGTTCCACCAGTCGGGGACCGTGCAGCGCTGCCCGTGCCAGAGGGCCCACAGCCCGCGCCGGGCACAGCAGTCGGCCGAAATCAGCACGCCCATGCGCAGCCCGATGCGTTGCCAGCGCGGCGTGAGGCCGTAGAGGTCGGTCGCCACGCCGGCCGGGCAGACGGCCGTCACGCGGATGCCTGCCTCGCGGACCTCCTTGGCGAAGGCGACCGAGAAGCACTTCAGGTAGGCCTTCGAGGCGCTGTAGAGCGTCAGCCCCGGGAAGGGCATCCACAGCGAGTAGGAGGCCATGTTGAGGATGTGGAAGCGGCGCCGCGGGGCCGGCGAAGTTGCCGGTGCGGTGCCGGTGGTAGTCGGCGCGGAACCTGCCGCCGCACTTGCCGCCGGGGCAAAGTTGGTGGCTGCCGAAGCGGCGCCGGTTGCCGGTGCATCGCCGGTGGTTGCCGGTTCGTTGCCGGTTGCCGCCGGTGCATCGCCCTCCGGCGTCGGCTCCATTGCGTTGTCTCCCTCCTGCCCGGGCTCCGCCGCGAAGCCGTTGCGGGCGGCCATCTCGCGGGCGACGAGGCGGCAGAGCTGCGTGGCCGTGAGGCAGTGGAGCATGATGACGCGCTCGATGCGCTCGGCCGGCGTGCGGATGATGTCGCGGAACGAGAAGATGCCCGCATTGTTGATGAGCACGTCGACGGCGATGCCGGCCGCACGCAGCCTGTCGTAGAGCTCCTGCGCCGCCTCGGCGCGGGCCAGGTCGCAGGAGATGATGCGCACCTCGGCGGCGTCGAGCGCCCGGAGCTCGGCGCGCACGCACTCGAGCTTGCGCAGGTCGTTGCCCACCAGCACGAGCCGGTAGCCCAGCCGGGCGAGCCGCAGCGCGAAGCAGCGCCCGATGCCCGAACCGGCCCCGGTGACCAGCGCCCAGGCGCTGCCCTTGGTTACCTCTCCCCGTTTCATGGCAGTTTGGCGAGCTCTTCGACGATTTTGCGCGGCAGGTTGTCGCAATGCTTGCAGCACTTCATGTCGACGGAGTACATCCGCGCGATACAGTAGTTGCGGTGGTCGCACTCGCTGCGCGTCGAGGCGTCGCCCGCACGCAGTTTGTTGACGAAGGCCGGGTCGTTGACCAGTGCGCGGGCCATCTGCACCAGCTCGAAGCCGGCCCCCAGCGCCCGCTCGATGCCCTCGCGGCTGACCAGTCCGCCCACGTAGACGAGCGGGCACTTCAGCGCGGCGCGGAACTTCACGGCATCCTCCAGGAAGTAGCACTCCTTGAAGGGGAACTGCCGAATCATGTAGGGGCCGCACCAGCGGATGAAGTAGCGGAGCCACCAGGGGGAGTAGTAGCTCATCGTATAGAGCGGGATGAGGCCGCGCATGACGGCCATCGGCGCCTTCGAGACGAAGCCCCCCGAGAGGACGATGCCGTTGACGCCGAAGCGCTCGATTTCGCGGGCGATTTCGATGCTTTCGGGAATCTCGATGCCCCCCTTGAAGCCGTCGTACATGTTGTGCTTGACCAGCACGGCCATGTTGCGGCGTGCGGCCGCCTCCATCACCTCGGTCAGGCACATGCGCATGAAGCGCATGCGGTTTTCGAGCGAGCCGCCGTATTCGTCGCGGCGGTGGTTCGTATAGGGCGAGAGGAACTGCGAAATGAGGTATCCGTGGCCGGCGTGCACCTCCACCGAGTCGAACCCGGCATCGGCCGCCGTGTGGACGGCGCGGCCGAAGTCGCGCGCCACCTCCTCGATTTCGCTCCGGCGCATCCCCCGCACGGGGGTGTAGGCGTAGAGGTTGAAGCCCGTCGAGGCGCCGATGGGTATCTGCCCGGCGGTGGAGTAGTGGGTCATGTTGCCGCAGTGGCCGATTTGGATGCCGGCGGCGGCACCCTCGGCGTGGATGGCGTCGGTGATGTCGCGCAGCGCGGGGACAATCGCCGGGCGCAGCCACAGCTGCTTGTTGAACGAGAGGCCGCTGCGGCTGACGGCCGCATAGGCCAGCGTGGTCATGCCGATGCCGCCGCGCGCCACGCTCACGTGGTACTGCTTGAGCTGCTCGGTGGGGCCGAAGTCCTTGCCCATCGACTCGAAGGCGGCCGAACGGATGGTCCGGTTGCGGAGCGTCACGGGGCCCAGCTTATAGGGGGTGAAGAGTTTGGATTCCATCGTGGAAGCTGTTTTGGGTTCGTGTCAGTAGATGAAGGGGATGATGCGCTTGCGGCCCAGGCGGGTGAACTCCTCGCCGAACTCCTGCTCGTAGCGGCGGTAGAGCGACGCCGAGCGGGGGGCCAGGTTGGCGAAGGTCCACCAGGCGAAGACGGCGCCGGCCCACGACCACGAGGCGATGGCGAAGCCCGTCCATTCGAGCAGCTCGCCGAAGTAGTTGGCCGACGAGACGTAGCGGAACATGCCGCCGCGCGGGATGTAGTGGCGCGTGTCGCCCGGACGGCGCAGGTGGCGGATGATGTAGTCCGAGTGGAGGTTGATGGCCATGCCGGCCACGAAGAGCGCTCCGCCCACGTAGATGAAGGGGCGCGAGAACCACCCGTCGTAGTAGCCCTCGGGCGAGACGTAGAAAATCCATCCGCCCTGCATCAGGGCGTTGAGCGTGTTGAAGAGCATCCCCATGAGGACGATGCCCAGCGGCATCTTCGACTTGCCGCGCATGAGCAGCGGGAAGATGAACGACCGCTGGAAGTAGTGCGCTTCGAAGAGCAGGAAGAGGACGAGCGGCGCGGCCTCCCACATCCTCGGCGAGAGGGCCCACAGGACGGCCATGGCGATGAAGACGGGCGACTCCATGAGCACCCATCCGACCTTGTTCGGAACGGGAGGCCCGTAGCGGGGGTTGAACAGATAGCCGTACCCCGCCTCGAAGAAGTGCAGGGCGATGAAGACAATCAGGGCCAGGAAGGCCATGACGAGCAGGAAGATGTTGAAGGCTGCGGTCATGCGCAAAAGGGTATTTTCGGAGCCGTAAAGTTACGAAACAATTCGCATCGGGACAACCCGCTCCGTCGCTTTTGTTCACCGAAAGGGAGCCGCTCGTCGCCCGATGTGGCATAATTCGTGCACCGGAACGGGCGTCAACCAACAAAACTCGAAGAACATGTTTATGAAAGGAAACAGACACGACGAATCCCCGGCCGAAATCTTCGGCACGAAGGAGATGCGCTCGCCGGCGCCCACGGAGTTCATCCCCAAGGAGCGCACGGCCCCCGAAGTGGCCTACCAGCTGGTCAAGGACGAGACCTTCTCGCAGACGCAGCCGCGCCTGAATCTGGCCACCTTCGTCACCACCTACATGGACGACTACGCCACGCGGCTGATGAACGAGGCCATCAACGTCAACTACATCGACGAGACGGAGTATCCGCGCATCGCCGTGATGAGCGGCCGCTGCATCAACATCATCGCCAACCTGTGGAACACGCCCGAGAAGGGTCCGTGGAAGACCGGAGCGCTGGGCATCGGCTCGTCGGAGGCCTGCATGCTGGGCGGCGTGGCGGCGTGGCTGCGGTGGCGCAAGCGCCGCCAGCAGGCCCACAAGCCCTGCGACCGGCCCAATCTGGTGATGAGCGCCGCCTATCAGGTGGTGTGGGAGAAGTTCTGCCAGCTGTGGCAGATTGAGCTGCGCACGGTGCCTCTGACGCCCCAGTCGCCGACGCTCGACGTCGACCGCGCGCTGGAGCTCTGCGACGAGAACACGATTTGCGTGGTGCCCATCATGGGCGTTACGTGGTCGGGGCTGGACGACGACGTCGAGGCGCTCGACAAGGCGCTCGACGCCTTCAACCGCCGCACGGGCTACGAGATTCCGATTCACGTCGACGCCGCCTCGGGCGGTTTCCTGCTCCCGTTCCTCAATCCGCACAAGCGGTGGGACTTCCGCCTCAAGTGGGTTTGCTCCATCTCGACCTCGGGCCACAAGTTCGGCCTGGTCTATCCGGGTCTGGGGTGGACTGTCTGGCGCGACCGCAGCTACCTGCCCGACGAGATGGCCTTCTCGGTCAACTACCTCGGCGCCGAAATCACGCAGGTGGGGCTCAACTTCTCGCGTCCCGCGGCGCAGGTGCTCGGCCAGTACTACAACTTCATCCGTCTGGGCTTCGAGGGCTACCGCGAGGTGCAGCAGAACTCGCTCGACGTGGCGCGCTACTGCCATCAGGCCATCGGCCGCATGAAGTGCTTCGCCAACTATTCGGACGAGGTGACCAACCCGATTTTCATCTGGCACCTCGACCCCGACTATGAGAAGAGGGCGCGCTGGACGCTCTTCGACCTGCAGGCGGCGCTGCAGCAGAGCGGCTGGATGGTGCCCGCCTACACGATGCCGCGCGACATCGAGCAGATGATTGTCATGCGCATCGTCGTGCGTCAGGGCATGTCGCGCGACATGGCCGACATGCTGCTGGCCGACATCCGCAATGCGGTGGCGGAGTTCGAGAAGCTGGAGTACCCGACCCAGTCGCGCCTGAAGTTCGAGCGCAACGAGCACCAGGCGAGCCGCATCTTCACCCACACGGGCCACTGCCGTTCGGCGCAGTGCCACGCGCAGGATGCCCCTGCGGCCGAAGGCGCGCATGCCGGCAAGGGGTCGACGCAGCGCGAAGCCGTTCACGAGAAGGCGTAGCGCCGCCGCATTCCGCCTCCGGCCGCCGGTTCCCCGAATGAACCTTTCCCCGAACCGCGGCCGGGAGGACGGAGCGGCGGTGAGGCCGGGGCCGCCCGGGGTTGTTCGGCTCCGGCCCCTTCTCGCCGGACGGCAGGTTTTGCCGGGGTATGGGTATGGATGCCCGTTCGGCGCCCTGAGGCGGGCGTTTCGCAGCCCGTTCCGGCGCCTTCGCCGATGCTCTTTTTTCGGAGGCCTTTTGCCGAAGGCCTTTTTCGGCGGCTCGTCCCGGCGCCACGGTTTGCCGACACCTTTTTGCCGACGTTCTTTTTTCGGCGGCCCGTCCCTTCGGGGCGGCGCCGCTTTTTTTTGTGCCCGACGGAACGGTCCGCTCTGCCCCCTCTCGTCTCTGCCCCCTCTCGTCTCTGCCCCCTCTCCGCTCTGTCCCCTCTCCGCTCTGTCCCCTCTCCGCTCCGTCCCCTCTCCGCTCCGTCCCCTCTCCGCTCCGTCCCCTCTCCGCTCCGTCCCGTTCCCGTCCCGTTCCTGTCCCCGTCCCCTCTTTTGGCGGGGCGCCGCTTCGTCGCTTTTTTTCGGTCCGAGGGTTGAAAAACCGGAAAAATTGTTTAGATTTGTGATATCAAAATAATATCATCATGAAAAACGACAACTTTGTCTATTCCGGTTGGAAGACGCGCGGTCTTCCCATGCTGCTTGTGACGCTGGCGCTGCTCGGCGTCGGCATCTGGCTGGTAATCGAGGGCGGCATCCGGCTCGACGCGCAGCTGAGCGGTGGCGGCGGCCTGCTCGCTGCGGGCATCGTGCTCTGCCTCGCGGCGGCGCTTTCGTCGGGCGGCTTCATGCTGCTCGAACCCAACGAGGCGCGGGTGATGCTCTTCTTCGGCCAATACCGCGGAACCTTCTACGAGACAGGCTACTGGTGGGTCAACCCCTTCCTCTCGGCCAAGCAGATTTCGCTGCGGCTCCGCAACCTCAATGCCGAGCCCATCAAGGTCAACGACAAGTGCGGCAACCCCGTCATGATAGGTCTCGTGCTCGTCTGGCGCATCAAACGCGATGAGGTCTACCGCTCGGTCTTCGAGATTGACGCGGCCCCCGCAACGCCCGGCGGCAACGTCTCTGCAGCGGCGCGGATGACGGTGCTGGACCGCTTCGTCGGGGTGCAGAGCGATGCGGCGCTGCGCCAGGTGGCCGGGCTCTATGCCTATGACAATACGGGCGTTGAGGCGGGTGAGCTCACGCTCCGCTCCAACAGCGAGGAGATTAACGCGCAGCTCGAGCGGACGTTGAACGACCGCCTGGCAATGGCCGGCATCGAGGTGGTCGAGGCGCGCATCAACTACCTGGCCTACGCCCCCGAGATTGCCGCCGTCATGTTGCGCCGCCAGCAGGCCGACGCCATCATCTCGGCCCGCGAGAAGATTGTCGAGGGGGCCGTCACGATGGTGCGCATGGCCCTCGAGCGCCTTTCCGAAGAGGAGGTGGTCGAGCTGGACGAGGAGCGCAAGGCCGCCATGGTCTCGAACCTGCTCGTGGTGCTCTGCGCCGATGAGGCGGCTCAGCCCGTGGTCAATGCCGGGACGCTGCATCATTGAGTAAGGTAACGATGTCCAAGAGTCAGGATACCAGAAGTTTCGTGCTGCGTGTCGATGCCGCGGCGATGGAGGCGCTCGAAGCATGGGCCGACGACGAGTTCCGCAGCATCAACGGCCAGCTGCAGTGGATTCTTGCCGACGCCCTGCGCCGCAGCGGGCGGCTGCCCGGGCGGCGGCGTGCGCGGAGCGGCCGCGGCGTTGCGCCGGAGGAAGTTGCGCCGGTTGAGGCCGCGCCGGAGGGAGCTGCGCCGGAGGGGGCCGCTTCGGACGGGTCGGTGTCGGCCCGTGCCGGAGCGGAAGGAGCCGGAGCAAACAGTGCCGCGCCGGAGGGGACTGCGTCGGTTGAGGCCGCATTGGAGAAACCCGCGCCGGCCGGGACAGGCACGGAAAACGCCGTGCCGGAGGGAACCTGGCCGGCTGCGGACAAGGCAAAAAGCGAGGCAAAAAACGAGACCCAAAGAAGCAATAGATGAAGAGTCGTGAATCATATGGCGCTTTTGCGCCGGAGCGCATACGGGCCTTCGTGCGCAGCCGCCTGTGGTTGGCCCTGCCGGCCGTTGCGGGGGTGGGCTTCGGCTGCTTGTGGCTCTATCGGCGCTATGTCGAGGGGTTTCCGGCCGGCGATGCCGTCCTCAAGGGGGCCTTCTATGCGCTGACGCTCGCCCTTTGCTGGGCCATCGGCATCTGGGGCGCAACGGCCCCCGAGGTTGAATCCGACCGCGAGGAGGCTCCGCGCGGTGCATCGCGGCGCGCCTTGATGTTCTGTGTGCTGCTCCTTGTGGCGCTGGTCTGCCTGCGTCCGGTGCTGGCGTGGGCCGCGGGTGAACTCTCGCCCGTGCAGGGAGGCTTCTCCCTCCTGCTGCGGCTGCTGGCGGCTGGGGCCGTGCTGCTGCCCATGTGGCTGCACGAGCGGTTGAAGTGACGCGCCGCAGAGGCCGACAAGAGCCATAGAAGCCGACAAACCCGGCCAAGGGCTGAGAGCCGCTGCCGAGGGCTGACAAACCCGGCAAGAGGGCTGGAAAAACGGCCGAGAGGGCTGGGAAATACGGCCGAGAGGCTGACAACCACGGCCGTGGGCTGAGAAACCCGGCAAGAGGGCTGGAAAATACAGCCGAAAGGCTGACAAACACAAAAGGAGGGCGTTCCGTGCGGAACGCCCTCCTTTGTTGTGTGGGTTGGACGGTGCGGCTCAGTTGACCTTGCGAATCGTGCCGCTCCATACCGAGCGAATCGTGTTCTTCGGGTCGGCGTCGTCCTTCATCTCGTACTGGATTTCGACCTTGCCATCCTCCAGCTCGGTGATTTCGATGGTGCCCTCCGTTGCGGGTGCGCCGATGTACTGGCTGGCGCTGAAGTCGTAGTAGAGGTAGGGCCACGTACCGCGCTTGACGGCAAACTCCTGGTATCCGGGGATGAACTCGCCGGCCTGTGGATTGTCGGGGTCCTTCGGCATGGTGTAGGTGCCGGCAATCGAGGTGGCACCCTCGGCGGCCAGCACGTCGAGCTGGAAGGCCTCGTCGGTGGTGTTGTTGTCTACCAGAATCTCGAACTCGGTGGCTCCCTCGAAGTAGCTCGTGTAGGTCCACACGCGGCACTCCGAAGCATCATCCGGATTGAAGAGCTCGGTCTTGTCCTCGTGCAGGATGCTCAGCCAGTCGCCCGCAGGCTTCTCGGGTGCGTTGTCGATGAAGTTGACATCGCCCATCGGATAGGTGCCCTTGATGGAGACACCCTCGGGCGTGGTGACGTCGACGATGAACTCATACTGGCTGCCCGAGCGCTTCACCTCGATGGCGCCCTCCTGAGCGAAGCCAATCAGCGGCGTCTCTTCGAGCGACTCGACCTGCTGGAGGTAGGTGCCGTAGTAGTAGACGTAGCCCATCAGGTTGAAGGTCGAGCCCTGGGTGAAGGTCATCGGCGAGACGTAGTCGTTGCTCGGCGAGTAGACGCCCTTGGCCAGCACCATCTCCTCCTTGCTCGAAAGGGGCTTCGAGAGCAGGTCGATGGTCAGCTGGTGGCCGTGTGCCAGGTAACCGCCCTCGACGGTGCCCTCCTGGAGCCTGATGGTGTAGCGGTCGCTCTCGTCGCCGGTGTACTCCCAGGTGGCCGAAGCCGAGGTGAAGGTGACATTGACCGGTTCGCGGATGACCGGTGCGCCGCCCGACGGGTCGGTGCGGTCGACGAAGGCGAGCTCACCCTCGTAGGTGAATGCGAAGTTCTCCTCCTCGGTGCCCACCACGAAGGTGCCCTCGATGAGGTATCCCTTCTGCGTGTGGAGAACCGTGATTTCGCCCTCGACGGGCTTGCGGTAGGCGATGGTGCCGTCCTGCTTCTTTTCGCGGGCCCACGTGTAGTCGGGGTTGGCCGTGCCGGTGGTTGCGCCGCTCTTGAGCGTATAGGTGCCCTCGGGCAGCCGGGCTGCCGAGGCGTCCTGGCTGGCCTGGCCGTAGAGGTCGAGGTAGAGGATGATGCCCGGTTCGGTGGGAAACTGTTCGCCCTGGTCGTCGATTTCGAAGGGAACGTTGCTCAGTCCGATGTAGTAGTTGGCCGAGCCGTCGCTGCCCGTGCCGCCCTGATAGGTGGCGTCGGTGACGGTCGTCAGCGTGAAGGTGTCACCCGTCGAGGGTTCGGGGTCGGGCTCGCCCTGCGTCTCGCTCACGCAGCGCACCGAACATCCGGCCGCGCGGTTCGAGCTGCTCTGCGGATTGAGGTAGGCGGCCAGGAAGTTGAGGATGTAGGAGTACTGCTCCTGCGTGGCGGTCGAGGTCCAGTAGGAAGCCTGTCCGCCCACGAAGCTCCAGGTGCCCGATGCGGCGCCGCGGTTGCCGGCGGCGGGGTAGTAGCCCAGCAGTGCGTGGCGGCGTCCGAAGGCGGCCTCGTCGTAGATGAAGTTGGCCTCGTTGACCCCCTTCCAGCTGCCGTTGCGCGGCACGCGCCATCCCGGAGGGCAGGGGTCGAAGAGCGTCTTGCCGCCGTCGGCCGCCGTCTCCCACAGACGGTTGTTCTTGGCCGTACCGTCGGCCGTCAGCCAGTCGTAGTAGTCGTCGCCGATGCGGGTGCCGTAGTAGAAGGTGGTGGGGTGCTCGACGGCATTCTGCAGGTTGTTCGAGGCGGTCACCTGCTCGTTGGCGAAGAGGTCGGTGGCTGCCGTTCCCGAGGCGTCATAGACCGTGATGTCGTTCAGGTCGTTCCATCCGGCGCCCGACGGGAAGGGGTCCTTGCGTCCCCACTGGTAGACGAAGCCCTTGGCCGAGCCCGTCTCGTCGTAGTCGTCGCTCAGGGCGCCCAGGTTGCGCGTCATCCAGCTCAGTCCGTTGAGCTTCGGAGCCTGCGACGAGGGGTCGTAGTCCGTCACCCAGATGTGCCAGCTCCAGAGTATCCTGCCGTCGGCGTCGCGGACGGCGATGAGGACGTTGCCCTGCCCTTCACCGGCCGTGAAGTGGACGCGGCCCTCCTCGAGGCGGACGTCGGAGAGCAGCGCGGGGGCATCCTGCCACAGCAGTGCGGCCGACGAGGGGGAGAGCTTCGTGGCGGCGAACGGTTCGGTCGATACGCCGTTGCCCATTACGGTGGCGTCGAACGAATATGCGCCGGCGCCGTGCACCAGATAGCTGTTGGCGCATCCCGCAGCGCTCAGGTCGCTGCCGGTCGTTGCAGGGGGTGGTGTGGGGTTGGTTTCATCGTTCTTGCATCCGGTTGCAAACATCAGCGCAACCGAACACATCAGCAGCAGAAGTTGTTTCATGGAATAAGATTTTTAAGGGGTTTTGATGGGGTGAAAAAAACGTCGGACCGAACCCTGGCGGGCATTGATTTCTTCGGTTCGTCGTTCTTTTGGGTCTTGCGGGTCTTGTGGGTCTTGCTTGCTCTCTCTCGGTTCTCTCTTCGGCTCTCGGCCGGCTCTTTCTCGGCTCTCTTGCTCTCTCTTCAGTCTCTCGGGTCTTGATGACGAAAAAATAAATACGCCGACGTTTGCAAATATTTTAATATGAAAATGCGTGTTATTAATAATGTTTTTTATCGTCGGGGTCTGCCCGTTTTGGGGGTTTCGAAGTGCAGACATTCTGGTTTCGAGTGCTTTCGACCACTCTGCTGCAACCCTTGCGTTCTGTTCCGTGCTTACGGTGCGGCGGCCCGGAAGAGCGGGCAGCGGAGGTCGTGCCGGTCGTGCCGGTCGTGCCGCGGAGGGGCGGGGCGGAGGTTTTGGGCGGTCGTGCCGGGCGGTGGATGGAGAGGCCGGACGCGGAGGAACAGGTCGGTTGAGTCGGGGGCGGCGGAGGTCGTGCCGGGCCTGCTGTTCCGTGCGGCCGTGCCGGGAGGCGGAGGCGTGTCGGATGGAGGGGCCGGGTTGGCTGTCTCGGGTGGTCGCGCAGGACGGCGGAGGTTGTGTCGGACGGTCGCGTTGGGCGGCGGAGGTGTCGGGCGGTGGAGGTCACGTTGGACGGAGGATGGAGAGACCGAACGGGGATGGGCCGGGGGGCGTGGGCGACCTCCTCTGCCGCATGCGTGCCGTTGGAGCGTGCCCGTGTCCGTGCCCGTGTCCGTGTCCGTGCCTTCCCGCAAATCGGATGTCCGCCGCGGAAAAACGGCGCCGAAACTTGTCTTTGCCCGCACGAAAGCGTATCTTTGAGGGTCACTAATGCATCCTGTCCTATGAAAAAGATTGTCGTCTTTACGGGAGCCGGCGTGAGCGCCGACAGCGGGCTGGCCACCTTCCGCGACTCCGACGGCCTGTGGGCCAACTACCGCATCGAGGAGGTCTGCACCCCCGAAGCGCTGGCGCGCGACCGGGCCAAGGTCATCGGCTTCTACAACATGCGCCGCCGCGAGCTGCTCGAAAAGCAGCCCAATGCCGGCCACTACGCCATTGCCGAGCTGGAGCGCGACTTTGCGGTCGAGGTGGTGACGCAGAACGTCGACAACTTCCACGAACGGGCCGGTTCGACCCATGTGACCCACCTCCACGGCGAGCTGATGAAGCTCCGCTCGGAGCGCAACCCCGACCTCATCGTGCCGATTGAAGGGTGGGAGCAGCCGCTCGACGCCAAGGCGCCGGACGGTGCGCTGCTGCGTCCCCACATCGTCTTCTTCGGCGAGCCGGTCCCGATGTTCGAACGGGCCGTCGAGCTGGTGCGCGGGGCCGACGTGCTGATTGTCGCCGGCACCTCGCTTGCGGTCTATCCCGCCGCCTCGCTCGTGCGCTACGTGCGGCCCGAGGTTCCGGTCTATCTGGTCGACCCGGGCAATCCCGACACGGCGTGGATTCGCAATCCGCTGACCCACATCCGCGAGCGTTCGGCCGTCGGCATGCCACGTCTGGTCCGCGAGCTGCGCGAGGCGGAGCATGCCCGGCAGGCAGGGAAGTAGTTGCGCGTCCCTCTGCGGCGGCCCGGCGGGGGGCATAATTGCGCGTCCGTCGGCGGTCCGTCCAGCCGGAGTGTATGCCCGGACGCAGCCCGATGGGATGGCCCGGCAGGCGGGGGAGCCCGCTGAAACCATTCGCCCGCGGCTCGGAAGAGGGGAGCAATAGCGCGTCCGCCCGCGGCCCGGAAGAGGCAGCCCGTCGGAGCTTACCCGGTGACGCTGCGGCCCGGCGGGTGGGGGAGTCGTTGTGCGCCTCGTCAGTGGTCCGGGAGGCGGCGCCCGCAAAACTCGTCCGCCCGCGGCCCGGAAAAGGCGACCCGGTGGGGCTTCCCCGGTGACGCTGTGGCCCGGCAGGCGGGGGAGTCGTTGTGCGCCTCGTCAGTGGTCCGGAAGGCGGCAGAGCCCGCAAAAAATCGTCCGCCCGCGGCCCGGCCGGAGTGCATGCCCGGAGGCAACCGCCGGCCCCAACCCCTTCCGTGGCAGACCGTCGGGGCTTACCCGGTGGCGCTGCGGTTCGGCAGGCGGGGGAGTAATTACGTGTCCGTCTGTGGCCCGGCAGGGTAGCTCGAAGGGGCGACCCGGCGGGGAAATGCAGTCCGGGACGTCGGCCCGGCATTATCTCTTCGCCCGCGGCCCCGCGAAGGCGGCTCGGCAAAGGCAGCCCGGCGAAGGCGGCCCGGAGGGGTTTACCCGGTGGCGCTGCGGTCCGAGGGTGGAAGAGTAATCGTAGTCAGTCTGGGACCTGTGGGGGTGTGCCCGTCTGCGGTCCGGTCAGAGTGCGTGCCCGGAGGCAACCGCCGGCCCCAACCCCTTCTGCGGCAGCCCGTCAGGGAGCGCACGGCCGTAGCCCATGGCGCGGACCCCTCGGGACGCTCCCCGGCAAAAATCGCGTGGCGGGCATGGCTTTTGCCCTCACCTTCGCTATCTTTGTGGCCGGAACGGGCGGGGCCTCTCCGTCCGCCTCTAAATCTGCACACACCATGACCGTCTCTTTCGTCATCGAGATGCTCGGCACGCTGGCCTTCGCCATCAGCGGCATCCGGCTCGCTTCGGCCAAGAAGTTCGACTGGTTCGGCGCCTACGTCGTGGGCTTCACCACGGCCATTGGCGGCGGAACGCTGCGCGACGTGATGCTCTCGACAACCCCCTTCTGGATGCTTGACAGCGTCTATCTGGTCGTCACGGCCATCGCCCTGGGCATCGTCATCGCGCTGGGGCGCTACCTCATCCGGCTCAACAACACCTTCTTCGTCTTCGACGCCATCGGCCTGGGGCTCTTCACGGTCGTCGGCATCGAGAAGACCCTCGCGGCCGGCTTCCCGCTCTGGGTGGCCGTCATCATGGGCACCATCACCGGCGCCGCGGGCGGCGTGCTGCGCGACATCCTGATTAACGAGGTGCCGCTGATTTTCCGCAAGGAAATCTATGCGCTGGCCTGCGTCTTCGGCGGCGTGGTCTTCTGGCTCTGCGGCCACCTCGGCATCGGCGGCGCCGCGCTGCAGGTCATCACCGCCGTGGCGGTCATCGCGGCCCGCATCGTGGCCGTCTACTTCGGGCTGAAGCTCCCGACGCTCCGCGCCTCCGGCTCCCAGGAGCCGTAGGGGAGGCCGCAGCTCCCATCCGCTGACAGAGAAAAGAGCGGGAAGGCCGTCGCCTTCCCGCTCTTTCCGTTTTGCAGACACCGCCCCGCCGGGAGGCGTGCCGCCTATTTCCCGCCCTCGGCCGCCTTGTCGGCAAAGTAGAGGTCCAGCAGCTCCTTGGCCGCCACGAACGACGAGATGCGCGCGTCGAGCACCCGCTGCTCGTAGTCGCCGATGCGGCTCTCGATGGCCGGGTCCTGGTAAAAGGAGTTGCGCAGCGCCTCGTTGATGGATTCGTACATCCAGTACTTGTTCTGCCGGTTGCGGTTGTGCTGGAAGTAGCCGTTGCGCTCGGTGTGGTCGAGGAACTCCTCGACCCCCTTCCACACCTCCTCGAGCCCCGTGCCGTCGACCGACGAGCAGGTGTAGACCTGGGGCCGCCACTGCGATTCGGGTACGGGGAAGAGGCGCAGCGCGCTCTGGAACTGGGTCTTGGCCAGCTCGGCCTTGTGGACGTTCTCGCCGTCGGCCTTGGTGATGACCATCATGTCGGCCATCTCCATGATGCCGCGCTTGATGCCCTGCAGCTCGTCGCCGGCGCCCGAAATCTGCAGCAGCATGAACATGTCGACCATCGAGTGGACGGCCGTTTCGGACTGCCCGACGCCCACCGTCTCGATGAAAATCACGTCGAAGCCCGCCGCCTCGCACAGTACGATGGTCTCGCGCGTCTTGCGTGCCACGCCGCCCAGCGAACCGGCCGAGGGCGAGGGGCGGATGAAGACGTCGGGGTTGTGGCAGATGCTCTCCATGCGGGTCTTGTCGCCCAGAATCGAGCCGCCGCTCCGCTCCGACGAGGGGTCGATGGCCAGCACCGCCAGCTTGTGGCGCAGCGAGGTGACCATGTTGCCGATGGCTTCGATGAAGGTCGACTTGCCGGCGCCCGGGACGCCCGTGATGCCGATGCGCACCGACTTGCCGGCGTGGGGCAGGCAGCGTTCGATGATTTCCTGCGCCTGGGCGTAGTGCTTCGGGTTGCTCGACTCGACGAGCGTGATGGCCCGCGAGAGAATCGTGATGTCGCCGCGCAGGATGCCCTCGACGTATTCGTCGGTGGTCAGCACGCGCTTCTTGCGCCGTGTGAAGTAGGGATTTATGATGGGCTGGTCTTCAACACCTTCGGCTACGTTGAGCGCGCTGTCGTGATGAGCGTCGCAGTACTCCTTCTCGTAGTGGTTTATTTTGGTGAATGACATGCGGTTGTGTTTTATTAATAGGTATGTGAGATTGTGTTCCGTCAGAGGTTCCGGTCGATGTCTTCCGGCGTCAGCTGCAGCGTGTTGCCCAGCCACAGCACGCGGTTGCGGGCGTTGGTGAGCACCCCGAAGGGGACATAGTCGACCTCGAAGGCCGAGTAGTTCTGCCCCGAGGGGTCGAAACCCACGCCGGTGAACTCCGAGACGTAGGGTGCCAGCCGCTCCGCGACCGCTTCGGGCGCTTCGCGGGTGACGATGATGACCCGCAGACGCCTGTCGGCATGGCGGACCAGCTCGCGCAGCCGGTCGAGCGAGGCGAGCCCCGAGGGGTTCGACGAGTGGTAGAATTCGATATAGGTGAGCGGAGCCGACGCAGGCTTGCTGTCGGCGAGCCATGTGGCGATTCGGAGCTCGGGGGCGCGCTTGCCGATGAGGATGCGCTGCGCGTGCGCCGCGTTGCACCATGCCAGCGGAAGCAGCAGACAGAGGAGTAGGAATTTTTTCATGGCCTGCGGGTTTATCCGCAAGCGAAGATACGAATTATTTGTCAGATGGAAGCACATTCGGCGAATATCTTGCGAAAATCGGGCCGCGGCGCATCCTGGGAGGGGGGATATGTTCGGGCCGGTGCGGGGCAGGTGGAAGGATGGGTGCCGGTGCGGCCTGCGCGGATGGCCTCCCGATGGTGGGGCGCAGCGAGTTTTCCGGGAACGGGCTGCGGTGGAGTGTCGGGCGCCGGCCGCGGAAGCGGATGTGCGGCATCTCCGGGGGGCGGCTGTCGGGTGGCGGACCGAGGGCTCGGGCCGGTGTGTAGTTGGAGCAGGCAGGGTGTTGGAATGTCGGGCGTCGGGCGTTGTGCCGCGGACCGGAGGTGCCGGGTCGTCGGGCAGCAGGGCGGGTGTCGGGTCGGTGCGGGCCGGTGCGGACCGTTGGGCGCGGCGAGGGCCGGCGTGGACTCTCTGTTCCGGCGAGGCCGGCATGGAGCCGCTGCCGTTTCCGAACGGGGCCGGTCGCATCCCCCCGGACGGAGCCCCTGTTTCGGCGTGGAGCCTCTCTTCCGGCGGGCCCGGCATCGGGTCGATGCGGACCGTTGGGAGCGACGAGGGTCGGCGTGGACCCTCTGTTCCGGCGGGGCAGGCATGGAGCCGCCGCCGTTTCCGGACGGGCCGGTCGCATCCCCCGGACGCAAGGCCTCCCATCTTCGCGCGCAGCGCCCTCCGGAGGGGGCCCGATGCTCCGTTTTCGGACTCATTTTGTCCTTTTCTGCAGCGTCCCGCCGCGCCGGAACCGACGCCGTTTGCAAATCCGCGGTTTCGCCGCTCGGGAAAAGCGAAAAAGTTGTTTTTTTATTTTTACTTTATAATTAAAGATGTATCTTTGTGTTCGCAAAATAACACTTAGTCGGAACAGATTTGCAACGAAATAACCTACTTAAATTTATTTAGCTATGAAAGTATCTCACATCGAGCATCTCGGCATCGCAGTGAAGAGCCTGGATGAAGCAATTCCCTACTGGGAGAACGTAATCGGTCTGAAGTGCTATGCCATCGAGGAGGTGCCCGACCAGAAGGTTCGTACGGCATTCTTCATGCTCGGCCAGACGAAGATTGAGCTGCTGGAGCCCACTTCGGAGGAGTCGACCATCGCCAAGTTCATCGAGAACCGCGGCATCGGCATCCACCACATGGCGCTTGCCTGCGAGAACATCGAGGAGCAGCTCGCCGACGCCGAGGCTCACGGCATCCGTCTGATTGACAAGACTCCGCGCAAGGGCGCCGAGGGCATGACCATCGCCTTCCTGCACCCGAAGTCGACGCAGGGCATCCTCACCGAGCTGTGCGAGAATAAGAACAAATAACGACAGACGACCCGACGTTTGCGGCTCGTGTCGCCCCTCCGGACAGCGCCCGTGCGTTGCCGCACCCCGCTTCGGCGGGGTTTTCCCGGGAACGGAGGCAGGGTCGCCGGAAGGTCGCAGGAAAGTTGAAAACAACAAATCAAGCATCATATCTTTATGAGTGAAATTCAGAACAAAATCAACCAGCTCATCGAGAACCGCGAGAAGGCGCGTATGGGAGGTGGTCAGAAGCGTATCGATGCGCAGCATGCCAAGGGCAAGTATACGGCGCGCGAGCGTATTCAGATGCTGCTCGACGAGGGCAGCTTCGAAGAGTTCGACATGTTCGTGACGCATCGCTGCTACGACTTCGGCATGGACAAGAGCCACACGTTCGGCGACGGCGTGGTAACGGGTTACGGTACCATCGACGGCCGTCTGGTCTATGTCTTCGCACAGGACTTCACCGTGACGGCGGGTTCGCTCTCGCTCTCGATGTCGGACAAAATCTGCAAGGTGATGGACATGGCCATGCGCAACGGCGCACCCTGCATCGGCATCAACGACTCGGGCGGCGCACGCATCCAGGAGGGTGTCAACGCACTGGCCGGCTATGCCAACATCTTCCAGCGCAACGTGATGGCTTCGGGCGTCATTCCCCAGATTTCGGCCATCTTCGGCCCCTGCGCCGGCGGTGCCGTATATTCGCCCGCGCTGACCGACTTCATCATCATGAAGAAGGAGACCTCGAACATGTTCCTCACGGGCCCGAAGGTCGTCAAGACGGTGACGGGCGAGGACGTGACGCAGGAGCAGCTGGGCGGTGCGCTCATGCACACCACCAAGTCCGGCGTGGCTCAGTTCGCCGTGGATACCGAGGAGGAGGGCATCGGCCTGATTCGCAAGCTGCTCTCCTACATGCCGCAGAACAACATGGAGGATGCCCCGCTGACGGTCTGCACCGACAAGATTACGCGTCTGGAGGATTCGCTCAACGAGATTATCCCCGACAACGCCAACAAGCCCTACGACATGTCGGAGGTCATCCGCGCCATCGTCGACAACGGCGAGTACCTGGAGTCGGCAGCCGGTTATGCCAAGAACATCATCACCTGCTTCGCCCGCTTCAACGGCCAGTCGGTCGGCATCATCGCCAACCAGCCGAAGTTCATGGCCGGCGTGCTCGACATCAACGCCAGCCGCAAGGCCGCCCGTTTCGTACGCTTCTGCGACGCCTTCAACATTCCGCTGGTGACGCTGGTCGACGTTCCGGGCTTCCTGCCGGGTACGACCCAGGAGTACGGCGGTGTGATTACCCACGGTGCAAAGCTGCTCTTCGCCTACTGCGAGGCTACGGTTCCCAAGATTACCGTCACGCTGCGCAAGGCCTACGGAGGCGCCTACATCGTCATGTCGTCGAAGCACATCCGCGGTGACGTCAACTACGCATGGCCGACGGCCGAAATCGCCGTGATGGGTGCCAGCGGTGCCGTCGAGGTGCTCTACGGCAAGGAGCTCAAGGAGCTTGCCGACAAGCCCGAGGAGAAGGCAGCCTTCATCGCCGAGAAGGAGAAGGAGTACAACGACAAGTTCTCGAACCCCTACAACGCTGCCCGCTACGGCTACATCGACGACGTCATCGAGCCGCGCAACACGCGTTTCCGCATCATCCGTGCGCTGCAGTCGCTCGCTACGAAGCGTCTGCAGAACCCGCCCAAGAAACATTCGAACATTCCTCTGTAATGTAATCCGTACCTGTCATGAACGTATTAGCAATTGAATGGAGCTGGTCGGAGATTCTTTGGGTTTCGCTCATCGGATTCTGCCTGGTGGTGGTCATGCTGCTGCTGCTGGTAGGAATCATGAAAATCTTCGGTAACATCTTCACCGCCAAGCGGGCCAAGCAGCCCGCCGCCGAGGTGGAGGTCGAGGAAGAGGTGATTGCAGCCATCGCAACGGCTCTCCGAATCTATCGCGGCGCCCTGCACGACAAGGAGTCGGAGGTGCTGACGATTATGAGTATCAAGCGGGCCTACTCGCCCTGGAACTCGAAAATTCACGGATTAACCCAGATGCCAGACAGAAAATAACTTTTAGAAAGCAATGAAAGATTACTCTTTGAAAATCAACGGACATAACTACGCCGTGCAGATTGACGACGTCAACGAGTCCTCGACGTTGGCCCATGTTGTAGTCAACGGCGTGGAGTATGAGGTCGAAATCGAGGGCGCCAAGGCCTCCAAGACGACCAAGCCGCAGGTGGCTCCGGCTCCCAAGTCGGCCAACAGCGCGATGATTACGCCCGCAACGGCTGCTCCCTCGCCCCGTCTGAGCGCATCGGCACCCAGCACGGGCTACGCTGTGAAGAGCCCGCTGCCCGGTACGGTGCTCGCCATCAAGGTCAAGGTGGGCGACCGCGTCACCACGGGTCAGACGCTGCTTGTACTCGAGGCCATGAAGATGGAGAACAACATCGACGCCGACCGCGGCGGTGTTGTGAAGGAAATCTCCGTACAGCAGGGCGCTACGGTAATGGAGGGCGATAACCTGATTGTAATCGAATAGGCGCTATGTGGAATTTCCTGACCTCGAACTCCAGTTTCGTCTGGGACAGTCTGCGTGACTTTGCCGGCTCGACCGGTATCGCAGCGCTGTTCGATACGATGGGTTGGGGCAATGTGGCGATGATTTGCGTGGCCTTCTTCCTGCTCTACCTGGCCATCAAACACAAATTCGAGCCGCTGCTGCTGCTGACCATCGCCTTCGGCATGCTGCTGACGAACCTTCCCGATGCCAACATGTACCACACGTCGCTCTTTGCGGGCGGTCATGTACACTGGGAGAACTTCGTGGCGGAGGCCGGACTGCTCGACTACCTCTACCTGGGCGTCAAGCTCGGTATCTATCCCTGCTTCATCTTCGTGGGCGTGGGTGCCATGACCGACTTCGGTCCGCTGATTGCCAATCCCAAGAGCTTCGTGCTGGGTGCGGCCGCTCAGATTGGCATCTTCCTCACCTTCATCGGCGCCTATGCGCTGGGCTTCTCCCCCAACGAGGCCGCTTCGATTGGCATCATCGGCGGTGCGGACGGTCCTACGGCCATCTACCTCACCTCGATGCTCGCCCCCGAGCTGCTGGGCCCGATTGCCGTTGCGGCCTACTCCTACATGGCCCTCGTGCCGGTGATTCAGCCCCCCATCATGCGGGCGCTCACCACGAAGAAGGACCGTGCCATCAAGATGCGCCAGCTGCGCCCCGTGTCGAAGACCGAGAAGATTCTCTTCCCGCTCATCATCACGGTCATCATTGCCCTGCTGCTGCCCAGCGCTGCGCCGCTGATTGGCTCGCTCATGCTCGGTAACCTGATGAAGGAGTGCGGCGTGGTGGACCGTCTGAGCAAGACCGTTCAGAACGAGCTGATGAACATCGTCGTGATTTTCCTCGGCCTGACGGTAGGCGCCACGGCTACGGCCGAAGCCTTCCTGAACTTCCGTACGCTGGGTATCCTGGTGCTGGGTGTCGTAGCCTTCGGCTTCGGTACGGCGGGCGGCGTTCTGCTGGCCAAGTTCATGAACCTCTTCAGCAAGGAGGAGAACAAAATCAACCCGCTGATTGGTTCGGCCGGTGTTTCGGCGGTTCCGATGGCTGCCCGCGTCTCGCAGATTGAGGGGCAGAAGGAGGACCCGAGCAACTACCTGCTGATGCACGCCATGGGTCCCAACGTGGCCGGCGTCGTCGGTTCGGCCGTTGCAGCCGGTATCCTGCTCTCGTTCCTCGGATAGGCGCACGACGCCATCCCGATGCAAAAGGGCTCTCCCCACGCGGGGAGGGCCCTTTTTGCGTGGCTGAGGGGTTGCGGAGGCTGCGTGGCTGCGTGGTTGCGTGGTTGCGGGGTTGTGAGGTTGCGGGGTTGTGAGGTTGCGTGGTTGTGAGGTTGCGTGGTTGCGGGCGTGCGGAGGCGGCGGGGCATCTCCGAAGTGCAGGCGGGCCGGAGGGAGGGGACGCTCCGGCGGCGGTGCAACAGACCGAAGCGGAGAGGTGCCCTGAGGGGAGGAGAGGCCGGAAAGTCGCCCGGTGGCCGGACTGGTCGGGCCGGAGCGGGCCGGAGCGGGTCGGAGCGGAGAGCCAGAAGCGGGAACATCCCTCGGACGGGGTGGCGGTCCGCCAACGCCCCCTGCGAGGCGCCCCCCTGCGAGGCACCCCCCCCCAGCAAGGCGCTCCCTGCAAGGCGCTCCCTGCGAGGCACCCCCCCAGCAAGGCGCTCCCTGCAAGCCGCTCCCTGCAAGCCACCCCCGGCAAGCCCCCCCTGCGGCTGCGTTTCCTTCCGGCAGGCCCTCCGGACGACGGCGTCGGAGTGCCGAAATGGTTGAAAAAGCGGACATTTTGCAGGACCAAAACGAAAAATTATTTGCCGGAAAATTGCGGAGTGAAAAATATTTCGTACCTTTGCGCACCCGTAATATACGGGAAACGGATTACAAACAAGTTAAACTAAACGTAAACAAAGTGGATTCATTAAGCTACAAGACTATCTCGGCCAATGCATCGACGGTAACCAAGGAGTGGATTGTCATCGACGCTACGAACGAGGTATTGGGACGTCTTGCCTCGCAGATTGCAAAGATTCTCCGCGGCAAGAACAAGCCCAGCTTTACCCCCCACGCCGACTGCGGTGACTACGTCATCGTCATCAACGCGGAGAAGGTGAAGCTCACGGGCAACAAGATGACCGACAAGGTCTACACGCGTCACACGGGTTATCCCGGCGGCCAGCGCTATGCAACGCCTGCCGAGTACCTGGCCAAGAAACCGACGTTCTTGATTGAGAAGGCTGTCAAGGGCATGATGCCCCGCACGCGTCTGGGTGCCGCACAGCTCAAGAACCTCAAGGTGTATGCCGGCGCCGAGCATCCGCACGCCGCGCAGAACCCCAAGCAGATTAAGTTGAACGAGATTAAGTAAGAGGAGTTATGGAAGTTGTAAACACCGTAGGTCGTCGTAAGGCCGCTGTGGCTCGCGTATTCGTGAAGCCGGGCAAGGGTCAGATTACAATCAACCACAAGGAGCTTGCCGCCTATTTCCCGCTCGAGATTCTCCAGTTCCAGGTAAAGCAGCCGCTGCTGGCTACCAACACTGCCGAGAGCTACGACATCGCTATCAACCTCGATGGCGGTGGCATCAAGGGACAGGCCGAAGCCGCTCGTCTGGGTATCGCTCGCGCACTGTGCGAGATTGACGCCGAGATGCGTCCGGTGCTGAAGAAGGCCGGATTCCTGACCCGCGATCCCCGCGAGGTTGAGCGTAAGAAGCCCGGTCAGCCCGGAGCACGTCGCAAGTTCCAGTTCAGCAAGCGTTAATACGCACGACCGGATTTTCGGCAAGCACGACGACGGTTGCCAAAACGGAGCGACTACCTGTTATATATTATATGTTGTCCTGTCGGCCGACAGTGCAACGGGGTATTACCCTTCGTTTGCCGCGTCGCGGAAAACTCCTCGGGACCGGACATGGGCCGCTACCCGGAGAGTTGAAGAACAGAGAATTAAAACAAACAAAGAGAAACAAAAATGTCACGTACAGATTTCAATACCTTATTGGAAGCCGGTGCGCACTTCGGTCACCTGAAGCGCAAATGGAACCCCAAAA
>ERZ825896.964-NODE-964-length-34622-cov-5.209709_pt1 | contig 34622 bp, 46 predicted proteins | sample MGYA00519858_ERZ825896 | MGnify/ENA primary metagenome ERZ825896 (study PRJEB31778, sample SAMEA3449214) | human gut metagenome | biome: human gut; feature: human-associated habitat; material: faeces | place: United Kingdom | collected 2010/2012 ...
CGGAGGGGGGAGTAGACAAAACAGAAATTTCTACTTCTCATGTGAGGGGGGTATTAAAATATGAAGGAGGTGAACATATATGGCAAGAGAAAGAAAAGCAGTAAAAGAATTAAGAGAAAGTGAAAAATATGAAAAAATTAGAGAAGATTTACTGGACCAATTAGAAAGAAATTTTACTTATGGACAACAATTTAAAGATTTAGTAGAAGATTATATGTCCCTCTGGATTGTAAAAAATTTGCTAATAGATGATATTAAAGCAAGAGGGGTTAGCATTAAGTGGAATAATGGTGGTGGGCAAAGTGGATACAAGAAAAATGATAGCATAGCTGAACTTAATAAAACTAATGCACAAATGCTAAAACTTTTAAATGAATTAGGAATTAAAGCTACTGTAGCAGACAGTGGTGATGATGATGACTTATAACAAATATATCCAAGAATACTTAGATATTATTGATAATGAAGTATTTCCTGTTTGTAAAGAACAAAAGTTATTATCAAGATTTATAAAAAATATATTTGATACGGAGAATCTAATTATAGATGAGGAGAAAGTAGAAAAATATTTTTCGTACCAAAAGTATTTTTCGTTTGATTTATTCCCATGGGAAAAATTTTGCTTTGTATTACATAATTGTGTGTTTAAAGAAAATGGATTACCAAGATTTGCGGATTTATTTATTTTAGTTGGCCGTGGTTCAGGTAAAAATGCATACTTAGGATTTGAGGACTTCTGCTTAGTAACTCCTGCCCACGGAATAAAAAACTATGATATAGATATTTCTGCTAACAGTGAGGACCAAGCTAAAACAACTTTTATGGATATTTATAATATATTAGAAGATCCAAAACATACAAAAAAAATGAAAAAACATTTCTACTGGAATAAAGAAGAAATTATAAATCTTAAGACTAAAAGCAGAATTAAATTTAGAACTAATAATCCAAAAGGAAAAGACGGTCTAAGAAGTGGGAAAGTTGACTTTGATGAAATACATGCATACCAAAACTGGGAGAATATAAATGTATTTACAACAGGTTTAGGGAAAAAAGACCATCCACGAAGAACATATATAACAACTAATGGAGATGTAAGAGAGGGTCCATTAGATAATCTATTAGAAAAAGCAATGTTAATCCTAAATGGAGAAGTCGAGGACAATGGATTTCTACCTTTTATTTGCCGATTAGACAATGAAGACGAAGTACATAATCCAGATAATTGGGCAAAAGCAAATCCAAGTTTACCTTATAGACCTTCACTTATGGAGCAAATGAAAAAGGAATATGCAGATTATAAAATAAATCCTTATGTAAATAGTGCTTTTATGACTAAGAGAATGAATATCCCAAAAGGGAGTAAAGACATTGAAGTAACTACATGGGAAAATATATTAGCAACAAATAAAGAAATACCAGATTTAGAAGGGGCAAGTTGTGCTGTAGGGATAGATTATACGAAAGTTAATGATATGATGACTGTAGGGTTACTTTTCTTAAAAGGAGGAGTATATTATTGGATAACTCATAGTTGGTTTTGTACTAATTCTAGAGATAAAGATAGAATAAAGGCCCCTTTGGAAGAATGGGAAAAGAAAGGATTATTAACAATAGTCAACGATATTGAAATTAATCCAGATACGGCTACGGAATGGATACAGGAACAGTTAACTAAATATAATTTTGTTAAATTAGGTGTAGATAACTTTAGACTTGCATTACTAAATAAATCTATGAAGAATATTGGAATAGATGTATCGGAAAAAGAACAAGTAAGGATAATTAGACCTTCTGACATTATGAAAATAGTACCGGTAATAGATAGTTTATTTAATAATCATCAGATAGTATGGGGAGATAATCCCCTTATGAGGTGGTTCACCAATAATACTAAGCTGACAGGTAAGACTTTAGGAAATTATATATATGACAAGATAGAACCTAAAAGCAGAAAAACAGATGGATTTATGGCGTTTGTTCATGCTATGATTGCAGCACAAGATACATTAGAGGATGAAGATAATTCAGAATTATTCTTTATGTCACCATTAGTATTCTAAAAGGAGGTGAGAAAATTGTGAGCATAAAAACATGGTTTAAAGACTTTCTAGGAAATGCTAAAGATGAAAATGGAGAAATAATAGAAAGTGTAATAGAAGAAAAAGTACAGGAAATATATTATAAAGAATTAGCAATACAGACAGCTATAACATATATTGCTAATGCATTAAGTAAATGTGAAATAAAAATATATGAAAATAATAAAGAAGTTAAAAATGATATATACTATACATACAATATATCCCCTAATGTAAATGAAAATAGCAGTCAGCTATTACATAAGGCTATTGAAAAAATGGTATATAATAAAGAAAGTTTATTAGTAGAAGCTACTCCTAATAATTTATATTGTGCAGATAGTTATGCAGTAGATGAATACCCAATCAAAGGCAATTTATATAAAGGAATTGTAATTGGAAATTTACAGTTAAATAAAATTTTTAAAAGTGATGAAGTACTACGATTGCAGCTTAATAATACAAATATAAAAAATTTAATTGATGGATTATATGAACAGTATGGAGAATTAATGAGTTATGCTGCTAAAAATTATAAGAAGTCAAATGGAACAAAATATAAAATGATATTTGAAAATATTAAAGCTGGAGATAAAACTTTTCAAGAAAATTATGAAGAGGTTATAAAAAAACAACTTAAAAGTTTTATGCAAAATGAAGATTCTGTATATTTACAATTTAAAGGATATGATTTGCAAGACATTTCACCGACAACAAATAAAGATAGTTCTGATTTTAGAAATCTTAGAAAAGAAATGTTTGAAATAGTAGCACAGGCTTTTCAAATACCAGTGAGTTTAATGCTAGGTAATATTACAAATATGAATGAAATAGTAAAAGTATTTCTTACATTTTGTATAGATCCAATAGCAGAAATGCTATCAGAAGAAATTACAAGAAAAACTTATCCTGGATATTTAGAGTGGTCAAAAGGAAATTATGTTAAGGTAGATACATCTACAATTAATCACATTGATATTTTAGATGTAGCAGAAAAAGCAGATAAACTTATAGCATCTGGAACATGCTGTATTGATGAAGTAAGAGAAATAATAGGATTTGATAAGCTTAATACTAAGTTTAGTCAACAACATTTTATAACCAAGAACTATGATACAGCAGAAAATAGATTAATAGGCGACAAATAAAGGAGGTGAATAAAATGAAAAGTAAAAAATATTTTCAACTGACTAAAAATAATAATGAAGTTGATATACAAATTTATGGCGACATAACATCCTGGGAATGGTATGAAAATGATATATCAAGTTATACATTATCTAAACAGATAGAAGGATTAGAATGTGACAAAATAAATGTATATATAAACTCATATGGTGGAGAAGTTGCTGAAGGATTGGCTATATACAATCAATTAAAGCGACATAAAGCAAAAGTAAAAACTGTATGCGATGGTTTTGCATGTAGTGCTGCTAGTGTAGTATTTATGGCAGGAGATGAAAGAATAATGTCTACTGCATCATTGCTTATGATACATAATGCATGGAGCTGGACGAGTGGAAATGCAAATGAACTAAGAAAACAAGCAGATGATTTAGATAAAATAACTCAGGCCAGTGTTAATGCTTATATGCAAGAAGTAAATATAACAGAAGAAGAGTTAAAACAGATGCTTGATGATGAGACTTGGATAACACCACAAGAAGCATTAGAAATGGGATTTTCAACAGCTATTGTAAATGAAAAAGAAGCAGAAAAAGTTAGTCAATCTGTTAAAAAATCATTAATGAAGCTTATATTAAATGCTAAAAAAGATGATGACGATAATAAAGATGGCGATAATGACGACAATAACGATGATAACAATGACGATAATGATAATGACAATAATGATGATAATAATGATAATAACAACGATGATGATGACGATAAGGAACCAAAGGAATCTAAAATAGATTCTTTTTTTAATGTAATAAAAAATTTGAATAATTAGGAGGAAATGAAATGTCAATATTAGGAAATAAGAAATTAAAACAACAAGAAGTTGCATCTAAAATGCAAGCTGCATTAGCTGGAGGGAATGAAGAAGAAATAAAACAAGCATGGGTAGAATTTCAAGAGTCTGTAGTTGATGATATAAAAGCTGATTTTTTGGAATATCAAATAACACAAGATAAATCTATATTAGCTCAAAGAGGATATAGACAATTAACAACAGCAGAAGAAAATTACTATAAGAAATTTATTGAAGCAAGTAAATCTGCAAACCCACAACAGGCATTTGCAGCTTTACCAGGGACACCAGATGGAATTATGCCAGAAACTATAATCGAAGATGTATTTAAAGAGTTAGTTGAAGAACATCCTTTATTAGATAAAATTAATTTTACTTATTGTAAATATCTAACTAAATGGATACTGAATGATCATACGATAGATACAGCAGTGTGGGGTGAATTAAACTCTACAATAACTAAAGAAATAACATCTGCATTTAAAATTGTTGATATAACTCAAAATAAATTAAGTGCATTTGCTGCAATTCCATTAGATATGTTAGATTTAGGTCCAACTTTCTTAGATTCTTACATAAGAACTGTATTAAAAGATGCCTTATTATGTGGATTAGAAAAAGCTATAGTAGCAGGTACAGGGGAAAATCAACCTATAGGATTATGCAAAAATGTATCTCATGGCGTAACTGTAACTGGAGGAGTTTATCCAGATAAAACTAAAGTAGTTTTAACATCATTTATGCCTAAGGAATATGGAGCAGTATTAGCAAAATTATCTAAAACAGAGAAATGGACAGATAGTAGTAAAGTACATGGAGGAAGAACTAGAAAATTTAGTTCAGTTTTATTTATATGTAATCAAACTGATTATCTAACAAAGGTTATGCCAGCATCTACAGTATTAACTGTTAATGGAACATTTGCACAAAATGTATTCCCATTCCCAACAGATGTGGTTATCTCAAACGAATTAGCCGATAATACAGCTATATTATGTTTACCATCTGAATATTTTATGGCAATAGGTGGAGCAAAAGAAGGTATAATAACTTACTCAGACGATTATAAATTCTTAGAAGATTTAAGATATTATAAAATAAAAACTTATGGTGCAGGAAAAGCAAACGATGATACAGTAGCATTATTCTTAGATATAACTAATTTAGAAGAAGCTTATGTATATACTAAAGTTAAAGGCACAGTAGAAAGTACAGTAAAAGGTACTGTTACTACAAAAGCAGAATCTTAGAATAAAAAATAGGAACTAGAATTTCTAGTCCCTATTTTATTGGAGGAAAATATGGATTTACTTCAAAGACTAAAAGAAAAACTAAATATTACATGGACGGAAGAAGAAACAGAAAACCGTCTACAAACAATTTTAGAAGATGCTGTATTAACTTTAGACTATAAATTAGGAGCAGATGTAGATTATTCTAAAGGCATGGAAAGAAATCTATTGCTTAATTATTGTATGTATGCATGGAATAATTGCATTAATGAATTTGACGATAATTATTTTAACGATATTATGCAGTTAAGACAAAAATACGAGGTACAACAAAATGAAAACAACTAATTATAATGATGGATATATAAGAGTTTATAAAGAAAAAAATAAAGAAAGTGATTTCGGAGCTAGGGAAAATATAAAATCTATTGATGATTTAGAATTTATAGTTAAATTAGCATATAAAGAGTGTAGTAAAAGGCAACAAGATTTAGACTTTGCAGAAGCTAGAAATAGATCTTTAAGTTTAAAAATAAAAACAAGATTTTATAGAGATATATCTAGTTATGACAAGGTGGTTATAAAAAATATTCTTTACGATATTGTGTACTTTGATATAGATAGAGAAAAGCAAGAGATTTACTTCTATTTGGAAGAGGTGAGAAAAATTGCTTAATGACATAAAGAAAGCATTAGAAGAATTAGGCTATAAAGCTTATTATGGTCGTTCATTAGCAAAGCCTAATGACGACTGGAATTATTTTGTATTCAACAAAAGTAGGACATCTAGAGCAGGTACAAGTAGAAGAGATTATAATAAATATTATCAAATACATTTTATTTGCGAAGATTACATAGAAGAGGATTTTGAATTCAAAATAATAAAGCAAGTAACGGAAAATACAAAATTAAAATTAGCAGATACAGAAATTGCATTTAATTATATAACAAAAAATAATACTGATAGAGTAGTTGAAATTTGCACAATAGAATTTACAAAAGCTAAAAAAGGTTGTGAGTTATAATGGCAGGTATAAATTTTACACTAAATTTTGAGGATGTAGAAAAAATACAACAAGCTATAAATGATTATGGAGACAATGCAGAAGATATAATAAATCAATGTATACACCAAGAAGGAAAAGACAGATTAATAAGATCTATAGAAAATTGTATGCCTGTATCTGATAGAAATAAAAAACATGCAAAATTCTCAAATTCATTAACAAATAAAAATTTTAATTTAGGTGTAAGAATTACAACAAAATCTAAATTTAATTATCTTATATTCCCTATGGATGCTATAGGAACAAGTACAGGTAAAAGTGAAAATCCATTTATGGAAAAAGGTGTCGAAAACGAAAAAGATAATATTGTTAATGATATATTAAACAAGTTAGGAGGGTTGAATATATAATGACTGCTTACAATAAAGTATACTCAGATTATGAGATAAAAGAAAGCGCCATTAAATTTAATGGAGAGAATGAAATAACAACTACAAAAGTGGGTTGTGTAGGTTCTTTAACAGAGGAAATGGATGTAAGAACAGTAACAAAAAAATGTGAAGGGGTAGTAATAAAATCCAGAACTAGAGGGACAGGGACAGGAACATTAACTGTAAGTATGCATATGCTATGGAGCTTATATGTTAAAGTATATGGAATGATATTTACAGACAAGCTTGCAGAAGGTGTATACGGATATGGAAGAGATAGTATTCACCCAGAATTTACATGGGTAGCAAAAGTGCTAGACGAAGATGGTGTAGAAAAATATTTAGCATATCCGAATTGTGTTATAAATTCTGGTACAAGTAAAAAAATAGAAAATGGGGCTGATGAAGTAGCAGAAATAGAAATGACTATTGCAGTATCCCCGGACGACCAAGGATTTGGAAAATATGAATGCATGGCGAGTGAATTAGCTTCTGACTCTCAGATAGCAACAAAATGGTTAACTGCATTTAATTTTGAATTAATAAAAAAAGCATAGATAGAGGGATAATAAAAAATGAAATGTACATTCAAAGAATTAGAATTGCAAAATGGAGAAGTTATAAAATTAACTTTAAATTTTGCTAGATTATTACAACTAAAGAATAAAAGAAAAAAAGTATATGAAGAATATAACGATATATATGTAAAAGAAGATAAAGATGCTACTTTTAGTGCAATAACAATATTATATACAGCATATTTATGCGCTAATATAGAACACCTAGATGACAATACTTTGATGAGTAAAGAAGAATTTATGGAAAATATACCACAAAGTTTTGTACTTATAAGCAACTTATCAAACGAATTAGCTAATCCAAAACAAAAAAAAATTTCAGGGATGCCTTTACAAAAGCAACAAAGAAGATAACAGGAGTTCAAAAAATAAAAATACCTAAATTTAAGCTAGAGGACATAGAGGATTATTATACCTACTATGTCCTTATTTTAGGTATAAGTGAAGATTTATTTTGGAATATAGATATATCTTCTTTAGAAGGTATAGTAGCGAATAAAGTAGCTTATGACAATTATATTAGCTATATAAAACAAAGAGAATTAGAAAGGAGTGGAAGATAAGTGGCAAAAAAGACACAAGCTCAAATAGAGTTTAAGGCAGTAACTTCAGAGTTTCGTTCTGGAATAAGAGATATAAGTAAAGACATGACAACTTTTACAAATGAGTTAAGATTAAATTCTACACAATTAAAAGGCAATTCAGACGATGTAAATCTTTTAGAACAACGACAAAATATATTACAACAACAATATAATGCATCAAGTCAGAAGGTAGAATTATTAACACGTTCATTAGAAGAAGCTAAAAATATATTAGGTGAAAATTCTAATGAATATAGAAATCTTAACAATGAATTACTTAGAGCACAAACACAACAACAAGCTATACAAAATGAAATCAATCAAACCTCACAAAGACTTAATGACTTAAGGACTGCAAGCCAAGAAGCTGGACAAGAGTTAGGGCAATTAGGCAATGATACGAATTCTCTTACTAGATTAAATACAGAAATAGAACAGCAGCAACAAGAATTAAATAGATTAAAAGAAGAATATAAAAATGTAGCACTTGAACAAGGACAAAGTTCAAACGAAGCACAACAACTCGCTAATAGAATAAACTCATTATCTAGTGAACTTAGAGAAAATCAAAACAGATTAAATGAAGTAAGTAATGCCGCAGATGAATTAGATAATAGTTTAAATGAAGCTGCAGACGGAGCACAAGAAGCTGGGAATGCACTTGAAAATGCATTAGCTATAGAAGGAGTAGATGAATTAACGGATGCTTTTAGTGGAATAGCTGAAAGTGTAAAAGATTTTGGTCTAGAAGGACAAACGGCACTTAATCAAATTCAAGCTCAATTAGGACTTACAAATAGTGAAATGAGTGAATTTGAAGGAATAATTAATGAAATTTATGCTGATAACTTTGGAGAAAGTTTAGCTGATATTGGAGAAAATTTAGCTATAGTAGAACAAAATACAGGATTAACTGGGGATGCATTAAAACAATGTACAGAAAATGCATATTTGTTAGCAGATGTATACGGCATAGATATAGCAGATAGTACAAAAGCAGCAGATGCATTAATGCAAAAATTTGGATTAACAGCAGATGAGGCTTACAACTTAATAAGCCAAGGTGCAGAAGCAGGGCTAAACAAAAATGATGATTTAATAGATGTAATAACAGAATATTCACCGTCATTTGCAGCTGCTGGATATTCTGCAGAGGATATGTTTAATGCATTAGCAAATGGTGCAGAAACAGGAGCATTTAGTGTAGACAGTTTAGGTGATGCATTTAAAGAAATGAATATAAGAATTATGGACGGTTCAGCTGATGATTATCTAAAAAAGTTAGGGTTTAATGCGGATGAATTTAGGAAGAAATATGCTGCAGGTGGAGATAGTGCTAAACAAGTCACACAGGAAATGATAGAACGACTTGGAAAGATGAAAGATAAGCAAGAACAATACAATGTAGGTGTTGGTATATTTGGTACAATGTACGAAGATAATGCTGCAGAAGCTATATTTGCACTTGGAGATCTTAACGGTGAGATAGATAATTCTAGAGACAAACTAGATGAAATGAATAAAGTTAGATACAATGACTTAGGAAGTGCATTAGAAGGAACGAAAAGAATATTACTTACAAATTTACAGCCTGCTATAAGTGCAGTTACAAGTGGAATTACAACATTATTACAAACATTTGCAAATCTTCCACAGCCAGTTCAGACTGTTATAACAGGAGTTGTAGCATTAGGGGTTGCATTTGTAGGTATAACAACTGTAATAGGAATGGTATCCTCTGTAGTAGGCATATTTACAAGTGGATGGAGTGTGCTGACCGGTGTATTTGCAGCAGTAAAAACTGGAGCAATGGCGGTAGCAGGAGTTATTGGCGGAATAAGTGCTCCAGTATTAATTGTAATAGGAGTAATAACAGCATTAGTAGCAGTAGGAGTTTTGTTGTATAAAAACTGGGACACTATAAAAGCTAAGGCAACGGAAATTTGGAATGCTGTAAAAGATACAGTTTCTAATGCATGGGAAGGTATAAAAGTAAAAACAACAGAAATTTGGAATGCTGTAACAAATGCAGTATCTACTGCATGGAATAACATTAAAACAAAAGCAATAGAAGTTTGGAATAGCATAAAGGAGATAATATCTACAGTTTGGAATGGTATAAAAACAGTATTCACTAATGTATTGAATGGAATAAAAAGTATTATAACGTCACAATTTAACGCATTTAAAACAACAATTACATCAATATTAAATGCAATAAAAAGTGTCGTAGGGAGTATATGGAACGGCATAAAATCTACAATAAGTAGTGTATGTGGGAACATTACTAGTGTGGTTTCTAGCAAATTTAATGTTGTAAAAAATACAATAAGTAATGTTATGAATAGTGCTAAAAACATAGTAAGCAGTGGATTAAGTAAAATTAAAGGTTTCTTTAGCAACTGTCATTTAAGTTTGCCAAAAATCAGATTACCTCATTTTTCTATTAAAGGTAAATTTAGTTTAAATCCTCCTTCTGTACCAACGTTTGGAGTTAGTTTTTACAAACAAGGTGGTATAATGACTAATCCTACTTTATTTGGAATAAATGGGAATAAAGCTATGGTAGGTGGAGAAGCTGGACCTAAAAATTTGGGTCACTATAAGGAAACTTATAGAAAAAATAAGTCAGTGAATTCGGTGAAGGCTAAGTTAAATAGCAATGTTTTATTAGTAGCATAATCGCCTCGCAACGTGGTATAATAATACTAAGAGGTGGTTAAGGTGAGATATAAATTTGAAGATGTTTATAATTTTGTGAAAGAAAATAGCAAATGTGAGTTACTGGAAAAGGAATATAAAAACTACAATACTTATATGAATTTCAAATGTGAATGTGGTAATATTTTTAAAACTACATTTAAACAATTTAAAGATATGAATAAAAGGCAATGCAATGTGTGTGGCAGAAAAAATGCTAATAAAAATAGAACTTACAATATAAATTATGTAAAACAATACTGTAATGATGTAGGTCTAAAATTATTAAGCGATGCTTATACTAATTGCAAAGAAAAACTTTTAGTAGAATGCGAATGTGGAGAAATATTTGAAAGTAGTTTTGATAGTATAAAAAACAGCAATAAAATAAAATGTGATAAATGTACTGGAAGAGGTTATTTTGAAAAAGATAAACCTGCAAATAATTTAAAAACAACAAATGACTTTATTAATCAACTAAATAAAGTCACTGATGAATTTATATTATTAGATGAATACATAGATGCGAAAACACCACTAAGATTTAAACATATAAAGTGTGGCAGAATATGTTATAAAACTCCAGACAATATATTGAATAAATTTAGAGGTTGCCCTTATTGTATAGAGTCGAAAGGAGAAAGAAAAATAAGAAACTTTCTTGAAGAAAATAATATACACTTTGAACCACAAAAAAAATTTAAAGATTGTAAAGATAAAAGAGAATTACCTTTTGATTTTTACATACCAAGTTTTAATTTATGTATAGAATACGATGGAGAACAACATTTTAAAGAAATTTTAGTGTTTAAAAATAATTTAGAAAATATCAAACTCCATGATAATATTAAAACTAAGTTTTGCTTAAAACACAAAATAAATTTACTAAGAATAAGTTATAAACAATTCAATAATATAGAACATATACTATCTGATATGTTAATACCGAGCGAAGCCGTTAAGGAAACTTACGGAACGTGTAGAGACTAGATGGAGTAAGCTAAGTAAAAAAGATACTTAAAATAGTATCTTTTTTATATGCAGAAATATCCACGAGCGCTGACAACCCTAACGTAAAGCCGAGGGTTAAGATATAGTCCGATACTCTTAGAAAACTAAGAGGAGCTAAGGATAAAGAGCCTTAGACATAACGAAATGGAAGCAATCTTACCACTAGATAATTTTTATAATTACTTAGATTCTAAGTTAGATAAATTTATGCAAGAAGATGCTACAGCGAGTGAAGTAAGAAGATTATCGAACATAGTTTCAAAATTAGAGCTAAGATTGGATATAGACGGAAGAGAATTTACCAGAACAGCAATAGCACCAAATCAAGATGAACTAGATGATTATAGTACAACAAGAAATATGAAATTAAAATACTAAGAAAAAGGAGGGGTAAAATGGAAAAGAAATTAATATTTAATAATATTTGTTCGAAAGAATTAGGAATAGTAGTAGTAGAAGGCCCTCCAGAAGTATTAGCGCAAGAAGAATATGAAGAAATAAGTGTAGAAGGTAGAAATGGAACACTAATAGAAAATAAAGGGACTTTTCCAAATGTAGAAAAAAGTTTTATATTAACAACTATAGATTTAGACCAAGATATAGATCTTATGATAGAAAAAATTAAAATATGGCTTTTTAATACAAAAGATAATAAACTACTATATGCTATTCCAAATAGATATAATATTGTAAAAAAAGTTATTATAGAAGAAGATATAAAAACAACATTCGAAGAATATGGAGACTTTAAAATTAAATTTTTATGTGAACCATTTTATTATAACTTACTAGAGAAGGATATAACAATAACAGAAAAAGAGACGAAAGTTTACAATAAAGGAGACTTTAAAAGTAGTCCTAAAATAGTTATATATGGTACAGGGGATATAAAAGTAACAATTAATAATACTGCTATACAAGTAAATAATGTAGAAGATAGAGTTTTGCTAGATAGCAAACTTTTTTTATGCCTAGATAAAGATAATAACAGCAAAAGTATAGATATGATAGGAAATTTTCCTACTTTAGATGTAGGAGAAAACACTATAACATGGACAGGAAATATAACTAAATTAGAAATTAGTCCAAGGATTATATATAGATAAGGGGGAGTATTAATGAGTAATATAGTAAAAATATGTATTTTTAATAAAGATACTCCCAAAAGTACGGTTATTTTAAGTAATGGGGATGCAATACTTGATAATATTTGTACAAGTTGCAAGGTTACAGAAAATTTAGAGGGGACATATGAATTAGATGCAGAATTTATAATTGACGACAAAGGATTATGGGAATATCTACAAGAAGAAGCAATATTGAAGGTAAAGGTTGATTATGGCGATGAATATTTCAGGATTATAAAACCAAGAAAAACACGAACTAGAGTAATCATATATGCTGTACAAGTTACTATATATGAAACTATACATTTATGGCTTAATGATGTAAGGCCTACTGGATTAAATGGAACAGCAGCAATAAACTGGATATTAGATGGGGCAGTAGGAGTCAAAGAATTAGAAGTGTATTCTAATATATCTACATCAAACACCGCTTATTATGAAAATATAAATATGTATAAAGCGATACATGATTGTGATCAATCATTCCTCAATCGCTGGGGTGGAGAAATACAAAGAAGAGGATATCTTTTAAAAATACTTGATAAAGTAGGAAAAGATAGAGGGGTACAAATAAAGTCATGCAAAAATTTAAAAGGATTTGAAGCTAATACAAATGTAGATAGTATTACAACTAGAATTAAACCAAAAGGCAATAATGGAATAACCATTGATGGTTTTATAGATAGCCCCATAATAAATAATTATGCTAGAGCTTATACTAAAGAATTTACTTACAATGATGTAAAAGTAAAGTCTGCAGATGATGAAACAGAAGGATTTAGTACATTGGAAGAAGCTCAAGCGGAACTAAAAAGGTTAGCGCAATTAGAATATACAGAAAATAAAGTAGATATTATAAGTGCTGATTACACTATAGATTTTGTGGATTTAAGTCAAACCGAAGAATATAAAAACTACATAAAAGCTGAAAGAGTTTATATAGGAGATAAAGTTTCAGTTTTTGAAAGCAAATTGAATATAAATGTAGTTGTAAGGGCAATAGAAAGAAATTATAATGTTTTAACACAGAAAGTAGAAGAAATAAAATTATCAAATAAGGATATAGGCAGAAAATCTATAAATGATGTGATGATTGATATTTCAAAGGAAATAGAAAAAAATGATAATTCAATTGAAAAATGGATACAAAGTTTTATAAATGCAGGTATAAAAGATAGTTATGTGTTCTATAACAAAGAAGAATTAATAGTCTGCGATAGTCCTACCATAGAAGAAGCTATACATGTATGGAGATTTAATAAAAACGGATTGGCCCATAGTGCTAATGGTTACCAAGGACCGTATGATATTGCATTAACTGCAGATGGAAAAGTAAATGCAAACATGATATTAGCAGGTATGCTAAAAGGCCAATATATAGATGCTAGAAATATAACTGTGCCAGACGGAAACGGAGATATTACATTCTCTGTATCAAGCGATGGTAAAGTGCGTATAAATGAAGGGGCAATACAGCTAGATGAGGAAGGCATTCAGATTTTACATAAGAGCCAAAATGAATCCCTTGTAGGTAGGACAGTAATGGACGAGGAAGGTTTTAGAATATTAGACAAAGACGGGAATGAACTGGCGGATATAGGTGCTAGTGGAGCGCATTTTGCTAATATGACTGTAGATGGGAGATTTAACCATTATCCGAGCGCACAAATAATAGATAGACAACAAGGATGGTCAAAAGATTATTATGTTGGGAAAATTGCTACAGGAGATGGTTCGGGAAGAGACGAAGCAAATAAGGCGGATAGTCTTCAGACTGTTTTAAGAACTTTAAAAGAAAATGGTTGTTTGTTTTTTAACGCAATATATATTAATTTAGAAGCAGGTGTAAGAGTTAGAGAGAAAATCGTATTGCAGGATTTTTATGGAACTCTATTGCAGATAAATTTAGGAAAAGATGCACTTCTACAAGTAAAGGAAGGAAGTGTTATAGAAGATACGAGATGTAGAATTTATGTAACTTCTTCAGAATACAACGAAATGAACACCCTAGATTCTTATAATGAATCCGGCAAATTAAATACATTAGGATGTGTGGAAATTAAAAATGTAGCAGGCTTTAAACTTAGCCATAATAGTCATGTTAGATTTGATGGACTTCGTATAAGAGGAAATTCGCTTGATTCTGTAGGTTTTAGATGTGCAGATAGTAATATATTGGAAGTCACAAATTGCGACATCAGCAAAATGGATAAAATAGCTGACGGATACAATTCTTCAAAGATACTTCTAGCTAATTGTCAAGGTAATGTAAACAAACTTGCTACGCTTGCGAGTGGAAGTATTTTTAGTTCCTCTATTCAAGTACCTTCTTATACAGAGACAGACCCATGTGAAGTATATGGTTCATCCGCTGTCGTGAACTCTTTTGACACATATGTTAAGAAAGATTCACAATTCCAAGATACCTTTAGCACTGACGATAATACAAATACTCTAGCCACATTTGGAGTAAGTCAACAGTATACAAACTACGAGGGCGAAGGAATAAACGAAGAAACAAGTATGCTTAATCTTGTAGGACAAGGAAAATTTAAGGAAAACTATAAACATATGCATGGGTATGCAATATTTATAAGTGATACAGAGGATTCAATGGGGGATTATCTAAAAACTTTGGGAAGTTATAATATGTATTTACGAATGACAAGAGCTGATAGTAATACTACTTCTCCAATACCGAGAGTTAGATTCCAACTTGGAAACGGTGAATATACAGCATACTATAAGTTAGACCCACTAACAAGCCCATTAACTGGAGATGGAAGTGGAGCGCAAATTATAGATTATAATCCTACAGAAGATAGAAAATTACCGAAAGACCTTGCGGATAAGATTGCAACTTATGGAGTGTATTCTGTGGAATTTCTATCAGACGAAGTTGAGAACTATTTGGTCGTAGATAATATAAAATTAGTAATTGTAGGAACATCTAAAGGAGAAGAAAGCGGAGACATTGGAACGGATGTGAAGGCAATAGGTAAAATATTAGCTAATGCCCTTAATGTGCGTAAAACTCCAGGAACAGACGGAGAATATGCTGGATTGCTTGTAAATGGGGATACAGTAGAAATAGTAGGAGTTGACCCAGATACTGGATGGTACAAGATAAAATACAATGGTGAATATGCTTATATAACAAATAAATCTGAATATGTAGAAATTATATCTGGGGATCCAAATGGAACAACTACTGTAAGCAAAGTAGAAGTTTTAGCAGATAATCTTAATGTGAGAAGTGGACCAGGCACAAGTTATAATTCGATAGGAGTTGTATCTAAAGGTTTTATAGCAGATATTATAGAAACCGATAGTGCATCTGGATGGCATAAAATAAGTTATAACGGAGAATACGGATGGATTTCAGGGAATACAACCTATGTAAAAGTAACTACTGGAACAGCTACAGTAACAAATGAGCTATATGATGGAGCAAAAGTGGCATCTTTTGCAGAGTCTTACTACACTGCGAGAAATAATTACACATCAGCGAAAAGTTGGGATAACGGGTTCACTTACGGAGATTCTACACCATGTAACACTAGTGCAAGTGGTACGCAAGGGGCTACAAATAGTATATGGGAGAAATCTACATCGGGGAACTATTGGAAAATGATAGATGAATCTACTTTAATGTTACTTTGTCTTATGGGATATTCTTATACAGATTCTCCTTATTCAAGTTTAGTAAACTTTAACAATTATAGAAATAACATAATGGCTAAAAATAGTGCATATACAGGAGCAATAGTTCCTACAAATGGTTCAAATCTTGCGAGAACTTGTGCAGAAATAGCACAATACTTTTACAATAAGGGACAAACCTTTGAAGTAAAGAGCGATTATAGTAATTTACAAAAGGGTGATTTATTATTTTATGCAAGAAAAACAAGTAGTGGAGCATATGTCTATCCAACTAGATGGAAATATATAAGCACAGGAGCAATTTGCATAGGACAAGATAGTAGCGGAAATGCACAAATAATTACGGCGATGAGTAATCCTGGAGAGAAACACTCAGATGGCTGGTATGTAGGACTAAAAAAAGACCTTGTTAAAAACCAACAACCTAGTACTATTGTATTGGCAGTAAGACCAAGTACTAAGGTTACAAGTAGCGGAGGAAGTTCTTCTGGAGGAACAGCTGGAGGTGGAACAGTTTCCAACCTTCGCCAAGTAATATGTGATACTGCGATGAAAATAGTAAACATGGGCACAGCTCATACTGCTTGGTATTCCCAATATTGGAGAACAACAAGTCTTAACAGTATGGTAACTATAAAAGGTAAAGTAGAGACAGTAGGAGGAACAACATATTATCAACCAAGTTGGGTTCAGGTAGGTGTGACATACGGTTTTGACTGTAGTTCTCTTGTAGGTTGTTGTTATGAAAAAGCAGGAATGGGCTATATGAAAGGTTTAACTTGTTCTATGGGAACTTTACAGGCTACAGCTAAACAACATGGTGCAACATTTTGGAGATATGCAGATAGTGGATTTACGAAGGCAAAACCTGGCGACATAATCATGTTTGCAAATGATGGTTACACAGTAACTACATCTAATATGGCAACAGTAAGAACGCATCACACTGCTATATACATGGGGAATGGATATATTGCGGAGGCGAGTGGCTACAAGAAAGGCATTATTTACAGTAAGTATAATCTTAGCAAACAAGCCTTCTTTATAAGATTGCCTGAGTTAGACAAAGCGGATAGCACAAGTTCTACAGGAGGGACAACTGTGAAAGAGGAATATGTTAACTGCTTTAATGAAAAAGGAACGATAGACGGCAAGAATTATATATACAGATTACACGATGCTAGATGTACTTGTTATGCAGCTACAGAAAGTAATAGTTCTGGACGAAGTGGACTCGGAACACACATGGGTAAAACAGTTGCAGCACAAAATATCCCGTATGGAACAAAAATATACATACCAGGTCTAAAGGGGCAAACTTGGACTAATGCAAACGGAACAAAAGTTACATTAGATGGTATATTTACTGTAACGGATAGTGGAATCGCGATGTTTGACTTTGACATAGTTGCGGGAAGTACTAGCAACGCTTGCTATAGCAATTATGCTAATCCTGCCCGATTTGAAGTATATATTTTAGAATGGGGGACAAGTTCTATACAAAACTATAGTTTTACAGACACCTGGAGAATTGCATATAATGGTGGGCGTTTGACTAAATATAAGGCTGCATTTAAAAATTATATTAGCAACGGCGGAGTACTTATAAATTTGCTTAAATTCTACAATGATGATGCAAATATACGTAGTTCAACTTATTGGAATATATTAAATAGTTAGGAGGTGGCAACATGAGAGACTATGACATAGAAAGTGATCTAAAACAAGAGAAATTTCAATCCATTAAATTAGTACAGGGAGACAGGGGTAATAAAATTAAAATAAATGTGTATGAAGATGGGCAACCAGTAAATCTAACTGGTTGCTCTATTACTGCTAAATATAAAAGAGCAGATGGACAAGTAATAAATGGATCCGTAACAAATATATCTAATAATTCATTTGATGCTGTAATAGATAGTGATATAACAAAAGTAGCAGGAACTTTAAAAATGCTATTCAATATTGAAAATGGAGATGTGAAAGTTAGTACTTTCCTATTGTTGGCAGATATAAGAGAAGGCATAGGAGAAAATACAGGAAGCTCAGGAGGGGATACAGAAGTGACAGTAGATCTAAAAGATTACCAAAAGAAAACGGACAATGGATTAGAAACAAAAAATAAATACATTGTTGGAGCTATTAATGAGGTAAATTCGCAATGTAAAGATATTGCGAATTTTAAAAAAAGTGTTAAATTAAAAGCAAAATTACTAGATGCTATAAATAATAAAAATTTTACAGTATGTTGTAGAGGTGATTCCGTTACATATGGTCAAGCAGGAGATACTTCAGCACAGGATAATAGAGACCCATTAGACGGTCATACTGCTATTAGAGCTAAGATAACTTACCCAGAGGCATTAGAAGAGGCCTTGAAACACGTATATGGTGAAAATATAAGTGTTATAAATAGAGGATTTAGTGGTGATAAAGTTAAAACATCATTCACGAGATGGACTGTTTCTTGTAACTCTGATGTTACGTTAATAGCCTTAGGTATCAACGATGCTATGCAAAATACAGCGATTGAAGAATTTATAAACACATACAAAAAAATAATTGAGCAAGAAATTCTGTGGGGAAGTTACCCTATACCTGTATTGCCTACTAGAATAGGTTCAACATCAGATGTAAAATTGAATAATATAAGAAAAATCATAATAAATATTGCAAATGAGTATAATTTAGAATACATTGATGCTTTAGAGTTATTAAGAAACTATTCTAGTGGTGATATAGCTCCTTCCGATAATATACATTTAACATCTTATGGATATTCGGTATTAGGAAAAAGGATTGCAAGTTGTTTTATGGGCAATACTTTATTTAGACCTAATATAATTAAATCAAATTCAAAAGTACAACTAAAAACATCTATAGATAGTATCAATATTATTAAAAATTCAAAGATAGGAGGCTCTTCTGACTCTACTGGGGCATGGGACTTAAATAGTTCATCAACACAATGTACAATAACTGGAGATGGAGAAATAATATATAGTTTTTATAGTGATGAGGATGATTTACTAGTCATTCCTATATATCTTACAAATTCATCTTCTTGGGAGTATTCGCTTGATTTTGCTTTAAATCAACCAGATGTATCAATGTCAGATTATGTTAACCAACCAAAAGGTAAAACGATATTAAAATCTATAAGTATGCCAATATATAATAGAACCGATAACTTATTTTCAAAAGTTCCACCTTGTTCATTTTCTGATATACTAAAGAATTTTATACAAATAACATCAAAGGGTTGGCATACAATTATGATAAAAAACAAGACTCCTAACACTAATATATTATTTTACGGCATGATTTTTATTAATTATTCAGACGCTTATAATAGATTTAATTTAATTAAAATTTCTGATGTTCCGACAAGTGGTAGTTACGAAAAAGGTGAATGGTTCATTAATTCAAATATTGAAGCAGGAAATTACTTTGGTTATGTTTGTTTAGAAAAGGGAACTTTTGGAAAACCTCTGTTAACTACGACTGCTACAATAAAATCTGCGTGGTCAGGAGGATTGTGGTTATCAGATAAAGACCTTCAAGTTGGCGATAGAATAATTGTAGAAGGAAGCGGAAGGGATGTTTTTAAAATAACGTCTAGAAGCAATGCAGCTGAAGCAGACGGTACATATTACTACGGAGTAGAACCTGTTACCAGTGATAAATTAGTAACTAATGCTTCAGTTAGATTAGCTGAACCTATAATCAAAGGATTTGGGAAAATAGAATCTTAATAGAAAAGTTCTCAAATAAAAAAATTGAAGAAAATGAAATTAGTTCGCAATTTAAAAAGATTGCGAACTTAAATTTCCCTATTTTATTGCAAAATCTAACTTTTTTCTATACTATTTATGGTAGAAAGGGGTTGAAAATAATGGATAAAAATTTAAAAGTTGTTTTCTGGAAAGGGACAACGCCTACAATGTTTGAAGTCGAAGTTAAATACACTAGTGAGGATTTAGAAAAACTTTTCGGTATAACTTATAATGAAGATTTATATGGATTATTATATTGCGATGAAATTACAGATGGTGAATTTGCATGTAAACTAAAAAAGACTTTCGACTATAAAAATAAGAAAATCATATTAGAAATTGGAAACTAAAAAAGTCAATAAGCAAGATCATAAAGAGCAGTTATTAATTTAGCTGCTCTTTTTATATAAGAAAGGAGTTTTGCATGAATGATGAATGGTTGAAAGATACATTAAAAAGACACGATGAAAGACTGCAAAGGCATTCTGAAAGAATAGACAAACTAGAAAATACACAGGCAGAAATGGCAGTAAAAATAGAAAATCTATGCAATACAATAGACAAATTAGCAATCAACTTAAACAAACTAACTTATGCAATTATAACAGCATTGGTTAGTTTTTTCTTTTATGCAATTCAAAATAATTTATTTAAATAGGAGGTAAATATGTTTGATTTAAATTTATTAGGCAACTATTTAGTTTTAGTTGTAGTTGGTATTTGTGTATGTATAGGATATGTAATTAAAACAAGTTTTAGTTTTATAGAAAATAAATATATCCCTTGCATTATGGCACTTTTAGGATGTGCTTTAAACATATGGATAAGTGGTGGCATTAATCCAGAGGTTATATTAGGTGGTTTATTTAGTGGTTTGGCTTCTACGGGCTTACACCAAGCTTTTAAGAATTTGATAGAAAAATAGGTATAAACATAAGGTAAATATTTTGAAAAGTGCTTAGAAAGCTAACTGCAAGGTCGTTTTTTTAAGCACTTTATTATTTTAGAAAGGATTTTTGATAAGATGAAAATACAAAATGGATTTACATTATTAGAAACTGAAAAAGAATTTAAAGAATGGTTAGATAAACAACATCCAACTAGAACAATAAATAAACTACAAGTACATCATATGGCGTTACCGGATTATTCTACTTGGGAAGCTACAGACAAAAGAGTATATGGAGATAATAGGGAGTCGGGGAGAACATTAGCATTAGATTCTTATGGCAAAACTACATGGAATAGTCCTGATGGATACGGGCATTATATAGCACAACATTTTTCTATATTCCCTAATGGGAAAGTAACCACTGGTAGAAATCTTAATTCCACTCCTATAGGAATAGCAGGCTGGAATACCCATGCTATATGTGTCGAAATATATGGTAATTTTGATAAAGGCTGCGATATAATGACAGAAGAACAAAGAAAAGCAGTTATATTCGTATTTGCATTACTTGCAGATAAGTTTAAACTACCTAAGACTTCTACATATATAAGACCACATGCATGGTTTACAAGTGGTGGCACTTATTTAGGAGATTATATTGCTGGTAAATCTAGAAAAACTTGTCCAGGTACTAATTTTATGGGATTTGGAAATACACGAAAAGCATTTGAAAATAATTTCTATCCACTTTTAAAAGCATACAAATATGAATCTAATAATTTGGCTAATACAGATAAAACACAATATGTAAGAATATTACAAGACGTAAATATACGTAGTGCAGCTGATTTTACTGATGCAAGTGTAATCGGCGTAGTTAAAAAAGGAGGAGTATATACTGTTGTTGAAAAAATAGAAAGAACAGGAACAGATATGTATAAATTGAAATCAGGAGTTTATATAACAGCATCTCCAAAATATGTAGAAGTATTTGAAAAATAGGTATAAATAGTACATATATAGTCGATGCTTCTAATAGGAGGTAGGCGTATGAAAATAGATATATTATTAAGACTAGGATACTTTGTATTAGGAGTATTAGTAGCAACAGCTATAGTACCACTATTATTAATAAAATAAGGCTAGGGAAGTTATTTTCCTTAGCCTTTTGTTATATAATGTAATAAAGATGTTTTTATGGGGTAATTCTACATGTATCATAGGACAGACAAACAATAATCCGTATGTTGATACCTGTTATATTTTAAATTTAACCTCCAAAGTAAACTGTGCAAATCTCTTTTTTTCTTTATAATATAAAATTTCCTTTATAACAGTTTTTAAAGCCTTATTTTTCAACTCTATATTATCTGTATTTTCGTAACTTTCTATAGCACACTCTATATTTTGTGCTAATTCTTTATAGTCAATATCTCTACTAACTTCTACCTCCAGCAGCTTTTTAGTACCTTTTATAGCAGTTTCTATTTCCTCTTTCTTATTTGCCAAAGTCTGTTGTCTTTCTAAAAAAGTATCTACATCATATATACCTCTTTCTAGTAAGTCGTGCAATCTGTCTTTTTGCTTATCTAGTTCTGTTTTTTCTTTATCTAAAGTAGTTAAAGTATTTTGTAACATCTCTAATTGCTTATTTTCTCTATCTTCTATTTCTGTATTATCTAATTCATCTTTAATCTCTTTTAATTTTATTTTTAGGATGTTTATGATTTCTTCTTCTATTAGATCTAACCTAGAAGAACCTACCTCATAACATTGTTTGCAGCGCAAATAAAGTACTGGTCCTTCCTTAACTGTATTATAAGATGCTACCATTGTGTGTTTACAGCAAGAACATTTAATTAAACCAGCAAGTGGATTAATTAACTTTCTATCACTTTTCTTAGCAGTTATTTGGTTACCTTTTCTTATTTCTTGTGCTTTATTCCAATCATCTTCACTTATAATAGCCTGATGTTTCCCTTTGCACACTAGCACATCACTTTCTTTATTCTTTCTTGTCTTAGTCCCTTTTCTTTTATATTCAAACCATGTTACATAACCGCAGTAGGTTTGGTTTCTTACAATTCTTCTAACTGCACATTCTGTAAAATCTTTACCAGCAGTTGTTTTGTAGCCTAAAGTGTTCAACCTTTTCATTATTCTAAAAGAACCTTCTCCATTGAGATACATATCAAATATAATTCGTATTGCTGGAGCAGTTTCTTCATCTATAACCATATGTCTTTTCCCAAATTTATCGTACTCGAATTTATATCCTAAAGGTGCAACGGAACCTATAAAATTACCTTCTTCTATAGATTTAACTCTACCTCTTTGCATTCTCTTTGTTATTACTTTTAATTCCCTACGGGCAAAGAAAGTTTTAAACTCTGTCATTTCCTCGTCCAAGTCATTGTTCAGATTATATATTTTATCTGGTGTAACAATTAATGTATTACTTTCCTTAAACGTGTTTATAATTTTTCCTTGGTCCTGCATATCTCCACGGCCAAGTCTATCTATATCCATACACAATACAGCATCATATGTATTTTGTTCTACTTCTTCTAATAGTTGTATCATTTTGGGGCGTTTCGCAATACTGTCTCCACTAACTACTTCTTCTTTTATTTCAACTATATTAAGGTCCTGCTTTTTAGCAACTTCTAATAATGTACTCCTATGCCTAGCTAGGGTATCAACATCTTCTTTTTTCTCCAGTTCTTCATCAGCACGGCTTTTTCTTAAATATATACATGTTTTCATTTTATTCCCTCCTAATTAAAAAGAGCAGCTGTGGACTGCCCTGATGTTTATTATATTATTAATATTATTTTAAACTTTGATGTATGTATACATCATTTGCATATGTATTTACTATTTCATTGGCTACTATATTTCCGTCTTTTATACCTTGTATAGTATTTTTATCTAATGTAAAAGATACAACTTTTTCTTCTTTGCCATTATCCATATCTGCAACAGCCCAGTAATCTATCTTGTCATATTTATCGCATCCTTGATTTTTTATAAGATCTTCTACATTATAACCATTTTGGTCTATAGTTAATTTATTAGTAGTAGAAGGTTTAATTTTTACCTTTATTACTAATCCGTTGTCATCTGTTTCGTTTGATTCTAGGTATTCACCGTGTAATATAGTGTATTCTCCTTTATCACTAGATGAACTACTACTGGAACAACCTACAAACCCAGCACACATAATAATACATAGCATTATACTTAATATTTTCTTCATAACTCCCCACTCTCCTTTTTTATTTTGCATTAAATCCCGCATTAAATCCAGCTTTAAAACCAGGCATACCAGCTATAATTATTACTAAAACTACTATAACTAATACCGCAATAATTGCTTTCTTTTTCATAATATCACCCCTTAATATTTTTTCTTAAATTGTAGCATATTATACAGAGTTTTATACTGAAAAATGCCAAAATACCTCTTTTTATTTATTAGTTGGTAGTATAATATATATTATAAGTATTTCGGAACATTTTAAATGCTATATTATAAAAAATCGTATATAATATAGATAAAGAATATATAGAACAAACGTTCTATAAAAATGAATTAGGGGGGCAACATGCAAAATATATTAGAAAGAGATGAAATAATAAAATTATTAGGTCAAAACCATTTAGAGTTATACATACAACTTGCCGAAAAAGAAATAAAAAAAGCAAATAATGAAGAAAAGTAAATCGATATAAAAAAGGACTAGGAGTTTTTCCTAGTCCTTTTTAAAACTTAATACCATTTCTAAAATAGATTCAAATTGTTCATCTGTTAACTGATCAGTTAATCTTATTGCTTTCTTTTGCCTTTCTGTTATATCTTCTATAGGTTTTTTATCTTCTGATAAACCAAGTAAGTAGTCGGTAGTTACATCAAATATTTTTGATAATTGTACGAGCGTTTGTGCATCTGGAACACTCTTTCCTCTTTCATAATAGCCATATGCACTTTTTGTTAAACCTATTTTATCAGCAATATCTTTTTGAGTATATTCGTTTTCTTCCCTTAGTTCTCTTAATCTCTTAGCTAACATTTTATTTTCCCTTCTTTTTATCACATTGATTTATATCTAGTAATATGTTACAAGTAGTTACTAATTTAATATAAGTAAATTATACTTATATATTCTCCATTTATGCAAATATTCCTTATCTTTTTTATAATAAAAATAAAAAATTTTTGCCAAAATTATTGACAAGCAAGTTATACTTGCCTATAATAAAAGTATAAAAGCAAATAAAACTTAACTAAAATTAAAAAAACAAAAATAATTCAACCTAGAGGAGGTGATAAACAAATGAATAAATTAAGAGAACTTAGGGTAGAGAAAAAGTATAGACAGATAGATTTAGCTAAAAAAATAGGGGTAACAAGACAAGCATTTTCTTGTTATGAATTAGGGATAGCTAAACCATCATTAGATAAAGCCAAGATGATTGCAGATATATTTGACTGTTCTATAGAAGAAATTTTTTTTAATAATGAATACAAATTAAATTCACCTAAATAATGTGCAAACAAGTTTGATGTACTTGCAGAGAGGAGATTGAAACATGAACTATATAGATGAAATGAACAAAACTGTAGAAAGAATAGTACAAACAGTATCATCTAGAGAAGTAGCTGAAATGATGGAGGTTAGACATAGTGACTTATTAGAAAAGATAGAAAAAATAAATAAAGATTTTGAAAACGGAAAAATCCGTTCTCAAAAATATTGGATAGAAGGAACTTATAAAGTTCCAGGTAACAACAAAACATACAGAGAGTTTCAAATTACAAAATTAGGTTGTGAATTTCTAGCACATAAAAGTACTGGAACAAAAGGTAACTTATTTACCGCTAGATATATGGATAGATTCGAAGAAATGGAAAAAACATTAAAAGAACAAAATACACCTTCTTATATGATAGAAAATCCAGTAGAAAGAGCAAAACGTTGGATACTTGAATATCAAGAAAAAGAAAAATTAGTAATAGAAAATCAACAACAAACAAAAGTTATAGAAAAACAGTCCGAAGTTATAGGAGAAATGGCTCCAAAGGCAGAGTATTTTGATGCTTTAGTAGATAACAACTTACTTACAAATATAAGAGATACTGCTAAAGAATTAGGAATAAAAGAAAGAACTTTTACAGAGTGGTTAATTCAAAAGAATTTATGCTACAGAGATAAAAAAAGAAAAATTAAACCTTATGCAAATAAGATGAAGTACTTTGAATTAAAAGAATTTACAACTGCTTGGGGACATAGCGACACGCAAACACTTATAACTCCTAGAGGTAAAGAAACCTTTAGATTACTTCTTATAAAAGATGGATTAATAAAAGATCATAACAAGCAATTAGAGTTAGGATTACCAGTTAACGAAGTTACAAAATCAGATTTTTATAATTAGGAGGATTAAATATGGAGGATAATAAAAAAATTGGATTTACTTATTTGGGAGACATAAGAATAGAGAGAGCAAATGTTAGAGTGATAGAAATAGGGGCTGGAAGTCTTAAATTTGCACTAGACGAAAGATATCCTTACTACATAAAGGTTTATATAGGAGATAGCTCTGACGAAGGATTCGAATACATAGACGACATATCAGGGATAGATCCAAAAATAAATGATGATGAATTTATGACAATAGTTCTTAATTATTGTGTGCAACATGTAGAGTTTATAACAAATAAAGCAATGGAGGAAAGGGTTCAAAAATACTATAAAAAGTTAGAAAAAGAAAATCAAAAGGTAAAACAAATTTTATCTCAATATACAGATGAACAGTTATTAAATGAAGTTAACGAAAGAGGGCTTTTAGGGGGTAACTAAATATGGCGATATACACAGGAACAGAACATTTTTACAGAAAAGAAGTAGAAATAGTAAGTGATATTTTAAGAGCTAGAGGTTATAAAGAAGAATGGAGCATAATAACTCCATTCCAACAAGAAATAAAGATGTATCATAAAATACAAAACAAGTTTGCTTTACTTAGAAAACAAGGTAAACATACAGTAGTAGATTATTCAAGATAGGGGGTAGCAATGTCAAAATACATAGTAGTAAGTATAGTTTTTTCAATAGGATTCTTCCTAGGAGCATGGTGGAAAAGCATACACGAATAGGACAAATTTCAGACAGCATATTTTTACTAAGGGGGTGCTTAGATGGAATATAAAGTAACACATGAGTATGAAAACGACAGAGCAAAAGTAATTATGATGTCTCCAGTAGGGCTTACAGAAGAGGAAAGAGCAGTAATATTAAAAGATATAAAGAAAGCGTTTTATGAAATAGCAAAATACAATTACCTACAAGCACAAGAAGAAAGCGCTGGAGCAGTATAAAAATTGCAAAAGGAGGGGAACAAATGACAAATCAAGAGTTTAGAAAAGAAGCAGATAAGCTATTCGACAAAGTTGAGTATATCAACGAAAATAGTGGTTTCATAAGCGCATATCTAGAACTGCATCATTTGAAAGGGATGGACGAATCTTTTTATAGTTTAACACTTAGAATAGACCATTACGAAATAAAAGAGACATTCTTATATACATCACAACGCACTAAAAATGCAGTAGCAACAATAGCTGAAATGAATCAAACACTAGATGCAGTTATCGAAGGTATAAAGGAGGGGATTAGATGACAATAACTTGCACTTTAGAAGAATTGCATAGAATAACAAAAGAAAATCCAGAACTTACAATTGTTGAATTTATAGCAATGTTACAAGTTAAAAAAGCTGTAAATAGCATTAAGAAGGGGGATTAAGGAATGAAAACAAAAGAAAAAACAAAAGAACAAATCTATAACGAAATTCAGGACCTAGTCCTAAAAACAAACACTGACAACTATATGGAATATCTAAAAACATTCAGACAAGTATTCAATTCAAACATGACTCAAGAAGAAAAAGATGACATAAGAAAAAAAGCATATGAAGAATACCTAAAAAAAGAAGAAAATCTTTATGACATCCTTGCACATGCTTATATGGATTACATGCATGATGATAATCCAATATTTGCATAGTATAAAACAAGCTCCTTTAGACTGGCACTCTAAAGGAGCTAACAAATACTATATGTAATATAAGATACTTAAATTATAACATAAAAGGGGGATAATATGAAGTTAAAATTGCAATCTGAGGGAGTAAAACAATCCGACATAAAAACACTAGAACAGAGATTATTCCTAGTTAGACTATACAGAAATACTACAGACCCAGAAGGAAGATTAGGATTTATCGAAGGAGCAGAATTTGCTTTAAATAACAGAAAAAACATGACAATAGGAGATTTTAAAAGACATTACATAAAAACATATGAAAAAATAGGACAAGTAAAACATGACAGTTATGAAAGCAGTTTATTATATGCTTTACGACTTAATATAGAAGAATTAGAAAAGGAAGGTGAATAACATGACTAAAGCAGTACAAGCAAATGATAATGCATTAGCATTAGCTAGTTTTACATTAGAAGGTGGACAAGTTTTAAATGCTGATACAGTTAGAAATTATTTAGTAAGAGGAAATGGGAATGTAACAGATCAAGAAGTTTTATTTTTCTTGGAGTTATGCAAATCAAGACATTTAAATCCATTGCAAAACGATGCTTATATAATTAAATTCGGAAGTCAACCAGCTAACATAATAGTTGGGAAAGATGTGTTTGTTAAAAGAGCAGACCAACATCCGCAATTCGAGGGAATGAGAGCAGGAATATTAGTAGAAAGAAATAACGAAATGATAGAAATAGAAGGAACTGCAAAACTAAAAAAAGACATAATAGTTGGTGGCTGGTGTGAAGTATATAGAAAAGATAGAAAGATGCCTATCAAGTCTACAGTAGCTTTTGAAGAATATTCAAAAGGACAAGCTACATGGAAACAAATGCCTGGAGTTATGATAAGAAAATGTGCTATGGTATCAGCCTTAAGAGAGGCATTTCCAACAGATTTTCAAGGTATGTATGATAGCGCAGAAATACAAAGTGTACCTGATAAATTACCTACTAAAGAAGTAGTAATAGGTAAAGCAACAAGTGAGCAAAAGAGAAAGTTATTAGCAATGGCAGAAGTAAAAGGATTATATAGTCACGAAGATGCTAAAAACACAAAAGAATTAGAATACTTCTGCAGCAGTAACGGGTATGACCTAAAAGACTTAAAATTCGAAGAAGTGGACGAGCTATTACAACTACTAACAAACTATGAACCAGCACAAGATGTAGATTATACAGAAGAACCTATAGAAGAAGATAACGGACAAATAGAAGGACAGCAAGTAATGGATATGTAGCTAGGTTGGGGAGCAATAAAAAAGAAAGGAGTTTATTCCCCTTTCTCCGAGTTAACTTTAACATAATCTTTTAAAACTTTTACAAAAGGGGGCGAGCAGAATGGATGAAGGTAAAAATGAAATTAGATATTGTAAGAATAACTTTTTGAGTGAAGGTTATGGGATATTACCTAAGTTAGTTATGAGAGATAAGAAATTACCTATAGAAGCTAAGGCCATATATGCTTATCTAGTTGCATTTGCAGGCAATAAATATACTTGTTACCCAAGTAGGGATTTAATGTGTAAAGAGCTGAATATAGGCAAAAACAGATTTACAAAATATCTAGATCTGCTAAAGGAATCAGGATATATCAAGGTAACCAATACTCAAAACGGAAATTTAAAATCAAAAAATATATATGAAATCGTAATGGATGAAAGAGATAGACAAGAAATTCTTCGATGTCTTCAATTTCGAGACACCGAAGCTCGAGACACCGAAATTCGAGACCTCGAAAACAAAGACACTAATAGTAACAGTATAAATAGTAACAGTATAAATAGTAACAGTATAAATAGTAACAGTATAAATACCACTGATACTGTTATTTCTTTAGATGTTATAGATAATATATGGAAATTATATCCTAATAAGAAAGATAAAGCTAAAGCCTATAAGTACATTAAAAGAATACTTACAAAAGAAAAGATAACAGCAGAAGAATTAGAAAGAGCAGTAAAAAGATATGCTAAAGAAAAAGAAAATACAGACAAGCAATATATAAAACATGGAAGCACATTTTTTAATGGAGCTTATATAGATTATTTAGATGAAAACTACCAACCAAGTGAATCAGTTCAACCAACTACAAAAATCGAATCATCATTAGACTTGCTAGACTTGATAAATGGACCTGGGGAATAGGAGGATTTATGAACAATTATTTATACAATTTAGAATATGAAAGAATAGTTCTCGGGAGGGTATTGTTAGAACCTAACTTATTTGAAGTAATACAGGATTTATCAGAAGAAACTTTTTATTTCGAATATAATAAAGTTATTTATAAAGCAATGAAGCTACTGGATAAAGAAAAATCACCGATTGATCTAATAAGTTTAGTAAATAAGATAGAACAAATAGATAATACAGTTGAAATGATGTATATAACGAATTTAAACCAATATGCTGCAACAGCAAGTAATATAGAGTTTTATATTGGTGAACTAAAAGAAATGAAACAAAAAAGAGATACAGTAGAACTTGCTAAAAGCCTTATAGAAGGGATTCAAACAGGTAGAAATATAAATACTTGCATTAACATTTTTGAAACTGGAACAAAGGCAAATAAAGAAGTAGATGAAGATAATGCATTGAGTTCTATAATAGCAAATATGTTTGACAAGTTAGGGGAAAAGATAGAACGTGTATTAACTGGAATAAAAATAGTGGACAAGCTAACAGAAGGCGGATTAGCTAAAAAAGAATTACTTACTATAGGAGCTAAAAGTGGAGTTGGGAAAAGCGCTATGAGCTTAAGAATGGCTATCAACATGCTTAAACAGGACAAAAAAGTCCTAATAGTTAGCAGAGAGATGAGCAAAGAGCAAGTAGCTGAAAGAATCTTACTGAGTTATGCAGGGATAACAAGACAAGAATATCGTAGTGGAGAGTTATCATCAAGCAAGACCAAGAGAGTGATAGAGGCTATGGAGAACCTTAACACAGATAATTTAAGGATAGATGACTCGATAAGCACGATAGCGCAGATTAAAAAGGCGCTAAGGACATATAAGCCGGACGTACTTATAGTAGATTATGTACAACTATTAACTCCAACAGATACAAAGGTCCCTAGAGAACGACAAGTAGCAGAATTGTCGAGGGAATTAAAGAATATAACATTAGATTACAACATGATAGTGATACAGCTAACACAACTAGCGGATAAAGGTACTGGAAATTATAGACCACATGGTGAAACTTATTGTAGAGAATCAAGGGCAATATACCAAGATAGCAATCAAGTGGTTTACATACATGAAGTTACAGAAGAGAAGGAATTAGAACAAGCATGGAAAAGAACAGGTTTTAATGAAGGCACTAGACTAGAAGAATTTATCGAAAGCATGAGGGATAAAAAAGAAAAAGGTTATACATTAGTTGAAGTAATTCTGGATAAGAATCGAGATGGAGATAAAGGGTCTAGATATTATCTGTTCTGCGGAAAGGAATTAATGTATTATCCTATAGGAAATAAATAGGGGGCACGGAGATGGAACTGTATAAAAATTACAACGAAAAAACCATAAAACTTATAAAAGAGTTAGGATTTTATGGCAAAACACCAAAGGAAATAGAATTACTAATTGTTTCAGAACTAGAAAAATGCAAGAAAAATAGCACTGATGAGGAAATAAAAACCATTGCAGAAGTTCAAGGACGTTTATTGGAGCATATAAAAACTATGAAGTAACTACAGGGGCTTAAACAAGCCTCTAGAAAGGGGGATAATCATGGCAAATAAACCAATAACAGATTTAGAAAAATGTAAGATAAAAGAATTGTACGAAAAAGGTTATAGTATCCTACGAATAGCAAACGAAATAGGCAGAGCTGACGGAACTGTAAAAAAATATGTACAAGAAATGAAACTTGTAAAACCACCAAGACCAAGCTTAGTAGGGGAAAAATTCGCAAGATTGACAGTATTGGAATTGGATTATGTGAAAAGTAGAAGAAGATACTGGAAATGCCAGTGTGAATGCGGAAATGTAGTAACGGTAAGCGAGGGCAACTTAAAGCATGGGATAACAAAATCTTGTGGGTGCATAAAGAAAGAGTACCTACAAAACAGAAAAAAGGGGAAAACAACGAAAAGAGTTAAGCCAAGAAAAAACAAAGGTGGCGTGTATTCTCTACCGTTTGGAGAGATAGAACTAAAAGGCAATTACAAAAATAATACATTAAAAGAATATAAATTATCACCTCAGGAATTGGCTGCTTATTTAAGGGAACTAGAACACAAAGAAGTAAAGAGAAGGGGAGAATAATATGAATCTAATTAAAGCAACAAACGTAAAAACTGGAGAAGTGGTAGAATTTGCAACACAAAAGGAGGCAACAGACTACTTTAAAGGGATATATGGAGATAAAATAAGAAATTCAAACGTAGTAGCAATGTTAAAACAAAAAACAGCTTACAAAGGAATATGGGAAGTCAACTACATAGGAGATGGGAAGATAACTAGAACTTGTAAACATTGTGGCAAGAAATTTAAAACAAGAAGAGACCAACAAGTATTTTGCAGCAATGTTTGTAGAGAAGACTATCATCCTGTAAAAATACAAGGAGCAAAGGAAAAGGAACTAATACATAAGCTAGTAACAATGCTAGCACCATATAGAACGGCAAAATAGGGGGCAATATGGACAGATATACACTAGATAGAAATTCAGAAGGCTACGCAGATGACACAGCATATAAAGCTATAAGAAATGCAGATAGAGATTTAGAAACTAAAGCAACGGGAGGACTAAAAATGAAAGGTGAAGATTTAGAACAAGCAACTCTAATTCAATGGTGCAATTTACAATCTTGTAAATATTCGGAGTTAAAATTAATATTCGCTATTCCTAATGGTGGATATAGAAACAAAGGAGAAGCAAGAAAACTAAAAGCTACAGGGACAAAATCAGGAGTGCCAGATTTGTTCCTGGCTGTTCCGAGAAATAACAAATCAGGATTATTCATCGAAATGAAGGTCGGTAGAAACAAATGTACCGACAATCAAAAGAAATGGATTAGGGCATTAATGGAGCAAGGATATGAAGTAAAAGTGTGTTATAGCGCAGAAGAGGCTATTCAGATCATTAAGAGATATTTGGGAATATAGGAGGTTGAAATGATATTAGCAAGATACAAAGAATTAGTCGAACTGGCTAAGAAATACATAGAAAAGGGATATAGCACATTGGAAGCAATTAAATTAGCTGAAAAGGAATTGGAGGGAGAACATGAGTAGTAATTATTTCAAAAAGTGTTCAAATTGTAAATGGTTGAAAATAAATGAAAAAAGAGAAAAATTTTATTGTGAAAATGCATTTGGAAACTTTATATCAACTGGTGATGTTTGTGAATATTGGGAAGGCATACACACAGTAAAAGAAGATGTAGTAAATCATCCATCACATTACAATGACGGCAAAATAGAGGTAATGGATTTTATTGAAGATAAACAACTAAACTTTGCTAGAGGTAATGTAATCAAATATGTTTCTAGAGCTGGGAAAAAAGACCCAAATAAAGAACTAGAGGACCTTAAAAAAGCATCATGGTATTTAAATAGAGAAATAGAACGATTAAACAAGGAGGGAGAATAATGGAAGAAAAAATAAAACAAGCACTAGAAATATTAAAAAGAGAATGTACTAAACAAGACGACTGTGAAGGTTGCCCAATATCTAAGGTATTAGGATATAGTTGCCAAGAGGTAGCTATTCCAGAAGAATGGGAAGTAAACCACTAAGAGGAGAAATGGATAGAGTAATAGGAGATATAATTATTCTAGTTGTAATAGGATTATGGATAGCTAGTAGATTATTTGTATAAGGGGGATATGTAGATTGAAAATAGATAGAGTGGAAAACATAGAAAAGATACCCATTGGAAGTAAAATTGTTTTAATAGAAAAAGGTAAAATTTACAACGAAAAAGATTTAATAATACAAGCATCTCAAAAGGGATGTTGGGAGGTTATATCTCATAAACCTGATAATAATGGATATGGTCAATATAAAAAGAAAAGAACTCATGTTTTGATGTATGAAAAATATATTGGTAAAATTCCAAAAGGTATGGTTATTAGACATAAATGTGATAATCCTATATGTTGCAATCCATTTCATTTAGAAATAGGAACTCAAAAGGATAATTGTAAAGATATGTTTGACAGAAATAGGAATCCAAACTATATAACAAAAGAATTAGCTGTTAAAATAGCCAAAGAATACGGTACAGCAAAGGAAATAGCTAAAAAATTCAATGTTAGTGAAACAGTAGTATACCATGTAAAAAATGGGAATACATGGTCTGAATACACTAAGGATGTTTTAATTCCAGTAAGTAAAAAGAAAAAATTAAACAAGGAAGATGTAATTGATATATATACATCTAATTTAAAAGGAACTAAGATATCAAAAAAATATAACATATCACCTAATACAGTATATGATATTA
>ERZ825896.981-NODE-981-length-34240-cov-3.967120_pt1 | contig 34240 bp, 49 predicted proteins | sample MGYA00519858_ERZ825896 | MGnify/ENA primary metagenome ERZ825896 (study PRJEB31778, sample SAMEA3449214) | human gut metagenome | biome: human gut; feature: human-associated habitat; material: faeces | place: United Kingdom | collected 2010/2012 ...
TGCCGGCCATGAGGTTGGTCAGCGGGTTTTCGCTCTCCAGCATCTCCACGCGAGCGCCCAGGAGGTAGCCCATGCCCACCAGACCGTTGAGCCAGATGTTGGCGGTGTCCATGATGGTGTCGATAAGCCGCCGGTTCATCGGCTTATCCAACTTGCTCCAGAAGGTGCGGATCAGTGTGTTCCCTACCCAGTCGAACATGCGGCTCACGGGGATGAAGTAGTCCTTCACGTCGGTGTTGGAGGGATAGCAGGCGGTGTAGTTGCCCCAGGCACACCAGCCGCCCATGAAGTTCAGCGCAGTCACGATGCCGTTGTCGTTGAGGATGTTGGCCTGGGCCAGAGTGAGGTTGACCTCGGTGCCGTCCTCCAGCACCATCGCGTCACACTGGAAGTTCTTGTTGCTGGGAGACTCGTAGGGGCAGCCGCCATTGTCGGTGTCGACCTGGGCAATCAGACCGGCCAGCTGCGTGCTCATGTGGAACTTGTAGTCACCGAGTTTCAGCCTGGGCCAGCACACAATTTCGTCCGGGTCCACAAAATTGCCACTGCCCTTGTTGGTGATGGCGGCGGTATAGGCAGTTGCTCCGGAAGAACTGGAGTCGATGTCGATTAGCGCCTTGGCCTGGAACATGCCGTTGATAGCACCTGCCTTAGTTGCCATGACTGCGGCCACAGTAGAAGTTTGGGAGTGGCCAGGGGCGCAAATCAGGTCGGGCACGATGCCCAGGGTGGTAAGACACTGCTCGATGCTCTCCATGCCGGTTGCAACGGCGGTATCGTCCACGGAATCGGGATTGACCTTGTTGTAGGCCACGTTCACCTGCTCGGCAGCGTAGGCTTTGCCGTCGGACAGGACTTCGATGACCAGGAACTCCCCGTCGTAGTAGGTGCTGTAATCGGTGTCCTTGACGTAGGCCTCGCCGGCGCCGCCAGCGGGCTTGACGACCAGGTTCTCGTCGTCAATGGCCGCGATGGAGAGCTTGGCCTTGTGGTCGGTCAGGGGCACGTCGGCAGCTGCCACCGCCTCCTTCATGTCCGTGACGTCAAGGACGTTGCACATGATAACGGGCTGGCAGCCAAACAGCTGGAAGTGGGAGTACATGAACTCGCAGAGGGGATAGCTCCCCCAGTCATCCGAGTAGCCCAGCTTCTCCACCGCCTCGGCCCAGCTGGTGCAGAGGACGGGGACGCCAGCCGCAGCGGGAGACGCCGCGCTCTGCACGGGGGCCGCGCCGACGACGAAGGGCACGCCGCCGGTGGCGACAACGGGAGTGCTGACGCTGGTGGCCTGCTGGGAGACAAATACGCCGTGATTTGCCATTGTTTTTTATCCTCACTTTCTGCCGGTGGCCAGCTTCACATAGTTCACATGCAGCAGGTTCCCGGCGGTCTTGACTTTGATGCGGTCCTCGGGGAGCGTGTCGCCGGTGACGACCAGTGAAGCGATCAGCGGGTACCGCTCCAGGGCCGGCGCGAGTTCCTTCAGCACGGCGGCCTTGCCGCCGCGGTAGACCGTGCCGGACTGGATCACCCCTCGGATGCTCGGCCCGAGGTAAACACAAAATCCGGCGGCCTTGCCGTCGGATTTCTTGGTGGTGGTCCTTTTCTCTTTGGGCTCCCGGGCCTCAGCCTGCTCGGCGGGGGCGGGGGCCATATCTTCGGGGTCGGTTTTCTTCATAGCCATTGGCGTACCTCTCTTTCCACGCCGGGGACGCGCCAAGTGGTGGTCATTTCTCCGGCATAATATGGGGCGGTGTCGTCGGGGTAGATGAAAGTCTCCAGGCCGGCTTCCAGGTCGAGCTGGAAGCGCCGGCCGATGACGACCTCACGCAACAGGCGAATCCGCAGGCGCTCCATGAGGTTGAGCAGCATGAGGCCGCCCTCTTGCCCGTCGTCGTTGTAGACGGCGAAGATGGAGCGCACCACGGCGACGCCGGCCTCCAGTTCCCCGGACGGCTGGGTGTCTTTACTGGTGATAGCTTGGTGGATGATGTAGGGGGCCTTCTTCTTCGCGGCGCTGCCGTCCGGCAGGCGCATCAGGTAGACCTCCGCCGCCCGGTACTGCTGCCCCTCGCTCTCGCTTTGGATCTTCACCGGCATGATAAGGGCTTTGACAGCGTCCTCGGTAACGGCTTTCAGCTCCTCCAGGAGCATGACTCGGTCCATAGGCTACCCTCCCCATCCGTTGAGCACCCGCATGATCTCGTGCTCGATGCGGCTCTCATAGGTCTTCAGGATTTCCTCGTCCATCTTGTCGGTCGTCTCCTCGTGGACATAGAACGCCTGGACAGCAGAAGGCCCGAACAGCTCCCGGATGGGGAGCCGCTCGGGGCCCTCGCGCTCGAACACGCCGGTATGTCCGCCAACATGGGCGGCAAAGGCGTTTTCAAGGGTCTGCTGTGCGCTGGAGCGCAGGACGCGGGTATGCACCTTGCCGTCCGCTCCAAACTTGGTATCGAACTTGATAAGGGGGATGACGTTCCCCCGATAGCCGAAGGTGACCTGATAGGAGCTGGCGGAGTCCTTGACGATGGTGTTGATGGCCTTCGTCCGGGACTTCAACTCCCCCTGAGAAATGGCGTACTCCTCGGAGACGATCTTCATGCCGACGGTAAGGCCGTGCCGCGCCGACCGCTTCAAGGCGCTCCCGACGGCACGGTACACGCCGTCGGGGATGCCAGCCAGGAGCTTTGATACTCGGTCAAGGCTATCGTCGATTTCGTCAATGGTGATGGCGTAGCTCATTCGTCGATCGCCTCCAATTCCACCCGCAGCATCCCCATCTCACAGACCGAGGAGGCGACGTAGAATTCCCGGAAGAATCCGCCGCCGCCCTCCCGGTTGTTGATCTGGATGCGCATACCCTTCTCGGGCTGATTGCCGCCCAGGTCGGACAGCGCACAGTGGAGCACGGATGACACGAGGTAGAGCCCCTGGACATGGTCGGACTGGAGCTGGCGTCGCTCCTGCTCCTTCAGGCCGGACAAGACGATGGGGATGTCCTGGTACTCCTCGCCGTCGTAGCGGATGGTGCGCTTTTCGGCGAACTCGTCCAGGTTGAGGAAAACGGCGTGGACGTCATCGGCCGCCATGTCCTTGAAGCCGCTCATTCCACCGGCCCCTCCGCGCCAAGGCCGGCCGGAGCCCCCTCGTCGTTCTCCTCGCCGGAGATCGCGTCCTCCAGGGGCACGTCGGTGATGGCCGCGATCAGCTGCGCCTTGGTCTTGAGCTTGGCGGTGTCGATGCCCATTTCCTCGGCCAGCTCCTTGAGCTTGGCATTGGTGAGCTCCTTGAGCTGCTCAGGGTCAAGGTGGGCGGTTTCCTCGCCCTCTGCGGGCCCGTCCTGGCCGGGAGTGTCCACGCCTGCCCCCGCGCCGCCCTCGCCCTCTACGGGCGTTGCAACGGCTCCTGTGGTATCTTCCTCGGGGACGTCCTCAAGGACGATGCCAACGCCGAGGGCGGCCAGGCGGGCGGCCTCGGCGTCAGTCACGATGCAGAGACCGCCGGCGGGCACCGGCCGGGGGTGTTTCGCCCCCTCAGGCCGGTAGCCATACAGGCCGTTGGTGATTTTTACACGCTTCATGGTGTCGCTCCTTTCCCGGCCCATCAGGAGCCGACCACGTTGGCCGCGTACATCCAGGGGGCCTTGCTCCGGGGCGCAGCCAGGGGGCGGGCGGCCAGGCGCAGCTTGCGGGTGTCCTTGTCCTTGTCGACGACAAACTTGGGCACGCGCTGCATGGCGAAGCTGTGATACTCGTTGTCATCCTCGATCTGGTCGATGCGGCCGTACATCATGTGGCCGCAGTCGGGAGCGGTGACCATCGCGGAGGTCGCAGGGAACAGGCGGATGGTGCCGTCCTTGTCCAACACAGTCTCGCGCACAGAGAAGATGTCCAGGTCGGTGCCGTCGAAGTTCAGATTGCCGATCCACACCACGCCGGGGTAGCGCACCTGGGGCGCCAAGCGGCCATACTCGGCGCGCCGGTTGTCCAGCAGCTTCAGCGTAGCCTCGTCGCTCTGGATGAAGGCGGCCACGTCGGTGCCCACGATCAGGTCAGTGGCAGGGAGGCCGCGGTCCAGCAGGTCGTTCACCATCGCGGCGACATCGCCCTTCCAGTCACCGCCGGTAACGTCCCACTTGTTCGCAACGGTGTACTTGGCGGGGTTGGAGCCGGTGGTGTCAAAGTAGAAGATGTCGTAGGTTTCGCCCACGGTGTCGTTGTCGATGTAGGCAACGATGGTGCAGCCGTTGTTGATCATGGTCTGGACGGCCATCCACTCCTCGCGGCGCTGAATGCGGCGGTCCAGGTCGGTAAGGTCCTGCATCTGGAGCGCCCGGGCGCGCTCGGCGGGGGTGCTTCCAGCATACAGGGCCTCCCCGAAGCCGCGCTTCTGCAGGTCGTCCAGCGTCAGCAGACGGGACGGGGCGGTGAAGGGGGGCTCGAACTCGTGGATCTCGTAGCCGCCGCGGGCCACGGGGATGTCGCCGGCACGGCGCACCACGAAGGGGGCCATAGCCCGGTCGCGGTCGCGGTACTCCACCAGCACCTTGTTGGCGTTGAAGATGTCGGTTGCCGCGTTGGTGGGGAAATAGCGGTCGCGGAAGAAGCTCTGGACGGGGACGATCTCCTGGACCATGCCCGCCATGTAGTAGGTGTCAAAAATGTCGAAAGGCATATTCTTGTCCTCCTTTTAGTCCAGGACCTGGGCCAGGTAGATACCGCGCTCGCGCAGGGTGTCCTTGTCGGCCTGGGTGATGGTGTACTCACCATCCACGGTCAGGGCGTCTTCGTTGAAGCAGCCCATCACATAGACGGCGACGTTGGCATCGGCGTCGGTGCCGATGTCCTCGTCATCGCAGAGAATGCAGTCAGGGGTCAGAGTCTCGTTCTCGGCAGCAGTGGTGCCGAGGATCTTCAGCTTGCCGTCGCCGCCAGTGTCGGAACTGCGGCACAGGACAGTGCCGCGCGGATAGGTGGCAGCGGCGGACAGCTTGGTGATGATGCCGGAGGCCACCTTCACGGGCGGGGTGATACCGGCGATCAGCTTGTCGTACTCCATAGAGCCGACCTTGCCATTGAGATGCTTCGCCATGTTACTTATCCTCCTTCTTGTTCAGGGCCTTGGCGTCAGCCCGGCCCTTTGCCATACGCTGCTCCGGGGTGAGTTCACCGACGGGCGCGCCCTCGTTGTTGGCGGCTCCGACCTGCTGCGCGCCGGACGCGCCGGTGTCAGCCTCCATGGCCGTCATGTAGCTCTTGCCGGTCTGGGCGGCTTTCTGAGCCATACGGTAGGCCAGCTCCTGGGCGGTGCAGGGGTGATCCCCGTACTTGGCCTCCCGGATGCTCTCGGCGTCATAGAGAGATGCCAGGGCGTCAATCTCCTGGATTCTCTGGCGCTCGGCCTGGGCGGGGTCAGCCCCGCTGTCACCTTCGACCGCTGCGCTGGGGGCAGGGGTGGCGGCAGCTCTCGCCTCGGCCTCCAGCTGCGCGGTCAACTCCGGGTACTCCGCTCGGAGCTCCTCAACAGTACTTGCCATAGGTGTACTTCCTCCTTTTCTGCCGGTCTTGGTCGGCGGATTTGTATGTGTCTTAGCCGGGGCCGAGGCCTCGGGATCGACCGTGGGAATATTGTCCGGGGCGAACATCCCCGCCGTAAGGTGGATGGTGCGGCCGCGGACGAACAGGCACCGGCCGTCCGCACTGGCGGCAACGTCCAGGGGCTCCGCATCCTCAATCAACTCGTCAGCGAAGCCCTTTTCCACCGCCTCACGCCCCGTCATGTAGGTCGTGTCGGACATCATGTGGGACAGAACAGTTTCGGTCAGGCCGGTCTTTCGCTTGTAGATTGCGACTTGGGCCTTGTCCCAGGCGTCGTACTGCCCGGCTGCCTCGCGCAGTTCGTCGGCGTTGTAGCCGCCCCAGAAGAAGCCCCAGCACTTGTGAATCATAATCAGGCTTGAGGGATTAACCTTCACTGTGTCGCAAGCACACATGATAAGGGAGCCGCCGGACATTGCCACGCCGTCCACGACGCAGGTGAGCTTCGCTCCGCCCCGTGCCAGCTCACGGAGTCGGTTGTGGATGGTGTTGGACACGCCAGCGTCGCCGCCGTAGCTATTCATGCGGATGGTGATGTCCTTGCAAGCGGCAATTTGCCCCAGGTCCTCAAGGAACTCGGTCAGGGTAATAAACTGTCCCTCTACAGGATCGCCCCACCAGTCCGTGGGCTGCTGCTCATAGATGTCGCCGTACATGGTGATCTCTGCGCTCTGTCCATCGGCGGTAGCCATCGCATAGGCGGCCCGCTTGATGTTCACGACGGGCTGCGTGGTAGGCACTGTTTTGCTCATGCGTTTCCTCCTGTTCCTTTGCCGTCGCCGCCGTCGCCATCATCGGCGCCGGAGCTTGGCAGGTTGGTGATGCGCGCGCCGCCCGCCTCCGCGAGCTTCGCGTTTTCTGCTTTCAGCTGTTCCACGTTGGCCTCCCAGTCGCCGCCGCCCAACTCGCGCGTGACCTGCTCGTGGGTCTTGAAGCCGTGGTCGACCAGGACAACGGCGGCGTTGGCCTCTTTCAGCGGGTCAAGCTGTCCCTGGACAGGGCCGATCCAGCGCGCACCGCACCACGCGGCCCGCACCAAGGGATCTTCAAAGAAGCCCGGGGCCTTTATGCGGCCGCGGGCCACCGCCTCCGAAAGCCATACCTCATAGGCCGGCTGGCAGAAGTCGGCCACAAACCAGCTTCGGCGCATCTTGAACTCTTCCCATGCCTCCAGGAGAGCGGCGCGGGAGGCCGAGTAGCTGGAGTTGAAGGTTTTCATCAGAACTTCGTAGGGCTCGCCCAGGGCCGCGCCGGTCTGCTGACAGAAGGTCTTGACGAAAGTATCAAAGCCCGTGGTCGGAATGCTGGGATTTCCAAACTTGATGTCCTCATTCTCCGCCAGATGGGAAACCGTGCCGGGGCCCATCTCATACTCGCTGTCGCTCTCGGACAGGTTGTTCTCAATGGGATTTGCTGCGGGGACGCCAGCGATGTCGCCGGCGCCGACCTCGTTGATGGGGATCTCGGTCTGGCTAGTCTTGGTGATGATCCAGGCTGTGAAGAATGACTGGACAAGAGCGGCCATAAGCGTGCTCTCCGTGTACCGGCGCAGTTGCAGCAGCTGCTCGATCACCGGGGCCAGATAGGTCACGCCCCGGTACTGGTCAGGCCGCTCGCTCCCCATGATGTGGAGGATGTTCGGCAAGCCCGTCCGGGGGCCGTAGGCCTCCACCCTCGTCCACTTGGTCGGCTCTGTCGTGGTCTGCCAGGGGTAGGTGTTGTGGACGTAGTAGGCTACGACCATGCCGTCGTTGTCCACCTCCACCCCGTCAAAGATGCGGTTGCCGTTGGAGGGGTTTTTGCCGTCGGTGATGTGAGCAACGGCTGTACCCCCTCCATACTCGGCGGGGGTGCGTACCCGGTCGGCTTCCACAAGATGTATGCGCAGAGAGTACGGATTTACCGGCGTGGGATTTCTCCGTTTGAACACGGGGAAAACATCTCCGCTCTGGAGCCACGCCACAAGCGCCAGCTGCTGCATTCCGTAGAAGTTGTTCATGCCGGTAGCGTCGCAGTTGGCCTTGTTCTTGGCCCACAGGGAAAACTCCGCTTCGGTGCGCCGCTGCCACTCTTTGGCCGCCTCCGGGGAGATGCCCAGCACCTCCCGATCCACGGAGCTCTTGAGGGTCAGACCTACACCGACCACCTTCGTCCGATTGGTGTTGATAGCCGATGTCGCCACCGGGGAGGACATATACAGCATTCGCCCTCTTTGGCGGAGGGTGAAGTTGTTCCAGTCGATGTCCTCCCTGGGGGAGCCGCTGCGCGGGGTAAAGCCTTTCAGCGCCCGCCGTGTCATGCTGGCGCCGGCCTCGCTATATCCCTTGGCCTGGGGGCGTACTGTGTCGGGCAGGAACAGCCCGGTTTTCTTGTCGCGGTATATGTCGCCCACCTCCTATGTGTTGCATAAAAAACGGGCCGCCCGGCGGCGAAAGGAGCTGACAAACTCCGCCGGGCTGCCCGTGGCAAAGCCCTCTCGGGCTTGTACCCATATCATTTTCGTGACCTCACGAAAAAGGTCACCAGTCGCGGGGGATGATGCCGAAAGCCTTGCGGGGCCGCCTGCCATTCAGCAGGGCGGTCAGCTCGTCGATCTTCTGCTCGGCCTCCTCGATCTCATCCTTGAGGGTGCCGAGGTCGAAGCGGGTGAGCTGCCGGTCGTCGATGGTGTAGCTCTTAACGCGGCCGTCCACCAGGGCGGTGTAAGCCGCGGTCAGCTTCTCATAGGCGGAGCGCCAGAAGTTCAGCCGGATTTTCACGTCGGTCATATCTGCCATCGGGCATCACCTACCATTCGTCATAGTATTTCTTCAGCGCGGAGCCGCGCTTGGTCTGCTTTTTGGGGGGCGGCAGGGCTGTTGCAACGCCCGCAGAGGGGGCTTTCCCCCGGGCCGCCTTTAGCCACCTGTCTATCTCGTCAAGGTTGGCTGGTGTGCATTTGAAAGCCGCCAGAGCGTAGTTGCGGCAGTCCAGGGCCTCGTTGCGCTCGTGGCCGGGTATCTTCTCCCACACCCAGGGCTGCTTCTTGGCCGGGTCATATACCAGGTGCTCAGAGAGCAGGCCGGTAAAGTAGCCAGGGCCGTAGTCGTCCCGCCTCGGGAAGTGGCAATACTTCGAGCCCGGCTTCTGCACCTTGAGGTTGTCCATGATGATCTGCTTGCCGGAGTCGACGCCGAGCTGGTACTGCCAACAGGTGCCGATGGCGACCTGATTGACCACGATCTTCATCTTCTTCGGCGGAGAGGTGTAGGGCTTATCCGCCCCGGGCATACCCTTGATGCAGAACACCTTGCGGGAGATGCGCGCCCGGCATTGGAGGCGGACGTCCTGGGTGAAGTGGCCGCCCTCGTCCACGAAGGTCATGGAGCTTCGGAGGCCCAGGCCGTCCTCGAAGCGGAATACTCGGTTGAATACCATCTCGTCCAGCTTGGCCCAGGTGTCCGGGTCGTCCGGTCTGCCCATGACGATGCCCTTTTCAATGCCCCAGGTTTCCCCGAAGTGTCCGTGCCCGACGACCTCGTACTCCATGCGGTCATCCTGGGTGTCCACGCCGGCGGTGAGCACCAGCACCCCCTCCGGCAGTTCCACGGGGGAGCCGTCCGGCCGGGTGCCGTAATCCTCCCGGCGGGCCATGAGGCTGTCCTCGTCCTCCAGGTCGCCGCGGTCTTCCCACAGCAGGCCGAAGCAGGTGTTGTAGACCACCTGGAGCTTCCTGGTGTTGCCGATAGCCTTGAGATACTTGAGCACGATGGAGCTCCAGGAAGCCCACTGGCTGACAAAGGCGTTCAGCCAGAAAGAGCGGACGCCCTGGGCGTATGCGTCGGGGTTGTCCGCCTCCCAGCGCGCGGGCTGGTGCTTCATGGTCGTCTCGTCGGAGATGCTTCCGCAGCCGGGACAGACATACCAGACGTGCAGCACCTTGAAGGTCTTGCGGCCGGCTACCACGCCCTCCTCGTGCTCATAGCGGATGTCCTCGAAGTTGATCTCGTGGTACTCGCCGCAGTGGGGGCATTTGCTTTTCCACCGCTCCATCGTGCCCTCGGCGTAGGACGCCTCGATTGCGCTGGCGCTCTTGACGGTGGGGGTGCTGACCTCCAGCGCCTTGGCGTTGTAGAACGTGGTCTGTCGGGCCTGGGCCAGCTCCCAGGGGTCGCCCTCGTTGCCGGCGGAGGTCGCCCAGCGATCGCGCTCGTCCCCCATGATGTAGCGGATGGGCTTGGACGCCAGGGCGTGGGCCTCGGTGGAGCCGCACATCGTCAGGATGCCGCCGGGGTATGTCTTTTGCAGGATGGTGTTTCCGCTGTCGCGGCTCTTGGGGTCCGCCACCTTCTTTTTGAGGGTGGGGCAGTCCCGGATCATCGGAGCGATACGGAGCTTGGAGTACTCCTTGGCGTCAATGGTCGTGGGGTGGACGAACAGGATGGAGCCGGGGTCCTCGTCGATGATATAGCCGATGGTGTTGTTGAGGAACTCCGACTTTCCCACCTGGGACGCCGCCACCATGACGATGCGGTGCACCCGGGGGTCGGTAAAGGCATCCATCGGCTCCCGGAGGTAAGGGGTGCGGTCGGTGCGCCAGGGGCCGGGCTCGGCGCTGGCTTCGGTGGACAGGCGGCGGTTTTTCTCCGCCCATTCCGTCACGGTCAGGTCGTCCGGCGGCTTCATGCCAGCCAAGACCTTCGTGATGACGGCATTCAGCCTCTTTACCCGCTCGCGGGCCTCTTTCTCCTCAATGAGCCGGCGCGTTTCCTTATCCGTCATCGGCATCACGCCCGCTGTCAGCTTCCCAGGCCCTCCGCTCCCGGACGCGCTCCTCGTATTTCTTTGGGTCATAGCGGTAGTTGGAGAGCTCCCGCATGGCCTTGTTGACCTCGCGGCGGATGATCTCGGCGGCCTCCGCTGGGGAGTTCGCCGAGGCCACATCCACGGCCAGGCGGCCGGGCAGGGCCATCATCGCCCCGCGAATGGCGTAGATCAAGTCGGTAGTCATCGCGGCCACGTCCTCGCTCCGGTGCATTTTGCCCTGGAGCTCGTCGGCCTCGGCCTTGGCGATGTTAGCCTTGGCAATCTTCATTGTCACGTCAGCGGCCGCTTTCGCCTTTTCCTGCTTGATTTCCTGCTTGATCTCCTCCTCGGTCTTGGCCGGTCCCGCGCGGGCCTCCAGCATGGAGCAGTAGGCGCGCACGGCCTCGGTGATGTCGAACAGGCTCCCGTGCGGAGTGCTGCGTTTATGCAGCGTCCCCTGGGCCACCAGTTGTCCGATCCACTGGTTACTCTTCCCGGTCATCGAGCAGATGTCGGCAGTCTTGACGTAGACAGGAGTCCCGGCGCGCAGCACATACACGGCTCCGTCCTCTACGACCACATCCTGCTTCTTTGCCGCCATAGGCCACGCTCCTTTCCCGTGTCTTGGCCCTCCGCCCGACGCCCGGGGCGTTTCCGCTCCGGGGCCAAGCTATATATGATAGGAGGCGGGCGTCCCACGCCCGGCGGAAGGTCAAGAAGTCGATAATTTCGTACAAGATTTCAATTAAAGTTGCCCTTTTCTCGCGCACTAACTAATCGTTTTTTGGGGTCGGCGAGCCCGCACCTCTCGGGGAGGGGCCGTCACAGTACCTTGCCGCGCTTTTCATCGTCGCCCTCAATGCCTGTTTCCAGGGCTTGCAACGCCCCTCTGCGCCACGGTATGAGAACGCCCAGGGCAGAAACATACTCGGCTCTCACGCGCTGTATGGCCCTGTCCTGGGCTATGCCTGGTGTATGGGGGCATTGGGTATGCCTCAGTACTTGGTCAACAGCTCTGCTTTGCTGTACCCATGTACGCCTTTCGTCATCATCGAGAGGAAGTCATCGCGTGAGAAATCAGACAGGCGGAATACCTCCTCGGGCCTCATGCCCAGCTGCTTCCCGATTTCCTGCACGCTTTTCCCGTCAGCCAGCAGGCGCTTGACGATGGCCTTCATAGGCTCCAGCAGGTGCGTACCACGGGCACGGTTGTGGGTGACGGTGCCGTAGATGTCCTCAGTCTGGTCGTCGTGCCGCACGATCACCACGGGCACCTTGCCGCCCAGCTTCGTGTGCAGGGGCTCCTCTCCAGCCACCGTCCAGCGGTGGAAGCCGTCGATGATGGTGTAGTCAGGGCGCACTACAATGGGCAGCGTCCAGCCGTTGGTGAGGATGGACTGCACCAGCAGCTTCAAGTTCTCCCGGTTGACCTTGTTGGGGTTATAGTCGTTGGGCTTGAGCTGGTCGCGGTCTACCCACTGCAGGGAGGACAGAGGGGCGAACAGGTTCACATCAGCCATTTGCCTCACCTCCCTTCCGGAAGGACTTGGCGTAGGCTGCGTAGGCGCAGGAAATATCCTGGTAGATTGCCCGCAGGGTGCGGAGCTTGGGGTCGCCGGCCACCAGCCCCTCGTACATCTTCCGGTAGTCCCGGGGGCGGGCCATACCGTCCATGCGGATAAAGAGCTTGCGGTACTGCTTGGCGACCTCGCGCTTGTGCGGAGTGTTGAAGAAGTCGGCGGGGCGCTCGAACAGCATCTCCTTCAGGAGCGCTCGGTAGTCCTTCGTGTCCTTGCCCTCCAGCTCCCGGCGCTTCCGCGTCGTGCGATGGAACATTTCGCTGTCCCAGTAGAGCATGGCAAGGTAGGCGTTGGGCTCACGGCGGAGCACGCGCTCCATCAGAGCAGGGTCATACTCCGCAAGATGCACCAGGACGGGGACGGTATCGACAGAGAAGAATTGCGAAACCCGCAGCTGGTTGCGATTGACCCCAACCTGGTACATCTGCAGATAGATCTTGGGGATCTCCACCCGCTCGTTGCGAAGGTAAAGCCACACGTCGGTGGTCTTCCAGTCGTAGATTGGGTAGATGGTGTTGGTGTTGGTGATCCCCTTGCCGCCCACGCCCAGAGCCGCCATGTACTGGAGGCGCTGGACTGATTCGGCTGCCCGGACGCCGGTCATCATAATGCCGTCCCGGGTGACGCGGGGCAGGAAGGACTGGTAATTATCCACCCTGGGCTTGAGCAGAGGGTGGTTGCGGATGGCGAAGGGCGGCGGCTGCCGCACCCAGACATCCCGCCTGCGGCGATCCCAGCAGACGAAGGTTTCATCGCTGGAGAGCTCGTTGAGACAGTTGAAATGCTTGACCTCGATGCACCACCACTGGAACTTGGCGCCGGCCAGCAGGAACTTCTTGCGCCAGGCCTTGGTCGTCTCCTCAATGCAGTCGAAGATGGCCTCCTCGTCGATGAAGAGGACGGTCAGCAGGGCAGGGTCGATTTCCCCGGCCTGGATCAGCTTCAAGGTGAGGTCGGCCAGGCACAGGCTGTCCTTTCCGCCCGAGAACGACATATACACCGGGACGCCGTTGGAGAAGACGTTTTTGATGCGCTGACGGGCGGCGGTCACGATGTCCACGTTGGACGCAACGCGCTTTACAGCCATATCCGCTCACCGCATTTCGGGCAGAGGATGAACCGGCGGGCCGGCCCTTCCTCCTGGGGCTGTGTTCCAGCCGCCGACGGGACATATTCCTCAGCGTTCCTCGCGGCCGCTTCCTCCCGGGCCTCGGTGCGCTCCCGGGCGTCACGGATCTCCTCGATGCGCCCCTCGTCGATGGTGCCGTACTCGCTGAGGGTGTCGGCGGCCTCGTCCGCCTCCATGACCATCGCCCGGAGCAGGTCTTCCTCATAGCCGGGGATGTCCAGGTCGTCCTTCAGCTCCAGTACAAAAGCATCCAGCGCGGACAGGTCATCCACACCCAGGTCGAACACTCGGTTGTCGGCCAGCATCAGCTTTTTCTTCTGGGCTTCGGTCAGGCCGGTCACGACGTAGCAGTCCGCCTCGGTGCGGCCCATGGAGAGGAGCGTTTCATACAGGCCGTTGCCGGCCAGGATGACGCCGTCCTCGTCCACTACGATGGGGCGGATCTGGCCGAACATCTCAATGGAGCGCCGGAACTCTTTCAGCTGCTTATCGGTGTGCATTCGGACGTTCCGCTCCGGGCGCCGGAGCTCGGACAGGGGCTTTCTCGTCACGTTCATGCCTGCACCCCCTCCAGGAAGGCCCAGGCGCTCTCGATCTTCTCCGCTGCCTCAATGACGATGGAGGGGTCGATGTCGTAGACCTCGCGCCAGCCGTTTTCGGTGCTGCCCGTCCACTGCCGGGCGGGCCAGGGGTGCGTACCGCAGAGGTAGCCGTTCTTCCACCCGTAGATGGGCGGGAGCGGGAGCTGGTGGTAATGGATATAGGCCAGGACGTGCTCATGGCTCCAGGCCGCGAGCGGGCTGAAGCGGGTGACACCCTTGCCGTCGGTGTAGATGTTGGTGCCACGGCCCACATAGTTCCCGTCCGCCCGGCGGCGGCCCAGGATGATGAGGTCGAGGCCGTGGGCCTTGGCATAGATGCGCTGAGCCCGGTGCTGCACGATGGAAAACCACCGGCCGGCCGCGGCCGAGTTCTGCGGGAACAGCATCTCCGGGTGTCTGGCCAGCCAGTCGAGCCCCTGGTGCGTGTTAATGACCTCGCAGCCCTCTGGCTTGTTGGCCTCGACCCAGGCGGCAAAGGCCGGGTACTCCAGGTCGCACACGCCGATCATGCTGTCGGTCACGCCGGCAGCCTCGCAGAGCTTGCCAAGGACGATGCTGTCCTTGCCCCCGCTCCAGGCGTAGGCCGCCTTTTTGCCCGCTGTCTTGGCCTTGATGTCCTCAATGGTCGCGGCCACAAGTTCGCCCAGGGTCGCCTCGGAAACCGTGCTCTCGATGGTTGCAACGGCCTCCAGCCAGGCTTCATTGGTGATGCGTTGTTTCCTACCCAGGCTCATGTCCTCACCGCCTTTCTGGAGGCAATGACGGCCACGACGCCACTCGACAGCACGGTTGTCAGACTGCCAGCCGTTTTGAGGGCCGGAATGCCCGCGATGTTGCCATAGGCAAAGATGGGGAGCCCGACGCACAAAGCGGTGAGGACGCCGGCGAACACGCCACCGGCGGAGAGCTTCTTCCCCAGCAGTGTCATCACCGTGGGGAGCAGCGTGGAGGCCCGCAGGGTACCGTAGAACAGGAACAGGTGCGTCACGGTCAGCCCCGGGATGTTGGCAATCAGGATGCTCACCAGCAGCAGGGCCAGCATGACGCGCCGGGAGACGCGGATATTGTCGGCCCCCTCACTGGTCATCCAGTCTGTCGTGAGGGACGCCGCGGCGCACAGGTTGCTGTCCACCGTGGAGAGCAGGCCGGAGATGACCATGAACAGGAAGGGCACCAGCACCCAGGCCGGGAGCAGCGACATGACAAACTCGAAGTTCACCATGCCGGCGTCTGCCGCCTGGAAGCCGGAGCCGGCGGCCAGAAAGCCTACCGTGCCCATGGCGATGGGGACAAGGGCGAACAGCAGAGCCGCGGCGAAGAACGAGCGACCGATGCGGTCCTCCCGAATAGAGAAAGTCCGCTGCCAAAAGCACTGGTCGCCGAATGGCCCAGAGATAAGGCCGACCGCCGTCGGGAGGCCGAAGCTCAGCAGCACCTCGACGCCAGAGACCGAGGTCAGAGAGGTGTACTCCCCGCTGACAGAGCCCAGCCCGGCCCGCACCGTCTCCAAGCCGCCGGTCAGCCGGAGGCCCAGGGTCACTAGGAGCGCACCGCCCAAGAGGATGATGCCCAGCTGGACGACGTCCGTGGCCACCGACGCTTTGATGCCGGAGAAGCGAGAGTAGGAATAGGCGATGACAGCCAGAGCCAGCGTCATGCTCCAGAAGGGCAGGCCCGTGAGGAGGGCCAGCGTTTTCCCGCCGGCGAGCAGCTGCACGGCCGTCGAGAGGATGGCCAACGCGCCCAGCTGGAAGGAGTAGACGCCCTTGACCTTCGGAGAGCGGTACCGCCCGGCCATATAGCCGGTGAGGGTGATGCCCTCCGGGTACTGGCGGCGGATCTTCTTGGCAAAGGGGATGAAGATGATGAGGCACAGCACATTCGGCACCAGAAACCAAAACATTCCCGGCACGCCTCTTGTGTAGGCCATTTCCGATGATGTGAACAGGGACGGCGCCCAGATCCAGGTGGCGGCGATGCTCATGGCCGCTACCGTGGCTCCGATGCGCCGGTCTGCCACATGGAAACTCTCTGCGCTGGTCGCCCTGCGGGTGAAGATAAGCGTGACGCCGATCATCAGCAGCGCATAGGCGGCCAGGACAACGATTCCGAACATTTTACTTTTCTCCTTTTTTGGCGTCGCCGCTGCCCACGTTGGCGAACATGAAGCCCGGCGCACGACCGACGCGCAAGGAGTAACGCGGCGGCCTCAACCTCCTTTCCCAAAAGAATGGCGGCCCCTCCGAAGAAGGGCCGCCTGGCTTCATAGAATTTTACGAGTCTAAGCATATCGTATGTAAGGGGCGTTTTCAAGCGTCGCACCGCGTCACGCCGTTGCAACTTTTCAGGAGGACAGATAGCGGTAGCAGGCCGACTTCACGCCGTCCTCTGTGTTGCGCCCGCCGATGACAGCGGCGACCTCGCTCCAGGTCAGGCAACGGAGGAAGCGGAGCCGGAAAATCATCCGCGTCTGGTCGTTCTCGATGTTCTCCACAAATTCCGTGACGGCTGTCTCCGCCCGGTCGATCTCCTCCTTGAGATACCGAATACGCTCCGTCATGTCGGCGATCTCCACGGCCAGGTCGCCCACCTTATCCAGGACGCCCGGTGCATGGGGCATTCCGCTCAAGTTCTGCGCTCCGGGGCAAGCCGCGGCTCGGAGGGAATCCAGTATTTCTTCGTCCCTGTTCAGCCGCTCGCGCAACTTGTAGTACTGGGACAACTCTTGTAGCGTCATTTTGGCTCACCCCCACACCGTCGTTACTTCCGCTTGAATTCCTTTGCCTTCGGGCAGGTGCTGAAATGGGACACATACCCGAAGTCTGTCAGGCGCTCCCGCTCGCCGGTGAAGTCACAGCTCACCACCTTGCCGCGCATGGTAACGACCTTACCCGGAGCTCCAGGGCGGGCCCAGAATGGCACCGCCCCGGGATCACACGGCATACTTTTCCCGGCCGTGGTCTTTACCCACACGATTTCAGCGCCGCACCCGCGACACACGCTTCTTCTGCTGCTCATGGTACGCACCGCCTCCTATCGTCATTTGCTCCATCTGCCTCTGCGGGGCCTCCTCGACCGACACCACCCGCGCATCCCCGTACCGCTCCAGGTAGAGGGCCAGATCCTCCTTGATACCTATGGCCTGGCCCGGCCTGGCGTTGACCTCGATGGTGATAATCAGCATCTACCTCTGCACCCCCAGGAAGCTCTCCCGGATGCCCTTCTCGAATTCGACCACATGGAAGCGGCCGACCGGGTGTACCCAGGCCACCGTCCCGCGCATCGTCTGGGCGTTCTTGGTGTCGCTGTCCGAAAAGGAGATAGGCTTGCGGTAGACTACATCGCCCACCTGGACGCGGCCGCCTCCGACTCCGGGCGATGGCCCATCTTGTTTGACCTTTGGGCTTGGGCTAACTGTAATGTACTTTCGCCGCTTTTTCTTCATTCCAGGCTTCCCTCCCAAGTCCAGAGCCCCTGCTTCCCGGAGGCTTTCACCGGCGGGTCCACTGGGATCATCACATGAAACTCCCACGCATACCGGCCAATCGAAAAGCCACCCAGGTCCAGCTCCTGGGGCGACAGCTTCGCCCGGAAGTCCTCCGTAATCAGATTGCAACGGGTCAGAATCGCCTTTCCGACGATGGCCCCAGTAGGTAACTGGTCGAGCGCCCCAGGGCGGAGGAATAGGCTGTCCAGCCGCTCCAGCACATTCCACCCGCTCCCTTCCTTGTCGGCGGCCAGCGCGTCGATAGTCCGACGCACCGGCCGCATGGCGGCGTGAATGGCTATGGGGCCTCGGTAGGCGGTGGCCCAGCTCCGGGTTTCATATTTCTTCTGACCAGACACCAGCAGCGAAGCCCAGGGCTGCCAAATTGTAATTGCCTTCACAGCTTCGCCTCTCCGTCTTCCTTGCGGCAGGCTTGAACGGCGTTACAGTGGTCGCCGCAGGTCTTACAGCACTTATCGCAAAACGGGTGTGCTGACTTGCAGATAGCACAAGGGTCGATGGTTTCTTCATCCTCGTGGAAAAGCTCATGGGTGCCGTTTTGGAGAGCCTTTTCATCCTCGGACATCTCATACCCCAGCTCGGTGAGGATTTTATACAGGAAGTCCAAGCTTTCGTTTCCTTGGTGGACGCAGGCCATGCTGTGTTTCGCGGAGTCCCAGCGCCACCAGAAGTAATTTACTCCCTCGCTGTCAAAGGACGCATAGGCGGTAGCCAGGAGGGAGTATTCCGGGCTTTCTTTCGACCGTTCATCAAAGGCTGCAGTGTCGATTTCATCATTTTCTGTGTCAATGCCGACGTCCAAAAGTTCGGACATCATGTCGTCATCGGGGTCATTATGGCCCCGGAGGAGCATTCCCGCTACAAACCGGCAAACAATCGCCACATTCTTTTTCGCCGCTGAGAAGTCTTTGATGAATGCGTAGCGGGCCTGGTATGCTGCCCTGGAGATGGTTTCAAGCTCTGCGTGCCGGCGCTCCAGCTCGGCCTTGATTCGCTCCGCCTGGGCCGCCGCCTCTGCGTCCTCCGGCTCCTCGACGATCTGGCGATAAAGGTCTACCTGGTGCATTCCCACACAGAAGAAGTAAGCCACGGTGTCTGCGTCATCGGGGCGCGTCACCTCGTCTTTCTTGTTCCAGATGCCGTAATTCCGTACATACCGCATGGTGGAGTGATCCACCTTCTCAACCTGAGTCGCAAAGGCGGAAAGGGCCTGCACCCGCTCCGCGATGAGCTTGCGGCTTTTCTCTGTCTCGATGGCGCTGGCCAGCTTCTGCCGGAAGTTGTTGGTGCCGATGGCCTCCAGGACTTCATTCTTCAGTTCCGGGTCGTCGATCTTATCTAGCTCCATGTAATCCGTGAGGTTGGCGCCACGGCTCACGGAAGCCTTGAATTTCTCCTGGTCGAGCTCCAACAGCTTCACCCTGCGCCGCACGGTCGTCTGTGAGAAGCCAGACTTCCGGGCGATCTCGTCAATGCTGTCCCCCAGGTTGAGCATCATCTGGAAGCCCTGGGCCTGCTCGTAAAGGGTAAGGTCGGACCGCTGAATGTTCTCCATGAGCATGGTCTGCACCTGGCTCCGAAGGTCCATATCAGCCACGACACATGGCAACGCCTCCAGGCCGGCCAGCTTCGCCGCGGCCAGACGGCGATGGCCGATGACAACGGTATATCCGCCCTCCGATCTCGGTACTACGGTCAAATTCTGGAGGACGCCGTTGGCCTTGATGCTGTCGGCCAGCTCGGTCAGGTCGCCCAGGTCTTTCCGGGGATTGTCGGGATGGGGGTAGAGCTGTTCGATGGGGATGTAGACCAGTCCGCCGTCAGCGGTGTCATCATCGTCATCGTCGCCCAGCGACTCCAAGAACTGCGCGTCCTGCCGTTCCAGATACTGCCGCTCCCGAATTTCCTCCTGGTCGTCGATGTAGTAGTCCTCGCGGGCATTTGCCGAATAGTATGGGCATTCCAGCTCAGTGTGGATAAAGTCACACTTCTTCCGCTCGCACTCGACCTGCAACGGGCAGCGGTCATTGATTGATTTTTTCATACAAGCTCCTTTCGTGGCCGGCTTATCCCTCGGCCGGGGAATTTGATGTGATGCGGTGCGTCTTTGGGTCCATGTGCCGGAGCAGGGCCTCCAGCGGCCACCGCTCCGGGCAAGTATAAATCGCTCTCCACCGATAGGTTTCTACCGGGAAGCTGCAATTTCCGAGAACAGCTTTCTTACAAACCGGCTCTTTTCGTTCAAGAAAGTACATCCCTATCCTCCTGCTTTTGCATTGACACGGCACCAATGGCGCTGGGCCTGCCTTTTTCGAGCCTGCCGACAGGAGCTGCAGAAGCGATTTTCCTTGCGCTCATAGAAGGTAGCTCCGCAGCGAGCGCAGTACTGGGGCTGGATCCGCCGGAACTCCGCGCAAGAGTCGCAATCAGCGCACCCGGCAGAGCACCCGCCGATGTCATCCCAGTTCATACACATGAATCGCTGCCAATAGGGGTCATACCCGAGTTGATTCATGCGGTAACGAAGCACACCGACAAGGGCGGACAGGTTTTTCCGTGCTTCTGTCTTTGCCCTGGAGAGGCAGACTGCCTGCTTCACGGTCGGCTCCGGCGCTCCGTAGCCCCAGGAGCAATCTCCCATCATGGCCCGCACACGGTCTTGGCTTTCGGTTAAGTACACAAAGTAGACCTTACTCCGGACGGCCTTTTCGGACTTTCCGATTGCCTTGCCGATCAGCGTGTAGCTGTCGCCCCGGCGGATGCCGTCGGCCAGCTTGTCGAAATCCTCCTTGGTCCATGTGGCTGTGCTCCCGTGGTTGTCCGCCTTGACCGGTCGAGCCTTCAGGCCGAGGTCAGTACACCGGCGCTGGATAGCTCCCTCTGACCGGCGGAGTATTTCGGACAGCTCGGCGTACCCATACCGCTGCTGCTCCAGAAGGGCTTTCAGCCGACTGTCCTCTTCGGATGTCCATGGGTCCTTGCGCTGGATAGCGAAGGCATGAAAGTCTTTACTCCGCTGTTCGGACACCCATTCTGGCTCCTTCCCCAAGGCTAGTGGCTCCATCTTAGAAAAGTCCAGAAAGGAGCGGTTTTTCTCTGCCCAGTCCCAAAACTCGTCCAAGTAGACCACACGCCATGTATAGACCAAGTTCTTTTTCATGTGAACTGGAAGCCCTCGTTTTTCAACCCAGCTCTTAATTTTGTATTGGTATGATCCCTTTACCCCTGTGACGGCAGTGACAAGCTGATTGAGTGTTACATAGTCGCCACTGTCCAGATATGCGCCAAGTCCTAATTTTCGGGCTCGAATGGTGACGGCACTTTCTGTTCGGTTTAGCCGCTTTGCTATTACAGGGATTGGAATCCGCCCCCAGTTTTCCGAAAGATATTCTTCCTCGTCGACGCTCCATTTTGGCGCCATTGTGCTTTTCCCGCGCTCTCTGCAAAGCTTCATCCGGTGGCGGGCATTAGCGACTTGGGTTTTGTGAACCTTGAATTTCTCCGCAAGCTCGATATCGCTGGCCTCCAAATAGTGCTCACGGATGTATGAGACTTGTGCCTGAGTCAATCGCCTATTGAGTTCCATTTCTCACCTCAAAATAGTGTCAACTGGCCGCCCTTTCCCTCGGACAGGGCGGGCCCACTTGTGCCTGGCGGCTCCGGGGCCGGCGTTTCCGCCTGGCCTTTCGGAGCCGCCGTGAACAATACGCGATCCATCTGCACCCATAGCCGGCGCCAGTGCCAAACGTCCCGGAAGTACATGGGCGTGTACCAGACGTTTGGGCCGTCGCGAGGAATGAGCCCATGAGGGTCAATCCCTGTTATGGGGTGGGAGATGCTGTCGTCTATGACCACATACCCAGGACAGCCCATGAGGCTCAGCTGGATATAGCACATCATCCCGGCCAGGAAGTCGATGTCCTGGGCCACGAACAGCACCGACGTCTGGAAGTTGATGTCGTGGCCAGGACGGCGGCACTCGTTGGCAAATGCAATCAGCAGGGCCCCTGCCCCGCAGGCCGGGTCATTGACGGCCACCCATCCCCTCTGTTCGATGCGCGCCTTGAAATCGTCACCGTAGGTCATGCCGGACATCGCCCGGCACACGGAGTACGAGGTGAAGAACTGCCCCTTCCACTCGTTGCTGAGGCCGAGGGCCATAAACAGCTCCCCGAGGAGGTCTTGGTCGGGCTCTCGCTCCATTTCCGTAGCTACCTCCGCCAGCATTTGCGCGAATGTCTCCAGCTCTTTCCGGGAATACCGGGAAGCGTGCTCCATGTACTCGCGCTCACGGGCCTCCCGGTGAGGGCCGCCCAGGACGTTCGCGATGCTGATGGCGGACATGATGATGAAGTCCTGCCACACTTCCCACCTGGAGTAGCGGCCACACAAGCCGTCCAGCAACTTGACGATATTCTTTTGGCACTCACCACGGAGACGGATGGCCTTTCCCATGACTTACCCCTCCGCTTCCGGCGCGCCGCCGGCGGCCTTCGCCTGAATGGCAGCCTTGGTCTTGGCGATGACGGACTTGACGCCCGCATCGAAGCCGCGCTGGTAGACCGTCTGGAGATATTTCTCCATCTGGGTCTTGTCCATGTATTTCACGGCCTTGTAGTCCTCACGCCTCATCATCGCTCTCGCCCTCCTCGCCTTCATCGTCATCGGGGAGGTCGCTGGGGAGCACCTCTCGCGGGTCGGAGCCGTTGTAGGGACCGACCACGCCCAGACGCTCCAAGGCATCCAGAAGGCGGGCAGCCTTGGCATAGCCGATATTCATACGCCGTTGCAAGAGGGCCGTGGAGGCCTTGTTCTCGCCTCGGACGATGCGGGTAGCCTCCTGGATGTCCGGGTCATTCTCGTCAAGCTCCTCGTCCCCGGGGATCTCGCCGTCGTCCTCGTATTCCTCCAGGAGCTCCGCACCCTCCGGCATGGGCGGGTCCTCGCTGTCATCGGCCTCGTCCTCGTCGATGACGGGCATTACGCCGGGGCGCAGGGCGTTCTTCTCCATCACGTCCCGGAAGAAGTACTGCTGCCAGTAGGCGATCATCTTCACCAGGACGTTCTCGATTTTCCCCCGGAGGGTCTTGCTGATGGTGAAGGTGCCGCCGGTGACCTTCGTCTCCAGCACCCCGTCCTCGAAGATCCAGGTCATGGAGGCGTCCGGGCTCCGATAGCCGACCTCCTCGACGTTCTCCAGCATGGACATCTGCGCTTCCATGCCTTGCACAGGCTTGATGGTGAGGGTGATGGGGTAGCGGTCTTTGATAAAGCGGTAAACAAGGTCGTGCTCGTCGCAGAGGCCCTGCAGCTTCTTCTTTTGGGCCTCGTACATGGAAATCTCGCTCATGATAATCTCCTTTCTTTCAGTCAAGCAGCTGCAGCGTGGCGTTCCACGCCGTATGTACTCGGTATTGCTCCAAGTCGGCCTCGGTGACGTACTTGCGGCCGAAAAGCTCTTTCATAGCCCTCCATGCGGGCCAGGGGATGCGGTAGACTTCACCGGAGCCAAAGCCGGCCAGGACATAGCACCGCGCCCCCAGGCGCTCGTGCCGGTCCAGGTACTCGCCCTGCTCCCGCTCCACGCGGTCCTGCTCCATCCGGTCCTTCGCCGTGAATTTCGCCTCGAACATGACGGTGCGGCCGCCCTTGATGATGCCCTTGTAGTCAGGCTGGGCCTTCTTCTCGAAGAAAGCGATGAACTTTCCGTTGCCCAGGTTCTTCGTCGGGCGCATGGGCTCGGGGGTCTTTTCGATAATGGCATACCCACGGTCGCGGTAGTAGGCAAAGGAGGCGTCCAGGCGCTCCTCGAAGTGCTTTCCCTTGGCCTTGCTGATTTTCCCCATCAGCTGACGGCAGGGGTCCTTTTCCTTGGTCATTCGATGTAGCCTCCCAGATAGCATCCGCCGGCGAAAAGCCCAAGCCCCAGGAGCGTCATCCAAAAGATTTCCCGGAGGCCAAGGGTGCCGGTATCGCTTCCGCCGGCCGCCCCAAGCATGAGGAATAATCCGGCGCAGGCCACGATCCTGCAGATAGTTCGGAATTTCTTTGCTCTCATAAACTCACTCCCAGACATAGGCGTAACAGAACACATGGCCGCCGATCTTGCCCCACACGCGGTCGTTTTCTCCGCTCCGGGAGAAGAACACCACATCGGCCGACAGGATGGACGGGCCATACAGCGCCGCGTCGATGGCGTCATACTGGGCCTGTCCCGGCTCGGCCGCAGACAGGAGGCCGATGGTGGAGAACTGCGGCACCGCAGAACCCTCCCCCTGGTGCAGCACCTCGCTCACACTGTCCGGGAAGTCCGGGTGGGCTACCCTGTTCAAGACGACTTCGGCCACCGCCTGCTGTCCTTCGGCCGGCTCTCCGCGAGCCTCCAGGTAGATGATCGCCGCCAGCTCGTCGCGCTCCGCCTCGGTCATGAAAACATCGGCATATCGGGCCACCGCCGTCGGCGTCGGCTCCGGGGTCGGGATGGCCTCTACGACATAGGTAGGCTCCGGCCGCAATACAGCCGTTTCCTGGGGCGCTGCCTCCGGGATGGTAGATACCTCGCCCGTCATCGGCTCCGCCCCTATACGAGCGATTACCAGCGTTGCAACGACCGCCAGGAGTAGCGCCAGTACGATGCGCTGCGCCCAGGCCAAGCGGCAGTGGTTTTTTCTTGCCCTCATGGGCTCACCTCCTTCTTTTTCCCGGGGGTAAGCTGCGCCACTGCCCCGGGCACTTCCTTTCGTATCAGCTTTTCGTACATATCACGGAACTCGTAGTAGTTCCAGCGTTTTCCGCCTTCGGATACAAGCCCCTGGGGGCCGCCCAGGGCATCGACCACGGCCTTGATGTCGCTCCCCGGTGGCAGTCGTTGATACCATTCCTCCGGCGACTCTTCCAAGAGCCTGGACCATTTGACATCGTTCCAGGCGCGGTCAATGCGGCTTTGAACGTCCATACCTACGGCATCAGCTTGCTCTTTGAACTCTGCGATAGAGGGCGGGAATTTGCAGGCCCTGCACAGTCGGATAACCGCCTGCTGCGCAGTCCAGAAGTCCACGTCGGAGAGGCAGGCTGTCCAGAGTTCGATGGTCGGCCCCAGTTTGGCGACGCCACCCTTGAACATTTCAGCGTTGGGCCACGCAAGGAGCATGACACTGAAAATCTCCGTCATTTCCTTCTTGGTCACAACATCACCCCTCGCCGAACAACTCGTGGAGCTCCCGCAGATCCTCCGCTGCGCCCTGGGCTGCGCTTTTCCTCGTGCCGCCCGTTGGGGCCGGCATCCGCTCAAGCCCCCAGCGTCCCTTACTGCATTTCCGAATGACGAGATTCCAGTCCTTCCACTTGTTCTTATTGCCAGTGGTCTGGGCAGCCTCGTCGACATAGGTAATGCAGCGGGCCAGCTCGTCCGGCCCAAGGTCGCGGGTGAGGCGGTCCATCTCCTCGTCGGTAAGGCGCACCCATCCGTACTGGCCGCGCTTGTGGCGCACCTGCCTTTCCGGGGCCTCCCCGGCACCGTCGCCGCCTTTCCTGGGCGGGGGAGGCGGCTCGCCGCCCGTCGGCGGCTGGTCGGCCCAGTATTCATAGGGGACACTCACGCTGTCCCGCTCGTTGTAGCGGTCGGCCAGATACTCCCGGAAACTGTCACACTTCACCGTCCGAATCTCGGCCAGCAGGGGCTTATCCAGTTTTTCTGAGGCGTTCCAGTTGTAGCGGTACCAGTTGAGCACCAGGAGCTCCTTCGTGGGGGCGCTGTATCGGATGACATTGTGCGCCCCATCCAGCCGCTTCAAGAGCCGCTCCACGGTATCGGTGTTATACCCCAGCTCATGGGCGATCTGCTTGATGCTGACCTCGTAACAGCCGCAGAGGTTGGTGTGCGGATTGGTCAGGCACCAGAGGTATGCGTACTTGTCCTCCGGCGTGAAATCATCTTCCACCTTGCCGTCCATCCAGAAATTTGTGCTGATAAGGCGTCCCTTTGCCACACTTGCGTCACCTCCTTTTGGTGGCGGGCCGCTGCCCGAAGGGACGGCCCGCACAGGTCAGAACGGGAGCTCCCCGTCATCGTCATCGCCCAGCTCCGTGAAGTCTCCGCCGCCGTAGTTGGAGGGCGGATAGCCTCCGGCCGGCGGGCCAGACCGCCCGGACGGGGGCGGTGCATAGCCTCCGCCATACCCGCCGCCGTAGGCGTCCTGCGGGTAGCCTCCCTGGTAGCCTCCGTCTCTGCCGCCGTCTCCGTCCTTCTTGGAGTCCCCGAAGTACACGTTGTCGGCGACAACCTCGGCCGAGCGGCGCTTGTTCCCATCCCGGTCCTGCCAGGAGCGGATCTGCAGTCGGCCCTCCACTACGGCCATGCGGCCCTTGGTGAAGTACCGGGACACGAACTCCGCAGAATTGCGCCAGGCCACCACGTCGATGAAGTCTGTCTCTTTCTCCCCATTCTGGTTTTTGAAGTCGCGGTCGACCGCCAGTGAGAACGAGGCGACGGCCGTGCCGCTCTGGGTGTGTCGCAGTTCCGGGTCACGGGTCAGACGGCCCATGATGAAAATCTTATTGAGCACCGCCCTCTACCTCCGGCTTGTTCAGGAGCATCTTGTTCCGGGCCTTCTTGATGGCGATCATGACGACATCGACGTTGTAGCCCTTGTTATTTGTGATTACGGCCTCCAGGATGTCTCGCTCCGCCTCGGCCCGTATCAATTCCTCAAAGCGATCTTGCGGCACCAGCACGAAGCCGGGCTCCAGGCACAGCTGCGCCAGCAGCTCCTCGGGGCTTCTCTTTTCATCCATGTGAACTTCCTCCTCTCGTTTCGTTCTCGATGATATGAATGGCCTTGCGACACTGCGCCACATCGAACATCCCGATATGGGTCTGCTCCACGGGCAGGCCCATCTTCTGGGCCAGCCAGCCATAAGCCGCATTGCGGTGGCCGCGGAAGCGTCCCCGCTGCCACAGGGGGTCGAAAACGGCGTGGGCCCGCTTCTTCCAGTAGCGGAGCTCCGCGTTGGCCAGCCGGCCGCAGTAGTCGCAGTAAACTTTTCTCATTCCTTATTCCAGGCCTCCTTGTACCGGGCCAGCTGCTCCGGGGTGTCCGTCTCGATGCCCAGCTCCTTGGCTACCTCGATGGCACCGTCAATCAGCCGGGCCATTTCCTTGCTGTCCATGAGGTGCGTCTGCTTATAGACCAGGTAGCATTTGAACATCTTGCCGTTCTCCACGCGGGTGTCAAAGCATTTCACATAGGGATAGATGGTGGACACATCCACGGAGGCGGGGAGCTTGAAGCCCACCGTCAGCCCGTCGGAGTCCTTGGCCAGCGCCCCATACTCCACGACGAGGGAGGCTTTGGTGGCCTCGTCGCTGCCGCCGCGCTCGGCGGCGATCTTGTTCACCAGCACATGGAAATAGGCGTTGGCGGACTTGGAGCGTTTCTCCCGGTGCTTCTTGATTTCGATGTCCAGCTCGGCGTCTTTCAGCCGCTCATAGTCCTCGCGGTAATCCCGGTCGACCTCCACAGTGATGCGCTGCTTGCGGTTGAGCCCGATGCTCAGGTCGACCAGCCGCCCCCTCATAGGGCCAGCCATTTTTCTTTGTAGAGAGGGGCCAGCTCCAAGGCATCCAGCCATTCCAGGAAGTCCGAAATGGTGGGGATGATGCTGGGCGTCTCCTCGCGGTAATACCGCTCCGTCCATACCTCGGAGCCATTGCTCACCAGGTAGGTGAAAGACTTGGCCTCCGGGACGATCTCGAAGTAGGTGGGGTGCTGGGTGCTGCTGAAATACTTGCCCCGGTCGTAGCCGCTGGAGAATTTGATATCCTTGATGTCGCCAGCCTTGAGGCAATCCAGCCGACCATACAGCACCAGCTCAGTGTCCCGGACGGTGATGATCCGGCGGGCCTTGTACTGGAGAATGCCGCCCCGGACATACCCGGCGACCTTTTGCGCGGCGTCATACCAGCGATTCTGAGTGTCGCCGGCGCCGTTCACGATGTCAGTCACCAGGTCCTCGAAGTCAATGCCCTTCTGCATGGCCTCGGTGGTGGGAGTCGGCTCCCGCCGGAGCACTTGGAGGAACTCGGCATAAGGGTCCCGCTCGGTACTGGCATCCTCGTAGAGATTTTCCTTCATGGCGTAGAGCCAGGACGACAGCAGAGAGTGGGTCATCAGATACCGGGCCATTTACTCCGCCTCCTTCTCCTTCCCGGAAGCCTGCGGCGTCGGCGTGTACTTCTTCAGAACCTTATCAAAGAACAAACCGCAGTCTTCGATTTTCTTGTTCCAGAGCACGCCCAGCTCTTTGCTGGAGGTCAACGCATGGTTGATAGCCTTGAACTTCGGCATAGCAGCGTTGGCAGAGTCGGCGTCGGCGATTCCAGCAATGATCTCCGACCCCTCTACCATCGCCGCCTCATAGGCCCCCTGCTCCTCCGCGTTCTGGGCAACCTCGGCGGCGGAGAGCGCGTTGTACTGGGCAAAGAGCCGGGTCAAGAAGTCGTTGGGCTTGTCCGGCCCCAGCTCGGGGACCTGCCAAACGCCGTGGATTCCTCGGGTACCCTTGGCGAAGTACCGCTCGCAGTTGGAGAAGCCGATGGTGCGGTTGTTGCCCTGGATCTCCACGAAGCCGCCCAGGTCCATCGGCTCCCAAACGTTGTTCTTGGTCTGGCCCTCGACCTTGATGCGCAGCCGGGTATTGTCCCCGTCCTTCTCCTCGATGGCGTGGAACACCACGACGATGTGCTTGTCCAGCTCATAGAAGCAGTAGTCCATGAGACGCTGGAACTCGCGGCCGATGAAGCCATAGCCCTTGAGGGAGAGGGAGCCATCCCGCTGGCCATACTTGACGTCTTTCTTGATGGCCCACTGAGACATGAGGGAAATGAGCTTCCCGCCGGTATCAAAGACCAGCGTGTCGAAGTCCTGGACGTTGATGGGGGTCAGGTCCTCCAGGATCTCGTCGTAGCTCTTGGGCTGGATGTATGGCTTGCGGTACCGGGGCTCGATGCGGTCGATGCCAAAGTCCACATCAATGTGCAGGGGACGGGGGGCGGACAGGGCCAGGGTGGACTTTCCAATGCCGGGGTAGCCGGCAATCAGCATACGGATCTTCTTGGTGCCCTCCTGGATTTCGTTGGGATTTCTAATCATAGTGGCAGCTCCTTTCAGCGGTTGACGGCTTCGCGCCGCAGGGTGATGATCTCGTGGCACCGAAAGCCAAAGTTACTTTTCTGGTACATCTCGGTCAGCTTGAAGTGGGCCTCGTCGTACACGCTGGAACAGTTCAAGCGGCCCTCGGTCTTGTCCGGGTGGTAGGCTCTGAACGCGGCACAGGCCGCGTGGCTGTCCGGGGCCTCGACCTCCGTCCAGCCGCCGACAAATGGCTGGCCCTCAATGCCGTAGGTGAAATAGAATTTAGGCATTTTCGCTCCTTTCAGGGAAGCAATCTTCAACTTCCCATGCGTCCTTGGTTTCCATGCACACGTCGCAACCGACGTATGCACCGTATCGGTCTTTGTAGATGGTTTCGCACTCCTCGCCGCAGATGGGGCAGCGGGGGCATCGGGGCTCCTTTCCGTCCGGGTAGCCGGTGCGCTCCAGGTTTTGCACGACCGGGTGATCCGGCAGGTCATAGTTCACACCTCCACCTCCCCGGCAAGATACCGGCGCACCAGGGCGGTCATGAGCTCCTGGGCGGTGGCATATCCATCGGCTTTCATACGCTGTTGCAACGCCTCCATATCGGCGCCCTCCAGGCGGCAGGTGATACGGCCCGTCAGCCGGTGGCGGTCTTTCTTCCGCCGGCTGGCCTTGGTGCCGCCAGGGGCGAACTTCTCATACAGCGCCTTCATGGCGTCCGGCCGGAGGGAGATCCCGTAGTCATCGCCGTTCTCGCACTTGCTCTGCATGGTCTTGTCGTACTTGGGGTAGAGTCCCTGGACGACGGCCACCATGTCGCGGGCCGGCAGGCCCAGCTCAATGCGGAGGCTCCTCAGTTCATTGTCCGGCATGGCATTACCTCCAGCCCTTGACTTCCAGCCGGTGGGTTGATAGACTGGGCTTGTGTCCATTTGCGTGAGGTCGTTCCCGTGGCAGCGGGGGCGGCCTCTTTTTCTACTTCCCAGCAGTCACAAGGTTCGCCGGGGTCGAGGTGCGCCCCACAGCGGGGGCATTCCCTGAAATACATAGGCACCCCCCCGCGATTTTCTGGCCCATCATCCATCAGCTCCTCTCGGAAAACTCATGGATGCAGGCCCTGCAGAGGGAGACCCCGCTGAACTCGACCAGATTCTCCGACGACCCACAGCAGATACACCCGGGCTTATAGGGGCGGATAAGAATTCCGTCCTCCGTCGTGAAAATCTCCATCGGGTCCTCTTCCTTGATTCCGAGGGTACGGCGCAGCTCCATCGGGATCACCAGGCGCCCCAAGCTATCCACCCTCCGCACAATTCCGGTTGCTTTCACAGAAATCAACTCCTTTCTGTTTTTGACTCGCAGCTTTCGCCGCCTTTCGCCGCGCGGTTTCCGCGTCCAGCATTTCGCGGCCGCCCGGCTGCCTGAGGATGCTCTCGGTAAGCTCAATGGCCGCCATCGCCGCGATCCTCACGGCGTGCTCCGGGATGTCCGCCACCGTGAAGTCGAGCTGGGCCACGCCGCCCGTCGACCGCTCTCGGTACAAACCATCACCCCTTTTCCATGCGTTTGTCGCATGCTATGCGACTATATGACTAAAAAAAATCGCCAGCGCGTCCTCGGCAGTCAGATGTAGCGCGGAAACAATGGCATTTGCGTCCTTGACGAGCATAGTTTCCCCATTATTGCTTAACTTCCGATAGAGCGTGGCCCGGTCAACACCGATTTTTTCAGCCAGGGCGGAGACGGTCATCCCGTTTTCAACGATTTTACCCTTGAGCTTGTTCACATTGACGTTCATCGTTGCACCTCCTCTCGTTCGCGTACCATGCGACACCTGCATATTACCACCTGCTCACCGGCCTGTCAACACATTTTTCGCACTTGACGCGAAAAATTTTCTAAAATCCGTCTTTTGGTGTTGCAAATATGCGATTTCAATGGTAGAATGGTGGTTGTGCAGGAGGTGCTATAAGATGTCTACAATCGGCAGCAGAATTCGTCAAAAGCGCCAGGAGCTCGGTATGTCCGTTGACGAGCTGGCGGCTCGGCTCGGGAAAAACCGGGCTACCGTCTACCGCTATGAGAGCGATGATATTGAGAACTTTCCCATATCCATCATCGGCCCCTTGGCCGAGGCCCTGCAGGTTTCCCCAGCCTATTTGATGGGCTGGATAGAAACAGAGCAGCCCGCCACCAAGGATGATGACGGGCTGGCAGAGATCGTAAAGATTTTTACTGCGCTTTCTTCTGAAAATCGCGCCAAATTGCTTGAACTGAGTCGCCTTTATTTAACCTCCCAGAGCAATACCGAAGGAAAGCAATAAAGTCCTCGCCGCCGTCGCCACCCTCGGCACGGAGGGCGCGCTTTGCGACCAAACCCATTTCACAGCAAGCCTGGTATTCAGTTTCTTTCATGTTTGGTCAGCTCCTTCAAGTTGAATTGCTGCCGGCAGTGTCACCATTATAGCAAATCATACAGATTTTTGCTGGAAAAGATATAAAATCACTTATGACGGACTTCGACGCGATTTTTTGAATCGCGGCATGAAGCGGGAGGATGGAATGTGTCGGAATACGATATTACCCTGCCCTGCATGAACGGCTTTACGCTCCACGCGAAAGGGCAAAATCTGATTGTTGCAACGAAGCGCGGCGAGGAGATTTTCCCCATTTCCAAGATCCAGTCTTTCGCGCTTAAAGAGCCCAGAGGATTAAGCCAAGGGACAGTTACGTTCCGCACGGCGCAGGCCGCGACCGCCGGAGTAAATCTCGGCTTTGGCTTCGGGGCTTCAATCGGAGCAGAAAAGAACTTCTTTTACCAAAAGCGGGATCTGGGGGCAGCGCTGACGCTTCGGGATTATGTCACCAGCTATGAGGAGAGGCAGCATTCTGCCGATGATGCCGCCACCGGAGCGAAGGTTGTATCTGTGGTCGAAGAAATCCGAGGGCTGAAAGGATTGCTGGATGACGGAATTCTGACTCAGGAGGAATTTGACGCAAAGAAGCGCCAGTTGCTCGGCTTGTAGATACGCTATCGATACCGTATGGATAGGGTATGGATACTCGCGCGCACACGCGCGCGACGCGCCTATACCTACTCTCTATCTCTATCCCTATACCTACACCTGTTCTAAATCTAAAACTCTAAAACCAGTCTTAGGAAAGCTATCGGTAGAAGGAGGTGACGCCGGTGGTCATGAAAAGGGGCGCTACTCTCCAGGAGCAGGAGGACGGCATCATCTACGCCAGATACAGCAGCCACTCCCAGAAAGACGCCAGCATCGAGCAGCAGATCAAGGAGTGCCTGGCCTACGCAAAGAACCAAGGCATCCGCATTGTCGCCACCTACTCCGACCGGGCCATAACAGGGAAGACCGACCGGCGCGCCGACTTCCAGCGAATGATGCGCGATGCCGAAAAGGGGAAGTTCCGCTATGTAATCGCCTGGAAGTCAAACCGCATGGGCCGTAATATGCTTCAGGCCATGATGAACGAGGCCAAGCTGAACGACCTCGGAATCCGGGTGCTTTATACCGAGGAGGACTTCGATGACACCGCGGCCGGCCGCTTCGCCCTCCGCTCCATGATGAACGTCAACCAGTTCTATTCCGAGAACATGGCTGAGGACATCAAGCGCGGGCTTTACGACAACGCCTCCAAGTGCAAAATCGCAAACGGCGGCCTCCCCCTCGGCTACAAGAAGGGCGAGGATATGCGGTACGCCATCGATCCCCCGAAGGATGAGATCGTCCGGGAGATCTTCGGCCGGGTGGCCTGCGGGGAGCCTTTCGTTGACATCGCTGCAGATTTGAATGCCAGGGGCATAAAGACCAGCAGAGGAGGCCAGTGGGGGAGGAACAGCTTCCACGCTCTGCTCACCAACGAACGATACACCGGCGTCTACATCTACGGGGACATCCGCATCGAGGGCGGCGTTCCCCAGATCGTGGACAAGGGGCTTTTCCTTCGGGTGCAGGAGGTGTTAAAAACGAAGAAGAATCCACAGGGCCGCCACCGGACAAACGGGGAGTACCTGCTTACCGGGAAGCTGTTTTGCGGCCATTGCAAGAGCCCGATGGTCGGAATATCCGGGACGGGCAAGAGCGGGAAGCTGCATTACTACTACATCTGCCAGAAGAAGCGGCTGGAGAAATCCTGCGATAAGGCCACCGTGCGCCGGGATACCATAGAGCGGGAGGTCGCCCGGGCGATCCGTGACTACATCATGCGGGACGACGTCCTGGAATGGCTGGCAGACAGCGCCATGAACTTCGCCCGTGAGTATCGGGAGCAGACCTGCGTGGGGACGCTGGAGGCCCAGCTCGCCGACAATAAGCGGGCCACGAAGAACCTGCTGACCGCCATCGAGCAGGGGATCATCACCCCCACCACGAAGGAGCGGCTGCTGGAGCTGGAGCGGGAGCAAGCCGTCCTTGTCTCCCGACTGGCCGAGGAACAGGCCTCGCTCCTGAACTACTCCAGGGACGACATCATATCAGCGATGTCCCTGTATCGGAATGGCGACGTCGAAAACAAGAGCTATCAGGCGAAACTGTTTGACGCCTTTCTGGTGGCCGCGTATCTCTACGACGACCATTTCAAGCTCGAATTTAATATCACCGGGAAAAAGAACCTTGTAGATGTCCCGCTGGATGCCTCTCTTGTGGACAGCATAGAAAGCAACGCTCCCGCCGGGTGTTCGTATAAAGTCTCTTTTGGTCCACCAACTGATCCTTAAGTGAACTCACTTCCTTAAGGTCAACATCAAAGTGACCGTCTTGTGTGTTGCACAGGACGGTCATTTTGTCATCATAGAGGTAGATTTTATTGACAAACATATCCACCAGCCACTGCCGGTATTTGGGGTTGTTGATGTTCCCCTTGCGGAACTGATTTGGGGAAAAGCGGATTTCTTTTGTGCTGGGGACAGGGTGCTACGTCATATAAGGCCCTTGCGTCTGATATATTACCCCCGAAGCCCTAACCTCCCTTATGGCGGATTATAGTGGCATTATAACGGTGATTTCCACAGAGGGTGGCTTATTTGATATTTTTAATGGAAAGTATTCCTCCAATGTGGTATCCATTGATACCGTATTAAAAGCCTATTCTGGCGATCCGATTCGGGTAGACCGTAAGGGACGGGATGCTGAGTGCATCGACAATCCTGCGCTTACAATGCTCTTGTCGGCGCAGGAAAGTGTATTGGAGGGAATGCTCAATAACGATGCTTTTCGGGGACGAGGGCTTACGGGACGCTTTTTATACAGCAAACCTAATTCCATAATGGGCCGTCGTCCCTTTGACACTCCATCTATACAAAAGGAACTCAACGAAAAATATGAGAAAATTCTACTTGATTTGCTTTCCTTACCCTATCCAAATTCGGATATGCCGATTATTAGGTTGGATGGTAACGCTCTCGATGTTTATAGACAGTTCTCTGAAAAGATTGAAACCTGTTTGTTGACAGACTTGGAAGATATGTCTGACTGGGGCGGAAAGTGCGCGAGAACTGCACTGAGGATTGCGGGTATACTCCACTGTGTGGAAAATCGCATTTCGCCAGACAAGGCTCTCGTATCAGGACCCACGATGAAGCGGGCCACTAAAATCACCGAATATGTTTTGGAATACGCACAATACGCCTATTCTGTTATGGGGGCCGACAAAACACTCCATGAGGCCCAATACATACTGCGGAGATTGGAAAGCCAAGCCAGGCAGAAATTTACAAAAAGCAGTTTGTACCATCTGTGCAGAAATAAGAGTTTCAAAAGGGCGGATGATATGCTCCCTGCTTTGGACTTACTCATTGAATATGGCTATCTGAAAAAAAGAGTATATTATCAGGCGACAGGTGGACGCCCCAGAGGTGACAACTATCTGCTCAATCCG
>ERZ825896.982-NODE-982-length-34171-cov-5.140140_pt1 | contig 34171 bp, 33 predicted proteins | sample MGYA00519858_ERZ825896 | MGnify/ENA primary metagenome ERZ825896 (study PRJEB31778, sample SAMEA3449214) | human gut metagenome | biome: human gut; feature: human-associated habitat; material: faeces | place: United Kingdom | collected 2010/2012 ...
TCTTCCTCAGCATCATCGAATCCGATATGCGTGTACACATTCATTGTGACCGATAGTACTGCAGTGTCTTTGGATTCATTCCCGATTTTGCCATATTCGAGCAATAGGTGTGTCGGCATATATGAGGCGTGATGTTTGGCATCTGCACCCGGTAGATATCATTGTACCTTCCAACCATATGATTGAATCGGTGCTGCCAATGCATGGCAACAAGTGGCATTCCATTATCATCGTAAAACAGGAATCCGCTATATCCGTCTATGGATTTCTCCACTTTCGGTGCATTTCTGTCCTCGATGATTGCCTGAAACATCTGTGCCACATCCTCTGTGATTGGCAATACTCTTGTTCCGGCATCCGTCTTTATAGTTTCTATGATGTATCGCATATCCAATGACTACCAGCCCCCGCAGTAACAAAGGCTTGTTCATTGAGAACGGGATGAAATTGTCAAGGTACAAATCCGTTACATCATTTTGTGTAATTTTTTATTGTTTTCATGAATATTTTAAGCTATAATGTAACCGAAGTCCAAAAACTGACGGTAACGCTAACGGTTACGAATTAACGATTGGAATGAGGTATGATATGCCATTAAACTGGAATGATGAAACTATTCCATCAGAAGTAGATAAAACAACAGATATATTAGGATTTAAAGAAATAGGTGGTATCGGACAACTGATTTACCATCCTTTCCGATTCAAGAAATATGAACTTGATATTGATAACAGCAATGATTATTGTGCAACACCATTTTGCCGTCCCGGATATGAACCAATCTTCCCTAAAGACGATTTTCTTTCCGGGCAGGGACTGCTTGCCAGCCTTTGCAATCTGGCAATGCAGATAAACAGCTTTGATAACAAAATTCCATATACACAACTCATCATGGAATGGTGTACAAATAACATGCATCCATATAATATTGATTTCATCTATTCTGAATTGAATGAATCATTTGATATAAATAGCTTCGATGCAGAAATGGTAGAAAGAGATGGAACATTCGAGATTAACACCTTCTTAGATGATCTTGGAAAATTATATAATGCAGTCATGTTTTATGTTGCTCTCGAAGGTGTCTGTATTGCCGATGACGAAGCTGCATATGATTTATCCAAGGAAGGGAAATACTTTGATGGCTACTCTTTCTTTGATAAATATAAGCATCCTATCGTTGCAATACTGGATGACTTAGATTACGGGAGTGCAAAAGGAAATATCATAGAAGAAATGCGAATTGATAATGAATACATTAAAAATCATCCGGCAGAAAAACCTCCAACCGGAGAATTTGCTACTACTCCATATGACGATTACGATGAATTGCGGAATGCGCTTATTGACATCATTCCGGAATTTACCATGAAATTAAAGGTAGATTCCCGCACTAACCGATTAGAATTTTCTACCGATATTAATTCTGTATTTGATATTGCATGGCTGACACTTGCAAGAATGCTTTCCGAAGACCCTGCACCAGAAGATAAAGGCAAATGGGATAATCGTCCAGAAGGCATTATGATTCGTTGTCGGAACTGTGGTAAATTCATAATACGAAAGAGCAACCGACAGGAGTTTTGTGATGCTGAAGAATGCCAAAAGGTTCGAAATGCCCGAAAGCAAAAAGCCTATCGTGAACGAAAAGCCATTGAAAAGGCTCAAAAAAGCAAGAAAAAAGCACATTAATTTATATGATTTGGCAGAAAGGCAAATAGATTATTGTATCTAATGTCAGCCAGCTACATGCAATTATGTGCTATGATATTATATAAAATATGTTAAAAGACACCTGAATCCCCCCTATGCAATTTCGCGAAAAAACGTGTGTGAGGGGGCGTCGGTCTTTAGGATAAAAAGACACAGTGATAATACTCCCCCATGGGGTTGAAGGAGGACATAAAATGCCAAAGAAGATTGAACAGATTTTGGAAACCGAAGAGGCTGCACATATTTCGCAGTTTACACAAGACGATAAAGATTGGATTAATGGTCGTATTCATGACAGAGCGGACGGAGAAGCTGGTGTAGAGTGCGTAATTCGTGGAAAAAACGATGATGGTGATTATTTCAAATTAACACCAGAAGAAATTGTAAGACAATACTATGCTTATAAACTTATGGAAGTTTATGGATATTCAAAAGAACAGATTAAGTTCGAACTTCCTGCTGTTTTCGCTGGAAAAGAAGTCATTAAAGATAAGCGTGTAGATATCGCAGTATTCAATAAGGATGATTCTAGTAAAATTGATTTTATCATAGAGGTAAAACGTCCCAAAATCAAAGATGAACATGTTGTTGATGGTGCAGATGCTACTACTCCATTCCAGCAAATGCAGTCTTATTGTCGCGCGCTTCAACCAGAAATAGGAGCCATTGTTAATGGTGATAACCTTCTCAAATTCTATGAAGCACCTAAATTTGATGAAGAACTAACTATTGACAAATTTCCTCAGAATGGTGAGGATATCGCCGAATGGAAGGATAATCGAAGATTCACTCTTAAACAGTTAATGCAGGTTGATAGACTTCAAACAGAAACACTTAAAGATATTATTTTAAATGTAGAACAACGATTCGGTGCCAATGATTCAAGCGATAAAGCCTTTGAAGAAATTTTCAAGCTTATCTTTATCAAATTATACGATGAAGTTTTGTCTAGTGATGATGCAGACGAAATGGCTATTCTAATGAACAGAACCGGAATCGCACTTAAAGATATTGATGATTCTCATTTTAGACCTATGGAATTTAGAGCTCGTGAGAAAGATAAACTAGATGATATCTATAATAAGTTGAGTCAATTATTTCAAAATGCTAAAGGCAAATGGCCTGGGGTGTTCCCAGCAGATTCTGTACTAGAAATGCAAAGAGCAACTGTAAAATCATGTGTAAAGGAATTACAAAACGTAAAACTTTTTAATTCAAACCTTGAAGTAGTTGATGATGCATTTGAACATCTTGTTAATCAGAATCAAAAAGAAGGTATGGGACAATACTTTACGCCCCGTTATGTAATAGACATGTGTGTAAAAATGTTGAATCCAAAGCCAGAAGAAAAAATGATTGATACTGCAGCTGGAAGTTGCGGTTTCCCTATGCATACTATTTTCCATGTTTGGAAGCAACTTAATCCATCAGCATTTAATCTCTTTACAACACGTAGCCGTACACAGCCAGAATTACAATATGTTCAAAACAATGTTTTTGGTATTGATTTCAGTGAGAAATCAGTACGTGTAGGTCGTATGCTTAACATTATTGCCGGTGACGGTCACACAAATGTAATAGAGTTAAATTCCCTTGACTACCCTAACTGGAAAAAGGCGTATACTAGCGTTGACAAATGGCAAGACAAATATCATGAAGGATTCAGTAAGCTCTCCAATATGAGTGCCAACCCTGCTTCAACTAAAGATAAAGAAAAATATGGTGCTTTTCTCTTTGATATACTAATGGCTAATCCTCCATTTGCAGGTGACCTTGATAACAGAGAGCAACTTGAAATATACGATCTTGGCTATAATGCGAAAGGAAAACTCCAAAACAAAGTTGGAAGAGATATTTTATTTATTGAACGTAATCTGAATTTCCTTAAACCTGGCGGACGTATGGCGATTGTTTTACCACAGGGTCGTTTTAATAATTCTGGTGATAAATTAATCCGTGATTACATAGCAGAAAGATGCAGAATTCTTGCTGTTGTTGGTCTACATGGAAATGTGTTTAAACCACACACAGGAACAAAGACAAGCGTTCTCTTTGTTCAAAAGTGGACTGAGGAGAACTGTGGTTTTCCTAATATCTGCCCTAAACCAACACCAGATGAAAATGGGAATATTGACTATCCTATTTTCTTTGCCACAATGCAGACACCTAGCAAAGATAATTCTGGTGACAAAATATACGTAACAGAAAATTATGTAACATGGACAAGCTATAAATATATTACTGAAACTGTATATATTAGAAAAGCTGACAAGGTTCAAGTTACTAAGGATGAATATGATAATGCATCAAAGAAATCTGATTACACTGTAAAAGTTCAGACCAGAGCAATCAAGGTCGAGCATAAATCATCTGATGGAAAAGATTATTTCATAAAGGATTTATTCCTATCAGAACATGGCGAATTGGATACTCATAGAAAATGGATTGCTAAAAATATACAATTTGAATTAAAAAACAAAAAGAAAGAATCCGGTGATTTCAAAGATACTATAACTCTCGATGAATATTTACTTTTATCCGAATCTGACCAAAATCGTTATAAAGAAGTGGCGATACTCGGTGAGAATCCAAATACAGCAATATCTAATGAAGAGTACAATACACTGGATAAATCAATTCAGAAGTATTATTTAGTTGCAGAAGATGTTACGGAATACACTGAACGAGTTAAAGATACTCATGGTCATATTTTTGTAAAACATGATTTGTTTAATCACGACCCCGATTTAGTTAATTCAAATCCAAACAATATCTATAGTGAAGATGGTATTGCAGAAGCCTTTATTGAATTTGCCAAGAAGGAAGGTTTAAGTTTTTTTCAATAAGCCCATCCACTGAACCTTTCAACGAGGCTAAATATAAGGCTTTGATGGATGGGCACGAATGCGTTGAGATTCGATTTTTGCAACTGAACGCCGAATTTAGAATTGACGCAGAATACTTTTATAAAAACAATTTAAAAATGCAAGCACTTATTAAAAGCAAACCACATGTTGCTATTGGTGATATTGGATTTGTAACCGATGGAATTCATTCTTCAATCGATTACGATGAAAATAGTGGTATAAATTTAATAAGCGCAACCTCGCCAAGACAAAATGTATTTAATTTAACAAGAAATGCATACATCTCCGAGTCGGCTCATTTAGCCAATCCAAGGACTGCCCTACAAGAGAATGACGTAATTCTTTCAACTGTTGGAACAATTGGTAATTGTGCTGTCGTTGACTCAAGTATGCTTCCTGCTAATTCAGATAGACATGTTGGAATAATAAGGCTAAATTCAACAATTAATCCTTATGTGCTATCTACTTTCTTATTAACAAAATATGGTAGGAATCAAACAGTCAGAGAAACAACCGGTAACGTACAGCCCAACCTATTCTTATACAAGATACGTGAAATATTAGTTCCTACTTTTGGCGATTCATTTCAAGACACTTTAAAAAATGTTGTATTAACTGCGCAAGCGTTACTAAAAAAAGCTGATAAAATCTATTCAAACGCGGAACAATTACTTGAAAGTGAAATCGGCATTGATATGAGTGCAATATCAAACGGAGGTGTTGCAATAAAGTCTTTTGCCGAAAGCTTTGGAACTACAGCAAGATTAGACGCAGAATATTATCAGCCGAAATATGACGATTTTGAAAAACATGTAATAAACTATAAAAATGGATATACAACTCCAGGCATTGAATTTGACCAAATCAAAGATAAGTGCATGAAAGACTTATCAGAATATCCATACGTTGAAATCGGAGATATTGATATTGGTACTGGAAACGCTAGTTTTAATATTGTTCAAACAGATGACCTTCCTGCAAATGCTAAAATTATGACTAAACGTAATGACTTGATAGTATCCACAGTTAGACCATATCGTGGTGCAGTAGCCATACTTCACGAAGATGATTTGCTAGTAAGTGGAGCCTTCACAGTTCTTCGCGGAGGCTCAAAATATCCTGTACAAACTTTGCAGGTTCTCTTTAGAACAAAGCTTTATAAAGATTGGTTATTAAAATACAATGTAGGCACTTCATACCCAGTTATAAAAGATGAAAATATTCTAAATATACCTATTCCGGTTCTTGAAGACCATATACACGAAAGAATAAGAGAATTTGTTACAGATTCTCAAAACGCCTTTAATCGTGCAACATCTCTTCTTGAATGCGCAAAATTTTCCGTAGAAATGGCAATCGAAACAGATGAAGTCACTGCCATTAAGTGGCTAGAATCGAAAATTGAAGAATTAGCCAAAGAATAACAACAAAGCCACAATCCCGGTAGTTTACTACCAACGATTGTGGCTTTTACCCTCTCTATTTACTTAAGCATCCAACTTTGCACCCTTAGTAGTAAGGTCGGTTTCAAATGGTTTTCCCATTTCTTTGATTTCATCATTCTCGTCTTGGTATGGTTCTTGATAATAATGATCCAAGTCTAGACTTTCGTTTTGATAAAGCAAGATCTTTCGTTTTTCAAAAATTTCGCTTAATGTAGGCATTTCTTTGCCTCCGTCCTTCTCAAACTGCTTTTGTTGGTAAACTCTGCATTGGAGTCACCTTAAATCAACTGATACTATATTCCAACTACTCCGGAATAATCTCGATGATATCGTCAATCTTACAACCAAGGCAAATACAGATTTTTACAAGAATTCCCACACGGACATCCTCGTTCTTACCAAGTTTAGCCATAGCATTTGTACTAATCTTTGCTGCTCTAATAAGCTCAGTTTTCATCATGTTTCTTTCTTCTAATATCTTCCAAAGTTTATCGTAGCTGACTAACATATACAGTCCTCCTGTCCGTTTCACAATGAGAATTTTCAATTTTACCTTTTTATATCATTTTATTACAATTCTATGCATTTTTCAATTTGCAATTCTCAAAACGCATATTTACCTGCATCTTCATCACACGCCGATCATTTCTTCTACTTCATTTTCCTTGCCACTAAATTATAAATTCTTCTGTCAAGTCATCAATATTTTCCCATTTACTGCCTTCTGTGACGCTATCTAAAGCATTTGTAATAATGCTCCCCATTCTACCATGACATCTGAATAATTCAAATCCTTACATTTTCTGCAAGCACCTTTCCAAATTTCAATAAATATTATCGTAACAAGTCCAGCAATGTATATTCACCCTTTTGAACTTTTGACATTTCATGATATTTCTTTATTGCCGTCACAAGAATCCTCGGATCGCTGAAGTACATTTTCACAAAATCATAGGACTTTACCTCCGTCATCTTCAAATCCTCTTTGCAAAAACTGCTGGGTTTCTTCCCGGATTTCTTGAATTCCTTATACTTATTCTCATTAAAGATGATTAGCATCTCTATTTCCGGTGCCGTAATAACATTAATCACATCCACCTTGCCAGTGTATGCCTTACTGAGCTTAAAGTTTTCACGTCTTGAGTCAAGAATTCTAATAACAGAAATCTTATCCATAAATCCTTTTCTCAAATATTTTTCTTCAAACTTCTTGCCTTCCCGACAGCGGATCACTTCTTCCTCAATCATCTCTTCTCGGGAAAAAATCAGGAGCTCATAATCCAAGAGTATATCTATAATGGCAGTTTCAGCTGCGCCCTCACAGATACACGCCTTATATTTTGCTAATTCCATGGGTACCTCCTATGCAAGAGAGGCAGCGATACTCTTCTTTAGTTGCATATATGCCTCGTATGTCGGAGTCGTACCTTCAAGAAAACCGCTCTGGTATGCATCGCTCTTCTTGATATCATTTCTTTTCAGTATATTGGATAGATTCTCTACTGTGATGCCATTACGATTTCTGGTAATAAATATGCTATCATTACGATCATACTCATCAAGCAATTCCGGATAATGTGTAGAAAAGAGAAGTGTACCACCTTTTTTGTTCAGCTTGCTGTCCATGAAGAATCGCATCAGTGTCGTAACAATTTCTTTATTGAAATGGTTCTCTACTTCATCTACAACAATATACCCACCTTTTTGCAATACTTCCTGCGCAAGGGTAAAAGTAATCATTCCTTTTACCGTACCTGATGAAAGGTAGTTGTTCAGTTCCACCGGATTATTAAGAAGAATTTCCTCTTTTCCCCTGAATTTCAGATGGATTAGTGTCTTATTATCATTTTCATCAAAATGCAACCTCTCAATTGTCGGATCCAAGAATGTAATGACCTCTGTAGGAATATCTTCTGAGAATGGAAGAATATTTTCATTCGTATATTTCAAAAGATTTACTATCCGTATATGTTCCTTTATCTTTTTATTTCTGGCAATCATAATACTTACATCATCGGATAAAAATTCTTCCTGGCTGCTCCTGATTATCGCCGGCTCTTTTCCTTCAAAATCAAGCATTGCCTTGCGGGTAGTCACTTCAACTACATTCTTTTTCCATAAAGACTCTGAGACAATACTGTAATTTGTCCCTTCTGACTTACTTTTCTTGGATGCAATAATCGTTTCCAATCGACAAATTTCATTCGTCTTTCCGGAAAAGAAATACATATTCAATTTGACTTCTTTTGCATCGCCCAATATATCTCTGGTTTCAATGTGGTTAATTGGCTCATTATTGATTATTTCTAAAGCAAGCAGAATAACCTTTAATACAGATGTCTTACCGGATGCATTGATACCAATAAAACCAGTTGCAGAATTTAAATAAATATTAGAAAATAACGGATACAGAATACTCTTTTGTTCTTCTGCGATTCTCTGCTGCGCATAAAAGTTCAAAGCAAGCTTTTCCTTGAATAGCGGTAATCCTTCCGCTGTAATACGAAGAAGTTTCATGAATGCCTCCAAATTTATTAACAGTTTTTACGTTTTTATTCTTAGTATAGGAATAGTATACCATTTGCTTTGTAATTTATCAACGAATTTTACGTTTTTATAATAATCAACCTGTCCGGTTGATAATCCACCGTTTTACAAAACAGGGGTACAATGGGGGTACAAATACCATTCTCATTCCCCAAGCGCCTTGATTTTAAGCCATTTCAGACAAAAGTACAGGTCCTACCGTGGCAGATGGATAACACTTTTATCAAATCACGTATCATTTCCCCTTATTTTATTATATATGGAATGCCCAAAACAATCTACTGCATTTGGTAATTTTTCATAATACCCAACAGCAAACAGCTGTCTTCCATATGCCTTATCGCCCTAAAAACAGAAAGATTTATTGCATAAATGCTTCAAAAATGATAGTCTAAATACATGTTTGTCATTAGTCTAAACTCACAAGTTAGTCCAGACTAATGATTGAACCGGTATTTGCGAAACACACTATCCCAGATACAGAATTGTGTTGCATTGTGAAAACAACACAATTCGTCACTCGCACAGTAAATTCGCACTTACCCAAATATTTTAAATACAGGAGGTGTCACAATGGGTGATACAGAAAATAAAATACCTTTAAGAAGTGAAGTAGCCGTTGAGAATACCTGGGCATTGGAAGACCTCTATGCTACAGATGATGACTGGAAAGCAGACATGGAACGTCTCAAATCCATGATGCAGCAGGCTTGCGGATACCAGGGCAAATTAAGCCAGAGCAGTGCACAGTTACTGGCTTTCCTGAAATTACAGGATGATATCAATGTCGTTCTGACAGACTTTGCCAACTATTCTTTCCGCAAGGCTGATGAAGATACCAGAAATACCACATATCAGGGCTTTAAGAGCCAGACCAATTCTTTGATTGTTGCCCTGTCCGGTGCTTTGTCTTTTGCGGAGCCGGAGATTCTCTCCATCCCGGATGAGACTCTGGAGCAGTTCTATCAGGAACAGGCTGAATTGTCCGTATACAAGCGCTATATCCACGATATCCGTCGTAAGAAGGCTCATATCCTGAGTAATGCAGAAGAGAAGATCATGGCTGCTGCCGGCGAAATGGCACAGGCTCCGGATGAAATCTACGGACTTCTCAACAATGCAGATATGACTTTCCCTGATATCACTGACAGCAACGGCAAGCAGTTACATGTAACTCACGGAAGTTTCATTCCACTGCTTCAGAATTCTGATGTGAAGGTAAGAAAAGCCGCTTTCGAATCCCTTTACAGCAGCTATGATTCCCTGAAAAACACTTCAGCAGCTCTGCTTGCAGCACAAATGAAGCAGTTACAGTTCAATGCGGATATGCGTCATTATGACTCTGCACTGGCTGCGGCTCTCGATAACAACAACGTAGATACTGCTGTATACTACAACCTGATTGAAGCTGTACACGAGAACATGGATGCCATGTACAAATATGTTCGTCTCCGCAAGAAGCTTTTGGGCGTGGAAGAGCTTCATATGTATGATCTGTATACTCCTATCGTATCAGATGTTGACAGTTATATCTCTTTCGAGGATGCAAAAGCCAATGTACTGGATGCGCTTGCAGTCATGGGCGAGGATTATGTATCTATTCTGAAGGAAGGCTTCAACAACCGTTGGATTGATGTATATGAGAACGTTGGAAAACGCAGCGGTGCTTACTCAGCTGGTACTCGTAAGCATCCTTACGTACTGTTAAATCACAACAACGATCTGAATACAGAATTTACACTGGCACACGAAATGGGCCATGCACTTCATTCCTATCTTTCAACCGCTAACCAGCCTGTTGTAGATTCTGACTATGTAATCTTTGTTGCAGAAGTTGCATCTACCTGTAACGAAGCACTGCTGATGCAGCATCTGCTGAAAAAGACATCCGATAAGAAGCAGCGTGCATACCTGATCAACTATTTCCTTGAACAGTTCAGAACTACTCTGTATCGTCAGACAATGTTTGCAGAGTTTGAATTAAAGATGAGTGAACTGACCGCAAAGGGTGAAAGTGTCAATGCGGAAACTGCTACCAAGGTATATCATGACCTGATTGATCTATACTTTGGTCCAGATATCATTCACGATGAATATATTGATCTGGAATGGGCTAGAATCCCTCACTTCTATTACAACTTCTATGTATATCAGTATGCTACCGGCTTCTCTGCCGCTATCGCACTGTCACAGAAGATTCTGTCTGAAGGGGAACCTGCAGTTAGGGCATATAAGGAGAAATTTTTAAGTGCCGGCTGCTCCAAAGATCCTGTATCCATCTTAAAGGATGCCGGAGTAGATATGTCTACCAAGAAACCTGTAGAGCAGGCACTTGCTCTGTTCAATAGTCTTCTTGATGAAATGGACGAATTAATGAAATAACCTGTATAGGAAGATGACGGCTGATCAGTTCAGCCGCCATTCTTATGCTTATTATAACAATTCTTTCAAAATCTGATTTACCATTGCAGGGTCTGCTTTTCCCTTCATGGCTTTCATCGTCTGGCCTACAAGGAAGCCGATTGCTCGGTCTTTTCCATTGTGGTAATCCTCTACTGACTGTGGATTTGCAGCAATGATCTCTTCGATGGTCTTTCTGAGTGTCCCTTCGTCATTGACAGTCTTTAAGCCCTTTTCCTCTACATACTTCTCAGGGTCTACATCCTCTTCAAACATGACTTCAAATACTTCTTTTGCCACAGAAGAATTAATTGCCTTGGCATCTACAAGACCAATGAGCTTCGCCAGATTCCCAGGCGCGAACCTGATATCCTCCGGGTCCATATTCTTCTCCTTCAAAAGACGCAGTGTCTCTCCCATAAGCCAGTTGGAAACTTTCTTGGGCTGCTTGCAGATAGCAACCGTCTCTTCAAAGAGATCTGCCATATGCTTGGAATCTGTAATGATTCCAATATCATACTCCGGTATATCGAATTCTTCCTTGTAACGCGCCATCTTCGCTTCACGAAACTCCGGTTGTCTGGAACGGATCTGCTCCAGCCATTCATCACTGATATAGACCGGTACAAGGTCAGGATCAGGGAAATAACGATAGTCCTGTGCATCCTCTTTGGAACGCATTGCATAGGAATATTCCTTCGCATCATCCCAACGCCTTGTTTCCTGTACAACTTCCTTACCTGACTCCAACAGTTCAATCTGTCTCTCACGCTCTCCCTCGATTGCATGTGTGATTGCCTTGAAAGAGTTGAGATTCTTCATTTCTGTTCTGGTTCCGAATTCCTTTGCACCTACTTCTCTGACAGACAGGTTCACATCTGCCCTCATGGAGCCTTCATTTAATTTACAGTCAGATGCCCCCAGGTACTGTACTGTCATACGAAGCTTCTCCAGATAGGCAATGACCTCTTGCGCACTGCGCATATCAGGCTCTGATACAATCTCGATCAAAGGCACACCGGAACGGTTATAATCTACCAGTGAGCAGTCTTCCCATTCATCATGGATCAGCTTACCGGCATCCTCTTCCATATGGATTTCATGGATACCGATGGATTTCGTTCCCTGCTCTGTCTCAATATCTACATGTCCATTGCGGCAGATAGGCAAATACAGCTGACTAATCTGATAGTTCTGTGGATTATCCGGGTAGAAATAATTCTTTCGGTCAAATTTACAGTACTGTGTAATCTGGCAGTTTGTAGCCAATCCTACAGCTACCGCATATTCAACGACCTGTTTATTCAATACGGGCAGAGAACCCGGCATACCTGTACATACAGGGCAGGTATGTGTATTGGGCGCACCACCAAAAGCGGTAGAGCATCCACAGAATATCTTGGTCTTGGTTGCAAGCTCTACATGAACTTCCAGACCAATGACTGTTTCATATTGCTTTGACATAACTATCTGCCCTCCTTCTTACCAAACTCACCACGGATTTTCTCATACGTATATGCAGCCTGAATCAGTTTCTTTTCCTCGAAGCTGTCTGCAAGAAGCTGCATACCAATCGGTAATCCCTGACTGTCCACGCCGCATGGTACGGAGATTCCTGGTAATCCTGCCAGATTGACAGAGATTGTATAGATATCTCCCAGATACATCTTCAACGGATCGGATAAGCTCTCTCCAAGCTTCGGTGCTGTGGTCGGCGCAACAGGTCCAAGAATCAGGTCATATTTGGAAAAGGCATCATCAAAAGCCTTACGGATCATGGCTTTTACACGCAGCGCCTTTAAATAATATGCATCATAATAACCGGAGCTTAATACAAAGGAACCCAGCATGATTCTACGCTTTACTTCCGGTCCGAAACCTTCAGAACGTGTCTTCTTGTACATGTTGTGGAGTCCTTCATACTCAGAAGTTCGATAGCCATACTTGATACCGTCAAAACGCTCCAGGTTAGAGCTTGCTTCTGCTGCTGCAATAGTGTAGTAAGTAGGAATCGCATATTCTACCAGACTCAGGTCAAATTCTTCTACAATAGCACCTTTTGCTTCCAGTGCCCTGGCAGCTGCAAGAACTGCCCCTTTTACCTCGCTGTCCAGACCATCTCCGAAGTAATCTCTGGGAATACCAATCTTCATGCCTTTCACATCCTCTATTAAAGCAGATGTAAAGTCTGTGTCTTTTCCAATCGCAGCTCTGTCAATGGAAGTAGAATCCTTGGTATCGTGGGACGCAATTGCTTCCATAACGGTTGCACAGTCTGTTACATCCTTGGTCAAAGGCCCTATCTGGTCCAGAGAGGAGCCATACGCAATCAGACCATACCGTGATACCGTCCCATAAGTAGGTTTCAGACCAACGACACCGCAGAAAGATGCTGGCTGACGGATAGATCCACCTGTATCAGACCCCAGTGCGAAGAAACATTCCTCTGCTGCCACGGCTGCTGCAGAACCACCGGAAGAACCGCCTGGTACATGCTCTGTATTCCATGGATTTCTGGTAACTCCATAGGCAGAAGTCTCTGTTGTAGAGCCCATGGCGAACTCATCCATGTTGGTCTTACCAATCATCACTGCACCTGCCTTTTCCAGATTCTTCACTGCTTCTGCGGTAAAAGTCGGGATAAAGTTGCCCAATATCCTGGAAGAACAGGTTGTCAGAACGCCTTCTGTACACATATTGTCCTTGATTGCCACAGGAACACCGGCTAAAGGTCCTGTCAATTCTCCTGCTTCGATCTGCTTCTGTACAGCTTCTGCTTTTGCAAGCGCAGCTTCCCTGTCTATGGTCACATAGGCATGAATGGATTCCTCGGATGCATCAATCCTGTCCAATACTGCCTTCATGGCTTCTACAGCAGTGGTTTCACCAGCCTTGATTGCCTGTGCCAGCTCCACTGCACTATATGCTAAAATATCCATTGCTTAACCTCCATCCTAGTCAAATGTTCTCGGTACCATGAACATGTTATCCTTCTCACCCGGCGCATTCTTTAAAGTCTTCTCACTTTCATCACCGTTTGTCACCACATCTTCACGAAATACATTCTGTACGGGGAATACATGTGACATTGGTTCAATCCCTGTCGTATCCAGCTCATTTAACTTATCAATATAGTCAAGCATACTGCCCATATCCTTCTTTGCCTGTTCCTTCTCTTCCTCAGAAAGCTCCAGCTTGGATAAGATACCGACATATTCTATTGTCTCATCACTGATTATATTTGCCATACCTGATTCCTGCCTTTCTAATCCCTTACCTTGATGTGAACCTCACGGAGCTGCTGCTCTGTCACATCATTCGGTGCCCCGCACATCAGATCCTGTGCAGAACCGCTCATTGGGAATGCGATAACTTCACGGATATTCTCTTCATTACGAAGAAGCATGATCATTCGGTCAATACCAGGTGCCATACCTGCGTGTGGTGGTGCTCCGAACTGGAATGCCTGATAGAGTGCTCCAAACTTGCTCTTTAATGTCTCTTCATCATATCCTGCAATTTCAAAAGCCTTTACCATGATCTGCATATCGTGGTTTCTGACTGCACCGGAAGAAAGCTCCACACCGTTGCATACAATATCGTACTGGTAAGCCAGAACATCCAGTGGATTCTTAGTCTCCAATGCTTCCAGACCGCCCTGCGGCATGGAGAATGGATTGTGGGTAAAGCCAAGCTGCTTTGTCTCAGGGTCGATTTCATACATCGGGAAATCATTTACATAGCAGAAACGGTACGCATTCTTCTCGCACAGGTCCAGTTTATCACCTAATTCGTTACGCAGCTGGCCTGCATAATAATTGGCTCTTTCTTCCTTATCTGCAATAAAGAAGATGGTGTCTCCTGCTGCCAGAGATGCAATCCGGGCAAGCTGCCCCTTTAATTCATCAGGAATGAATTTGTCAATAGGTCCCTTATAAGTCATATCGTCGGCTACTTCCAGATAACCTAAACCGCCCATTCCCATATCGGTGGCAAATTTCAGGAGCTTCTCATGGAAGCCCTTGGACATCTCTGCATGTACCTTGATTGCTCTGACTGTTCTTCCAACAAAGGGCTTAAAAGTACATTTCTGGAAGAAATCTGTCACATCTATAATACGAAGCGGGTTACGAAGATCCGGCTTATCACAGCCAAACTCCAGCATAGCCTGCTTATAGCTGATAATTGGATAAGGAGCCTGTGTTACGGCATATCCTTCCGGTGCAAATTTCTCAAATGCTGCTGATAAGACTTCCTCACCAACCCTGAATACATCCTCCTGTGTAGCAAAGCTCATCTCGAAATCAAGCTGATAGAACTCTCCCGGTGAACGGTCTGCTCTTGCATCTTCATCTCGAAAACACGGTGCTACCTGGAAATATTTGTCAAAACCGGATACCATCAGCAGCTGCTTATACTGCTGTGGAGCCTGGGGCAATGCGTAGAATTTACCCTTATATTTTCTGGATGGTACGATATAATCTCTTGCGCCCTCCGGGGAAGAAGCACACAGGATAGGGGTCTGAATCTCCAGAAATCCCATCTCTGTCATCTTCTGGCGTAAGAAGCTGATTACCTGGGAACGGAAGATAATGTTATCCTTAACCTTGGCATTCCTCAGGTCAAGATAACGGTATTTCAGACGGATATCTTCTCTTGTCTCCTTGGATGTCATGATTTCAAAAGGAAGCTGACTGTATACCTTGCCAAGTACTGTGATCTGCTGCGCTTCCAGTTCGATAGTTCCTGTAGGAATCTTGGGATTGTAAGTCTCTTCATCTCTTTTCTCAACAGGTCCTTCAATAGAAAGGCACATCTCCTTAACAATGCCTTTTAACAATTCTGTCTTTCGGATGACTACCTGCAGTACACCATACATATCTCTTAAATCAATAAAAGACACGCCGCCGTGATCACGGATATTCTCTACCCAGCCTGCCACCTGCAGAGTCTGACCAATGTGCTGTTCACCGATTTCCTTCATAGTGATGTTTCTATACATGTTATACCTCCTACTGTGTGAGGCATTCCGTGTAAACAAAAAGTCCCGGAATGCCTTATATTAGCATTCCGGGACGGATAAACAAATTCTGTATCCGCGGTACCACCCGCATTGCCAGACCGACATCTCCATCAAGATGTGTCCTCGCTCTGACCTCTCTTCTCATTTAACGCATGATCACGTATCACCCTAATAGTCAACCGTTCAGATGATCTGCTCCGGAGTGTTCCCTGTGTCAGCTTCCACGTACAGCGCTCTCAGTCGGTGACGCCGTCTTCCTGTCGTATCCCTTAACAAGAGTCTCCTTCATAGCATTTCAGTTGCATAATTATTCAAAACTTGCAATCATAATAGCACACGTCTTTACCGATTTCAAGTAGTAAATTACATTATTTTATTTTTTTATGAAGTATACCATATATAACGTTCACAGTGACCGTTATAGCGATTAATCAGCAATCACGCTTTCCATTACTGCGTCAACAGATTCACATTCAGGAAAGTCTCCATGTATCTTTCTACACTTTCCCAGATTACGACATCTGCATCGTATTCATCCAGCATACTCATAGTGAAGTCCTTGGTGTAGATCCAGTGGACTTCCTTATAATAGCCCTTGGCAATTGTGGACAGGAAGCCTGAGAAGGAATCTCCGACTACCAGTGCTACCTCATCTCTGTACTGCGCCTTATCTGCGGTATCTGCGTCAAATACATAGGTTGTGTCGATATTATACTTGTCTGCTACACCGCCAATCACTGCAAGATCGCCTGCCAGATCATTAGAGGTGATATCGAAAGACACGGAATCGAGGTCCTTCGCCTCCACACCATATGCCTCATGCATCAGCTGCTGCATTCCTACGAAAGCACCCTTCTGATTCCAGTGTGTATCTGTCTGATAGTAGATCTGTCCCTCTGCCTTGGCATCCAGCAGCGCCTGCTTTGGGTATACATAGACCAGGTCGGTATTATCCCAGATATAATCTGCCAGCTGTTCTGCTCTGGAGACTTCATCTACTCTTGCCACCGTGTCAGGCATATACTCTTCATAAATGATCTCCTTGTTAGGGAGTGCTGTCACATAGAAATCCACGCCCAATGCATTAAAGCCATCTCTCATACTCACCAGATTGGCTGCTATCGCTGCCAGTTCCTCATCTGTGAAATGGTTGATACCCATATAGTCCCACAGAGGGTGTCCATCCAGTTCTGTCTTATAGAAAAGCCAGTTGTTCTTACCAAGTAATACCTGGGTAGATTCCATATAAGTACCACCTGTAAGCAGAGAGGTCAGCTCAGAGTTGAACGCAATCAGCTTATTTCTTGCGCATAATCTCTCCGTGAAACTGTTCAATGCATTCTGCAATGCAGTAAACCATGGTGTTTTGACTTGTTCTGCTGTCTGCTCACCAGTACTTTCTGTGGAACCATCCGTACTATCTCCATGGCTTCCACCCTGCATCGTACCATTTTTATCCAAAAGCTCCTGCTGTTCTTGGGTAAGGGTCTCTTCCTGTGACTGTGGCAGGAAGCCCCTGACTACCGTAACAATAGGCAGAGTAAAAATAAATAACATGAAAATAACTGCTATCCATTTATCACGATTCTTCATAGCCTGTGTCCATACCCTTTCCTAGAAATTAAAATAAATGAACGGATTGTAAGCATTGTTGCTGATAAAGGATACCGACACCACAAGAATGGTCACAATACCGACTGCATATACGATGTTCCATGCCTTATATTTACCAAGCTTCTCATCAATCCTTGGCATGATTGGTGCACAGCCTATCAGGGCAAAGACAAACCAGATCCAGTTCTGGGCGATATATGCCCACACTGCCTTGTCCATAAAGCCTTTTGCTCCGATGCCAAACATTGCCTTGATATAGAGCATCGCTGTTCCCATGCCTGTAGAGCGGAAGATAACCCATCCAATGATGACAAATACCATAGTATAGATATGTCCCCACCAGTAATTCTTCTTGCCAAGTCCTGATAATTTCTCAAAAGTCAACAATACAAAATATAACAATCCCCATGCCAGGAATGTCCAGTTCGCACCATGCCAGATACCGGTCAGCGCCCATACAACGAACAGATTCAGCACCAGACGGGGCTTGGACACTCTGCTGCCTCCCAATGGGAAATATACATAATCCCTGAACCATGTCTGCAGCGAGATATGCCATCTTCTCCAGAATTCAGATACTGTGGCAGATATATATGGATACTTGAAGTTCTCTTCGAAATGGAACCCAAACATCTGACCTAAACCAATCGCCATATCAGAATATCCGCTGAAATCAAAGAAAATCTGTAATGTATAAGCGATAGCACCTAACCATGCCATGCCTACTGATGCCTGGAATTCATTATTAATAATCAGTCCAAATGCATTATCCGCAATCAACGCCATATTGTTGGCAATCAATACTTTCTTGCCAAGACCGATACAGAAACGGGTCACACCGGCATTAAAATCAGCCAGATTCTCTACTCTGTTCTCAATCTGGTCTGCAATTGTCTCATAACGGACAATCGGTCCTGCGATCAACTGTGGGAACAGGGATATATACAAACCTACCTGTAATGGATTCTTCTGCACCTTACCATGTCCTCTGTATACATCAATCACATAGGACATCGCCTGGAAGGTAAAGAAAGAGATACCGATAGGCAGTGTAACATCCGGCACGGTAAACTCCGTGTGCAGGAAACGGTTCACCTGTAACATGACAAACTCACTGTATTTATACCAGCCAAGTATTCCAACATTGGTCAATACCATAACCGTCAGCAGTATCCTTACAGGGACTTTATGATCTCTGACCTTGTCCACAAGGATTCCAAAGAACCAGTTGAACAGAATCACTCCTACCATCAGCCATACATGCTGGGGTTCTCCCCATGCATAGAAGAATAAGCTGGCTACTAACAGGAATATATTCTTCAAATGCTTCGTTTTGCGCAGAAGCAGATAATATACTCCCAATACCACCGGCAGAAATACAAACAAAAATACTTCACTCGGGAAAAGCATAACATCCTCCAAACTAAAAAAGAGCCTTTATACAAGACTCTTTCCTGATTTAAATCTCAATTTCGCCATTGAATACGGAAACAGCCGGACCCGTCATATAAACAAGATTCGTCTCTGTATCCCATTCGCATGACAATTCGCCACCTAATAGTTTAACAGCAACTGTGTGTTTCGTCAAACCATTTATCACGCACGCTACGGTAGTTGCACAGCAGCCGGTTCCACATGCCAGCGTTTCGCCTGTACCTCTCTCCCATACACGCATTTCCACATGACTGTCATCAATTACATGGACAAATTCTGTATTCGTTCTCTCCGGGAATCTCTTATGATTCTCAAAATAAGGTCCAATCTTCTCTATATCCAGATGTGCCACATCATCCATAAATACTACCGCATGTGGATTACCCATAGATACGCAGGTCATTCGGTAAATCTTACCTTCTACCTCTATCTCTTCATCCACAACCTGCTCATTGTCAGATATCACAGGAACTTCTGCCGCCTTCAGGATCGGTGCTCCCATGTTGACCTTCACCATAGATACCTTACCATCTTCTCCCAGCGTCAGTTCTATGTATTTTATCTTGCCAAAGCTCTCAATACTCAGATTGGTCTTATCTGTTAAATGATTATCATACACATATTTGGCAACGCAGCGGATGCCATTTCCACACATCTGCGCTCTTGTTCCATCTGCATTGTACATCTCCATCTCAAAATCAGCATGAACAGATGCATTGATAAAAATAACACCATCGCCGCCGATACCGAAATGCCTGTCGCTAAGCCTTCTTACCAGCTCCGGCTTCTTCTCTGGTGGAATCTTCTCCTCCATACCATTTACATATACATAATCATTCCCACAACCCTGCATTTTTGTAAATTTCATAATTCATCCCTTTTCGCAATCCTGCAAATTTATAACGTATTATCAATCAACTCCTGATAGAACATTGCATAATCCGTTCTGTTCTCTTTGATAAAGTTAATCGCAGAAGAAGGATGGCTGTTAAGCGTCCCTGTCAGAAGATATGGAATATCATATCCCCATACTGCGCCTTCCTCTTTTAACTTAAGCATATGCTTCTCTACGAAGCTCATGACTGCCAGCTTGTTGTATCTTGGATTTCTAAGGAAGCTCAGAAGAAGCTCCATGTAGCAGTTACCGGCTCCTCTTCCCATACCGCTGACTGTCGCATCCAGATAGCTTACACCCCTGGACAGCGCTTCTATCGTGTTGGCAAAAGCAAGCTGCTGATTATTATGGGCATGAATACCTACCTTCTTATTGTACTTAGCTGCTATATTAAGGTATTTATCACTGAGCCTTTCAATCTGTTCCGGATAAAAAGCACCGAAGCTGTCTACCAGATAAATGACATCAACACTGCTCTGTGCCAGTAATTCCAGTCCTGTCTCCAGATCATCCTCATTGACCTTTGATACTGCCATGATATTAACTGTAGTCTCGTACCCTTTTTTCTTGGCATCTTCCAGCATTTCAATCGCTGCCGGGATTGTGTTGATGTATGTTGCAACACGCACCAGGTCGATTACGCTGTCTTTTCTGTTCAGGATATCCTTCTTAAAATCTGTCCTTCCGACATCTGCCATAACAGATATCTTCATGTCTGTCTTGTTATCTCCAACAATATTGCGGATGTCCTTCTCATCACAGAACTTCCACTTGCCGAACTTCTCCGGGTCAAAGATCTCCTTAGATGCCTTATATCCAAATTCCATATAGTCAACGCCTGCCTTGATGTTAGCAAGATACAGATCTCTTACAAATTCATCAGAAAAGGCGAAATTGTTCACCAGACCACCATCTCTTAATGTACAATCCAAAACCTTGATATCGGGACGGTAAGATACCAATGTTCCCTGTCTGTCACGACCCATTATTTTTTCCTCCCATCTGCGTTTTTCGTGATTCAACGCTTTAAACCATTAAATTAGCTATGGATAGGATAACGCATTTTTTATATCTTGTCAAGGAAAAAAGCAGAAATCCGGTTACTTCCCAATTGCATTGTTAAAACAACCCTTGTAAATTATAAAAGCATCTGCTACAATGCAAAATAGAATTTGTAGTGTGTTACATAAGAGGTGTGCTATGAACAGTAGAAAGCAGCATAAAAGCATATGCTTTATCCTAATTCTATCCATGCTGTTCCTTGGGATGTGCTTTGAGAATATTGAAGCAGATTCCTCTTTGGCGTACCAGTTAGTCTCACAGGCAGATTCCACGTTACGTTCTTCACAGAATACATCCTTATCCAGACAGATTTATATGGAAGAATCCATAGGCAGGCCTGTCGGTAACAGTATTCAGCTGAATGCACGTCGTAACAATTCCAGAACAGGCAGAGGAACTGATGTCAGCCTGTTATCTGCAGACATTCTGCTGCAGACATTTCCACATACTTCTATTGTTTTGTCACCTATCTACGGTTCTGCATCACACAGCACTTCCGTGATTGTTGACTACATCCATCACAAAGATGGCAAGAAAGCAGCGGCATAATTCAAACGTATATTTTTAAGGGTACATTGACTACCCTTTGGTTTTTGTACCCTTTTTCAGAATCATAGCAGAAAGGATACTATATTATGTTTGAAAATATTGCATTTGTCGTTATGGCAATTATCGCAGCGGCTGCCGGCATCTGGGTCTGGTGGCTTGAGAATCATGGTCAGGATTCTGACAATAGAACGAATGAAGGAGATAGTTTAAAATGAATATCGGCTTGTTATTATTGATTATTATCGGTGGAAGCGTAGGTGCTTTATCCACTCTGTATATCGTAGTGTCTTTGATTGGAACGATTGCATATAAAATTTTTCGTACCGCCAAATATCACGTATCCTTATACAGCTAATCAGTGATCATTGTATGAAAACAGTTCTTCTGATGCAGGCTTGTGCCTCTGCGATTACCCTTCCATGCAGCCTGGTTCAAGCCGCTTACAGAAAGCACTTGCAGTCAACATAACCATATATGCGTAACCCCTACTTTTTATGCATACAGCTTCCCAAAACAAATGACTGTATGTGCCTTCCATATAACAGAATCTGTTTTTCAATGAATATAAAAAGCACAGTCAAGCCTCCGGAGCCTCTGACTGTGCTTTTCTTTATGCGATTGCCTCTATGACAACTCCATGGGCGATGCCGGGAACATTCTGTCCTTCATTAAAAGATGTCTTATTCAATAACGCCCCGGTGGGGACAAATAGAATCCGGTTCCATTCTCCCGCTTCTATCTTATGCAGCAAATATGCTGACAGCACTGTGGCGGAGCAGCCGCAGCCGCTTCCTCCTGCGTGAACATCCTGCTTCTGCGTATCATACATTAACATTCCACAATCATAGTATCTGTCGCTGATGTCCACCTTCTGTTCTTCCAGCAGTTTAAAAAGGGCATCCTTGCCCACATTTCCAAGATCTCCTGTAATAATTGCATCATAATCCCTGGACTGTCTGTTAAAGTCACGCAGATTTGTCAGAATTGTATCGCAGGCCGCCGGCGCCATGGCACATCCCATATTGAAAGAATCCCTGATACCATAGTCCATGATCTTACCAGGAGTAATCCCGGTGATTGCAATTTTTCTCGAATATGCAGATGCTATCTCTTCCTCTTTTGGAAGCCCCTGCGGCTGTAGAATAAAAGCAGCACTTCCCGTAACAGTCCACGTTGCGTACAGGGGTCTTTGTCCTCCGTATTCCAAAGGATAGCGAAATTCCTTCTGTGCGCTGGCATAATGACTGGATGTCAGACACATGACTGAAGATGCGTACCCTGCTGCCACTGCCATACTGCCAAGACACAGGGACTCGCCGCAGGTCGAACATGCTCCATACAGTCCAAACAGGGGAATCTCATAGTCCATAACGCCAAAAGAGCTGGCAATATTCTGCCCCAGCAGATCACCTGCAAACAAATACCTGATATCTTCTGCTTTTACGCCTGCCTTTTGCAGCGTTATGCCGACTGCTTCCTTCTGCAGGGCACTTTCTGCCTTTTCCCAGGAGTCTGCGCCAAACAGATCATCCTTATCCGTTCCTACTTTATCAAAATAACTGCCCAGGGGTCCCTCCGATTCCATCTGCCCTACAACAGAACCACTTGCCTTAATAAAAACAGGGCTGCCATAAGATATGCTAGCCCTGCCCATTGTCTGATTCACTGCCATATATCCGCCTCCTTATGTTGGTTGTTATCCATAGTTTAGACGGATTGTGTGAATCTTATTCTGCTTTTTTAGCGTATTCCTGCTCATCACACGCCTGCATGATGGCATTGATCGGATGTCCGTTCTCATCTACAGGACCACAGGTGTATTCCAGAGGAATACCATAGGTCTTCTCATAGATTTCTTTCCATACTTCATAATTTGCCCTGAGCATTGATTCCACATTCTCAGAATGCTTCAGGGATGCATCAGGATATATCGGTTTGCTGATGTGGATGGTGTATTCCTGAATAGGGAATCCATCCTGATCCAGAAGGTTACTGTCCTGCATGGTAATGAAACAAGGCAGCACCGGCACCTGATTATTCACTGCAAAGGTATAAGCTCCCTTCTTTAAGGGCTTGGGCTTACGGTAATTCCACCACATACTCTGTTCCGGGTAGAAAAGGACAAAATTGCCTTCCTGCAACAGTTCATCTACTGCCTTAACAAACTTCTTCATCGTAGCAAAATTGGAACTTAATGGCAAGGTATTGCAGTTGCGCATTAAATATCCAAAGAAGCCTGGAAAGCTTGTATAATTGCCTTCTTTGATAACACGGTAGAACTTTCTCTCTTTATGCTCTGATCTGTCATATGCCACCTGGATTGCAAAGCTGTCAAAGGCATTGAAGTGATTACAGGTGATGATTGCACCCTGTTCCAGATTCTTAAAATTCTCAATTCCAACGACATCCTTAATGATCATCTGTTTCCTGCGGATGAGCATGTTCATGAACCAGCGTCCCATCTTATGTGCGTAGCGGTTACGAAGCTTCGCTCCCAGTGTCTTATGGATATACTCGACTTCCTCCGGCATCAGGGTCCTTGAAGGCGGGTCGTTCTCTACATCAATGTCAAAATGGCCTTCTCTCTCCAGTCTTGCAATCCGCTCCAGAATCTCAAGTCTCTCAGCTGACTGCTGATTGCTCTTTTTCATCATATTCAGATAGTTATTCTCATTCTGAATCTCACGTAATGCCAGCTCCAGCAGGTGTTCTCCTGAATATCTGTCTTTTGCCTTATCTTCCTCTGTATAGTCAACAAGCTCCTGTCTGATCTGTTCATAGAAGGAAGTCATCTGTGCATATTTCCAGAAATGCTCGGATAAGCGGAAGCCTTCATAATGCCATGGCTTGGATGCCATATTATAATGAAGAATCTGAATATCCTCTTCCTTACAGGGCAACTCACCAAATACTTCTGTATTCCATGATGCATCCAGCCATAATACCTGATCCTTACAGATGATATTAAGATAGTCCTGATCCTGCGCCACTACGAAAGTATAGGTATTCAGAAGCTGAATAAATTTCTGTAATAAATTCTCCTCACGGAAAACCTTACAATTCATCAACAGCATTCCCGCATTGAAATAGGCATGCCTGTCAAGCCCCAGCACCTTCTCTACATATTCTCCAAAGGTCTCATCCTGAATAACTACCTGATCTCTGACTCCTGCTACATAATATCCGTCAATATTCTGCTCATATAATTTGGAGATATCTCCTATTGTAATGGTATCACTGTCAATATAAATAGCCTTGTCATACTGTGGATACATATCCGGGATAAAAAGACGATAATACGTAGTATGTGAATAATAATCTCTGACCGGTAATTCTCCATCCAGTTTAGCCAGTCTCTCTGTCACATCATCAAAATAAATCCGGGTATTGGCATTTTCCAGCTCCTTGACCCTTTCCTGCATAGCTGCACTGACATCTGTGTGAAGAATATGCATATGGTACGTATACTCCTTGGATGCATTCTCTATCATGGATTTCATTGCCACCATGGTGTACTTGGTATATTGATTGTCACAGGCAAAGAAAATCGGTATGATCGTATTCCTATTCATTGGTAACCTCCTTGACTTTCTCCAATTTCATTTTCTCTCTCGAACTTTCTCTTCAAATATATATATTCATATAAAACATCATCAAACTGTTCATAGTGAAAAATCGTGTGTACTTTGGTCACATCCCACTGCTTGATATTGGCAGTATGTGGATACGGCAGATAAAATAATCTTCTGGAAAAATGCCTTACTACCGTATGCTTATGCAGAAACTTCTGATCGTTGAATCGCTGCGGCAGCATCTTCTTTCTTGTAGTGCTTCTGAATATCGCACTCTGATCTGCAAAAGGCAGCTTCTTCGTCTTAATAAGCTCTCTTGCCTTCTCAAATAACCCTGTACGGCGTATCTCTTTCATATTAAGAAGGAGCACGCCGGCATTGATATAATTAAAATACACCAGATATTTACCGTAATGATCTCTGGCTGCTGCATATTCATAGCCCTCTATATCCATATCATATAACAGTGTGATATCACGGTTGAACAGAATATCTACATCCAGATACAGCAGCTTATCCGGTATCTGAAGCATCTTATCTGCAAAAAGGCGAAGTAACGTATAAGGAGAGCAATAACACTGTTCATTTGGGCAATTGGCAAATTCCTCTTCATATAAAGAAGAAACATCACATCTGGTAACACAGTTATCCGGATGATATTCTTTTGCCACCTGTTCCAGATAAAGAGCCTGTCCGGGTGTAACCGCCGTATATTCTGGCTTGATATGCGACACATCCATGGTCAGAATATAAAAATGAAAGGGTTCCGTAGTCTGCGTTCTCTTAAATATCGACAACATACAGGTCAGCATGCCATCAAAAACCTTTTCGTTTCCTGAAAATAAGATATTAATCATTTGTTTCCCCTGATTTGATATATTTTATTCGCTCTATGCTGTTATTTTCACTGCGCAGCTTCATCGTTGCATACACTTCCTGACGCAGCTGCTCCTTCTGTTCTTTGGCAGTCCTGTGTGCATCAGGATAAAAAGGTCCATCTACATAGGTTACGATTCTGGGGCTGGAGCCAAATCTTCGTTTTTGATACGTATCTGTAAAGCAATATACAGGCGCACCACATTGAACCGGATATCGAAATGAGGTATCCGGGAAAGGTCTGATTCCCGTATAATACGGCCATATATGTGCTTCCGGGTAAATTGCTACGCACTTTCCCTCTGCAATCCTTGCCTTGACTACTTTGACAAAATTCTTCGCAGCCCCGATATCATCCGGCAAAGGTATGGCTCCAAGACTTGGAGTCACCCGCCCCAGCACAGGCATAGATACATTATTGGGATGAACAATCACATAGGTGTCCACCGGATAACTTACCATGCTAGGCATGAAGGCATCTGCAACTGGATGTGTATGATTTCCATATAAAAAGAAACCGTGTCCCTTCTCTTTCTTCAAAGCCTGCTTATTCACAATCTTATGACGATATGCCACTTTCAGATAAACCCACGCAAGAGGTCTTGCAAGGATGCGATACCAGAATACATGAGCAGCCTTCCCGGCTAATGTATTATTATCATAACAATAATTCTCATCAATCTTCCTTGCCTTGATCTGTGCTGTCGAAAACTCATCCGTCAATTCATCGTGATAATATATGACCTGCTTCGTCTTCACACTTACTTCTCCCACATTACCGCCTTTTTCCTGCGATAACTTTCCCCGTTCTCATCGTACCTGATCCGAATGGTTATGGTAAACCACTTCATACGCACTATGTAGTATAATATATCCGGGTATTTATTTCAAGCTTCTTACGCTAAAAGACACAGACTGTATGAATCAATCAGCCTGTGTCTTCTGTAAGTATATTCTATAGTTTATTTCGCATATTTCTCGCTCTGTGCCTTGATCAGATCCATATCCTCGAAGTAATTGATCTTCATAGCGCTCTTTACTTCAGAAAGTGTCTGTGCTGCTACTTCTCTTGCAGCATCGCTGCCCTTCTTGAGGATATTATAGATCTCCGGGATATCCTTTGCAAACTCTGCTCTTCTGTTACGGATCGGCTCCAATTCCTCCTGTAATACATTATTGAGGAATTTTTTCACTTTCACATCACCAAGTCCACCTCTCTGATAATGTGCCTTTAATTCATCCAGGTTCGCATAATCAGGCAGATATCTCTCGAAATGCTCAGGCTTGCTGAATGCATCCAGATAAGTGAATACTGTATTGCCCTCGATATGTCCGGGATCACTTACCTGCAGATGCTCAGGGTCTGTATACATGCTCATAACCTTGGTTCTTACTTCATCTGCGGTATCAGAAAGATAGATACAGTTGCCAAGGGACTTGCTCATCTTAGCCTTGCCATCAATGCCGGGCAGTCTCATACATGCCTTATTGTCCGGCAGAAGCACTTCCGGCTCCACCAGTACAGGTGCATATACAGAATTGAACTTGTGTACGATTTCTTTTGTCTGCTCAATCATAGGCAGCTGGTCTTCACCTACAGGGACTGTAGTAGCCTTGAATGCAGTAATATCTGCTGCCTGGCTGATAGGATAGGTAAAGAAACCTACAGGAATGCTGGTTTCAAAGTTACGCATCTGGATTTCTGATTTTACAGTCGGATTTCTCTGTAATCTGGATACTGTAACAAGATCCATATAATAAAATGTCAGTTCACATAATTCCGAGATCTGTGACTGGATAAATAAAGTTGCCTTGTCTGGATCAAGGCCGCATGCCAGGTAATCAAGCGCTACTTCAATTATGTTCTGTCTGACTTTCTCAGGGTTATCTGCATTGTCTGTCAGTGCCTGTGCATCTGCGATCATGATAAAGGTCTTATCATACTGTCCCGAATTCTGCAGCTCCACTCTTCGCTTTAAAGATCCTGCATAATGTCCTACGTGCAGTCTTCCCGTTGGTCTGTCACCTGTTAAAATAATTTTCCCCATTTCAATATGCCTCCTTAAATAACTAAAAAGACCCTTACCCCATACAGGATAAGAGCCACGATGTCTTATAGCCACCTTGTATACATACCATCATATGCTTCCTTCATAACGGTAAGGCTTCCGTCAATGCCTACTGACAGTCTCTGCTGTGTTTGGATTGCCCTCATGAGTCCATTCCTTATCCTCCAAAATACCATGCTTGCAGCTTATGCATGGCTCTCTGCAAATCTTCGGATAACTACTACTCTCATTCAACGGTTTATCTTGTTCAAGAATAGCATTAAAAAGCATTAACGTCAAGGGTGAGTTGAACCTCTTCTCTTTAATCTATCCCTACTAATTTCTTCATCTGAATCAGTCTCTTATCAAACTGCTCATAGAAATCGCAGTCTGTATGATACGGCTCTATGTAGAAATATTGCAGAATCTGCATGGCAATGCGCTTAATCAACTCTTCCTCTCCACTGGCTGCAAGCCTAGCCTGCACTGCTTTCAGGAAATAATGCCAGTCAGTGATAAACTGCTGATTCTTCTTCAAATCCGGCGTATCAATCCACTTGCTGACTTTTACCTTGGAACGATTCTCCTTCTGACATTCATGTATCTGTAAAATATAGGAAAAACTGTTATCCTCATAGACTCTGCCTAATGGGAAAATACGGCAGATTCCCGGTCTGTCCTCATGAATGCTACATCTGCCCTCTGCATCCAGGAATATGCAGGGTTCTCCTTCTGCCTGCGTGTTCATCTTGAGATTGGGCAGAATCACTCCATCTACAATATTCAGTTCTATCTTGTCCTCCAGCAGTACCTCGAATCTGGTATGGAAATGGCTCATCAGACGATGCACGTCAAGCGGATCAAGCACAATGGAGCTTCCCATCCCATGACAACAGGCACTGCACCCTTTGCAGTCATCGCAGTCAGCCTTCACCATATCATTGATACTGTATTTTTTTCCATCAGATATTTCATCCAGATTACATTCTCTTAACATTCGGAAACTCCTTTATTTGAATATTCAATATTTCTATCATAACCATTAAAATAAAGGTTTTCAATATGTTTTTTAATACTCTTTTCTGACCATGTGTGTGCTGGCGATTCCATAGGAGATTACCAACGCGCAGATACATACAAGTATACATTCCAGATTCAGATACATTGCTTTCTGTGAGAAAAAGACATCCAGCATATGCTCTATATCAATCCCTGTCATTTGCGCTAGCTTCTCACTCCAGACACCAACAATACAAATCACCGCACCAAATGCTATAATTACCAGCCTGCCCTTCTCCGCACCAAATATCAGTGAAACCGGCAGCATCACTGATATTATCAGGACTGCCACACCGATCAGAAACATCACTTCAATCCCCTCAATATTTCCTGGAAGCCATATAAACAGCACAGAAATCAATACTGCTGCCATTAAGTTAATCAGTAAAAGCAGATACTTCTCCTGCGCATACTGTTTCCTGCTGATTGGAAGTGACAACAGAAAAATAATTCCATTCTCATGCTGATCGTAACTGACAGTGTTAATTGCCAGAATGCTACAGCTGAATATTAGATAACTTACTGCAAAGGCAGGATTGGTATTGGTGAATACCACAATCGCCCAGATTAACATCATAATCCCAAGCGTTCTGCGCTGATTCCATAACAATCTGTAATCCTTGATCAATAATCCCCTCATAATTGCTCTCCCTTCGTCAGCATCAGAATCACCTCATCAATGCCGCCTTTTTCAATCGCAAGATCTCTGGCATTCTCCTGATAGTACTGCTTCTGATCAGTCAGAAGCTGCCATCCCCAGGCCTCTTTCTTTTGGCGTACAATATAGCTCTTATCCATATCAGCATATTGCTCCTCTGTCACCTTGAGTATGCCATATTCATGCAAAAGCACATCCGTATCCTCATGGAGAATCACTTCGCCTTGTTCCAGCATATAGATATCATCACACAAGCCTTCCAAATCCTCTGCAATATGGGAGCTGATGAGAATTCCCCGATCAGGTGTCTCCATATAATCACGCAGCATATCCAGCAGTTCATCTCTGGCAACCACATCAAGCCCTGCTGTAGGCTCATCCAGTATCAGCAGCTTTGCATCATGGGACAGTGCGACCAGAAGCTTTAGCTTTGCTCTCATTCCCGTGGAAAATTCCTTAATTTGTTTATTGAGGGGAATCCGGAACTGTTCACACTTCTCTTTAAAACTATTTTGATCAAAATGATGATACATAGCAACCTGAATTGCCAAAATATCCGCTACGGTAAGCCAGCCACTGAATCCAGAATCCGCCAGTACGACACCCATATTCTCTCTATCTTGTTGCGTAAGCTTCCCTGGTTCATGTCCAAATACGGTAACTACTCCGCTATCAGGGCTAATTAAGCCCAGTATTGTCTTAAAAGTCGTACTCTTGCCTGCGCCATTTAGACCTATCAGACCTGTAATATATCCTTCCTTTAATTCCATCGAACAATGCAGCTTAAATTGCGGATAACTCTTGATCACATCCTGCAACTGGATTAACTTCTTCTCTACCAATGTTCTAATCCTCCATCATAATATCCAATAATTGACTGATTTCTTCCTTCGTCATGCCACAGCTTCTCGCCTTCTTGATGGCTTCCTCAAAAGCCGCTTCCACTTCTCTTCGCTGTTCTTCCAGTGCAACATTATTGTTGATTGCGGCAACGAAACTGCCTTTTCCATGCACAGTAACAATAAATCCTTCCTGTTCTAAGGCATCATATGCTTTCTTCACAGTCAAGGCGCTGATTCTAAGCTCCCTGGAAAGTGTGCGCACCGAAGGAAGTGCTTCCTCCTGTTGTAATTCTCCATGCTGGATCTTCTCCTTGATCTGCCCTACAATTTGTTCATAAATCGGCTGCATGGATGAGTTGTTGATAATCAGATGCATCTATACTTATCTCCATTTCTCGTTATGTAGTCCTTCAAGTAATAAACAGTATATAACAGTGTAGATGTGTTGTCAACTGTTATATACTGTTTATCTTATATTTTTAACCTTAACCTTATTCTAAAATCCCCGTCAAGAACCGATAAAGTATCTATACATATATGAAATAACTAAAAACCACACGCATAGAATAAATTTACTGTCTAATGCGTATGGTTTTTAGTTTCTTCTATATAATATTATCTTTAGCTGCATCCCTTAATTTTGCAAACATTTCCTCATGAGTATATCTTTTATTCGTTTCTTCTGCAACTTTATCTGCTATATCCAATGCATCTTCTGCTGACTCTGTAAGTCTTGAATATGTTTCAATACTCATTACTATCATCGATCCATATCCATTCTTTGTCAAATAAACTGGTGAACCTGCCTTTACTGTACTTTCTATTTCTGTAAATTTATTTCTTAAGTCAGATACTGGTCTAATTTGTATCATATACCGCCTCATTATCATAATTATGATAAAATAATGTAAATTCATGTAAAATATCAAGCTATACATAAATTCCACATCAGCCTAATATAATGATATCAAAAATAAACTACGGGTAGCCTATGTTAAAATGGAACGATATCATAGATACGATTCGTGAGAAAAAAATTAGTGTTAAAGTTGTCACGATGGCTGCTGCACTTCTCGTCCTGACCGGACTTGTGGGAATCCGACAGAGTATCCCTACAAGCTCCACTGTGGGAGACAGAGAACTGCCCATCTATTGTGTGGAAACTCAGGAACCCAAAATAGCTCTGACATTTGATGCAGCCTGGGGCAATGAAGATACCCAGAAGATCATGGAGATTCTCAAGAAACATAATGTCAAAGTAACCTTCTTTATGACGGGTGGATGGGTAGAACATTACCCTGATGATGTGAAAATGATTCTGGCTGAAGGACACGACCTTGGAAACCACAGTGAGAATCACAAGAATATGAGCCAGCTCGCCGACAGTGAAAAAGAAACCGAATTGATGAAAGTCCATGAAAAAGTCAAAAACCTGACTGGTTATGAAATGTTCCTGTTCCGCCCTCCTTATGGGGATTATGATAATGCTGTTGTAAAAACAGCCAAAAAATGCGGGTATTACACGATTCAATGGGATGTGGACTCTCTTGACTGGAAGGACTATGGTGTTGATTCCATCATCAAAACTGTTACAGAGCACAAGCATCTGGGAAACGGCTCCATCATCCTGTGCCACAATGGTGCCAAATACACTGCACAGGCTCTGGATACCCTGATAACAACCCTGCAGGATAAGGGCTACACCTTTGTTCCTCTTTCACAGCTGATCTATCGTGACAATTACCATATGAATCACGAAGGGCGACAGATTTCAGACAATTGACTCTAAAAATGGGCACTTACAAACAAGTGCCCATTTCATGATTAATCACATCATTTTGACGGTATCCTCATTGATTAATTATATGGGAATCTGCAGCCTACTGTATAAATCGGTATTGTATCAAATTTATCCCCATGTCCACCTTTTGTAGGCTTTACTACTATACCACGGTCTACAAAATTTTTATCAATGTATACTTTTAGTGACTTTGGTTCTCCATCTTTAGTTTTTACCTCTATCCCATATACAGTTTTATTCCTATCTGCTAACATAAAGTCCAACTCATAATTCCCATACGTTGAATAACATACTTCACTTTCTATCACCTTTAAATCTGTATATGGTACTTTAAACAGCCTATGCAATTCATTGTATACAAAAGTTTCTGTAATCACACCTGTTAATGATGATTGCTTTATCAGACTTTTATCTGCCAGATAAGATACTATCCCACAATCTGAAAAGTAAGCCTTCCTACTCTCACTTATGTTTCTCATATCCCCATCTACTGCTAAATTGCATGTAGACAAGATTCCTGCATATTTAAGCCATGTAACCGCATTGGCTACTTCTCCCTTATTCACAATTAACTTTGTATTATTTTTTACTAATGTAGTAAGTGTTTCTAAAACGTTCTTTCTATCACTATCCTCTCGATTACACATCTGTTTTAATGCTTCTCGATATACATTATCAAAAATCTCTACCTCTCTTGCTTCATGAAAATATGCTCTGGATTCATCTTTGAATGTTTCCAATAATTTATCAATGATTCCATAACATTCATTGATATCTCCCGTTTCTACATATTTCTTTATAACCTCCGGATATCCACCAATTTTTAAATAAATATTATATAATTCCTCAAGCTTGACATAATTAGCTTCTGTATCCTCCCCATAAAGATTTATGGTCTTTAACAATTCTTCACACTGAAACACCCTGCAAAATTCAGCAAAACTCAATGTAAACATATGTGCATAACTAATTGTGCCTGCTGGATGGAAAAATTTCTTGTCTCCTAATATTCTTCCAAGGTAACTTCCTGTTACAACAATGTCACATTTGATACTATCATGTAATTTACGAATTGAATTATAAACCATACTGCTACTCTGAATTTCATCTATAATCAATATCGTATTACTATTGTCTACAAAGTGTGGTAATGATGCTCTCCTACAGTATTTTTCAAATTCTATAGGATTACACCCATTATTAATAACATCTATAAAATTATAAGTATCGGCTGTTAAATCAACCATTATGACATACTCATAATTCTTATATGCAAATTTTTTTAATTCCGTTGTTTTCCCTATCTGCCTAGACCCCTCTAACTGTAAGACCTTATGTGATGGGTCTTTTTTCCACTTCATTAAATCATTCTGTATATCCCTGACAAAAGGGTTATCTTTTATTATATTACTGTATTCTTTTTCATTTACATAAGTTCTGTAATCTACTTCAGGAAGTTCTTTTGTTGCCTTTATGACTCCATTTTCAGTTAATACTAAATTATCAACATAGTTTATATTATTCTTAATGTAATCATCCGTATAAAATGTGTCATTAATAATGAAGCCTGCTGTTTTCCCGGTTGAATCTTTTACCTTGTAAGTCGCTACCATTCCCTGTCTTCACTCCCTTCCGTATCTATTCATTATACCGCTAAAGCAGCGATTTTACAAATCATTGCTCCCACCGGGAAAAATTATTAATTTTTTTACTCCCTTTTCGGAATAGTGTTCCCATTACTTAAAATTCTAAGTAAAATGCATATT
>ERZ825896.987-NODE-987-length-34021-cov-6.144409_pt1 | contig 34021 bp, 49 predicted proteins | sample MGYA00519858_ERZ825896 | MGnify/ENA primary metagenome ERZ825896 (study PRJEB31778, sample SAMEA3449214) | human gut metagenome | biome: human gut; feature: human-associated habitat; material: faeces | place: United Kingdom | collected 2010/2012 ...
CGACATACGCAAATTTAACCTCATGTTCAAGACCCACCAGGGCGTCACGGAGGACTCGGCCAGCGAGGTCTATCTCCGGCCGGAAACTGCCCAGGGCATCTTTGTGAACTTCCGCAACATCCAGCGCACGACTCGCCGGAAGATTCCCTTCGGCGTCTGCCAGATCGGCAAGAGCTTCCGCAACGAGATCACCCCGGGCAACTTTGTGTTCCGTACCCGCGAGTTCGAGCAGATGGAGCTCGAGTTCTTCTGCGAGCCGGGGACGGACCTCGAGTGGTTCGCCTACTGGCGCGGCTTCTGCCGCGACTGGCTCGTCGGCCTCGGCATGAACGAGGAGAATCTGAGACTGCGTGACCACGAGAAGGAAGAGCTCTCCTTCTATTCCAAAGCGACGACGGACTTCGAGTATTTGTTCCCCTTCGGCTGGGGCGAGCTCTGGGGCGTGGCCGACAGGACGGATTACGACCTCACTCAGCACCAGGAGCACTCCGGCCAGGACCTCAGCTACTTCGACCAGGAGAAGAACGAGCACTACATCCCCTACGTCGTCGAGCCCTCCCTGGGCGCGGACCGCGTGACCCTCGCCTTCCTCGCGGACGCCTACGACGAAGAGGTCGTGGACGCGGCGAAGAACGACACCCGCGTCGTCCTGCACCTGCATCCGGCGCTGGCGCCCATGAAGGTCGCCGTGCTGCCGCTCTCCAAGAAGGAGGTCCTCGCAGGCCCCGCTAAGGAGCTCTACGCAGAGCTCTCCAAGCACTTCATGTGCGACTATGACGACACCGGCTCCATCGGCAAGCGCTACCGCCGCCAGGACGAGATCGGCACCCCCCTGTGCGTCACCGTGGACTTCCAGACCGTGGGCGACGAAAACACCCCTGCGGACAATTGCGTCACGGTTCGCGACCGGGACACCATGGAGCAGGTGCGTATCCCCATTGCCGAGCTGAAGAATTATATCGCGGAGAAGTGCGCATTCTGATTGCGCCGCTGACAGGCAATAAAATAATGTGGCCGCCCCGGAAATTTTCCGGGGCGGCCATTTTGTATAAAAATGTTGCGGTACATTGACATTGCAGCAATGGGGAACTGACCTTTGACTAAGACGTTACTGCAGCCTAGGGATTTCTTCTGTCCACAGCCCTCCGGGCTGCGTTCAGAAGAAATGGGAATCTCCCACGGCCTAAAAAGTGTCCGCCGGACACTTTTTCCCCGGCTGCGCCGGGGCGGCCTTTCGATTCCCGGACGGGGAATCATGCAAAAATCCCGGTGCGAACGCACCGGGATTTTTACATGGTGACCCGTACGGGAATCGAACCCGCGATTAAAACGCCAAAAAGCGTTGGTATACAACGATTTTTCAAAATCCGTGTCAAATGGCGTGTCAAATTTGTGCTTTTTTATCCGCATTTGACACAAAGAAGTTCCGAAAATCCTGCGCCCGTTTTGCAATGTCTTTCTGTGCCAGATGTGTATATATTTTGTGCATCGTCCCGTCATCTGCCCACCCGCCAATTTCCATTGCTATCTTTTCCGGTATCTGGAGGTGATAAGCCAGAGATGCGAAGCTGTGCCGCAATCCGTGGTTCCCGACTTTCGGCAGGCCGTTGGCGGAACAAATCTCGTTTATCCTTGTGCATATCCAGCCGCCGGTCAGGTTGACGACATAGCCTTCCTTGCTATCAACTGCCTTTAGTGCTTCCATCAGCGGCTCAATAATCGGCACCGTGCGCCGGGAGGAATCGTTTTTGTTCTGCTTCTTGTGAACCAGCTTGCCGCCGTCCCCGGCCACTCTTGCCCCGTGGACATATATTATTTCGTTCTTGAAATCGACCTTGTCCCACGTCAGCGCCAGCATCTCAGACCTGCGCAAGCTGGATAATTCCAGCAGGGCGGCAATTTCTATCGATTCCCCTTTTATGGCTTGCAGGAACACCGGTATCTGATCCGGGTCAAGGTACGGCTTTTCGTTGTGTTCCTTTTCCGGCAGGGTCACCCGCGGCCTGCGTCCGGTTTCCTCGAATATCGCTGCGGAAATCAGCATCCACACATTTTTAATATATTTCGGGGACAGTGATCTTGCTTCCCTGCGGATGGCGGCTTGCCACTGTTCGTCCGTGGTGGTGTACACGTCAGCCGCCATCATGCTTTGGAAGCGCTGCTTGCGGTAGGATTCATACGCATAAATCGTTGACGGCGACTTGAACCCCTTCCGGGTCGAAATGTATTTGTCGAGAGCGTCCCCCAGCGGCACCCCGCGCTTCATGGGGGTGGCTTTCGCTTCAATGACCCCGTGCTTCATGGCGAGGTATTCCGCCGCGCATTCGTCGTATGTTGGCTTCGTGATGGATACCGTGCGGCCGTCGATGTAAATGCGCGTTCTCCACGCCCCTGAGGGGAGCTGCTTAATTTTGGGGAGCCTGATTTCCGGCTCCTTCTTTCTTTTTCCCATAAAGAATCCCCCTTTACATGCGGTTAGAAAAAATGGCAGACCGCCGAAACGGTCTGCCACTGTTTTTGAGAACTAGGTTGGGCGACACTCCCACATCTCCTAACAAGGGCGACGGCTGCCCATTCCGTCCTCTAGTTCTTTCTGCTTTTGAGCAACGCGGCCTTGGTTTCGATAATATTTAACGGACTATGTAGAACCCCACGTTCAACCATGTTCAAGTAGGCAAGCGCTTTTACACGGATGTTTTTCTTTATATTTTTGTTTTCCAAAACATAAGGCACATTGTTGATATTGTATGGGCGTAGTACATGTTCCGGGAGGACGGGGAACATATCGCAGATAATAAAAGCCCTGTCTTTTCCGTATATCGGCGCTATGAGGTAATGCACGCAGTTTCCGGAGCCGTGCCGCCTCTCACTTTCATATATCAGCCGCTTGTATTTATCTACGTTGGTACTCATTGGAACCATCCATAGGACACCGGATTTGTCCGCCATAGCGTAGTAGTGGGGGCGGCTCTCCTGCTTATTCTTCATATAGCGGTTGTTCCCGTATTTTTCAAAGAAAGCATCACGGATTATGTATATTCCGGAGTCCTGTATCTCTGTCATTTGTTATCCCCCAAAAAAGAATGCCGAACCGGCATGGCGGCCAGTCCGGCATTTTCAGGCCGGAGTTTTGTATCCCGCTCCCGGCAAGCGGCAGTCTTACAACAAGCCGAAGTCTTATATCCCGCTCTCGGCAGGCGGCAAATTAGGGCGGACGATGAACGTCGTCTATATAGCGTAGGTGGTTATCCTACGTCTATATTGTACCCCGAGAAATGGAAAATAGCAATAGACAGATTGACCAAAAACGGAAAAATATTTCCGACAATCGTAAAAATTTATCTTACCTCTGAATCCATCCGGTTCCCGGGTGCATGATATCGAGGATGAGCCAGCCTACTAGGAAGATTACCAGCACCGCAATGGAAATGCCCATAATCAGAATCACCCGGCGGTTCTGGCGGTTGAGCAGGCTGTAGTGCGTTTGCAGCTGCATGGTGTGCCGTCTGTAGTCCTCGCTCTGGCGGATGATCGTTGCCTGAAGATATTCCACATATTCCTCCATGGACTGGCCGGGGGCGGGTAGCACCGGGGGTTCCTCCGGGGTGTACTGCACGGCGGCCTCAATGCTCTGCACAAGCCTTGCCGTCGGCTCCGTCGCACCATTCAGGGCGCGGCAGATCGTGGCCTTGGATACGCCGCAGGTTTCTGCCAGCTCCTGCTGGGACATGCCCCGCTCCTTCCGTAGGGCTTCCAATTCTGATAAATGCTCGGAAATATTCATAAAACCGCCTCCAAAAACGGAATGTTTCACATATGGAACGATTGTTGCGAAAATGGAACGGGAATTTCACATCTGGGGCTTTACGAAACGCCTGTGTGGGGTGTATGGTGGTATTGCAACCGGCAAGGGACACACGTCGTTACCGGCGGCAAGCCACGTCACCTTGTGGCACGGGTGGCGGGGCATATCTAAAGCGTTCCCCGCCGCTATGCGCATAGCGGCCACTCCCGGAGTATTCCGGGAGTGATGGACATTGAAACTTATTTAGAGTTTACGGCATCATATATCACTGTATCATTGAAAATCGTCAAAAGCGCATTTTCGGGGTTCAGATCATTTTTAATATTGAGCAAAATGGAGGCATCTTGAACGCCGATTGTTTTTGCCATCTCCAATGCGGCGGAAGATAGCCCGGTTATATTTTCTACGAGCGTATTCCAAGATTCGATGCACTCGCTGTTCCCAGAAACGGCCTCTGATACGCCATATGCGATACCAGTTTGCCAAATATCTATAACAATTGTAGATCCATCACACGTGACGCTCACATTTTCAAAGCTATCTTTTAGCGTGGATTCGATTAGTACAGCCGCGGTTTCGGCGGAGACTGAGAACTCACCGGCTGTGCTTTCTTCTTGTGTGCCATCTGTTTCCGTGGGCGCTTCTGCCTCCGCTTCGGTGAGTGCCTCCGTGGCTATCGTTGTAGGCGTGGCCTCCGTGGTCTCTGGCTGCGTCTCAGCCGTGGACGCGCAGCAGCCGGACAGCACCAGGCAAAGGCAAAGCAGAAAAGCGATTACTTTTTTCATAGTGGATACCTCTTTCCATAAAATTCTACAATAAAATAATACCACGTTCGGAAAATAATTTCAACGAAGAGAAAAATTTTTTGTGCAATTTTTTAATTAGTCCGGTTTATTGGACACATGACGTGCTATTATACGCTACGTAATCAAACAAATGTTTATAAATACACAATGGAGGGTACAGACATGAAGGACGACCGCGAAATACTGAAAAGGGAACTCATGAAGCTGCTGGATGAAATACCGCTGGAACGGCTGAAAGCATTATACATCAAAGCACTGGTCGCCAGTAGCGCAAAGTGAAAATACCGGGAACTGCGTTTGACTGCGGTTCCCGGTATTTTTATTCCTCCGTGAAATTCTTATATAGCTGTTCCACGAATTTAACGAAGGGCGGGAACGCTTCATCCGGCATTCGTGCCATTGCCCGGATAAGCCGGGACTTTGCATCGTCTCCGACTTCCATCCGCTCGAAGATTGCGGCCAGTTCCTCCGATCTGGAAAGCGGTGTAAAAGGTTCGCCGGCACCGGTTCGGAGCCAGATTTCATTTACGCCAAAGATGCGGCAGATATCCTTAATCGTGCGGTCGCTGGGTTCCCGCTGGCCGATCTCAATCATAGCAATGTAATTTCTGGATAGCCCTATCTTTTCGGCGAACTCCGCTTGTGTAAGCCTTTCTGATTGGCGTACCTGTTTAATTCGGTCTTGCACTTGCTTCACCTCCGTGATGATATTATACCGCAATATGTTTACTTTGTCAACAAGGAAAGGAAATTTTTTGAAATTAGGTGTTGACAAAGAGGCGAAACAGTGCTATTATGTGTTTACAAGGTCAACACAAATGGAAAACGGGAGGGGGTGAGAGAATGACAATGGAAGAAGTGATTGCAAAAGTTGAGCAGGACAGTCAGCCGGAAAAAGTTTTGATAAGCATTCCGGAAGACAAGCGAAAGAGAATCCCGGACGAAATTTGCAAGATTCTAATGGGAAACGGCCTTTCGCTCCAACAAGCAGAAATGTTGCTGGCCATTGCGAAAAGCCGTCTCCGAAAGGCGATTATTTAATTTTCGCTGGCTCCAAACAAATCGTGCATCATACCATAGCTTTTTACTCGCACGGTAAACAAAGATCCGTTTGGGGCTGTTCCGGTATCCGTTTCAATACATTCCGGAACGTTTCCCAGCGCAATGACCCCGGCTTTCAGCTGCGCATAGACGTCAACCGGAAACGCCTGCCCGCAATTCGGGCATTCCATTGATGGCCGGTTTTTGAAAGCCTCTGGACGCAACTCGAAAGAACACTTGCATTTCTCGCACGATATCAAAACTTTGAAATCCATAAACGTGCCTCCTTATTTGTACTCGGCCATCCGACCGGTATGAACATTATAAGCGGGTGCGCCGGATAAATCAACAGGAGGTGAGCAGCAACGGCGTACATTTTAATCAGCTTTTTCGTGTTCTTGCTCGTCGCCCTGTGCGGCATGATCGTCGGGGAACTGGTATTCAGCATGGAAGAACCAAAAGAAAAAATCAGTAAAGGAGGAAATGAAAATGCCTGATGAAATCAAACGGTGTGCTGAGAGCGCGGCAAAGGCTCTGAACAGCATCCCGGTGGACAAGCGGGAAATTGCCGCAAGGCTGGCCGAAACCTACGCCGCCGGTCTGGCCGTAGGTATGGAGCTGGCCGAGGCCGACAAGCCCAAGGGCAAGGAGGGAGCTTAAATGCCAAGAATCCGGCAGTATGCCGAGCGCTACGCAGTGGAGGATTTCTGGAAGGAAATCGACCGTTGCTGTCCCCTGGCGGGGATTCAGAGCAACAACGCTGTAGCGCTGGAAGAAAAAACCGGGGTAGACCATCAGACCCTTCGGAACTACCGGAAGGGCAAAACCGAAATGCGGGTAAGCGTCCTGCGAAAGCTGGTGACCACCCTCCACCCCAACCCGGCGGTGATCCTGAAAACCCTGGGGTACTCTGAGAAGGAGATACGGGCGTTTGCGAGGGAATGGAAGTGATTTGAAATCTACGGCAGAATGCCGAAATTGAAAGGAGTTATTTATGGCGAAATACAAAGTTGGGGATAAGGTGCGGATTGTGAGCGAGCGCCCCTGGGCGTTTGGATTTCCTGACGACATGGTGAAATATCTCGGGAAAACCCTTACCGTAGCCCGTGTGAACGCTCGGGAATACGCAGAGTCTAGCTACCGTTTTGAAGAGGCAGTCGATAATGGCTATTACTGGTTGTTCGATGAAAGCTGGATTTCCGGCCTTGCAGAGCCTGAGCGGGAACCCTGCACCGTGGAACTCCGCTTTGACGGGATGATTACCACGGCCACGCTGAAACGTGGCGGGCGGGACGTAAAGACCGCAGAAGCCCGGTGCAATCCGAAGGATACCTACAGCAGAGCGGAGGGCGCAAGGGTCGCCGTTGAGCGGCTTTTTGAGAAGAAGCGCAAGGAGGACAAGCCAAAGGAGAGCAAGCGTGAACAGGGCAAGCCCAAGGTTGGAGACAAGTTTGTGGTTGTACAGAAACGCTATATCCCGCGTCATAGCTTTGCAATAGGGGATATTGTTACGCTGGAAGCAATAGGCACCATGGATAATCTCTATCGTCTCGGGGATCGATTTCAGTATGTGGATGCCCGGGATTTGAAGCCTTACAAGGAGAACGCCAAATGACACCCAACGAAACGACCCAACTTCGCACCATGGCGGAGATATTCCGCCGCTTGCGGGAGGAAAACGTCAAGTTGCGGGAATCCTTGGGCATGGAAACGGAGGAACGCAAGGCGTTTGACGATGAAAACGTGGAGCTTTTCGACGTAGTCCACCGAAATCATGCGGTCAGGGGGTGATGATATGGCAAGCAGGAATAAACCCATGGATGCCCGGTGGGAGCCGGCGCCGGAGAACCGGAAGCCGTTCAATATCAAGGAATGCGTTTTCCGTGTGCTTCCCTATGCGGGGCTGAATCTGGTGCTTTTCTGGTGGCAGCAGGCCGATTTGCTGGCAGACACGGCGGCAGTTCCCGCAATGTGGGTGTGCGCCATCCTGATGGGTGCCGGTATCGGACGGTGCATCAGAGGGCGATAAAAAGCCGCCCCCGATGTTACAGCACCGGGGACGGCAAGCAATATAAAAACTCTTCCATCTGCAGTATACCAGATGGGGAAAGGAAAGTCAATGGACGATTTTGTTGGCGTGAATCCGGATTACGATTATCTGTACGATTCCCAGGCAACGGACAGCAACATTCCTGTGTGCATCTGCTGCGGGAGAACCGTGGGACACAGATACTGGAAAATCCGGGACGATGCCATTTGCGACCTCTGCATGGACAGCCGGGAGGAATGGCAGGAGATTTCCTATGATTGACAATACCACTTACAAAATCATGCTCATTCGCGTGAAAACCCCCGTTTCCATGGCGAGGGCGCTTATAGCGTATCTGGAACGAATGGGGCTTGCTTACCGGATTGAGCAGTACGAGGAGGAAAAGAAATGCTGAAAAGCTACGCAGAAATGCGAAAAATTGACGTGAGTAAAGAATGCGATAAGCGCAAGGCAAAAGACGACAGGGGGCGTGAAATCGAAGTTCCTTATCTGAATTGGGCAAAGTGTGTGGAGCTTCTGCACAAGAACGGCGCTGATGTGGTGTACTTCGAGCCGTGTGTAAATGCCAACGGTTCCAGCCTTTTCATGAGCGATCAGGTGTTTACCGACAGCAAGGGAAACACAAACCGCTGCTACGAAGTCCGGGTAAAAATCGTGATCGATGATTTGGAGTTCGAAGCACAGTACCCGCTTATGAACGGCAGCAACCCGGTAAAAGATAATTCCCTCACCCAGCAGCGGCTATGGAATGCTCAGGCAAGGGCATTCGTCAAGGGCGTGGCAATGCGTACCGGCTTAGGTTTTGGGCTGTGGCTGGACGATATGGATTCCAGAGATGCCGAACCCGAGGACTTGAGCCGCCATAATCTGTTCGCTATCAAGGAACGTCTGCAAATCGCCTATACCCGGCTTATCAAGCGTGGTATGTCCACTTCCGATATTGCGGAAGCGGTAGGTATGACGGAGGACGAGGTAAAGACCATTTTCACCTACTTCGATCAGCTGAACCGCTTCGAACAGAAACTCAACGCCTTATGATCTCAAATCATGATCGTTCCGGGTACATAGGAGCCAGCGATACGGCCTACGTGGTAGGAAACTGGAAAACAAAAACATGGCTTTCGTGGTGGATGCAGAAGCTTGGCATAAATCGAGATCATTTCGATAATCGGTACACGCTGGCCGGGACGAATTTCGAGCATCGGATTTTGAAAAGTCTTGGCATCCAGGGGCTTCGTCTGGACGAGCAGATTATACATGAAAATTTGAAACTCCGGGTGAACTTCGACGGGCTGACAAACGACTGCACCTACGAATGCAAAACTTTCAAGATAGAAAATGGCTGGAAGATGCCGAAGAAATACTGGCAGCAAGTTCAAGTGGAAATGTACGCCGCTGGTATCAAAAAAGGCCAGATCGTCGCGTATGGCCTGGAAGATGCAGATTATGACAACTTCCTCCGCCCCATCGACCACGGGAGACTGAAACTGGAATATATCGCTTATGATTCCGAATGGATAGATATGGTATACCTCCCCAAACTCCGAGTTCTGGGGGATGCACTGGGAAAAGGGGTTCTCCCTATGGAGGCGCGCAATGGGTGATATTACATTTCGTGAAATAAAACTCGAGGGCGGCTGGCTGATGGTGCGACCGGAAAGGCAGGATTTGGGGAAGGCCATGGCCTTGGTTCGCAAGCACAAGAATCGGCTCTACGATCTGGATGTCAAGGAGCACCGGGAAAAGCGAAGCCTGGACGCAAACGCCTATGCCTGGGTGCTGATTCACAAGCTTGCCGCCGCTATGGGGATTCCTCCGGTTGAGGTCTACCGGAACGCCGTTCGGGGCGTGGGAGACAATTACACGCCTATGTGCGTCCGGGAACAGGACGTGGAGCGCTTCACACGGAGCTGGCAGAAAAACGGCCTTGGATGGCTGGTGGACAGTCTGGGCGCGTCTCAGGTGCCTGGGTGCCGGAACCTGGCGGCATACCACGGTTCCAGTACCTATGACACCAAACAAATGGCTCGGCTGATCGACAATCTGATACAGGACTGCAAGGCGCTGGACATTGAAACCCTGCCCCCGGACAAGCTGGAACTGCTCAAGGAGGAATGGCGTTGAGGAAGGACACCAAAGCGAGGGACTTCACCCGGGGCGAGAAAATGGCGATTGCCCAGCGTGACAGCATTGACGGCTGGACGTGCTGTGTATTCTGCGGCGCTCCCGCTCCTGCCCCTCTGGCATGGAGCAACGCCCACTACATATCCCGGGCGCAGGGAGGGCTTGGCATTGCCCAGAACGGGCTGACCCTCTGCCCCAGATGTCACAGCCGGTACGATCAGACCACGGCAAGAATGGAAATGAGGGCGTATTTCCGGGAGTACCTGATGGGCATTTATCCCGGCTGGAACGAAAACGATCTGATTTACAGGAAGGAGAACACATGAATAATTGCCAATTTGTCGGGCGGCTCACCGCCGACCCGGAGCTGAGAAGAACCCAGGAGGGGACGGCGGTTTGCTCCTACAGTCTCGCCGTCAAGCGCCCAATGACGAAGGATGCCACCGACTTTCTGGATTTCGTCACATGGCGGCAGGGTGCTGAGTACCTGACGCAGTACGGCCATAAGGGCGATATCGTGGCCGTTTCCGGAGCGCTGCAAGCCAGAGACTGGACTGACAAGAACGGGAACAAGCGCCGGGCGTTTGAGGTGGTGACCACAAGCGTTGAACTGCTTTCCAGCAAGCGCAATTCTCAGGATACCACCAATACCGGAACGGCGCAAAACGCCGGATACGGGCAGCCCAGCGCCCCACAGCAGACGACCCGGGGCAACAGATACAGTCAGCAGGGGTTCGGAGGATATCAGGAGATCACCGAAGACGACGCCGACTTGCCGTTCTAGGCCGGAAAAATCAATCTTTCCTCAAAAAGATTGACAGTATAGTTTGCATTTTCTCTTGGCGGTGGGAGGTGAAACCGCCAACTCCAAAAGGAGGAGAATCGTGGCAAAAGAAGTTTTCAGAATCGCCTACCCGAAGACCGGCGCGGAAAAGAAGAAGTGGGCGAAGGAGTACGGCATGAATGCGTACTACGCCGGGAAGCACTGGGCATTGCGGAAGAAAGATGCTGAGTTATGGCACTGGCTTACATTGGCGGCCATGAACGCACAGGGCATTCGCAGAACACCCTTTAAACTGCCTGTAGCCGTGACGTTCTACTGGAATGACCGGCTGGATATCGACAACCATGCAATCATGGGAAAGATGATCGTGGATGCCATGAAAGGCCGTGTCATCGAGGACGATAACCGGCGCTGGCTGAAAAGCGTTTCCCACAATTTCCACGACGAGGATTACATACAGGTCGAAATACGGGAGGTAAGGCCGTGACACAGTGTGAGCGTATCCTGCGGCATTTGCAGGACTATGGAAGTATCACTCAGGCCGAGGCTGTTACCGAGTACGGCTGTTACCGCCTGGGTGCAAGAATTTGGGATTTGAAAGCGCAAGGCGTACCCATCAAGAGCGAAACCGTCACCGGGAAAAACCGGTACGGGGAGCGGACGTGCTTTGCGCGGTACTCCATCATTAAAGAGGCTTAGATATGGAAGACGAAGCAAGAAGCCAATTCACTTTTTACCGCTCATTTTTTGAAGCGGTTTTCAAGATAAAAAACAAGGCCGCAAGGGCAGAAGCCTATGACGCTATTTGCAAATACGCCCTTACCGGCATTGAGCCGGATGCCGAAACAACAGTAAGTGCCGCAATGTGCGCATTCCAAAGCGTAAAGCCACTACTTGACACGGAACGAAGGCAATCGGCAGAAGGACGCAGATGTGTGGAGTACAAAATGTGGCGAAGAAACGTCTTTGAACGAGACGATTACACTTGCCAGCATTGTGGGGCGAGAGGCGTTAAATTAAATGCCCACCACATCAAGCCGTATTCAATTTATTTTGATCTTCGGTATTCTGTGCCGAACGGAATAACTCTTTGCGTTCCATGCCACAAGATAGAACATGGGAGGCGAGGAAATGGCGATTGAATATTTCTGCGCTTATCACAGTTATCTGGACAGTATGGAGGAACTGAATGACACGGAGAGGGGGAGGCTTTTCACGGCTTGCCTAATCTACAGCAAGACGGGCGAAGCACCGCAACTCCGTGGTAATGAAAGATTCGTATTTCCAACTTTGAAAGCACAGATAGACCGAGATAAGGCAACATACGACAGCCGGTGTAAGAAAAACTCCGATAACATCCGCAAACGATGGAATACGGACGTATACGATGGCGAACAACCGTGTACGAACGATACCAAGACAAAGGAAAAGGAAAAGACAAAGGAAAAGGCAAAGGATAATTATATACCACCTTCGGTGGTTTGCGGTGAGCTGCCGAGCAGCCCCCCGCCTGCGGCAGTGCTTCCGCTGGTTGACGGCACGGATTTTGAGATTTCCGTGGAGATGGTTGCCGAGTTGTCCGGTCTGTATCCCGCCGTGGATGTAGCCCAGCAGTTGCGGGGGATGCGTGGCTGGCTTCTGGCAAATCCCAAAAACAGGAAAACAAAAGCCGGGATCATGCGCTTTGTCAACTCATGGCTCTCCCGGGAGCAGAATTCGGCTAGACCTGCGGCAAACAAGAAGCCGGGCGGCTACACCAGCGGCGTTGACCGTCTGGCGGAGATGTACAGGGAGGAATTTGGGAATGGATAAACAGGAAGCGTACCAGATTCTCACGCTTTTACAGGCAAATTATCCCGATTCTTTCCGGGGAATGTCCAAAGAGGCGGCAAACGTGAAAGTCAATCTTTGGGCGGATATGTTCTCCGAGGAGCCATTTGAGGCCGTTGCCGCCGCTGCAAAAGCATACATAGCGACGGATACCGGCGGCTTTATGCCCACCATCGGGAAGCTGAAAGATATGCTCCATCGGATGCAGTCGCCCCAGCAGATGACCCAGATGGAAGCATGGGGGCTGGTTGCAGGTGCACTGAGAAACAGCGTGTACGGCGCAGATGACGAGTTCCGGAAGCTGCCACCGGCGGTACAGCGGACAGTTGGAAGCCCCGCCCAGCTCAAGGAATGGGCGCTGATGGACGCAGAAACGGTGCAGTCCGTGGTTGCATCGAATTTCCAGAGATCGTTCCAAGTGTGCCAGAAGCGGGAGGACGATTACCAGAAGCTCCCCGGAGCGGTAAAGAGCTTTATCGCTGAGCTGGCCGGGAAGATGGAATTTGAAAAGCTACCGGAAGGCGGTGGAGTATGAAAAACGAAGTAGGCGTGGAAAAGGAACGCCCCGGCCAGTACATCGATTCGGCCAGCCCATTTTGCAGGAACTGCACGCGGGACGATTGCCCCACCAACGGGGACGGCTGCAAGGCATGGGAAACGTATTTCATCGATAACTGGAACAAAAACATCATGAAATCAATTGGAAACCACAAAAAACAACGCCAATTTTTCCGGTACGAACACCCGGATTTGGTGAGAGAGGGGATTGTTTTTGAGCATGAGCAAGGCGAAAATGTACGGCTGTTTCAAACCAATAAAGCGGAATTGCACCCCGCCCCGGTGGGGGAAAGTTCCTCGGGGGAATAAAGGGAAACAGAAAGGAAATGCAAAAATGAAAGGTTACAAAGGATTCAACCCCGGCTTGATCTGCAAGGATAAGCAGTATCAGGAAAATACCGTCTTCGAGGAACCGGAGGCGAAAATCTGTGAAAAGGGAATGCACTTTTGCGAAAATCCATTTGACGTGCTGGACTATTACGATTTGATTCGCTCTGATGGAACGCCGAACGAGTTTGCCGAAGTTGAAGCGCTGGACGAGCCAAAGACGGATGATAAGAAAAAGTTCTGCTCCCGAAAGCTGAAAATCGGCGTAAAACTGGGATTATCCGGCTTTGTCAAGGCGTGCGTGGATTTTGTGCTGGAAAAGACCATTGCTGAGATGCCGAGTGAAAACGTTGATTCCGGGTACTCCGCCCGGATTGGCAGCTCCGGGTACTCCGCCCGGATTGGCAGTTCCGGGGACTACGCCCAGATTGGCAGCTCCGGGTACTCCGCCCGGATTGGCAGTTCCGGGTACTCCGCCCAGATTGGCAGTTCCGGGGACTCCGCCCAGATTGGCAGTTCCGGGTACTCCGCCCAGATTGGCAGTTCCGGGTACTCCGCCCGGATTGGCAGCTCCGGGGACTACGCCCGGATTGGCAGTTCCGGGGACTACGCCCAGATTGGCAGCTCCGGGGACTACGCCCGGATTGGCAGTTCCGGGGACTACGCCCGGATTAACTGCACTGGAAGCAATTCCGTGATTTGCTGCGCCGGACATGGCTCTGTGGCAAAAGCGCCAATTGGCTGCTGGATTACACTTGCGGAGTGGAAATACGATGGAGCAAAGCGACGATACGTTCCGGTATGTGTGAAAACGGAGTATGTCGATGGCGAAAAAATCAAAGCGGATACACCGTACATGCTGAAAAACGGGGAGTTTGTGGAGGCTGAGAGTGATGGGGAATAAATCTGACAAGTGTTCCAGCTGCAAGCACCGAATTGCCCCGGATGGATGGGCGGCTTGTGACGGCTGCATTCACGATGAAGGCTTGAAAGATCGGTATGAGCCGATGACCAACGCCGACCGCATCCGGAACATGACGGATGAGGAGCTGGCAAAGTTACTCAGCACCGGAACGTTTATTTGCGAGGGGCGTAAAGATATCTGCGAGAATATGCCGGGATGCGAGGAATGCAGGTTGGCATGGCTCAAAGCCCCGGCAGAAAGCGATGGGGAGAAATGAAAGTTCTGATAGCCTGCGAGGAATCGCAAACCGTTAGGAGAGACCAATGACACGAAAACGTTTTGTAAAGCTGCTCATGTCGAAAGGCGTTAAGCGGAACAATGCAAACAGGATTGCACAAGAGTTCCGGAAAGGGTCTTTGCCCTATGAATTTGCATGGATAGCTTTGGAGTGGAGATTTTTGGGAGAATGAAAACAAGCGATAAGCCCGGGGCAACCCGGGCGGGAAGGAGAAATATGGACGAAATCGAATTGAAGCCCTGCCCGTTCTGCGGAGACAAGGGAGTTGTGCAGAGAAACGGCCACTGCTTTCGGGCATACTGCCCAAATAGAGACTGTCCAATTGAACCGAGAACACATTGGTTTTTTAATCATTTATTAGCAATCGAAACATGGAATAGGAGGGCTGAACATGGCTAAAGCGGTACTTATCAGCATTCGCCCGGAGTGGGTGGAGAAGATTGCCAACGGTGAAAAGACACTGGAATTGAGAAAAACAGAGCCGAAGCTGGAAACGCCGTTTAAGGTTTACATTTATTGCACTGCCGGAAACCTGAGTTATGAAGTTAGTAACGGAATGTTTTGCAACATTAGCGGCGGGAGAGTGGTTGTCGGAGAGTTTGTGTGTGACAAAATCGGAATCATTTGGGGTGGTGGGTATCTGAAAATGCCGGAAAGTGCTTTTGCCGGAAGCTGCTTAAATATGTACCAGATAGACACATATCTGGACGGCAAAGACGGGCATTTCTGGCACATTTCCAACCTAAAAATCTACGATAGCCCGAAACAGCTGAGCGAATTTACAGGGCTGCGGACGAAAAGGGATAGCATGGAACTGTACATGCTAGAACGCCCACCCCAGAGCTGGTGCTATGTGGAGGAATTGAAATGAGTGATTACATCAGCCGGGAGGCAGCCATGGAAATCGTAAAGCGCACAAGTGGCGATTATGCGGCGGCTTTTTCCGAGATACGCAAACTTCCTGCCGCCGACGCGGAGCCGGTGCGGCATGGGGAGTGGTTGTGAACTGACGATGATTGGAACAGTCTTGTAACAATCCAATGCTCTGCCTGCGGCGGAGAATGGTGCTTTGAGGTTGACGAGGATGTGCAGCTGCTGGGGTACAACTACTGCCCGGGGTGTGGGTGCAAAATGGATTTGGAGGAGAACGATGACAATTGACCGAGCAATTGAAATTCTGAACCCGGAACACCGGGAGCATTATGACGGAATGGACGAGGTAAACGAAGCCTGCCGGATGGGCATGGAGGCGTTGAAGCGGACAAGGTGGATTCCGGTCAGCGAGAGACTGCCGGAGGACAAAATTAGGAGTTATCTGTGCTGGTACGAATACTTCCGTTATGGCTCCTACAATGCGATGTACCAAACTTACGGTATCGGCTATTACTGTAACGGTAGATGGGGCGGCGAGGTAGCGCAGGGACAGAAAGCGAAGGTTTTGGCTTGGATGCCGCTTCCTGAACCGCCGAAGGAAGGAGGCGAAGAGAATGGCTGATTTTATCGAGGTGCATCTGCAGGGCAAGCCCCGGCTGGTTAATCTGGACTGGGTGGAGGATATATGGCCAACGGAGAACGGAACGGAGATTTATTTTGCGTTTACCAGCCCTGATGATACATCACAGGATTTTATAACAACAGATGAAAGCTACGACGAGATCAAACGCATTATAGCCTATCAGCGGGGCGAAAAGGGGGGCAAATCAGAATGAGTGAAAGGCAAGAACACCGTCAGCGCCTTAACGATAGAATTGCTTACGCCGCCGCTATTGAGCGGTGGGCGAAAAATCAACCGTCACGCATTCGGTTCTTTGCCGTCAGACGCTGGCTGAAAGAGATGCCGAGGAAGGAGGATTTTTATAATGAAAATCACACTTGATATTCCCGACGGTATGGGCTGCAGTTTCCTGAACGGCGTAGTGGAAACACGCAGCGGGCTGACGATGGTGACCTATTCGCTGGGTACCGACGATCTGCACGATGGGGCAGAAATTAAATTGCCGCGGGAGGAACAGAAGCAATGAGTGATAAACTTACCTACATGGACTGCTTGCACTTTATCACCCCGCTGATTCCGGTGAACACTGACTCCACAATGGATATTTACATCATGGTGTTTAACGCCCTGAAAGAAGCGGAGAAAAAACGGATTGCAGAAAAGAAAAAGGGGAGGGAAACTACGGATGACACGTAAGCGCTTTATTAAACTCCTGATGGGGAAGCTTCTGCTTTCCCGGAATGAGGCAAACTACATTGCCGATATTGTAAGAATTTGTGATCGGATTGTAAGAATTTGCGATCGGAGGGAACCATGAGCAAGAAACCGGACTATCTCACCCTGTGCTCCATATCCGCCCAGAAGGCCGGGACGAGCTACGGGAAGTACATGGCAATGCACGGATACCACCCGCCAATTCAGGCCGATGTGGAGGACGTGGAAGCCCCACAGGGCATTTCTAAAATCTGCCCCCAGTGCGGGAAGGAATTCACGCAGGGGGAAATCAAGCGGAAAATTTATTGCAGTTTTGAGTGCCAGAAAGCCCACGCCCAGAGAGCCGCTAAAAGGAGATACCGCGATAGAAAAGCGGAAAGAGGTGGCACGATGTGAATATTGCGCTTAATGCTGATTGCATGGAAATCATGCGGGAGTATCCGGATAAATATTTCGACTTGGCTGTAGTCGATCCGCCGTATGGAAGCGGGGGGGGGAGTTCGTCAACAGCACCCGATTCGGTGGACGCTTTGACAGGTACCTGCAAGATTGCCCGGACGGGAGGAAAGTGGGCGGCAAAGTTTGGAAAAAAAATCGTGAGCTGGGACTATGCCCCCGGCGAAGATTATTTCAATGAGCTTTTTCGGGTGAGCAAGGCGCAAATTATCTGGGGTGGGAACTATTTCCAGCTCCCACCGAACAGATGCTTTTTGGTTTGGCTGAAAACAAATATACCGGAAAACTTTTCTATGGCAATGGCGGAATATGCCTGGTGCAGTTTCAACGATAACGCAAAAGTTATCAAAATGTCATCTGCGGGTATAGCGGGCAGATTCCACCCAACTCAAAAGCCGGAAGAATTATACCGATGGATATACGCCCACTACACGAAGCCGGGGTTCAAGATTCTGGATACTCACCTTGGCAGCGGTAGCTCCCGGCGGGCGGCGTATGATTTCGATCTGGATTTTGTTGGAACGGAAATTGACAAGGAATATTTTGAGAAGCAGGAAGCCGCGTGGGCAGAATATACAGCACAGCAGCGGATTACCCTGTGACGGAAACGGGGCGGTAATGTGGAATACAGGGACGACAGGAAGTATTGCGTCGGGTGCTGGTATTTCTTCGGATACTACGAAGGCAGCCGGTGTTGCAATTACATATTCGTCCGCGGGGAAAAGCGGCCTTGCCCGCCTGGGAAGGATTGCACCGTAAAGAAGAAGGAACGGAGAAAAACCCGGAAATGGTGCTAGATTTTTGGGGGAATCTTTGCTATTATTACGGTATAAGAAAACTTTTCAGAGCCTTGAGCCGGAGCACCGTTATGGTTGCTTCGGCTCATTTGCTTAAGGGGGGTGACAAGACTGAAGCTTCTGGCAAGCTATGTGATTCCGCTCGACCCGAGGACGAAGAAAAATTCCCAGATGATTGCGGGAACCGGGGCGAGATGCCCGGTATGCGGGAAGCGGGCAAAGCAGTACATCCGGCAGGGGCACGCCAACACGGAGTATTCCGCCATGGCTGGGCGGTATCTTCGGGGAAAGCCGAAAATTCCCATATCCGGAGAGGTGCATATTGTCTACCGGCTGTATATGCAGACCCGCAGGCGGGTGGACGACCTGAACCTGTATGCTTCCCTGGACGATATCCTCACCAGGGAGGGGATATTGAAGGACGACAATATTTCCATTATCCGGAACCGGGACGGCAGCCGGGTGTTCTACGACAAGGAGCACCCACGGGCGGAAATCTACATTTACGAATACAGAAAGGAGGAAGACAATGCAGCGGGGAACGAAAATTTACACCGTTGACAAATTTTTGGGCATCAACGAGGCGGCGGACGGGGACACAGAGCTGAAAATGGGGGAAGCTTCCAGAATGGAGAACTTTCTCATTACCGACGCTTACAACCTGACCCTTCGACCGGGAATCCAGCGGGCGGACTTCGCCGCCGAGCGAACACCCGCCCCCATTCTGGGAAGCTGGGCGGGGCGGGTCGGAGAGGACGACCTTCTGGTGATCTGCGATTTTTACCAGAACGCGGACAGGCTTTTTGTGTACCAGAGAGGGGCGGACGGAAACCGGCATATCGTCCACCAGCAGACCGGGGCGCTGGGGCTGACCTCCGGGGAAAACGCCATGGTGAAGATTTTCCCCTTCGGGGGGAAGCTGTACGTCATGAGCAAGGGGAACACGGTGGTATACAAAGACGGCACGTTTACGGCAGAAGCGCCCTATGTGCCGCTGGTGGTCACCGGGGCGGCGCCCGCCGGAGGGGGCACCACGCTGGAAAACCTGAATCTTCTTACGGCACTGCGGCGGATTGAATACAGCGCCGACGGGGAGGCCACGGCCTACGTATTGCCGGAGGAGGCCATCGGGGTGACGGCCATCACCGTGGACAATGTGTCGAAGGACGTGGCGGCCAGCGGCAGCTTTGATTTATCGAAGCACACCTATACCTTTACCACCGCTCCCATCAAGGGAGTTGCCAACGTGGAATTTACCTACACCACGGATACAGCTAAGGCGGCGGAGAACCGGCTGAAAATTCTGGGGTGCCCTCTGGCGGAGGCATACAACGGCGCCACGGACACAAGGCTGTTCGTTGCCGGGGACGGGACGAATCTGTGTTACTACACCGGGGTTCCCCAGTCGGGAGAGGTGACGGCGCTGTATTTCCCCGCCATGAACGAGGTGGCGGTGGACATGTCCGGCTCCCCGGTGACGGGGCTTGTGCGACACTACTCCAAGCTTCTGGTATTCAAGCCCGACGGCGCATTCACCATCAGCTATGAGCCGGTGACCCTGACGGACGGCAGCACCATTGCGGGCTTTTACCTCCGGGCGGCAAACCGAGAGTTCGGAAACGACGTGCTGGGGCAGATTCAGACCGTGGAGAATTTCCCCCGGACATTCAGCAAGAACGGAATCTACGAATGGCGCATCACCTCCAGCTACTACAAGGACGAGCGGTATGCCAAGCGGGTCTCTGATAGGGTGATGAACTCCCTGAACCGGGCGGACAGCGCGGGGATCGTGACCTGCGATGACGACTACGACAAAACCTACTACGTGTTCCTGAACGACGACGACGGCACGGTGCTGGTGAACCGGTACGCCCTGGCGGGGGACGGGGGTCTATGGTGCATTTACAAGTCCGGCCTCTGCAAGAGCGTGAAAAACGCCATGGTGCATGACGGGGAGATGGTATTCTTCACGGACACGGACATGTTCTTCTTCTCCCAGGAGAAACTTTCCAGAGACGCGCCGGTGACGGCCTCCGGGGAGGCTACGGCCATTGAGGCGGTATGGGAATCCGGCTTTCAGGCATTCGGGGCGGACTTCCAGCGGAAGTATTCCAGCGAGATTTACGTCTCCATGCTGCCTCAGGACAAGTCCCGGATGACCATCACGGCGGCGACGGACAGGCGCAGCGAGTACATGGAGAAGGAAGTGGCAAACGAGCTGTTTTCCTGGAGCAACTGGGATTTCGCGGACTTCACCTTCGACCTGAACGACACCCCGAAAATCAACCGCATCCGGCTGAAGGTGAAGAAATTCGTCTACTACAAGCTGATTTTCAAGGTGAACACGGACGGGGCGCTGGCCACGGTACTGGGCTATGACCAGAAGGTGCGCTTTGCGTCCATGGCAAAGTAAGGAGGAACACATGGTAACGGTACAACAGGTTTTTGATACGGCCATTCATCTGATGGACGAGCAGAATGAATCCAACGGCGGAACCCAGACCGTGGACACGGACGAATACCGGTTCCGCACGATCTCCATTCTGAACACCGCCATTCCGGCGCTGTATCCCTACTCCGGGACATATTCCACGGAAGGGACGGGGCGGCCGTTCCCCGGGATTCTGGCGGCGGGGGATTACAAGAATCCGGATTTTACCCAGGTCATTCCCCTGGACGACACGCTGTGCCTTGCACTGCTGCCCTATTTCCTGGCGGCGCAGCTGCTCAGCGGGGAAAATGAAGATCTGGCGGCGTGGTTCTTACAGCGGTACCGGGAGGCGCTGCAAGACCTGAAAGGGAAGCTCCCGGGGGAATTTGAGCCGATTTCCACGCCCTACGGGCTGTTTTGAGAAAGGAGAAATCACATGGAGGAAAAGAAAATCGAGAACGTGACCCAGGGCGCGGGAACCACCGGGGGTTCCTGGTATGACAATCTGACGAACAAGCCCAAGGACGCGGCGTATATCAACAAGATGTACGACGGCAGTCTGGAAAGCCAGAAGCAGACGCTGGCGTCGGGCTACGAGAACAACGTATCCAACATTGACGCAAGCATGGAAAAGCAGCAGAAGGCCACGGACGCGAACCTGAACAGAACCTACGTGGAATCTGCCAAGGCGGCGAAGAATTACGGGGAGGTACAGAACGCTTACGGCCTGACCAGCGGCGCCATGGCACAGGCGAGGCTTGCCCAGGACAATCAGCTCCAGGCGGATTTGACCGCCCTGAGAGCGGCGCAGACGGATTCCGACGCCCAGTTCGAGCGGCAGCGGAATCTGCTTGCCAAGGAATACTCCGCCGCCATTGCCAAAGCCCAGGCGGACAACGACTACCAGCGGGCGCAGGCGCTGTACAACGCCGCCAAGGCGGACGAAGACCAGCTGATGCAGATGCAGAAGGAGGCCGGAAATCTGATGGCGGGGGCGGGAGACTACTCCATTCTGGCAAAGCTCTACGGCCTGACGGACGAGCAGCTGGCGCTGCTGAATAGGAAGTACGGCGGCGGTGGTGGAAGTGGCGGTGGTGGCGGCGGAAGCTACAGGAGAAGCGGCGGAAGCTCCGGCGGCGCCAATGCGGGTCTCACTGCGGAGGAACTGCTGGCGCTGATGTATGGCGATGACAAGTCCGCAAATTCTCCCGGACCTCTGACGGGTTATCTTTACGAAAATGCAAGAAAGAATGACAACGACAAGGAGAACAAAAAGATGGGTGGAGGAGCATTCCCCCTAAAGGCTTCCATCGAAAAGCCTTGGCAGAAGTATGATATCCCCGCCAAGTCCAAAAAGTGACGTTGGACACGGAGGTGTGCTATGGCAAAGTATGATTTGCTCAGGAAAGCGATTTTTGAGGAGCAGAAAGAGAAAAGCGAAAGAAACAACGAGAGCCCCATATCCAGGCAGGCGCTGGCAGAACGGGAGGAGAAAGCCCGAGAGCGGGAAGCGGAGAAAAGGGCGACGGTGGAAAAGGCTATCGCCGACGTGGGCATAGTCCCCGCAGCCCCCCGGTATGAGCGGCAATACAACATGCCGGAAATCGCGGCGGACAATGTTGTGCCGTATCTGCGGGAAGTGACCCTTGCCCAGAAAGAGTATGACGACTATGTGAATTCTCAGGAGTTCCAGCAGCGCAAGCGGGAGGCGGCGACAAAGCTGACGCGGAATACTCCCATGTCGGAGGTTCCCCGGAACGCGCCGCAGATGACGGAGGTATTCGAGGACGAAACATCCAAGGGGCTGAAAGCCAAGGCGGATTATTACAAAAAGCTGTCGAACGACGAGAAGACCCGCCGGATAATGGAGCAGGACATGGCGGAGATCAACGCCATGCCGGAGGAAGACAGAAAGCTGTTTGAGCGGTATGCCGGAGACAATCTTGAACAGATTTCAACACTCACCCCGTTAGATCTGGCGCGCGCGATGGAAGAGACAGAAACGGAACTCATCAAGAAATATGGCGCGGAGAGATTGGCCGAACTAAAAGAGAGCTATGAACGGTACACTGCTGAACAGCAGGCAGAACAGGCCGTGCAATCCGCCCACGACATGAATGATACCGGCGTTGGCGCTGTGGCGCAGAATATCGTCGGACTTCCGCTGCGGGCACTGGGCGGTCTCGGCGCACTGGGAGGAAGGGCGTTCGAGCTGATAGACAGAACGGGAAGGTACCCCACACTTGCACCGTATACAGGCGGCGACATCATGAGCGTATACGGAAACGCCGTAACGGCGGACACGGCGGAAAGAATCGCCGGAGACGGAGACAGCAAGGTCAGGAAGGGGCTTTCGGCTGGGTATCAGATGGTGACCTCCGCGGCGGATTCGGCGGTGCGGCTGGCGCTTGCCGCCGCTACCGGCGGTACGTCCGGTTCGCTGGCCCTTGCCGGAATCAATTCCTTTACCGACACCCTGCGCGAAGCGTCCCAGAAGGGCGCGCCTCCGGCACAGGCGTACCTCATGGCCGCGGCGAACGCCGGACTGGAGGTGCTGACGGAAAAGGTACCGCTGGATAAGGCTCTGGATAAGGCAAAGCAACTGGGTGGCAGCGACCTGCGGAAATGGGTACTGAACACCCTCGGTCAGGCCGGTGTGGAGGCCAGCGGGGAAGAGGCCAGCTATTTCGGCAGTCTTCTTGCGGAGGCGGCGATTCTGCAGGGAAACAGCGAATACAACCAGACCATCGGCGAGCTGGTGGCAAACGGCATGAGCTACGAGGAAGCCAAGGCACAGGCGGATAAGAACGCCTGGAACGAGGCGCTGAATACTCTAATCATTTCTGCCGGTTCCGGCGCTATTATGGGCGCGGGGACTACCGCCTACAGCGACGTGATGACAAAGCTCGGTAAGCAGGGAACGCAGACGAGCCCGCAGGAGGCCGCAGGAAGCCAACAGGCGGGTATTTCGCCGGAAACGGCCATGGACACCACGAAAGCGCAAAGCCCTGACGCGGAGGCGGCAGGGACGCCACAGACGGGGAACGCGCTCACAAACGCGCTGGATAAGCTTGCGGAAACGGGGAACGTGAGCAACAAGACCGTGGAGAAGATTCTTGCCGACCCGGCGGCAATGGAGCAACTTTCCCGGCAGACGGGGCTTGACCTGTCTCAAATGGCCACGGCGTCGGAGAAGCGGAACGCGGTAAAGGCAGCCGTCCGGCAGATGGCCGGTGACACCGCCCCCACCACCCTGAACCGGGAGGGGGCGCAGAGCCTGATCGAGGACATGGGGCAGGAGCTGGCGGAAAGAGCGCCTGCAAGGCAGGAAACGCCGGAAGTCACGCCGGAACGGCAGGCGGCACAAAATGCCTTTGACCGGGTTCTGGGCGTTGACACCGGCACTGATGGGAATTATAATGCTATTAACGGGAATCCGATACAGGGAGGTATTGAGAATGCAGGAACAGCAGAGCAAGGAACAGCCCAAGGGGCAGGAAATCAACTATACGGAACTTCTGGAGAAGGAGTACGGCCAGTTCAAGGTGGCACAGAGCATTATTCGCAATCTCAGGAATCTGGGGCACTCGGACAAGGACATTTACGAGGATCTGGAGAGTTTCTATTAAGCGAAACAGCCCAAAAGGCGCTATCGGAAAAGGGCAGCCCGGACGTCCGGATGTATCAGGATTCGGATGCTCAGACCTTTGTGGACGCGCTGAACGAGGGGCGGAACTCCGACGTGAAAAACGGCTGGTGTGTGTCCCCGAAGGAGGTTTCCGACCTGACCCAGCCCGGCGTAAAATCCTATCTGGCGGAGAACGGGCAGGCCGGATTTGTCATCAACAACGGGGACATCGAGGCAGTTTTCACCAACAAGGCCAAGGGCGCGCCAAAGGGTCTTGCGGACAGTCTGATGCTTCGGGCGTTAAGCGCCGGCGGCAATAAGCTGGATTGCTACGGGGAGACCCTCGCGACCATATATTCAAGATATGGCTTTGAGCCGGTCGCCAAGGTGGAATTCAACCGGGAGGTAGCCAACCCCGGATGGGACGCAAGCAAGGGGGAACCCTATGTTTACGTGATGAAGCACAACGGGGACAGCGCGGACACCGTCGCTCGGAAGATGGGCACTTATCCGGAATACACGAAAGACCAACTGGAAGCACTGCCCACCTACGGCAAGAACGACTATGACGCCGCCTTGGCCTACCGGGATTCCCTGATGGGAAAGAGCAGTCCACAGGTGGCGGACAGCTCCGGGAAGTCCACGGAGGGCGGACAGGCTGTGGACACGGTGGGAATGCAGAATGATCCGTCCGGGGATTTGGAAGTATCGCGGACGGTAAGCAACACCGGACTTCACAGCAAGGACGCGGACATCCGGCGGGGCTATAAGCAGATGGTCAAGAAAAACCCGGATGCCGGAATTTACGACGTCAAGCACAACGCGGACACCACGGCCACGGCAAAGGAAAGAACCAGTACCCCGGAAAAGGTTCAGGCGGAATATGACTACCTGATGGGGAAGGACGCATGGACGGCGGAAGACCTTTTGACCGCCAAATATGTGACCAAGAATCTGGTACACTCTGAAATTGACGGCGCACAGAACCAGATCACGGAAATGAATATGAAAATCCGGGAAATCGGGACGAACGCCGGACAGGTCACGCAGGCATTCGCCATTTCCGGGACAATGGCAGATTTGCAGGATTCAATGACCGCCGCGCAACGGGCACGGAACGCCATTCTTGACATGAAGCGGGAGGATTCCACATTCCGGCAGAAGGAAGGCGGAGAAACCTACAAGCAGTGGCAGAAGGACATAGCAAAAAATATTGACCGGATTGCAATTGCGGTTGAATTGGTGGATGACGGAGACAGCGCAGGAATGCGGGACATTATCCGCCAGATCGCCAGGGAAAGGAATACAACGGCGTGGTTCGGCACATCTCAGAATCTGACAGGAACAGCAGAGCGGATTCTTGGGAAAATGGATTTTGACGACCTTAAGACAGTTGCAAACGCCCAGATCGCGGCAATGTCGGATGATTTCCGGGCGCGGACGAAGACGGAAATTGCCATGGGAATCCGGAAACAGAATATGCTTGCAAGCCTTAAAACGTTTGCAAGAAATATCACGGGCAACTCCTTCGGTGGGCTGATGGATTCCGCAAGCGACAGCACCGGCGGAAGGATGATGGATGCGGTTCTGTCCAAGTTCACAGGCCGGAAGACTGTGGGAAACGACTTCAAGAATGTGAAGGCCTATGCAAAAGGCGCAGCGGACGCGGCAAGCTTCGCGTCGCTGTGTGTGGAGCTGAACATCCCGATTGAAACGGGCGCGGGCGCCTCCCTTTCCACAGCTATGGGCGACGGCGGCAGCGGGAAATACATGGGCAGGACTTTCCGCTCCACCGGCAACGTTGCTATGCGCGCCATGTACGCATTCCAGAAGTACATGAGCTACAACCTTGAGGTAACGGACAAAATCTTTGAGGGCGGAACGAATGCGGCGATTTCCGAAAGCCTGAACAACCTGAAAAATGCGAACCTTACAGAGGAACAGATCGCGCAGCTGAGCGAATTCACCGCGAACCGGCGGACATTCAAGAATGCAACATGGAAAGACAGCGACGGCAAAACCCGCGGCTCTGATCTTTCCAGAGCGGCGGCGGGGTTCAAAAGAGGTGCAGGGGATATTTTCGGGAAACCGGGAGAAGTCGCAGTAGATGCCGTGATTCCGTTCGCGTCGGTGCCTATGAACGTGACCCAGACGGGCATTGACTATTCGACGGGCGTTGTTAAGAGCGTCGGGGAAGCTATTTCCCTCATAAAGGATGCGAAAGCCGGAAAGGAAATCGACGTTGCCCGGCAGAGGCAGGTAGCTTCCGACTTTGGCCGGGGCTTAAGCGGCGTCGGAATGATTGCCATGTTTACAGCGGCGGCTGCAACCGGCGTTGTAAAGGTCAATGAGCCGAAGGACAAGGACGAAAAGGCACTTTTACAGGCCGAAGGGAGAAGCGGCGCACAAATCAATTGGAGCGCCCTCAAAAGAGGACTGGACGGCGGGAGTTCAGAATGGCAGGACGGGGACATTATCACAAGCCTGGACTTCCTGGAGCCGTTCAATACCCAGCTATATCTCGGGTATGAGCTTTCCAAAGAGGACAGCGTTGCCGACATGCTGAAAGCGTATCCGTTTGCAACCGTGAAATCTGTGTTCAATTCTCTGATGGACAGCCCCATGATGACCGGCCTGTCCGGTGGGGTTGATTTAATAAGCGGTGTTGTTGAAGCGGACGATGCTTCCGGCATAATGGACGAACTGGCCGGGTATGCCGGAGATACCGCCGGCAGCTTTATTCCGCAGTTTGTCAGGCAGACGGCACAGCTTACCGACGGCTACTACAGGGACACCCGGGGGGAGACCTCAGCGGAGTATGCCATAAACAACATTATCGCCGGACTTCCGTTCCTGTCCCAGACCCTTCCGAAGAAATACAGCGGACTAGGAGAGGCGCAGGAGCGGGGCGGGTTCTTCAATACGTTTGTCGACCCGACGAAAACCCAGACTTACCGCAAGAACGACGTGACAAACTATCTGGAAGAACTGAGCGGGAGCCTTGACGGTGACACAAGCTTTATCCCGGACAGACAGGCACCCATGTCTATCCATGTAAACGGTGAGACGGTCAATCTGGACGGCGAGGCAAGGGAAACCTACCAAAAGACCTATGGCGAGCTGGTGAGCAGCTATTACACCGGGCTGATGGGCAGTGAAGCATTCCGGAATCTTTCGGACGAGCAGAAAGCGAATGCCCTGAACCGGGCGAAGACCTACGCCACGGAACACGCCCGGGCGGCGGTTTCCGATTACACGACGGACAGCCCGAAGGACGCTAAAACCGTGGAAAACAGCATTATGCAGGATTTGGTGAGATCGGAATTTTCCAAGGCGTTCGACACCATGGAGCCGGATGCGCTGGGGCAGGCCTACAGCATTTATGAATCCCTGGGGAACGCCCAGAAGCAGGAATTTAAGAACGGCACCGGCGGCAGAATCGGGTACTACATAACCGCCAGGGAGAACGGCGTAAGCGGTGAGACGTTTGCAAGACTGTACGGGGTTTACAAGGATCTGGGCGACAATTCCGGAATGGCCGGAAAGGACAAGGCACAGGAATGGGCGCGGACACTTGGAAACGCCTATGAATCCGGCCAGATCACCAAGGCCGCCCACGACGCCCTCAAGGACAAGATGGTTTTCCGGCAGACATTCTCCATTGAAACGGAGAAGTTCGACGCCATGACGGAATCCGGCCTTTCTTCGGACGTGGCAGACCGGATCATTAAGGGGCTTGCTGACCTTCAGGGCACCGGCAGCGTGGACAAGGACACGGGGGAGGCCACCGTTACCAACCGGGACAAATGGGGCTATATCGCGGCGCTGGACGGCCTGAGCGACAAGGAAAAAGACCGGGTCATGCTGCTGTATATGCCGGACTATGACCCCGAGGCGGAGAAGCCCAACAAGACGGAACTCAAGTATGCCTATCTCCGGGGCAGGGGGTATTCCGCGGAGCAGTTTACGCAGACCTATGGGGTCACTCAGGAGTTCACCAAGAAGGCGGACATGATCGCCGCATGGGTGGCGCTGGGGTACTCCAGCGAGGAAGCGCAGATGTTCTACAAGCTGTATAAAGGGAAACTCGTGTGAGAAATGGGAAAGCCGCCCCGGGTTTGGGGCGGCTGTTTCTTATGCTGTCAGGCCGGTTTCGATTGCCCGGAGGGCTTGCAGGTGCTGCTCCGTGTTCCGGGCGTACCAGCATTTTTTCTTGCTGTGCCAGCGGTAACCGGCGGCTTTCAGGGCGGTGCGGGTTTCGTCGCTGGGCTTATCGGGGAAATAAACCTCCACGCCGTCAAACTCGGGGTTGATCTCCACCCGGAGGAACCCGGCTTTCTTTTCTTCCTGCTTCGGTTCCTTCGGCGCGGCGACCCGGGCGGTCTTGGGAACGAACTTCACGTTGCGGGCGTTGTCTTGCAGACAGCCGAAGTAATAGAAATTCACGTGAAAATAATCAATCATGCCGTCGCAATCGTCAAATCTGAAGGATTCCACGTAGCCGTCCACAGCCTCGGCGGCGGCTTTCAGCTGGTCGGATGGGCATTTGTAATAGTCCCCGCGTTCTGCCCAGATGCGTTCAAACTCGGCCTTTAATTCGGCGCTGTTCCAGCTGCTGAGGGTGAAAACGCTGTTGCGGGTCATGCGGCGGATAAGGTCGTTTTTGTCTTCCTCGGTCAGCTCCTCGAAGTCCTTGTAGATCTTGCAGGGGGCTTCCTTCATGTCCACGTGGAGCTCCTGACACATGGAAGCATAGGAGGTGCGGACGCTGAATTTATAGGTGGGGAATTGCTCCTTGATGAACTGGCGGACGAGTTGGGCGATCTCTTTCAGGCTGCGGCCGGATTCGTAGTTGCTGCCCTTCCAGCCGTTGGCGGTGTAGAACTCGCTGCGGGTGCTCTGGGCGGTCTCGGCGGTGGGGGCCTTGGCGGTGCGGTTATAGGCCAGCTTGAAGGCCGGGAAAACCGCGTCATACTCGGCATTGATGGCTTTCATGGTCTCGGTGTCGCCGCCGTGGTCGGGGTGGTGCAGCATGGCGAGACGGCGAAATTCCTTTTTCAGTTCGTCAAGAGTGGTGCAGGTAGTGAAGTATTTCATAAAAAATTCCTCCTTGATTTTGCTGGTCAAGGAGGTTATAATAACATTGCTCCTTGACTTGGATGGTACTGGGTCTTGTGGGCTTCCCGTGCAGGTGTTGCCGCATCTGCACGGATTTTTTATTTGTCTTTGATTGCCTTGTTCATAAGTTCGCGGGCTAAACCTGATTTGCTATCAGCTTTTTGCAACAAGTCGAATAATTGCGGATTCTGGTTTTTATTAACCTTTACAAGCACCTTCAGCACATTTTCTTTTTCCCACGACGCTTTTGCTTGGCTGTCTGCCATGTCTGCCCTCCTTTTTCTGAAGGTGGGGCGATTGCTCGCCCCCGCCTTCTCTTAGTCCTCTAAGGTCTTCTGGAGGTTGTCCAGCACCTTTTCCATCTTGGCGGCTCTCTTTTCTTCGTCCTTTTCTGCTGCGATCTCCCGCAGAGCATCAAGCACGAAACGGATGAACGCTTTGAATTGGCTGTCTGTCTGTCCCATGTGTTGCCCTCCTTTCCTTTAGGGTAGCTTCATTATATCATGGGATATCCCATATGTCAACCCCCAATTTTACTTTTTTCAAAATATTTTTTCGCCACCCCAAAGCCTACCCTTTTCCACCGTTTTAATCTATCATTATATCTTATTTATTCCAGTTTTTTCTTCTGCAAGGTACAAGCACACTACACCGGCAAGCACCACGCATTTTACACCGATGTTCACCCCTGCGTCGCATTATTACAATGCGGCACTTTCTTTTTGGTTATCATGCATTTATTATCGTTATTCGATATTGACAAACGTTCGTTTATTGAATATTATAGAGATTAGATAAATGTTGATTTCCGAACTTTTGGAGGTGGTTTTGATGCCCGGAAACGAAAATTCCGGTGCTGGTATCCCGTTTCGCATGCCGGAGAAAGAACTGAATGCCGCTATCAAGAAGTATAAGCAGGATGCAACGGATGGCAAATTTCCCCGGCCATCATGGCCACATTTTTGTGCTACGCTGGGGTACACGGAGGCAGAGGTCAAAGAGTGTATAGAGAGAGGGGAGGAAAGGCAAAGTGCATATTATGGCAGAGCAGTTGCGTTAAAAAGGGTTGCAACCTGGGTTCGCGGGGAGATGCTCAGCGGTAAGGGCTGGTCTGGCCAGGTTCAGTCCAAAGCCATTTTTGCCCTTAAACAAGATATCGGCGATGGTATCAGCTACACCGATAGGGAAGTTGGCACGGCAGGCCCGACAAGGATCAATATCCAGTTTGGTGGGGATGATCCACGGGGCAAGAAGGCCGGGAAATAGCGAACGCCACAAAATAGTATTTTTGTTGCGTTCGTTTTCTCTGAAATGTTCGGAGATTGCGGGTGTAATCTGGGAAGTCCGAACATTTCAAGGATAATTGCAATTGGTGTATTCGAGCTGTGGACAATTGGGGTATAAATGCTATGGGCTATTGTGGTGCTGGTGGTGCTGCCCTGGCTGGCAATAACTCCCCTGGCTGGTTGAAATATAGGCCAGCACCGAAGGGCTTTCTTTTGAGCCACCCACCCCCGGGGGGATAGCGGGGAAGGGGGTGGGGTCATTCGATAAGGTATAGATATATGCGACACACCCTCTCTTCCAATTTCCTAGTTTCCGGCTGTTTTCTTCTTCCCGGCAAAATTCAAACATCAATGCGGCAATAGTAAGATTAATAATATACTTAAAGCCTATATCTAAGATAAAGACTGGTATATACTTTATAGCTTATATAGCTTATATATAACCTATAGCTTTAATATTAACATTATAGCTTATATATAATATATATATATATACTATACGCAGCAACGAATTTTGAGACTGCCCCGGGAGGGGGTAGAGGGGAAACGGGCGGGGTGGTTTTGAAAAGGCGGTCATAAAAAATTAAAAAATGCTGGTGTAGCTCAACAGGCGGAGCGGCGTCGTGATAAGGCGCAGGGAGCTGGTTCGACCCCAGCCACCAGCACCAAATACGGGACAGTAAGCATAACAGGTACTGCGGCGGATTGCTAATCCGTTCACCGATGGATTCCGGTGTGCAGGTTCGAGTCCTGCCTGTTCCGCCAAGAGAAAGGGAGGCAATCGTGCGAGTAGATGAACGAGGGTTTTTATATTGCCCGGTGTGTGGGTGCAGGACAAAGACCAAAGTGCTTTCCTCCACGGAGCTGCATCGGTTCCCGCTGTTCTGCGGGCGATGCAAGAACGAAAGCGTAATTGAATACAGCGGAAAAAGCCAGAGCCATGAGCCAGAGCGAACGCCCGGAAAGAGCGTTGGTTCTGGCTTTTTGTTTTCCGGAAAGGACAGATAATGGCGGCAAAAAAGGCGGCTGAGAGCGCTGTAAAAGTGAATATCGGTTCGCCCAATTCGGAACCGCAGTGGAAATTTTTCCTGAGCACGGCCAAGTACACCTGCTACGGCGGCGCAAGAGGCGGCGGCAAGTCCTGGTCAGTGGTACGCAAGGCGGCGCTGGGGTCTTACACCTACCCGGGAATCCGGATACTGATCCTCCGGCGGGAATACGGGGACATGGAGGGAACGCTCATTGACCCCATGCTGAAAATCCTAGCGCCGGGGACGTTCAACTACAACAAGTCCGACCATGTCATTACCTTTGCCAACGGGTCAAAGATCAAGTTCGGCAACATGCCCGGCTACGGCGCGGCGGTGCAGGGTAAATACCAGGGTCAGGAATACGAGTGGCTGTTCATCGACGAGGCGACCCAGTTCCTGGAAAGCGAGTTCCGAGGGCTGGCGGGTATCGTCCGTGGCGCGAACAGGATACCCAAGCGGATTTACCTGACCTGCAACCCCGGTGGGCCCGGTCATTTCTGGGTGAAGCGGCTGTTCATAGACCGGCAGTTCAAGACCGGGGAGAACCCGAAGGACTATGTTTTCATCCCCGCTACGGTGGACGACAACAAAGACCTGATGGAGGCGAACCCGGACTACGTCAAGCAGCTGGAGCTGTTGCCCGAGGACGTCCGGCGGGCGCATCGGTACGGCGACTGGAACGCCCTGGCAGGGGTGTACTTCGACGAGTTTACCGACGGCATCCACACCTGCAAGCCCTTCCCCCTGAAGCCGAACTGGCAGCGCTACCGCGCCATGGACTACGGCCTCGACATGTTCTTCTGCATCTGGGTTGCGGTGGACGAAACCGGACGATGCTACGTCTACCGGCAGTTTGCCCAGAGCAACATGGTGGTTTCCGACGCGGCGAGAAAGCAGCTGGAGCTGACAAGGCCGGATGAGAATATCGACTTTACCATTTCCCCGCCGGATATGTGGGCGCGGAGCCGGGAGACGGGCAAGACCCAGGCGGCTACCTTCGCCGAAAACGGGGTTGGCCTGGTCAAGGCGGACAACAACCGGAAGCAGGGCTGGTACGCTCTTAAGGAGCTTTTTAAGCTCCGGGAGGACGGAAGGCCGGGGCTTATCATATTCGACACCTGCGGCAGCCTGATCGAGTGCATCAAGTGTTTGCAGCACGACAAGACAGACCCCAACGACGTCAGCAAGAACCCCCATGAGCTGACCCACGGACCCGACGCTTTGAGATACTTTGCCCAGACCTACGTTCTCCCCGGAGAACGGGAGCGGGAGGAAACCGAGGACGACGAGGAAGAGGGAGGCATGGACTATCAGACGGCCATGTGCGGCAGCGGCCTGAGCCGGAGCTACATCATGGGGTAAATCAGAAATTTGCGCCCTACCACAGGCGTGAATATACGGCCTACCAGAGCCGAAAACGAAAGGAGAACACACAATGGAAGAAACGATGGACAGCGGCTACCAGGACTTTGTGGCGGCTTTTGACGGGGACGGCAACCAGACCGTGACCGACCAGGAAACCGGCGCACAGACCGAGGAGCGGGCTGACACGGAACAGGAAACCACCGTGGCCGATGAGGGAGCGGAAAAACCTGACGAGGGAACCGGAGAAGATACCGGCGGGGAAGTCGACGCCCCGGAGGAATCGGACAAGCCGGATGCCGAGCAGACCTTCACCATCAAGGTCAACAAGGAGGAGCGAACCGTCGGCCTTGCCGAAATGACCGCCCTCGCCCAGAAGGGTGCGGATTACGACCGCGTCAAGGAGCGTGCCCAGCAGACCATTCAGGAGCTGAAAACCCAGCTGGACGGCCAGAAGAACGTGATGGAGATCATGACCACCCTGGCGGAGAAAACCGGCACTCCCCTGAACGAGCTGGCGGAAATGCTGTATGTCAGCTACCGGAAGGGCGAGGGACGCACGGAGACGGAGGCGAAGCTGGAGCTTCAGAACGCCCGGCTGCAAAAGGGTCTGGACGCGGTCAACGCGGAGAAGGACAAGCAGAAGGAGGCGGAGGAAAGCAGCCAGAGTCGGGCGCAGCGGGAGGTGGATGAGTTCCGCCGGAGCTATCCGGAGGTGGAGTTCACGGACGAGCTTGTGAGCAAGCTAGCCCCCGATGTACAGGCCGGTATGACCCTCCTGAGCGCCTACCAGAAGTACGAGGCCGCGCAGAAGGAAGCCAGAATCGCCGAGCTGGAACGTCAGCTGGCAGCCGAGAAGAAGAACCGGGAAAACCGCTCAAGCTCTCCCGGAAGCCAGAAGGATTCCGGCGGGCAGAGAGGGAAGAGCGATTTTGACGACTTTATGTCGGCATTCGCATAAACAGAATAAACAAACAGGAGCCAAGAGCCGAAGCTAATCCCAACGGGACAGCCGCGGCTCATTTTTTGATTAATGCTTATCGACTTAACGCAGCAAGCCACAATATCTTGAGAAAGTCCGGTTTATTGGACAGATAGGATGCTACAATGTTCCCAAAAGTAAAAAGGGGAACATCATCATGGCACGTACAGCTGAGATTACTTTCAAAGAGTTTC